>Ga0126310_10000905_pt1 | contig 10940 bp, 12 predicted proteins | sample Plot60_FD_92540 | JGI IMG/M metagenome (GOLD analysis project Ga0126310, IMG submission 92540) | Serpentine soil microbial communities from UC McLaughlin Reserve, CA, USA - Plot60 | ecosystem: Environmental > Terrestrial > Soil > Grasslands | place: USA: UC McLaughlin Reserve, Lake County... | reverse complement strand
CTCCTCCGTCTTCCGCGGCTACAGCGTCTTCATGAAGGGCAAGGACCCGCGTGATGCGCACTTCATCACCAGCCGCATCTGCGGCATCTGCGGGGACAACCACGCCGTCTGCTCGGTCTACGCGCAGAACATGGCCTACGGGATACAGATGCCGCCGCTGGCCGAGTGGATCTACAACCTGGGTGAGTGCGCGGAGTACATGTTCGACCACACTATCTTCCAGGACAACCTGGTGTTCGTGGACTTCTGTGAGCAGATGGTCCGGGATACCAACCCGAGCCTGCTGGAGCGGGCGGAGCAGAAGGATGCCCCCCACGCCGATGTCCACGGCTACCGCACCATCGCCGACATCATGCGCGCCTTCAACCCCTTCACGGGCGAGGTATATAAAGAGGCCCTGAACGTGAGCCGGATCACCCGCGAGATGTTCTGCCTGATGGAGGGCCGGCATGTGCATCCCTCCACGATCTACCCGGGCGGCACGGGCACGCAGGCGACCCCCCAGCTCTTCACCGACTACCTGTCCCGGCTGATGAGGGTCATAGATTTCATCAAGAAGGCCGTTGTGATGAACGACGACGTCTTCGACTTCTTCTATGAGGCGCTGCCCGGCTATGAGGAGGTCGGTAACCGGCGCATCATGCTCGGCTGCTGGAGTGCGTTCCAGAACCCGGACGAGTGCGACTACAAATACGAGAACATGGCCGATTGGGGACGGGCCGCGTACGTTACGCCCGGTGTCGTCGTGGACGGCGAGCTGGTGACCACGAGCCTGGTGAACATAAACTTAGGGATACGCATCCTGCTCGGTTCCTCCTACTACGAGGACTGGGAGAACGAGGAGACCTTCGTAACCCACGACCCCTTGGGCAACCCGGTGGACAAGCGGCACCCGTGGAACCAGACCACGGTCCCGAAGCCCCAGAAGCGGGACCTGGAAGGCGGGAAATACAGCTGGGTCATGAGCCCGCGCTGGTATGATCAGCGCACCGGGGACCACCTGGCGCTCGATACCGGCGGCGGGCCGTTAGCCCGGCTCTGGGCCACGGCGCTCGCCGGGATGGTGGACGTCGGCTACGTGAAGGCTACCGGCCACAGCGTCCAGATCAACCTGCCCAAGACGGCCGCCACGCCCGAGATGCAGTTTGAGTGGAACGTGCCGCAGTGGTCCAACACCATCGAGCGGGATAGGGCGCGGGTCTACTTCATAGCATACGCGGCGGCGATGGCGTTCTACTTCCTGGATAGGGCTCTCGAGCTCTTGCGCGAGGGAGATACCAAGGTCTTCCAGGACTTCGAGGTGCCCGACGAGGCGATCGGCTGCGGTTTCCACGAAGCGGTGCGCGGGGTCCTCTCGCATCACCTGGTGATCCGGGACGGCAAGATCGCCAACTATCACCCCTACCCGCCCACCCCGTGGAACGCAAGCCCGCGGGACCACTACGGTACGCCGGGACCCTACGAGGACGCGGTGCAGGGCCTCCCGATCTTCGAGGAGAACGGCCCTGACGACTTCAAGGGCATCGATATCATGCGGACGGTGCGCAGCTTCGACCCGTGCCTGCCCTGCGGGGTGCACATGTACCTGGGCAAGGGCAAGGTGCTCGAGAAGCGGCACTCCCCCACGCTGGGGCTAGGCGTAGAGTAGAGCCCGTAAGCCAGTGGACGTGCAATCAGGCGGGCCCTGTGCTTAGGGCCCGCCTTCCGAAGAAAGGTCGAAATGCTTCTGGACGACCAGGGACTACAAGAGCGAGCCGCCAGGATGGAAACGCTGCTCGGGGAGATCGAATCCCTCCAGGACCCGAACGCCAGGACCAAAGCCGCGGAGTTGGTACAGGTTCTTCTGGAGCTCTACGGCGAGGGCCTGGCGCGCATGATGGAGGTAGTTGCTGAGGGCGAGGAGCGCGAGAGGATCTTCGAAGCCCTCGCCGGGGACGAATTGGTCTCGCACCTGCTGCTCCTGCACGGGCTGCACCCGCTGGACGTGGAGACGCGGGTAATCAGGGCCCTCGAGGAGGTGCGTCCCTACCTGCAGTCCCATGGTGGGAACGTGGAGCTGCTGGGGATAGAAGGAGGCGTGGCGCGCGTGCGGATGCAGGGGAGCTGCGACGGTTGTCCGTCCTCCGCGGTGACACTCAAGCTGGCAATAGAGGAAGCTGTCCAGAAGGCTGCCCCGGACCTGGAGGGGATCGAGGCCGAGGGCGTGACCGAGCCTCAACTGGCCCCGACCCTCGTGGCGGGACCCACGCTGCGAAGGAAAAAGAAGCGGCAGGAGGAGAACGGAGCCTCCTGGACGGTCGTCGGCGGGCTGCCCCAACTCTCCGGCGGCGGGCTGCTGGTGAAGGAGATCTCCGGTGAACCGGTACTCTTCTTGAAGCTGGAGGACGACTTCTACGCCTACCGTCACCTCTGCCCCGAGTGTGGAGGATCGCTGGAGGAAGCTAGCCTGAAGGGGGCGGAGCTTACTTGTTCCGGGTGCGGCCACCGCTACGACGTGCGCCGGGCCGGGAGGTGCCTGGACAATCCGCAGCTGCATCTGGAACCTGTCCCGCTGCTCGTAAGCGAGGTAGCCGTCGAGGAGAGGCAGGGCCGCGGGCGGCGAAGCATAATAAAGATCGCTCCACCCAGCGCGGTGGGCTGAGGGGATATGGTCCAGCAAGGCAACAGAAAGGCTTTCTCCACTTTCTCCTCGCTCCGCCGGTTCGCCCAGGAGGAGTCCGAGAAGGCCGCAAAGGAGGCGACAAAGGCCGCCCAGGAGCACTGCGATCTGTGCAGCGAGCCGATACCGCCCGAGCACCGGCACCTGTTGGAAGTCTCCACGCGGGAGATCATGTGCGCCTGCCGACCATGCTCCATTCTCTTCGATAGTGAAGCGGCGAGCGAAGGCAAATACCGGCTCATACCCGACCGTCGCCTCTTCCTCGAGGACTTCGAGATGAGCGACGTGCAGTGGGAAAGTCTTAGGATACCGGTGGACATGGCGTTCTTCTTCTACAGCACGCCCGCCGAGAGGGTCGTGGCGTTCTATCCCAGCCCGATGGGGCCGACGGAATCGCTCTTGAAGCTGAGCGCCTGGGAGGATCTGGAGGAGAACAACCCGGTGCTGGGAGGGATGGAGCGGGACGTGGAGGCGCTCCTGGTAAACCAGGTTCGCGGAGCGCGGGAACACTTCCTGGTTCCCATAGACGAGTGCTACAGCCTCGTGGGGCTCATCCGAATGCGCTGGAAGGGCCTGAGCGGTGGGCGGGAAGTCTGGGAAGAGATAGGGCAATTCTTCGAGGAGCTGCGGGATCGCTCCAAAACTGTTGGGAGAGAACGCTAAGGTTTGGGCTCGCCGAAGGGGTAGAATAAGGCCACGAGGAGAGGAGGCAGCAGATGGGGAACATAAGGGTAGGGAAGCCGGATACGAAGCCGGATGCACCCGCACACACCAAGGGAATACGCCAGGGCAACGAGCTCGGTAGTATCCAGCGGGATCCCGGCTTCTACGACACCGGTGAGGCAGGGGCGGGGCGTCCTACCGCCAAGTCTACAGCCCGGAAATCCACAGGCATCAACCCCGAGAAAAGAAACCCGATAGACCCGAACAGCCCGAACCTGCCGCCGAACTAGCTGGTAGCTCGGTCTGCACGATCCGGGCGCCCTCGCGGGCCCGGAGAGTATGGTCTATGGAAGGCCAGGACGCACGGAAGGTGGGACAGTCTAGCCTTCTACACTCCTTGCAGCGATGTGAAGAACGAGGAGGATTGATATTCCAAGCTTGAGAACCAGAAGCGGCCTTCCGTATAGAGGAGTACCAGATGCCTAACCTGGATTTTAGTGTAGAGGGTGCCGAAGTTCTCAGGTTTGCTGCTGTTCCGAGCCTCCTCTTCAAGCTGCGTATCGCGAATCTGGAAGAAGAACCCATCCGCTCCGTCGCTCTCAACACCCAGATCCGGATCGCGGCGACGCAGCGGCACTACGACGCGGCGGAGCAGGAACGGCTCCTGGAGCTGTTCGGCGAGCCCAGTAGGTGGAAAGATACGTTGCGGAGCCTGTTGTGGACCCACACCGTTGTGCAGGTTCCCCCGTTCTCCGGAAGCACGGTCGCCGACATGCCCGTTACGTGTACCTACGACCTAGAGGTGGTCGCGGCCAAGTACTTCTATGCCCTCGAAGACGGCGAGGTGCCGCTGGAGTTTCTGTTCAGCGGCACGATCTTCTACGCGGGGGAGGATGGTCGGTTACAGGTCGCCCGGATCTCCTGGGAGAAAGACGCGGAGTTCCGGTTGCCGGTCCGGCTGTGGAAGGAGATGATGGAGCGCTACTTCCCCAACAGCGCCTGGATCAGGCTTCACAGAGACGCTTTCGATCAACTCTACGATTACAAGATCCGCAGAGGGCTCCCGACCTGGGAGACCGCCATAGAAGCGCTGCTGCACGCCAGCGAGCAGGAGGTGGAGCGGTAGGTGGAGGCGGCGAAGAAGATAGCCGAGGCGGTGCTCTACGAAGGATACTTACTGTGGCCCTACCGCCGGTCGGCACGAAAGAACCAGCAGCGCTGGACGTTCGGAGGAGTTTACCCCCGGGCCTACAGCGAGGCCAGGGGCGAGGACGACCCCTGGCTGATGCAGACCCAGTGCCTGGTGTCGGGAGATGAGGAGGCCACCGTCGAGGTAAAGGTGCGTTTCCTCCACGTCGTCGAGCGGAAGGTCGCCAGGAAACGTGGAGACGTTGCATGCAACGTCTCCACGTTGGAGTTCGTCGAAGAGTTGCGGATCGGAGGGGAGCTTTACCTGCCGTGGGAAGAAGCGGCCGAGCGAGAGGTAGCCGTCGGACGGTTCAAGCTCTCCGAGCTGCAGTCTCCCAAGCGAGCGAGCATAGACATTCCCGAGGGGAGCACGGAGGAAGCGCTGGCGGAGCCCACCGGAGAGGTCGTGGGGGCCGTGGTGCGTGGGTGGCGCACGCTGCGCGGAATGGTAGAGGTAGAGGCCGAGCCTCTGCGAGAGGGGCTCTTCAAGGTAACGGTCAGGATAACCAACACCACCCCGTGGGAGGGCCAGGACCGGGAGGGCACGCTCAGGCAGACCTTCGTCTCAACCCACACGGCGCTGGAGGTGAAGGGAGGAGAGTTTGTCTCGCTGACGGACCCCCCGGAGAAGCTCCTGGAGGCTGTGCGAGCGTGCGAGAACCTGAAGACGTGGCCCGTACTGGTGGGAGAGGAAGGGGACCGGAGCAAGGTGCTCTCCTCCCCCATCATCCTCTATGACTATCCCCAGATCGCCCCTGAGAGCCCGGGCGATCTGTTCGACGGGACCGAGATCGACCAGCTGCTCATCCTGAACGTCATGACCCTCACGGACGAGGAGAAGGAAGAGGTACGCGCATCCGACCCGCGGGCGCGCGAGATCCTGGAGCGATGCGAATCTCTCTCGCCGGAGGAGCTCATGAACCTGCACGGGGCCGTCCGCGAGTTCCGGATGCTGAGGGAGTAGGGTGGACTTTTTCCGGGAGCAGGAGGGAAGGCCCGCGCTTCAGAGCCTGAGCGTGGGCGGCGTCGAGATCGGGAAGGGGAGCCGGGTCATGCTCTGGCCGCGCTCCGGAAGGGATATCATGGACATCGCGCTCGCCGGGAAGGTCGCCTTCGTCGAGGGCATAGAGCAGGACTACGAGGACCGGATCTACATCGCGGTAACGCTGGAGGACGACCCGGGCAGAGACCTCGGCGGGGACCGCATCCTCGGGCACCGGTTCTTCTTCTCCCCCGAGGAGGTCGTACCGCTGGACCCGGATGCCGAGAGCGCTCATGAGTCCTAAGCGCATCCTGGTCGCCGGCGTCGGCAACGTTTTCCTGGGCGACGACGGTTTCGGGGTCGAGGTGGTCCGCAGGCTTGCGGGGCGCGAGCTGCCCGAGGACGTCGAGGTGGCGGACTTCGGCATCAGGGGGATGGATCTCATCTACGCGCTCCAGGAAGATTACGAGGTGGTCATCTTCGTAGACGCCGCCCCGCGGGGCGAGGAGCCGGGCACGGTCTACCTCCTCGAGCCGGAGATCGAGGAAGACGGGGAGGTAGTGCTCGACACCCACGGGATGGATCCTGTCAAGGTGATCAAATTCGCCCGCACGCTCGGCGCCCGTCCGGGTCGCACCCTGGTGGTGGGCTGCGAGCCCAAGGTTGTCATAAGCAGAGAGAACTACGAAGAGATGCTGATGGAGCTGAGCGAGCCGGTGCAGGCGGCGGTGGAAGAAGCCGTGAAGCTAGTAGAGTCGCTGGTAGATCAGACCTATAAGGAGGTGAGATCGTGAAGAAGCTGCTGTTCTTGTTAGTTCTGGGAACTGGTGTCGCGGTGGCTGCGCAGTGGCCGGAGATCCAGCGGTACATAAAGATAAGAAATATGTAAGTTTATGGAGTATGCAGGTTTGCAGAGGCTGATCCTATGAGAGCCCCTACCCAGGAGCGCCGGGAGATCTCCGTTCGGGGGATCGTACAGGGCGTGGGGTTCCGGCCTTTCGTCTACGCCCTGGCCCAGCGTCACGGGCTTGCCGGGCTGGTGCGAAACGACGCCGAAGGGGTCCACATCGAGGCGGAGGGCGCTCCGGAGGAGCTGGAACGCTTCCTGCTCGGGATACAGCGAGAAGCACCGCCTCTGGCCGTGGTCGAGGTGATCGCCTGGCGGCCGCTCGTGGTGCTAAGAGAGAGAGCTTTCCGCATCGAGGAGAGCCGGGATGGGATCAGGCGGCGGGCCTTGATCTCACCGGACGTCGCCGCCTGCGAGGAGTGCGTGGCAGAGATCTTCGATCCCGCCGACCGGCGTTACCGGTACCCGTTCACCAACTGCACGAACTGCGGGCCGCGGTTCACCATAACCCGGTCAGTGCCCTACGACCGGGCCAAGACCACCATGTCCCACTTCGAGATGTGCCCCGAATGCCTCGACGAGTACGATGACCCGTCGGACCGCCGCTTCCACGCCCAGCCCAATGCCTGCCCCGTCTGCGGGCCGCGGGTGCGACTGCTGGACAAGTTCGGCCACGAGCTGCACGGCAAGCCGGAAGACCCCATCCTGCGAGCGGCGCGGATGCTGCGCGGACGGGCGATCATGGCGATCAAAGGACTGGGCGGCTACCATCTGGCCTGCGATCCCTTCGACGAGAGAGCGGTAAGGACCCTTCGGGGGCGCAAGATGCGCCAGGACAAACCCTTCGCGCTCATGGCCCGCGACCTCGCGCAGGTGCGAGAGCTCTGCCGGGTGGGGCCGGAGGAAGAGGCGCTCCTCACCTCCCCAGCCCGCCCCATAGTGCTCCTGGAACGTCTCGAGAGCTGCGAAGTGGCCGAAGACGCGGCCCCGCGCCAGAGCACACTGGGCGTCATGCTCGCCTACACCCCGCTGCACCATTTGCTTCTGGGCGACGCGTGCATTCCGCTCGTCATGACGAGCGGCAACAACTCCGACGAGCCCATAGCCTACCGGGACGAGGAGGCTCTCGAGCAGCTGGGGGAGATCGCCGACTACTTCCTCGTCCACGACCGGCCCATCCACATGCGCTGCGACGACAGCGTGGTACGGGTCGTAGACGGGAACATGTACCAGATCCGGCGCTCGCGAGGCTACGCCCCCGCGCCGCTGCGAGTCGCCGAGGACTTCGGCCGGCACACCGTAGCCTGCGGGGGCGAGCTCAAGAACACGTTCTGCGTGGCGAAGGACCGCCACGTCTTCCTCAGCCACCACATAGGGGACCTCGAGAACTACGAGACTCTGCGATCGTTCCGGGAGGGGGTCGAGCACTACTGCCGGCTCTTCGACATACAACCGGAGCTCGTGGCCTACGACCTGCACCCCGAGTACCTCTCGACCAAGTACGCCAGGGAGCTGGAGGAGTTGGGGCTCCCGGCGGTGGGCGTGCAGCACCACCACGCCCACATAGCGAGCTGCCTGGCGGACAACGAGCGCCCGGGAACAGAAAGGGTTATCGGGGTGGCGCTGGACGGGACCGGCTACGGTACCGACGGGGCCGTCTGGGGCGGGGAGTTCCTGGAGGGGAGCGTAGCGGAGGGGTTCGCGCGGCGGGCGCACCTTGAATACGCCCCCATGCCCGGTGGGGTGGCCGCCATCCGCCAGCCGTGGAGGATGGCCCTCGCGTACCTGATCCCACTCTACGGCGAGGAGGAGGCGTCGAAGCTCCCGCTCGCCGTAGTAAGCCAGACGGGGGAGCGGAACGTGCGGCTTGTCGCCCGGCTCGTGGAGCACGGGCTGAACACCCCGCCGACCTCAAGCGCGGGTCGGCTCTTCGACGCCGTAGCAGCCCTGGCCAGTGTGCCCGGGACCCAGCGGGCCACCTACGAGGGACAGGCCGCCATCGAACTGGAACTCGCTGCGAACGGTCCGGTGAACAGAGGATACCCATTCCGGTTGCGGCCGGAGGGAGATGGCTGGGTTGTGGAGACTCGCGGGATCATCGGCGGGGTGGTGGATGACCTCCTGGCGGGGCGCGAGACCCGGGAAATATCTTCCAGATTTCACCGTGCGATGGCCGAGGTGGTCGTCGCGGGTTGCGAGGAGATCCGGGATGGCGGAGGGGTGAGCAGCGTCGCGATCTCCGGAGGGACCTTCCAGAATTTGCTGCTCATGGAGCAGGTGGTAGAGTTACTGGCAGGGAAAGGCTTTGCGATCTACCGGCACCGGCGAGTGCCCACCAACGACGGGGGACTCTCTTTGGGACAGGCGGTGTTAGCGGACAGAGCTTTCAATGAGAAGGAAAGTAGCTGACGGCTGATAGCTGACTAGCCGCCGACCGAAGGGAGGCACACATGTGTTTGGGGATACCGGGCCGGATAGTTGAGATCCTCGACGAGGACCTGATGCTGGCCAAGGCGAGCGTAGGTGGTGTCAAGAGGAACATAAACATCGGGCTGGTGCATCACGAGGATGAGAAAGTAGAGGTCGGGGACTGGGTCCTCATCCACGTGGGCTTCGCCATGTCCAGACTCAACGAAGCCGAGGCGCACTCTACCTTGCAGGCCCTGGAGGAGATCGGCGAGGCCTACGAGCAGGAGCTGGAGGAGCTCAAAGCCTCCCAGATAGAGTAACCATGAGCGAGATAGACCTCACGCTGCCAGGCTCCTGCACCCTCGACCACGACGGGTGCGTCGTCTGCTCCGACGCCGGCATCCCCGTGCGAGTGCTCTCAATAGAAGGCGACGACGCCCTCTGCGAGGACCGAGCGGGCAACCGGGCGCAGATAGCCGTGGAGCTGGTGGCACCCACGCGGGTGGGAGAGGTTCTGCTGACGCACGGCGGGGTCGCGATCGGGAAAGTAGTCGCGCGGGGTGAGGAGGATTCCTAGGTGAAGTACGTAAGCGAGTTTCGCGACGCCGAGCTGGCGCGGGCGGTGGCGGCGGAGATCGCCTCGATCACCGACCCGGACCGGCACTACAAACTCATGGAGGTCTGCGGGGGACATACTCACACCATCTACCGACACGGCATAAAGGATTTGCTCCCGGATCAGGTCGAGCTGGTACACGGACCGGGCTGCCCTGTCTGCGTGCTGCCGATGGGCCGGGTGGACGAGGGGATAACCATCGCCGAGCGTTCCGAGGTCATCTTCACCTGCTTCGGCGACATGATGCGGGTGCCTGGCTCGAAGGGGAACCTGCTCGAGGTCAAGGCCCAGGGTGCGGACATCCGGATGGTCTACTCACCCCTGGACGCCCTGCGCATCGCGCGTGAGAACCCGGACCGCGAGGTCGTCTTCTACGCGATAGGCTTCGAGACCACGGCACCATCCACGGCGCTCACCTTGCAGCGGGCCAAGAAAGAGGGCCTGGAGAACTTCTCCGTCTTCTGCAACCACGTCACCATCGTGCCGCCGGTGCGGGCGCTCCTGGACTCGCCGGACCTTCGTCTCGACGCCTTCATAGGACCGGGGCACGTCTCCACGGTGATCGGGTGCCGCCCCTACGAGTTCATGTCGAAAGACTACGGCAAGCCGGTCGCGGTGGCGGGGTTCGAGCCGCTGGACATCTTGCAGTCCGTCCTGATGCTCATGCGCCAGCTCGACGAGGGGCGCTGCGAGGTCGAGAACCAGTACGCCAGGGTCGTCCTCTGGGAGGGGAACCTCGCCGCTCTCAAGAGTATGGCCGAAGTCTTCGAGCTCAGGCCGTACTTCGAGTGGCGGGGCCTTGGCTTTATCGCCCAGTCGGCGCTCAAGCTGTCAGCGGCGTACGCGGACTTCGACGCCGAGCTGCGCTACTCCACGCCGGGCGTGCGGGTGGCGGACCCGAAGGCCTGCCAGTGCGGGGAGGTCTTGAAGGGCGTGCTCAAGCCCCACGAGTGCAGGGTCTTCGGCACTGCGTGCACGCCAGATCATCCCCTAGGCGCGCTCATGGTCTCCTCCGAAGGCGCCTGCGCCGCCTACTACAACTTCGGCCGCAAGTCGTTCGAGAAGGTCGAGATAGGCTCCAAGGAATGAGCGAGCAGAGAGAACAACGCGTCCTCGACGCGCTCGAACAGGGCCGCCGCCGGCCACCCAAGTTCACCGCCCCGCGCATAGACATGAGCCACGGGGCGGGAGGCAAGGCGACCCACAAGCTCATAGAAGGACTATTGCTCCCGGCGCTGAACAACCCGGCGCTCGCGCCGCTCTCCGACGCAGCGTTGCTTTCTGTAGGAGATAACCAACTGGCCATGACCACCGATTCCTTCGTGGTGCGTCCGCTGGTCTTCCCGGGAGGGTCTATCGGGGAGCTCGCGGTCAACGGGACGGTCAACGACCTGGCGGTTTCCGGGGCCACCCCGATCGGGCTCTCCGCAGCCCTCATCGTCGAGGAGGGGCTGGAGACCGATGTGCTGGCCCACGAGGTCGAGGCGATGGCCGCCGCAGCAGAGCGGGTCGGGGTCGCAATCGCCACGGGAGACACCAAAGTAGTCGAGCGCGGGAAGGGCGACGGGCTCTACGT
>Ga0126310_10000904_pt1 | contig 10940 bp, 9 predicted proteins | sample Plot60_FD_92540 | JGI IMG/M metagenome (GOLD analysis project Ga0126310, IMG submission 92540) | Serpentine soil microbial communities from UC McLaughlin Reserve, CA, USA - Plot60 | ecosystem: Environmental > Terrestrial > Soil > Grasslands | place: USA: UC McLaughlin Reserve, Lake County... | reverse complement strand
GGCCATCGTCGCCGACCCGCACGAGATCGCCAACGTCCTCGGCACCGACGGCGTCCACTGGCTCGCCGACCAGTGCGCCGATCTGCCGCTCGACGTCTTCTTCATGGCGTCGTCGTGCGTGCCCGCCTCGATCTTCGAGTCGCCGCGCCGTCCGCTGCTGCCCGGCGACCTTGAGGGCCTGCTCCGGCGTCGGCGGGTCATCGGTCTGGCCGAGATGATGAACTTCCCGGGCGTCGTTTCCGGCAGCGAGTCGGAGCTCGTCAAGCTCGTGCTGCCGGGCGCATCGCACGTCGACGGGCACGCGCCGAGGCTGCTCGGGAAGGGTCTGAATGCCTACGCTGCGGCGGGCATCCGCTCCGACCACGAAATGAGCACGATCGAAGAGGGCCGGCAGCGGTTGCGCATGGGCATGTGGGTGCTGATCCGGGAGGCGTCGGGCGCACGGAACCTCCACGAGCTCTTGCCGCTCGTCGAGGAGTTCGGGCCGCACCGGCTCGCCTTCTGCACCGACGACCGCGAGCCCGAACACATCGCCGAGGAGGGCCATGTCAATTCGATGGTCCGGGACGCGGTCGCGGCAGGCGTCGCGCCGGAGGATGCGCTGGTGATGGCGTCCTTCAATCCGGCGCAGTGGCATGGCCTCGACCACCTCGGTGCCCTCGGGCCCGGGTACCAGGCCGACGTGCTCGTCCTCCCCGACCTCGAGAGCTTCGTGCCCGAGGTCGTGCTCAAGGCCGGCCGCGAGGTGGGCGAGATCGAGAAACCGGAGGTGCCCGAGTGGGTCAAGCACACGGTCCGGATTCGCGCGCTCTCGACGAACGATTTCGCAATCCCGTGGGAGGGAGACGGCCAGGCCCGTGTGATCGGGATCATCCCCGACCAGATCGTCACGGCGTCGCTCGCGGACGAGCCACGGGTGGAGCGGGGAGCGGTGCTCGCGGATCCGGAGCGCGACCTCTTGAAGATCGCGGTCGTCGAGCGTCACCTCGGCACGGGGCGTGTCGGCCTCGGGCTCGTTCGCGGCTTCGGGCTGCGCAGCGGCGCGCTTGCGTCGACCGTGGCGCACGACGCGCACAACGTCGTCGTGATCGGGGCCAAGGATGACGACATGCTGCGCGCCGTGCGCCGGCTGGCGGATACAGGCGGCGGCGTGGTCGTCGTCGACCGGGGGATCGTGAAGGCCGAATTGAAGCTGCCCGTGGCGGGGCTGCTCTCGGATGCCACGCTGGAAGAGGTCGTCGAGGCAAGCCGTGGGTGCGTCGACGCCGCGCGCGAGCTCGGCTGCCCGCTCGCGTCGCCGTTCCAGTCGATGGCATTCCTCGCGCTCTCGGTGATCCCGAGCCTCAAGATCACCGATCGCGGGCTCGTCGACGTCGACCGCTTCGAGCTCGTGCCGCTGCAGGCATGAGCACGCTCTTGCGCGGGGGGTGGGTCGTCACGATGGACAACGCCGGGACCGAGCACGAGGACGGGTGGGTGCTCGTCGAGGATGGCGCGATCGCGGCGGTCGGTGGAGGCTCGCCGCCGGAGGCGGGCGAGGTCATCGACCTCGCAGGCGCGGTCGTGACGCCCGGGCTCGTCAACACCCACCACCACCTCTACCAGACGCTGACGCGGGCGCAGGCGCAGCAGGCGGATCTCTTCACCTGGCTGAAGACCCTTTATCCCATCTGGGCGCGGATCGACGCCGAGTCGGAGTTCGCTGCGGCGCGAACCGGCCTCGCGGAGCTGGCGCTGTCGGGCTCCTCGACGGTGTTCGACCACCACTACGTCTTTCCGCGCGGCCGGTCGGGGCTCGGCGAGGCGCTGCTCGCGGCGGCCGAGGACGTCGGCGTCAGGCTGATCTTCGGCCGGGGGTCGATGAATCTCGGCGAGTCGGACGGCGGCCTCCCGCCAGACTCGCTGGTCGAGGACCTCGACTCGATCCTCGAGCAGACGGAGCAGCTCGCGCGTGACGGCGTCGAGGTCGCGGTCGCGCCATGCTCACCGTTCTCGGTGACGAAAGAGCTGATGCGCGAGTCGGCGGAGCTCGCTCGGCGCCTAGGCGTCCCGCTCCACACACACCTCGCCGAGACCGTCGAGGAGGAGGCGTACTGCCGCGAGCTCTACGGATGCACGCCGGTCGAGTACCTCGAGGAGCTCGGCTGGCTGGCGGACGACGTCTGGTGCGCGCACTGCGTTCACCTTTCCTCCGTCGAAGTCCAGCGCTTCGCCGACACGGGCACCGGCGTCGCTCATTGTCCGACGTCGAACCTGAGGCTCGGCGCCGGCGTCGCGCCGGTTCGCGAGTTGCTGACGGCGGGCGCACGCGTCGGCCTCGGCGTCGACGGCTCGGCCTCGAACGAGCGCAGCGACCTGTTCATGGAGGTGAAGCAGGCCCTGCTCGTAGCGCGGGGGCGGGACGGTCCGGAGGCGATGACCGTTCGCGACGCGCTGCGACTCGGAACTCGCGGCGGCGCCGCGGTGCTCCAGCGGGAGGACATCGGCTCGCTGGAGGCGGGGAAGCGCGCCGACCTCGCGGTGTGGCGGACAGACGGTCTGGAGCTCGCCGGCGCGGCCGATCCTGTCGCGGGGCTCGTCTTCTCGGCCCCTCATCGCGTCCACCGTCTGTGGGTTGGCGGCGAGGAGGTGGTGCGCGACGGCAGGCTCGTCCGCAGCGACGAGGACGAGATCGCGCGCGAGCATCGGCTCCAGGCGAGAAGATTCGCCGCGTGAGCGCCTCGCTCTCGACCCACGTCCTCGATACCGGCCGTGGCGAGCCCGCCCGTGGCGTGCACGTCGAGCTCCTGCGCGGCGAGGAGGTCGTCGGCTCCGGCGAGACGAACGACGACGGCCGCATTCCGCAGCTAGCACGCGAGCTCGACTCCGGCGATTATCGGCTCGTCTTCCATCCGCCCTCGCCCTTCTTCCGGCGTGTCGAGCTCGTGATCTCGCTCGGCGACGGTCACTACCACGTCCCACTCCTCGTCTCCCCCTTCGGATGCGCGAGCTACCGGGGCAGCTGACCAAGGCCGAGCTCGAGGAGCTCTTCAGCGGGCCGAGCACGCTCGTCTCCATCCTCGTGGAGACCCCCGATCCACTCGGGAGGGCCGAGGAGATCGCCGCGGGGCTGTCCGACGGCGACAAGGTCGAGGCCCTCGCCGGCCATGCCCGGATCGGCGAGCCCTCCCCCGAGCAGCACGGCGGCAACCCCGCGATCCTGACCGAGCTCGCGTACCTGAACCAGGTCTACGAGGAGAAGTTCGGCTTCCGGTTCGTGGTGTTCGTGGCGGGGCGGTCGCGCGCGGAGGTGCTCGACGAACTCCGCGAGCGGCTCGCCCGCACGCGGGAGGAGGAGCTCGAGACGGGGCTCCACGAGCTCGTCGCGATCGCGCAGGATCGTTGGCAGTCGCGCTGATCGACGCCTACTGGCAGGACTGGCTCGAGCTCGCCGCGCGGTGGCTGCACGTCGTTGCCGGGATCGTCTGGATCGGAACGTCGTTCTACTTCGTCGCGCTCGACAACCACCTCGGCCGGCCGCGGGTGGAGGAGGAAGAGGTCGGCGGCGAGTCCTGGGAGATCCACGGCGGCGGCTTCTACCGGATCTCCAAGTACCGCGTCGCGCCGGCGGAGCTCCCGGAGCCGCTGCACTGGTTCAAATGGGAGGCGTACACCACATGGCTCTCGGGCTTCGCGCTGCTCGTCGTCCTCTACTACTGGAACGCCGACACGTACCTGATCGACAAGTCGGTGGCGGACATCCCGGAGGCGGCGGCGATTGGGATCAGCCTGGTCGGACTGGCGGCGGCGTGGGTCGTCTACGACCTCGCGTGCGTGTTCGTGAAGAGCGACGCCGTGATCGGGCTTCTGCTGGTGGCGATGGTGGTCGCGTCGGCGTACGGTGCCAGTCAGGTCTTCTCAGGGCGCGCCGCCTACCTCCAGGTCGGGGCGATGCTCGGGACGATCATGGCCGCGAACGTCCTCTTCAACATCATCCCGGCGCACTGGGAGCTGATCCGCGCGAAAGAGGCCGGGCGGGAGCCGGATCCCGTGCCGGGGCGCGAGGCGAAGCGCCGTTCGGTGCACAACAACTACCTGACGCTGCCCGTCGTCTTCACGATGATCTCGAACCACTTCGCGTTCACGTACGAGCACGACCATGGGTGGCTCGTGCTCGTCGCGCTCGTGCTGATCGGGGCGTGGATCCGGCACTTCTTCAACCTTCGGCACGCCGGGAGGACGCGGTGGTCGATCCTCGTCACCGCCGTTCTCGCCGCCGTCGTCGTGGCGGTCGCGATCAGGCCGGACGAAGGTGGGGGCGGCGGCGGGTCGTCGGCGCCCGTGGACGAGGCGAAGGCGGTCGCAATCGTGCAGGAGCGGTGCGTTCCCTGCCACTCGCGGAATCCGACTCAGGAGGGCTTCGACGCGCCGCCGGCGGGCGTCGTGCTAGAGACGCGCGACGAGATCGTCGAGCGCGCTGACCAGGTCGAGGAGCAAGCGGTGCGGACGAAGGCGATGCCGCTCGGCAACGTGACCGGCATGACCGACGAGGAGCGCGAGACGCTCGGAGCCTGGCTCGACTCGTTGAAGTAGGTTCCGCGCGTGCTCGAGATCAAGGCCGGCCCCTTCACCTTCGTCGCCCGGTTCGAGGAGGAGCTCGCGCCCCAGACCGTCGCGGCGTTTCGCGCGATGCTGCCGCTGGAGGATCGCATCATCCACTGCCGCTGGAGTGGCGAGTCCAACTGGATCCCGTGGGGCGACCGCGACCTCGGCATCGGCCCCGAGAACGCCACGAGCTACCCGCACCCCGGCGAGCTCGCGCTCTATCCGGGGGACGAGAGCGAAACGGAGCTCCTCTTCCCCTACGGCTACTGCCACTTCAAGAGCAAGGCCGGCGAGCTCTGGGCGAATCACTTCGCGACGCTCGTCGAGGGCCAGGAGAACCTGAAGGAGCTCGGCCGGATGACCCTCTGGGAGGGCGCTCAGTCGATCGGCCTCCGCGAGCGGTAGCGCCGGTCCGGGTCAAGTAACACTGTGTTACTTGGGCCGGAGACGACGCGTTCCGGCCGTTTCACGACCTAGTGACACTGTGTTACGAGGCTTCCACGGGCCGGGCGAGCCGTCTCAGGGTCGAGGTGAGGACGTCGACGGCGAGCTCGATGTCCTCGTCGTTCGAGTGCTCCTGCGGCGAGTGGCTCGCCCCGCCGTTCAGGCTCCGGACGAAAAGCATCGACGACTTGACGCCGTCGGCCGCGAGGACGCCGGCATCGTGGCCCGCGCCCGACGGCAGCTCGACGACCGGCAGGCCGCGGCGCTCGACCTCCTCGCGGAGCACGTCCGACGCCAGCTGCACCGGGGGGATCACGTAGTGCGCGTCCCGCAGCCCTAGCTCCGCGACGACGCGGTCGAGGCACTCTTGGTCAGGCGCACGCGCGTCGACCGTGAGCCGAACGCGCGCCGGAACCACGTTGGCGGCGCCGGGCTCGACCGCCAGCCGGCCCACCGTCGCTACCGCGCCGTCGATGCCCGCAGCGACCTCGCGCACGCGGAGAACGTATTCGGCGGCGGCTACGAGCGCGTCGCTGCGCGCATCCATCGGCGTTGTCCCCGCATGATCAGCATGGCCCTCGAACTCACGCGTGCACCGCACGATCCCGGCGATGCTCGTCACGACGGCGAGCGGCGCGCCGGCACGCTCCAGCCGCGGCCCCTGCTCGACGTGAAGCTCGACGTACGACCCGGGGAGCGAGCCATGGCGGACGCGCCAGCGACTCCCGTGGCAGCCCGTTTCTTCGTCGCGGAAGACCACGACGCCCAGCGTCCGCTCCGAGCGACCCGCGGCACAAACCGCCTCCAGGCCGGCGACCACGCCCAGCGCGCCGTCGAACCTGCCACCTTCGGGCACCGAGTCGAGATGCGACCCGGTCCAGACCTCCGGCAGCTCCGGCGACGAGCCGCGCAGGCGCCCGATCACGTTCCCACGGTCGTCGACCTCGACCTCGAGCCCCGCCTCCTGCATCCACACGGCCGCGAGCTCACACGCGGCATCCTCCTCCGGCGTCCCGCCCACACGGTTCGCGCCGACGCCGTTCCCGATGTGGAACACATCGTCGAGGCGGCGGTTTATTGTCGCGATCGTTACTACCACGAACCTGCGGAAAGGAGCACTTGCATGACCGAGTACGCGGCGCCGCGCCAGGGCTCGGCGCTCGACCGCTGGTTCCGGTTCCGCGAGAACCGCACCACGCTGCCTCGCGACACCGTCGCCGGCCTGACGACGTTCATCGTCATGTCGTACATCATCTTCGTGAACCCGGCGATCCTCGGGTTCGCGGGCGTTCCCGGCCTCGAGGGGAAGGGCCTGCCCTTCGAGGCCGTCCTCACTTCGACCTGCCTCGTCGCGGGCGTGATGACGATCCTGATGGGTCTCTACACCAACCTGGCGTACGCGATCGCGCCGGGGCTCGGGCTCAACGCCGTCGTCGCCTTCACGCTCGTCGCGCAGAACGGCCTCGGCTTCCCCGAGGCGATGGGCCTGATCGTCGTCGAGGGGCTCGTCGCCGTGCTCGCGGTCCTGATTGGACTGCGAGAGGCGATCATGCGGGCGATCCCGCTGGAGCTGAAGAAGGCGATCGCGATCGGGATCGGGCTATTCATCGCGTTCATCGGGCTCTACGACTCCGGTCTCGTGATCGGCCGCGCGGCACCGACGCCCGTCGATCTGGCCACGTTCACGACCTGGCCGGTGATCATCACGTTGTTCGGACTGGTCCTCACGATCGGACTGCGGGCTCTCCGGATTCCCGGCGACCTGCTCATCGGCATCGTCGGCACCACCGTCTTCGCCACGCTCGTCAACTGGGCCAACGACTACAGCGTCTTCGACACGCCCGCAACGGAGCGCTACGCCCGGTGGCCGTCCGACATCGTCGACAGCCCGGACTTCAGCATCATCGGCGACATCAGCTTCGATGCCTTCACGACGCTGCCGTTCATCGCCGCCGTCGCCCTGGCCTTCTCCCTCTTCCTCGCGGACTTCTTCGACACGATGGGGACGCTCGTCGGCGTCGGGCGACAGGCGGGCTACCTCGACAAGGAAGGGCACCTGCCCGAGATCCGCAAGCCGCTGCTCGTCGACTCCGCGGCCGCAGCTGCGGGCGGCTTCGCGTCGGCCTCGTCCGCGACGACGTACATCGAGTCGGCGGCCGGCGTCGGCGCCGGAGGGCGGACGGGCTGGGTCAGCCTGATCACGGGCGCGCTCTTCTTCCCCTTCATGTTCCTCGCGCCGCTGATCGGGATGGTGCCTCCTCAGGCGACCGCACCCGCGCTGATCATCGTCGGCTGGCTGATGATCAGCGTCCTCACCGAGGTCGAGGAAGAAGCCGAGGAAGAGGAGCTGGGCGGCGGCGTCCGCCGAAGCCGCAAGCTCGCCGGCATCGACTTCCACGACATCGCTCTCGGACTCTCGGCCGCGATCGTGATCATGTTCATGCCGTTCTCGTTCTCGATCACCGACGGCATCGCAGCGGGCTTCATCGTCTACGTGCTCGTGCGCGCCTTGCAGGGCCTCTGGCGGGAAGTGCATCCGCTCATGTGGGGCGCGGCGATCGCGTTCGCGATCTACTTCGCCCTGCCGCTCCTCCAGCAGGAATTCGACTGGATCTAAGGGCATGGGGAAAACATGGGGGAAACACATGTTTCCCCCATGGACCCCCTTCTTTTTCTCTCGCCGAAGACGGCGGTCGTCGAGCCTGCGGCGGGCAGAGCCCGCCTCCGGCGGCCGCTCGTGCTTCTCCAGGACGGTCAGCTCGAGGTGCGCTCGGACGCGGGTCTAAGACCCGCGTCCTCCAGCGCGGCGGCGATCAAGGCGTCATAACGCTCAGAGGCGAGGTCGCCGATCGGATCCGGCGTGTACGCCAGCAGCTGGCCGTAGGGCAGCGAGAAGGCGGCGCGCATCGCGAGCAATCGCCGTCGCTCGACGTTCTCGGCGTCGCCGAGGAAGCGGGACGCATCTCGCAGCTGTCGGACCTGGCCGGCCCGCCCGGGGAGCCAGAGAACGAGCACGAGCAGGGCGGGGAGCGCGAAGGTGACGAAGCCGAGCAGGTTGGCGAGATCGTGCGCGCTGTCCTCGCCCTGCTCGCCCAGGTCGACGACGTTGCCGCCGGATCCCTCACCGGCGGACCGAAGGCCATCGGCGATCTCGCCGCCGACCACCGGCGTGCCGTCCACCGCGTCCGCTGCCGAGTCGAACCCGTCGACGACGACGTTGCCAGTGGCCTGCACACCTTCGCCGAGGACGGCCAGCCGGTCGACCGCATCGTGGACCTTCAACCCCGCCCACGCGAATAGGAGCAGCAGCGCGATGGACGCGACGTCCGCGATCAGGGCGCGAGCCCGCGGCCCGCGGAGCTCGGGATAAAGGGGCACGAGCTGCTCATACCCGCTCGTGCAGCCTTCCGAGCATCCACCAGCCCGCGAGCGGCCCGACGGCCGAGAGCGCAAACGCCGTCCGCCACGACGTCGCCTCCACGACGGCAGCGAACGCAACCGGCACGATCACGCCGACGACGCCCAGCGTCGTCTGCTGGAAGCCGATCGCGGCGCCGCTCCGCGCCCGCCCCGCGAGCTCCGCGGCCGCAGTGAGCGAGAGGCCGTTCCATGCCATCGAAACAGCGCCCGCAACGATGATCACCGTCGCGACGACGGGCACCGTGGCTCTGGCAGCGACGGCGGTGAGAAGCAGGCCTACCGCACTCGCGACGCCGATCCAGCGCAGCGGACGGAGGCGAGTCCCGAGGCGATCCGAGAGGCGGCCGGCCGCGATGCGCGCCACCACTGCGACGCCCTGGAACGCGGCGAGCACCGCCGCCGCCCGTGCCTCCGAGACGCCGTGCGCGTCGTGGAGGAACAGCACCGTGAACGACATGAGCGCGATCTGCGCGAACAGGTAGAGGCCGCTGCCGAGCGACAGCGTCCAGAGGCGCCGGTCGCGGAGCGTCCAGGGAATCGCGTCCCCCTCGAGCTCGGTGTCCCGGATGGGCGCCTCGCGGATCACCACCGCGGCGATCGCCGCCGCCGTCACGCACAGCGCGCCGAGGTACACGAAGGCCGCCTTGAGGCCGCCGGCGTGGTTCACGAGCGGCAGCGTCAACGCCGCTACGCCGGCACCGGCTGGAATCGCCGTCTGCCTGATGCCGAGGGCGAGCCCACGCTCTCCGGGCCCGAACCATTGCATCACCGCCCTGCCGCTGGCCGCGTTCACACTCGCTCCCGCGGCACTCGAGAGCAAGAGCAGCGCGACAAGCGTCTTGAAGTCCGCCGCCCATCCCGCCGCCGCGATGAGCAGCCCACACAACGACAGGCCGGTCGCAAGCACGGCACGCTCGCCGAAGCGGTCCGCGAGCAACCCCCAGCCGAGGAGCGTCAGGATCGTCCCGATCCACAGGCTGGCGAGTACCAATCCGACCTCGGAGAGCGTGAGCTCGAACTCGTCGCGTATTGCCGGAGCGAGCACCGAGAGCCCGATGAAGACGGCCGAGCCGCTCGCCGCCGCACCAGTCCCCGCGGCCAGCACGGCCCAGCGGTAGCGCACGTCTACAGACGGAACGGATTGAACGGCTTCGGCGAAGTGGAGACGATGACGCTCTTCGTCTCGAGGTAGAGCTCGAGCGTGTCGAGGCCGAGCTCGCGGCCGAAGCCGGACTGCTTGTAGCCGCCGAACGGGATGCCCGGGAAGGCGGTGTACGGCATGTTGATCCCGACGGTCCCCGCCTTGATGCGCCGAGCGAGCCGATGGCCTCGGGCGGGATCGCCGGTCCACACGGTCGCCATCAGCCCGTAGCGGACGTCGTTCGCGATCCGGATCGCGTCCTGCTCGTCCTCGAACGGGATCACTGTGACGACGGGGCCGAAGATCTCCTCCTGGGCGACGCTCATCGAGTTGTCGACCTTCGCGATCACCGTCGGCGGGTAGAACGCGCCGTCGCCGTCGCCCGGCTCGCCGCCGATCACGACCTCCGCGCCCTCTTCCCGGCCCTTCTCGACGAAGCCGTGGACGCGGTCGCGGTGCGCCTGCGAGACGAGGGAGCCGACCTGCGTCTCGGGCTCGAGCGGATCGCCGACCTTGAGCCGGCCCGCTGCCTCCGAGAAGGCGGTCACGAACTCGTCGTAGACCGGGCGCTCGACGAGGACGCGGGAGCGCGCCTCACAGCTCTGCCCTGCCGAGTAGTAGATCGACCAGACCGAGCTCGGGATCGCGTCCTCGAGCTTTGCGTCGGCGAAGACGAGGTTCGGGCTCTTCCCGCCCAGCTCGAGCGTCAGGCGCTTGATGCCGTTCGAGGCGAGCTTCATGACCTCGGCTCCCGTCGCAGTCGAACCGGTGAACGCGACCTTGTCGACACCGGGGTGGCTGACGAGATAGGCGCCCGTCGTCGGACCGCCGCCGGGGACGACGTTGATCACGCCCGGCGGAAATCCGACCTCCGTCGCGAGCTCGGCCAGGCGGAGCGCCGTCAGCGGCGTCTTCTCGTCGGGCTTCAGCACGACCGAGCAGCCCGCCGCGAGCGCCGGCGACAGCTTCCACGTCGCCATCATCAGCGGGTAGTTCCAGGGGACGATCTGCCCGGCGACGCCAACCGGCTCCTTCAGGGAATAGAAGAGCAGCGAGCCGCCGATCGGGTTCGACCGGCCGGCGATCGACGCGATCGCGGAGGCGAAGAAGCGGAAGTTCTCAACCGCGGTGTTGAGCTCGGCTTTGGCCGACGTGATCGCTTTGCCCACGTTCCGCGCCTCGAGCTCGGCAAGCTCCTTCCGGTTCGCGACCATGGCATCGGCCAGCGCGTGCAGAAGGCGTGAGCGCTCGGTCGGCGGCGTCTTCGCCCAGTCGCCGTCCAGGGCAGCGCGCGCGGCATCCACCGCGCGGTCGACATCGCGCTCGCCCCCGAGCGCCACCTTGGCGAGCG
>Ga0126310_10000903_pt1 | contig 10941 bp, 10 predicted proteins | sample Plot60_FD_92540 | JGI IMG/M metagenome (GOLD analysis project Ga0126310, IMG submission 92540) | Serpentine soil microbial communities from UC McLaughlin Reserve, CA, USA - Plot60 | ecosystem: Environmental > Terrestrial > Soil > Grasslands | place: USA: UC McLaughlin Reserve, Lake County... | reverse complement strand
TCCTTTTAGTATTTCAGGATTAGAGCCATCTCTGCTATTTACAATTATAAATGAAGGCGTGTCATGGAATCCAAATGAAGAACCTAAAGTTAGATCACTTTCTATAAAATCTTTATATTTTTTACTATCAAAGCATACTTCAAATTGCTGCATATTCAAACCGACAATCTGAGAAGCCAATTTTTTGAGATTATCTTTGCTAACCCAGCCAGAGTCAATAGGTTTTTGATTATCATATAGCATCTTATGGAACTGCCAAAACTTTCTCTGATCATTTGTACATTGAGCTGCAAGTGCAGCACCCATAGAATCAAATCCACGATTAGGTAAATGTTTAAAGACCAAGGCAACTTTACCTGGCTGAATATAGGTTTGATTAATTAGTGGTTCTGTAGCTTTTACATACCTTGCACATAAATAACATTGAAAGTCACTAAAATCAATTATAGTTATAGGAGCTGAAGGATCTCCTAAATATGGAGATCCTTGATTTATCAAAGTTGATAACGAAAGATCGCCTTTTTGTTGTTGTATAGCTGCATACACAAAATGAGAACCTCCAATAGCATGAGGAGAGAAAGAAAATGAAAATGGAATAGTGACAAAAGCCAAATACAAGATGATAACAACCGATGCTGCTGCTGATGATAACAACAAGATTTTAGTGATCTTACTATGCTTTAGATTTTCTTGTTGCTTTTTCTCCTCCTTTCCCTGTAGCAGTCGCATTACTAATACTAACTAAATACGAAAAGTTTGGTTATAAAATGCTTGCCTGCACTATACTTAAAAGTAATCTTTACTCATCATTCAATACACAACTAATTTATAAAATAATCTTCCCATTTTATTACTCACTTCTGATTCTGACATAACGCAGTACCCATACGTCACTTACACACTGCTGATGTTTACTTTAGTCGATATTTAGCATAGTATCAAAGAGAGCCTTATTTTTCTAGAGGTTCTAACTTTGTTAGTAATACGTTGTATCTTTTTACCAGTTCGAAATTTTTACTTTGTTCATGTCGATCTCTAGATTCGGTAATACAATTGATTATATCTCTTAGTTCCTGTTCATTCAAAGTATTCTGTTGAGTTCCACTTGTAATAATTATTTTAGAAACCAACTAATCATAACCTCCACGGCTGCTCACACCTTTGCTTGTCGAGTCAGAGAGATAATGCTAAAAATCAATGATTCTACTAGGCCTTTTAGTTCTAAACCTTCTTGTTCTGCTAATTGCTGTTGAACACATATTAATGATAACATGGTTAATACCTACTCTATAATACTTGCTCCTTTGTTATATACACACCTACTACTTATAATATGTGCTGCACAGAGGTATCAAACATAGACAAGAATAGCAATCGCTCCAACACTCTCAGGAGACATTAATAAAATAGCCACCTATTGTTTATAGGTAGAATGTAGACTTGCTAAAGATTGTTATATCTCCAGAGGCTTAAGTATTAGATCGGCCCAACGATAACAAACTAATTTACGCTAATATCGTGGTATATAAAATGCAATTCTGGATTACTGACAATAAATCGTATTTTGTGACTCAATAATCAAGTTCTTACATTTTCTTGAATATAATAATAATTACCAAACTTCATATTTTCTTTTCAATTTTTAAGCTATTCTGATTTGAATGGAGCTAAATACGTGAAATATGTTACAATAATTATATAAAAAATAAAGCTGTTTACAGAAAAAGTAATATAGTATTATCTATAAGATTATAATATGACGAGTGCAACGATGGATCAGAATGTATCAACAAAAAAAATTGGTAGCTATACTAGCAATAAACGAATCCAATACTCTTGTGGATGCAGATATTCATTTAACCATCAAATACTATTAGAGCATATTTGTTCAGAACATGAAAGAGAACTAATGACTCATAATGGCTGATATGCTTTTTAAAAAATTAAAATTCTTATAATTTGCTACTGTATTACTTTTTCGGTTTACTTTGTCTTTCTTTTATGCTATTGTGTATAGACAAGCGAGAAACGTTACAGTAAGTAATATTTCAGTTACATCGATAAACAACTCCTATTACAAACACAGTGTTTTAACGTCAAATATAGAATATTATTGTAACCACAATAAAAGCAATCAATAATCCTAGTATTTTCATATCTATCTGATCTCTTTTTGTCTATGATTAGTCCCTAAACAATAATAATAATAGAAGAGACAATGAATATCATGTCATCTGCAGATATTCTCTTCCAAGGGAATGGTTGTAATGTTGGACTATTCTGTATAGGAACAAAATTTAGGTGTCGATTCTAATAAAGCTAGCCTCTTATTTTTTCGCAACCATAGTCAAAGAAGATATCTTCTATTTATTTGGTAAGTGCTGCTGCAGAGATAAAAGAAATCGCCTCGATTTATATTATTCACTAAATCTAGACAGCACCACTACACTCTAATTATTATTTGATTCAAAATAAACTCTAAATATTGCATCATATAATAAAGACTAAATAGACGAAAAATATTTGTTTATCCCGAGAGAGAAAAGTTACTAACTGTTGCGTATTGCTAATTACTCGTATTTTGAAAACTATATCTTTAATTCTTTAGGTACAAATTCCATGCTATCTGCCACTAGTATCACTTACTAATGTATGACAGCATTTAATACGTTTGCTTGAATAAGATTTTATAATCTGCCAATGCAACATATTCTGTAATGATATTGAAGTAGGGAATGATGATACGTTGTGTTTATCTCTTCTTCTTCACTATATTCAATTAGTTAAGGTATGCTCGTTTAATATTTCTCTGTTACTTCTTTTCTTGCGTATTAGATTTTTGTCCTTATTATCTCCTTCCCTTCTTCTTCTTCTTCCACTATACCATAAAACTCCAAGTAACCCCAATGTTCCTCCAAGAACTCCAAGGCTGACTCCAAGACATTCTGTTGTCATAATACTCTATAATAATATAGAAACACTATTTCTTTAATTTTACGGCATAAGGACATTAGGAAGCTATCTTAAATATATAAAGAATATCTTTTTGGAGTAAGTTCTGATAATGTGGCAGTACATTTAGGCCATTATTGAAGCTTGAAGCTAATGATGCTATTGCTGATGGAACTAAGAATTGGGGGAAGAAGAATATTAAAAGAAGGAATAAAACAAAAGAAAATAAGAAAAAATTAATTATTATTGTTATCATATTACCTTTCGAGTGAAGACATTAGGGAGGCTTTAAAAAAGATAGTTCATAACTGTCTGAATCTATTATGAGAAAGGACGTTTTGCTGATATATCTGTAATCTTATTTTGCCAGAGTTGAAAATGCCTTTAAAATTAAAAATTGCCTGATACTAGTACATATTAGATAAAGTAGCAGAGCCAATTATTAATTAATTATCATCAAATTCTTTTAAACGATATTGATCTATTGTAATTGATTCTTTTTGTCCATCTTGTATCGAGTAAATACACTATATATCATACAGGGAATTTAAGTGTAGATTCTTCAAGTTCCAGAATAGGTATATATAATGACTGCGTATCAGTACCAATGTTGTCTGCGAAGCTGAATTGGCCGGTCAATCTTTTTAATTCAATGAATTTCTTGATTGGTTTTTCATTCAATACAATGTAATGGATTATAGTACTGGCAATAGCTCCTGTCTGGATGAATAGTATTTGTTGATTATTGTAGTTAATATGATAAAGCATTGGAGTTAGACCCATAGCTGATTGTGCAGAATAGACTATGACTTTGAGCATATCTTCTAGGTTTTTATATTTCAGATAGGTTGAAAATGACTCATTCTTTGACATACAAATTATTTAATAAATCAGGACATGTTATAATACTTTTAGTTATATGCGTGGCTAAATTACTGATCGTTTCATTAGACCTCTCTTGTCTTTTGCTCAAGAGAAGAGCAGTTATGCATCATCTAATTATCCATAATTACAAATAATGTACTTATGTTTTTATTATGCATAATTATATAGATTTAAAAGATCAGTTTTATTAGGTTCTTGAAGTTCTGTTTTTGTTCTGTTAATCTAGTAAGCAGTATACAAGGTTAGACTCACAATTACCGCTGATGCACTATAAGCATTTAGTGCATATGTAGGTTATTTTTGTCCTTTAGAATAATTCCTTTCCTACAAGTTTTAACTAAAGATGAATTCTGATTGTAGAATAGTTATGGCTTTCTCAATTATGTCTTTTGCTACGCTATACCGAATATTGTCTAATCTCGAAGTCATAATACCTAACGCCCTAATTACAGATATTCTTAATTCATCCATATTGACACTCTCGCCCCTTGCAGATTTGATAAGAGGAGAAAACTCTACAGAAGCTCCAATCTTTTCAAATAGGTCAAGTTGCTTCCTAACCTCTGCATTGATAAATTGTAATCCTAGTTTGCTTTGCTTACTATTTACACGTGATTGTTCCTTGATATCTTGAATTGTCTGAATTGAGATTTTTGTAACATTGTTGATTTTACTGTTTAAATTCTGCAAAAATATCTGAATCGCACTCCCAGCTTGTTGCATTTGGAATTCTAGAAGATCTGATATTCTTCTTTGTTCCTGACTCAAATCCTGTACCTTCTTGCTCAAAGCATTATATTCAGAATTTAATGAAACTACTTTTGCAGCTATATTCTTGCATGCGCCAGTTAATGTTCCATACTTCATTAAGTCATGATGAAGAGAGGATATTTCTAAATTATATTTTTTCAGAATGCGTGCCCAATAAATTATTTCATTTTCTGTAAGGCCGTGTGCAAGCAGTTCAGCTAACTTGTCATTAATATCTTTCATTTGCGAATATTCTAGTGATATGCGATGATGTTGTTGGTGGGCCTGTAATAAGGAGATATTCATTTCCCTAATTTTTTGCTCAAACCCTAATTTGCTATCGTATTGTTCTTTTATATCTTCAAAAAATTTCTTGACTGCAGAGCATGGGTTAATATTGTTGCTTTTTGAAATTTCCATAACAGTATTCTTTAACAACTGTAATTCATTTAGACCAAATCCCATATTCTGAAGTTCATTGTAAATTGCAAGTGCTTGTTTGCTGGATGCTAACTTCTCCTCGGCAAAACAATGGTCTTGTTCAGCCCTCCTAAGTCTGATTTGTATTGCATCGAGCTGATTCTGTAGTTCTCGTTCTCTAATTTGCAGATTGTTAATGTTCGACAGTTTTTTTGCAATTAATTTGACATCATATCCGGAATTTTTCAAGTTATACATTAGATTATTAAGCTTTGGTAGATCGTCCTCATCAATAGATAAGCCATATTCATCTACTAGGCATTCTCTTAGTCGCACATACTGATGTAGATTGTCAATAGTAATACTGCTGCTTCTTAGTGCTTCATCACATTCATTTTGCGCAGCCACCCTTGTTTCTGTAAGTGTTTTTACGCTTTGCTCTAAATTTTCTTTTTCCTTGATTGTCTGCTGCATGTATTCAGGTATTTGTGAAAAAGGAATTGTTTGGTCAAGTGCCGCTATCTGCGCAGAGACTTTAACAATAATTTCTGGCAGGATATTCTTAGATCTGCATAGGGTATGAATTTGAGTAAGAAAAGATTCAATATTATCTTCTTGTGCCCCGAGTCTATTTATTATATTTAAGAGCCTACATCCATTGGCGCATTGCAATGCGTTGATATTCAATCTTTTTAATTCTGTTGCTAAATCTCTAAGAGTATTAGCAATAGGAATGCCAACTTCATCTTTCCATTCCGAAATTATGTTTGTAACTGTACCAGCACCCATCGATATATCGCTAGCGATTTTGTCTCTCTGTTCACCACTTAGCCACTTTCTTACCGCCTCTCCTTTTATATGTTCAGGCACCTTTTGTCTCATTAAATAAGAAACGTATATCTAATTGTTCTATATAAGTCTTCGTCACAATCGTCAAAATGACTGTCAGATTCATTGTCAAATTGGTCGTCATATTCGTCGATTAGATAGTTTGAATGCATTATATCCGTGAATCGCTTATGTCTAAATAACGAGCTCGTAATTTAGATATTCCCTATGTTTTTGAAATGACCAACTTTTATAAGTTCGACATGCTTCAATGGCATGCATCAGTATTGGGCCACTCGTATCTTTTGGGTAAGAAGGATTCTTTGCTCAAGCTTGTTCTATACACAGGACCTGCCCTTATTGTAAGTATGGCCTATATTGATCCCGGAAATTACGGTACTGATATTCAGGCAGGTGCTTCTCTTAATTATGGTCTTCTTTGGGTTGTCTGGCTCTCAAGTGGTATGGCCATGCTTCTTCAATATTTATCTGGAAAGATTGGAATTGCAACAGGATTATCATTACCAGAAATAGTCAGAGAAAAGCTCAAAAAGAAGAGGAAAACTTATGTAATAACTTACTGGCTGGCTGCAGAGACGGCAGTAGCGGCCACAGACTTAGCCGAATACCTAGGTACTGTAATTGCTCTTAATTTGCTATTTGGAATACCTATGATTTATGCTGCAATTTTTGGAGCTCTGGATGTAATTTTTATTTTGCTGTTAGCTACGCAACGTAGATTTCATATTATTGAAAGGCTATTTGCACTCTTTGTATCAATAATAGGGTTTGGGTATCTATATGAAATAATTATTATAAACCCAGATCCATCTGCTATTTTATACCATTCATTTGTTCCCTCGCTTGGGAGCACTAGTGCAATACTTCTTGCTGTGGGAGTTATCGGAGCTACTGTGATGCCTCATGCTCTTTTTGTTCATTCTTGGCTTACAAAAAATAAGGCTCAAAACAAATGTCTGGAAGAAAGAAGGAAAATGCGCAAACTTCATCTTATAGAAAATGTCGTTTTGCTGACAATTGCAGGTGTAATTAATGCGGCTATAATGATTATGGCTGCTGCTGCCTTTCATTCACACAGTCCTAATGTAGCTTCAATATCGGAAGCGTATAAAACTCTTGTACCATTGTTTGGTGCTACGGCTGGAATAGTCTTTTTAATTACACTTCTTTCATCAGGCATTGCGTCATCAGTAACAGGAACACTTGCTGGTCAAGCAATAATGGAGGGTCTATTAGGAAAGAAAGTAAACGTTTGGCTGAGGAGATTTATAACTCGCTTTATCAATGTTATTCCGACTACAATAGCAATACTTTTAGGTCTTGATCCACTTAATATATTGGTATATAGCCAAGTCATTTTAAGCTTAATGATCCCTTTGCCTATGATTCCGCTCGTCATACTCTCGGCAGATAAAACATTAATGAGCGAATTTGTAAATAGAAAAATCACTACGACTATTGCAATCGTATTCGCTGGAATCATACTTGTATTCAATTCTTATTTGTTAGTGAATATAAAATAGAACCCTATTATCACACAAATTTACAGCAAGGAGACATGAATCAAATATAACGCGATTATGGATCTCTGCTTCTAGTTCTGCATAATGTGGTATAGACAATAATCATTAGTTCGTTAGTTTGCGCTCGGTCGGATTCAAGACAATTTTGACTCAAACATGCCTGCCCCACCGGAAATTCAGAAAAAAGTAAAAAGACCTGTCGAATGCTATTTCTATCGTTTGTAGTAGTATCTTTATCCTATGATGCTTTGCATCATCATCTTTCGGAAATCTTCATCTGACATACTTTTCTTTGTTTCCAGCATCATGATGATATCATTTCCTATAGGAAATCTTAATTCAGGATTGTTAGAGGTAACTACATGGAGTATTGCCTTTGCAACTTCCTCCGGAGGAGTCGCATGTTCTATTATAGAAGTAATCGATGCATCCATTTTTTGAATTATTGAAGAATATGGAGAAATAAATGAATCATCTAATGATTTCTTTGACATAACGGCATTTTTCTTAAAGTTCGTTCTAATTACACCTGGTTCAATTATTACTATCTTAATTCCAAATGGTTCTAACTCATATGACATAGATTCACTTAGACCTTCCAAAGCAAACTTACTGCTTACATATGCAGACATCCCTGGAAAGCCAATCCGCCCCGCACCTGAACTTACATTTACGATAGTACCTGATTTCTGCTTTCTCATAATGGGAAGAACTTGTTGTGTTAGTCGTATTATACCAAAAAAATTTGTTTCAAACTGTGATTTTATCTCTTCTACTGATAAATCTTCAAAGGCTCCAACAAGACCATAACCTGCATTATTTACAAGCAGATCAATTCTTTGTTTTTCTGATATCACCTTTTCGATTGAATTTCTAATAGAAGTATTATCATTTACATCAAGCTGAATTACTTGCAGCGGGAGTCTTTCTCTATTGGCTATCTCCATGATATCTACAGATTTTTTGATATTACGCATTGTTGCATAAGTATGAAATCTATTTCTTGCTAACAATAATGCTGTAGCATGTCCTACTCCACTTGAGCTTCCAGTGATAATGGCAACTTTCTGTTGCTGTACCTCTTTTTTCAATCATTCAGTCTTTCTATTTTCTAGCATAATATCTTTTGTTAAAGGTGATATTTGGACAGGAGATATAGAATATGAACAAGGAAAAGTAGGGTTAATTTAGGAACAAACAGCATTCATGCAAATGCGTTAATATTCAATGACTTCATTGTGGTCTTAGATCCAAATGCGAACCAGGACGCAAAAGACCATCTTGGTCTCGTATCTCTGAGATAAGGTGCACTTTGTCATCGTCATGTTCTTGCTTTTGGACTTTAAGGTATCCAAAGTTGAAGATTTTGTTTTCATGGTAAATGTATGTTGCATTGATTGTTGGATCGATAGGAATTGCGGTAGGATAAGTAATTGCTGCAAAAGGTCCACTCACAATTTCGTATAAAATCATCTTATCTCCATCATTGTTTTGATCTTGGTCTACTATTACATTAGCTGGAAAATGTATATCTGTTGTAATAAATACCACATTTTTGATATTGTTGTCATCAAGAAATTTTAGCAAATCATTTCTTTCTCTAACAAAAGTCTTTTTAAATGCACTACTGTTGGTCGCCCAACTATCGCAGCCTAACTGATTAGTAAAACAACTTGGAATAGTAAATGGTACGTCAGTAGAAATAACCTTCCATGTAGCTGAAGAGTTAAGCAGACTTTGTTTTAGCCACTGAAGCTGTGCTTTACCTAGCAATGTTTTATTGTTCTCAGGAGTATCATCTAATTCACTACGGCTGCGATAAGAATGTGCATCCAGTAAAAATAAGTCGAGGTCCTTGCCCCAATTAAATGATCTATAAATACGGTTTGCTTCTTCTTCTGTACTATTATTATTATTATTATTATTATTCCTATCTAATGGTGAGAAGTTGAAGAATGATTGTAGACCAGCCTTAGCTAAATTAGGAAAGCCCATCCTGTCCTTTGTTTCATTGCTTAAATATGACCAATTGCCTCCATAATCATTAACTACTTCATGATCATCAGCTTGAGAATAGAGTGATGTATTTTGCAAAAGACTCTATAAGTGAGGATCCGCTCTATTGTATTCCCAGTGTCTATTGTAAATATCTTGCAATTGAGATATATCGGTCCAATTAACACTTTCATCAGTAACGCTAGGAAAATTTCCTTGTATGTTGTACCATCCTACTACATCCTCTGGACCTTGATGAGCAGGACAAATGTCATCGCCATATATCTGATCACCATTGAATATGAAGAAGTCAGGCGACAGCGCCTTCATTATTGAAAATATTGGATAACCTAAATCAATACGTCTACAATATCTGTGACCACCAAGGTCTCCACCAATTACAAAGTGGACTGTTTTGCTCGTTGAATTCTCTGGAGCTGTTCTAAAGGTTCCTATCATAGAAGAAGAGGAGTCTGAAACTATCGATCCTTTACTGCTGTAAATGTTTTTGTTGTCTTGGTCTTGTTCGGTAGTAAACCACACACGATAGTAATAGAGAGTATCAGGCCTAAGTCCATCGATCTTTACATGTCCTGTAAAATCTGTCGTTTCATTTACAGATATGGTTGTTATTGTAAGTGACTTTGAAGGTGATGGGAAATTAGAGTTAGTATTGTATTCAACATGCATCTGAGCTTGTTTATTAGTGCGTGACCATATTACAGCACTGTGGTCTGTGACATCGCCACTAGCAACCCCATGTGTAATGAATAAATTGGCATTCTGCTGTGCATAAATGGATACGGGATAAAAGAATACTGTATCACTTAAGACTAAAAATCCTAGCGTTAGGACTGTTGCTAGTACTACAATTGCAGTTTTTGATTTTTTAAATAAAAATATACATTCCTCTAACATGACAGCTACAACTCTTAATTAAAATATTTAAGGATTCATTTGAAAAACAAAGATAATTGCATGAATGTTTCGCCTTGAAGTAAGAAAACTAGAGGATCAGATATTAATGCGTTGTCCCATTCATGACCAACTATATATCAAAGTATAAGCACTTTTGCATCTAATTTCTGTATAGATCGAATGGGTATAAATACCAGAATTAAAAGGGTTGAAAACTTGAAAAATATACTTACGTCAAAGCACATCCTGAATGAGATACAAGAGCGGATCCAGAAAGATATTGTGTATAAGAGATCACCCTCACTATACAATTGAAACTTTATTAGAAGTAGTAATGATTCAACATAATATAATAAAAGGCAGGCTTCACAACACCCACATATAATGAAAGAATATTCTTTGTCTTCAGAGCGTATTTATATTACTACGTAGAATCTGATGAAAATTATTATTATTGTGAAGCTTTAATTGTTCCGAAATTTAGATTATATATTTAATACATATTGATAAAAGTTAAGACACATCACTTATCTTTGCTATCTTTCTTATCTTTGCTATCTTTCTTATCTTTGCTATCTTTCTTATCTTTGCTATCTTTCTTATCTTTGCTATCTTTCTTATCTTTGCTATCTTTCTTATCTTTGCTATC
>Ga0126310_10000902_pt1 | contig 10944 bp, 14 predicted proteins | sample Plot60_FD_92540 | JGI IMG/M metagenome (GOLD analysis project Ga0126310, IMG submission 92540) | Serpentine soil microbial communities from UC McLaughlin Reserve, CA, USA - Plot60 | ecosystem: Environmental > Terrestrial > Soil > Grasslands | place: USA: UC McLaughlin Reserve, Lake County... | reverse complement strand
GATCCCGCCACCCCGAGAGCGAGAAGAGCGGCGGCAGCCCGTAAGACGCGAGGAGGGTGTAGATCACCGTCGTCGGGAACAGCAGCACGAAGCGGTACTTCCCCGCGGACCCCACGATCGCCGCGACGAGCGCGGCGAGCAGCATCGCCCACAAAGCCCCCCCGCCGACTGCGACGATGGAGGAGCGCTCGAACCAGACGTAGACGTCGCCCGTGAACAGGATGGCGAACGCCCCGCCGGTAGCCAGCGCCGCCGCGTAGAGGGGAACCCTGGTCCAGGGCACTAGACCGCCCCCTTCTGCTTCGAGGTGCCGGAGAGGCCGGCCACCCCCTCAGGGTGGCTCACGACGCGCACCGCGGCCCCGGCCGCCTCCAGCCGGTCGACGAACCGCAGGAACTCCGCCTCGCGGCTCTGCGCCGCCCCTCCCGTCCCGGGGGGCGTCCGGTACGTGTGGGTCGCGACCGCGACCACGACGACAGAGAGGCCCGCGCCCCGCAGCTTGCGGACTCCCCCCGGCAGGTCCTCGTTCCGGGTGCGGGAGACCAGGACGGCCCCCTCCCCGAGGCCGTCTCCCTCATCGAGCGCGATCCCGCCGAGCCTGCGCCCCCCGTCGGCCCTCGCCGTCGCGAGCAACCTCATCGCAGCCCAGTAGGACGCCTCGTCGGAGCCGAAGGGCGTGGCGGCGCCAGCCCCGTCCGCGCACACGAGCCTGAACGGCAGGCGCGCGAGCGCGAGGCGGGTGAGGACCGAGGCGGCGACCGAGACGGCGTCCTCGACCTCCGCCTCCGGGGCGCGCAGCCCCTCCCGGCGCAGGTCCAGCGCCACCGCGTAGCGGCGCGGCGCCTCGACCGCGAACTCTTTGACGTAGAGTTCCCCGGTACGCGCCACGCTCTTCCAGTGGATGTGCCTGCGGTCGTCGCCCCGGCGGTACTCGCGCAGGCCCGCGAACTCGTCGCCCCGCTGCCCGCGCGAGCCCCGCGCGCCGACCTCGACGTTCCCGCCCCGGATGGGGAAGTCGCGCAGCTCGTGGATCTTCGGGTAGACGACAACCTCAGTTCTCTCCCCGAACCTCCGGACGAAGCGTAATAGTCCGAAGGGGTCCATCGCCCCGACCTCGGCGGGCCCGAGCTCGTAGACGCCCCTGCGGGCGAAGGCGAGGGGCGCCTCGATGGTGGTCTCGCTCTCCCCCCCGATGGGCGGCGCCTCGAAGCGGCGCGGCTCCGGGAGGCGGTCGGCCACGCTCACCCCGGAGGAGCCGAAGCGCGAGCGGTTCGAGAGCAGGAGCCTGATCCTGGCCTGTACCCCAGCCGTGATGCGCGTCCCAGGCGGCAGCGCGCGAGAGAAGCGTAGGCCCCGCGAGCTCGACCACCCAAGGCCGAGCGCCGCGAGGGGCAGGGCCAGCAGGGCGTAGGCAAGCTGGTGGAACTGGGTGGTCCCGATCAGGCGCGCCAGAAAGAGAACGAGAAGGCCGATCACGATCGTCTGCCAGCCGCGGGCCGTGGGCCGGACGGCGAGCCGCGAGGAGTTCCGCGAGACATCCCCCTCGCCCAAGAGTCCCTACACCGCCTCGGTTACGGGCACGGAGCCCAGGATCTCCCGCACGATCTCCCCTGCCGCCGCGTCCGCGTCGTCTGAGCCCCGGCTGCCCGAGGAGGGTATGATCCTGTGCGATAGGACGCTCAGGGCCATCGTCTTGACGTCGTCGGGGGCGCAGTAGGAGCGGCCGCTCGCAGCGGCGCGCGCCTTGGACGCACTCAGGAGCATCCGGCTCGCCCGCGGGGAGGCTCCCAGGTACACGTCGGCGTGCTCGCGCGTCGCCGAGGTTACGGAGACCACGTACCTGAGGACCGCTTCGCTCGCGTGGATCTCCTCGACGAGGCGGCGCATCCCCTCGAACTCCTCGAGGTCCACAACGGACCCGAGCTCGGCGGACGGGTCGCGCGAGAGCTTGAGGAGGTCCATCTCGGACTCCTCATCCGGGTAGCCTAGGTCCATCTTGACCATGAAGCGATCGAGCTCCGCGTGCGGCAGCGGGTAGGTGCCCTCGTGCTCGATAGGGTTCTGGGTCGCCACCACCCCGAAGGGCCGCGGGAGATGCCGCGTCTGGCCGTCCACCGTCACCGAACCCTCCTCCATCGCCTCGAGCAGCGCGCTCTGCGTCTTGGGGCTGGCGCGGTTGATCTCATCGGCCAGTACGACGTTGGCGAACACTGGTCCGGCCCAGAATTCGAAGCTCCTCTCGCCCTGATTGTAGACGTTGAGGCCCGTCACGTCCGCCGGGAGGAGGTCGGGGGTGAACTGGATGCGTCTGAACTCGCCGCCTATGGAGCGGGCGAGCGACTTGGCGAGCAGGGTCTTGCCCACCCCCGGCACGTCCTCTATGAGGATGTGCCCCCCTGCGAGTAGGGCGACGACCGCGAGGAAGACGCCGTCGCGCTTGCCCGAGACGGCACGCTCGACGTTGCCGACGATGCGTCCCACCCTGCCCGCGAAACCGTTGTAATCCAAACAGGCCTGCCCACGACTAGACGACGATGAAGGATTATATCTTAGCCATCAGCTAGTCAGCACGCTGCCTTCGGCTTCCGATTTCAGCACGTTACAGCCTGGCGGCTTCCGATTTCAGCACGCTACGCCCTACGGTCCTCGCTTTCAGCATTTCAGCATTTCAGCATTTCTTTGTGCTGGCAAGCGGAGGCGAAGCCTTAGCGTGCTGACTAGCTAGGAAGCCGCCAGGCTTCCATCCCCGTAGAACTGCTCGACGTAGCGGCGCTGTACCTCGTTTAGGCCGCGCGAATACCACACCATCACGACGTAGCGCGGCTCCTTGGGCGTGGTCTTGGGGTACATTCCGCACTCCATCGGGAGGCGGTTGCCCTTGCGCGCGTTGCACTTGGTGCAGGCCGTCACCACGTTGTCCCAGGTGTTCGCCCCGCCGCGCGAGATCGGCTTGACGTGGTCGCGGGTCAGGCGGTCGCGGCGGCCCAGGTCGTCGCGGTGCTTGCCGCAGTACTGGCACTTGTAGTTGTCCCGGGCGAACAGGATCGCGTTCGTCACGTGGCGCCTGAGGCGCCGCGGTATCTCGACGTACTTGATGAGCCGGATCACGAGCGGATAGGGATACTCGGACTTCTCGGAACGGAACCTCCGCTCCAGGTTGGCCTCGACGATCTCGGCCTTCTCGGAGACGACAAGGACGATAGCCCTCTTGACCGCCACCAGGGCCACGGGCTCAAAGCTGGCGTTAAGCGTCAGGCATCGTGCCACGGCGAGATTCTAACATAACGAAATGCTTGTAAAGAGCTAAACCGCATACTTAGGCCATTTAACGCAAGGATTATGTGCAAGGATTATGTTCCAGGCCCCGGCGACTAGTTGGGACCGAAGAACCCCTCTTCCCGCGGTTCCCAGGGCAGCCCCAGACGCGGCACGGGCGCGGAGTCGGCGAGCTTGTGCCGCGCCCGTATAGCCAGGTTCGCGAGCTCCTCGAACTCCTCCGGGGAGAACCAGAGCGTGAGATCTCCGTGGTGCAGCGTAACCTGTCCCATGGAACAGCGGACCACCCGCGCGCGGACGCCCCGCGCCATCTCGCCGTACCGCACCGGGTTCCGCATCGCTTCCGCGAGCACCCCGGCGAGGTCCAGGAACTCCGCGTGGGAGATCCTGAGCCCCACTGATCCCCACAATACGCTCACCGTGCCGTCGGCGGCGCGCACCACCCTGCGACGCACGCTGTAAGCCACCAGCACAGCCGCCTTGAACTCCGACCCCTCAGCCAACGCTTCCTACCGTTCCACCCTAAACGAGAACCACTTGCAGCAAGGATCATACTCCACAGGCGGAGCCTGATTCAAGCGTTGTTTAGAAGCTACCGGTTGCCCAGTTCGCTGTCGAGCAGGAGCAGGGCGGCGCTGTCCTCGCCGGCCATCCTGAGGCGCTCGGCGATCTCGGTAGCGGACTTCTCCTCCTCGACCTGTTCGGTGACGAACCAGTTGAGCATGACCTGTGCCGGGAGATCGCTCTCCCGCACCGCGAGCTCGTAGAGGCCGTTGATGCGGCTGGTGATCTCCTTCTCGTGTTCGAGGGCCTGCTCGAAGGTGTCGAGCGGGGACCGGAAGGCGTAAGGCGGCGCCTCTATGGCCTGCAGCTCGACGTGCTCGCCGCGGTCGAGGAGGAAGTCGAAGAACTTCATCGCGTGCTCCAGCTCCTCCCTGCTCTGCTGGCGCATCCAGTGGGCGAACCCCGTGAGGTTGGCCACCTCAAAGGACCCAGCCATCGAGAGGTACAGGTAGGCGGAGTAGAGCTCGTGCTTGATCTGCTCTCCCATCGCGTCCCTGACCGCGTCCTTCATCGGCGTCTGCGCGCTCTCGCTCATGCCGCTCCTCTCTATGCTTCGCACGGTTAGCCTCAGACCCTTCGTACCACCTTCGTACCATATAGTACCAGGCGAAGAGCAGCCGGTTACTCAAGTTGGGTTCTCGCGACCCTGGTCTTCGGGGCCTGCAGAACGGCTTCGAGGATCGGGCTGGCGGAGCCCCGGAAGGGGTCGGCGGCCGGGAGACCCGTCTCGTCGGCTACTCGTACGATGAACTCCTCGACCCCGGCGCCGTCCAGACCCTTCGTGTTTACGCTCACGGCGACCACGGGCGCGGGCTTCACGAGGGCGGCGACCTCTTCGTAGAGACGGGCAGCGCGCGAAACGGCCGGACGCGGGACGCCGGCGAAGACCTCTTCATCCGGGGGAGCGGTGCAGAGGACGAGGCAGTCGGGACACGAGCCGTGCAGGAGGCCGAGAGTGACCCCGGAGTAGGCCGGGTGTCCCAGCGAGCCTTGGCCCTCGACCAGGATCAGGTCCGGATCCCTTCTCGCCGCCTCGAGCACGAGTTGCTCGGAGGTCCCGGCTATGAAGTCCGAGACCACCGCGTCCACGCAGATGCCCCACCCGGCGACGACGATCCCCGTCTGCCCCGTCGCGACGAACTCTGCCCTCAGGCCCGCCTCTTTGGCGGCGCGTTCGATCTCCAGCGTGGCGGTCATCTTGCCTATCGCCGAGTCGGTTCCGACGGTGAGCACGACCTTCGGTTCCACCCGGAACCCTTCTCCGGAGAAGAGTGGGATGTTTGCAGGTGGCTCGCGCACGTCCCAGACCCTCGCGCCGGGGAGCTCGGGGGCGAGGCGCTGGTGGAGGCCGCTGACGATCTCGAGCCCCGCATCGCCCGCCGCCCGCAAGGCGTCCATCCACTCTTCGGGCAGCTGTCCGCCCGCCGGAGCGAGCCCGACCAGGATGGAGGTAGGGGAGAGCGAGAGCGCCTCCTCCAGCGAGCCGACTATCGGGGCGTCGCGTTCCAGGTCCGGGATCACGTCCAGCACCCGCATCCCTGCAAGCGTCGAGTCGATCACGGCGACTACCTCGTCTTTGCCGTAACGGATCAGGCCGTGCGCGGTCTTGGCGTGGCGGTTGGCAAACCACCCCTCGGCCAGGATGGCGTAGCGGCGCTCGGCTACCGGCTCAGGGATCACCGCGGCTCCACTCCGAGGCCGGGCTCGTCCGAGAGGACGATACGCCCCTCCTCATAACCTATGCCTCCGAACGGGTCGTCGGCGAGGAGCATGGCGCCGTCGAGGTCGACGAGGTCCACGAGGCCGGAGACGTGGGCGGCGGCGGAGATCCCGAGCGAGGTCTCGACCATGCACCCGAGCATGACGGTCATCCCATGAGCGCGGGCTGTGTGGATCATCTCCAGAGCCCCGCGTACCCCGCCGCACTTGGCGAGCTTGACGTTTACCCCGCCGACGCATCCGGCGAGGTGAGGCACGTCGCTCGCCACTATGGCGCTTTCGTCGGCGACGACCGGTACAGGATAGGCGGCCTCCGTCGCCCTGCGTAGCGCCTCGGGTCCGGCGGAGGCCGGGACGGGCTGCTCGATCACGCGCACCCCCATCCCCTTGAGCTCCTCGACCACCTCGGGGGCCTCCTCGGGCGAGAAGGCCTCGTTGGCGTCCACCCAGAGCTCCGCCTCGGAAAAGACGGCCACCGCTCTGACCGTCTCGACATCCTCCCATCCCCCAACCTTCATCTTGAGGACCGGGAAACCCGAGAGCCTCCTCGCTTCCTGTACGGTGGTCTCGGGCTCCGCTATCCCCAGAGTGTAGGCGCTGACCGGCTCGGGACGAGCGAGGCCGAGGAGCCTGTAGAGGGGTACGCCGAGCCTCCTTGCGGCGAGGTCGTGGAGCGCCGAGTCCAACGCGGTGCGCGCGGTCGGGGGCAGGTCGTCGTTCTTCGCGAGGGCGCCTTCGATGTCCCAGGGGTCCAGAATCTCAACGTTCTCCAGGACCTCAACCACGCCCTCCGCGTCCTGGCCGTAGTAGCGAGTGGGGGCTGCCTCGCCCCGGCCGACGGTGCCGTCCTCTTCGAGCTCCAGGATCACACGCTCGAAGGTGTCAGCCGCGCTGCGGGCGATGGCGAAGGTGCGCTCGGTGCGCACCGTCACTGTCCGGACCCTCTGCTCCAAGAGAAGCCTCCCTCTCGCCGCCTGCCGCATTTTAGCGGGCGCGTCCGCGTCCGTTCCAATCCGGGGTGTGGAGACACGCCCCAGACCCCGGCATAAGGGATCCGTGCCCCGATGAACTACCGGCGATGGATCACCAGCTGAAGCTGCTAAGAGGAGCATGGCATCTCGACCGAAGGGATGATCCCGTCCGAGGCGTCCGTGCTCGACGAGCACCTCAGGGACGAGTTCCAGCTCAAAGACGCGGAGGCCAAGATGCGCACCAGGGCGCCCGAGCCCTACCTCACCCACGCGCCCACGCTCACCGGCGGCACGGGATACCAGGAGGTGGGGCGCTTCTGCGAGCACCACTTCATACCCGGCTGGCCTACCGACGTCGAAGTCACCGGACGGTGGGTAGAGCTGCTCCGCGCGGTGGTCGTTGGCCTGGAAGATGGGAAGGTGGCCTACGAGCACGTCTACTGGGATCAGGGCTCGGCCTGCTCGCGGAGGTACTACCGCTAGCGGGCGCTGAGGCAGCGCCTGCAAGATCCCCGCTCGGTTCCGGCCAACCGGCTCATGGCCCGTTGGGCGGAGAGCGAGAAAGACTGAGCCGGCTCTTGTAGCCGTCAGACGCTCCTTGTTAAAGGCTTGTCAAAAAAGTGAAGCCGCGGGGCGCGCAATTTATACTCTGAGTGCTCCGGCCGGACGAAGAGGAGAGCTTGCTTTGGATGTGAGGGCGGCAGAGATCCTGATAGTCGAGGACGACGAGGTCATCACGGGCACGCTCGCCTACAACCTCTACCGTCACGGCTTCGGCGTGAAGGGGGCTACCACCGGCGCGGAGGCCTTCAGGCTCGCGCGCAAGATGAGGCCGGACCTGATCCTCCTCGACGTCATGCTCCCTGGCGAGTCCGGCATAGAGGTCTGCGAGCGCATCCGCGAACGCGACCAGGACGTGGTGATCGTGATGGTCACGGCCAAGGACGCCGAAGAGGACAAGGTCCGCGGCTTCGAGGCCGGCGCCGACGACTACGTGACCAAGCCCTTCTCCATGAAGGAGCTTATCGCCCGCATAAACGCCAACCTGAAGAGGAGCGAGACCGGCCAGCGGGGCAAGATCCTCGAGGCCGGCGACCTCCAGCTCGACACCAAGAACTACACCGCCTGCGTCGGAGGAGAACCTCTGAACCTGCGCCTCAAGGAGTTTGAGCTCCTCGCGGCGCTCGCGAGCGCGCCCGGGGAGCTCAAGAGCCGGGAGGAGCTTGCCAAAGAGGTGTGGGGGCACGCCGGTGTGGGCTCCTCGCGCACGATTGACGTCCACATACGCAGGATCCGGGCCGCCCTGGACGAGAGATCCTCCTACCAGTACATCCACACAGCTCGCGGCCTCGGCTACCGCTTCGAGGCGAAGCCCAAGGACCTGGCCGGGTTGGGCGCCGGATCGCCGAGGTAACGATGCTGAAGAGGCAAGAGGAGATCCGGTACGTCAGCCCCGACGAGATGCGCCGGGTCAACAAGATCCGACGCGACTTCGTCGCGAACGTCTCCCACGAGCTCAAGACCCCGGCCACGAGCCTCAGGCTCCTCGCAGAGAGCCTCGAAGAGACCATAGACGAAGACCCCGTCCAGGCCCGCCTCTTCGCCGCGCAACTCAAGAAGGAGACCGAGAGGCTCTCGAACCTGATCACAGACCTCCTCGACCTGACACGCCTGGAGAGCCAGGAGCAGGTCGAGAACCCCGTCCCCGTCGACGTGCGCAGCGTGCTGATGACCGTGCTCGCCCGTATAAGGCGGGTCGCCCGAGAGAAGAACATCACCCTGCAGTGGAAGCGCTTCGGTAAGGCTGCCCAGTATACCGTCCGCGGGGACGAGACCCTGCTCACCTCGATGTTTACTAATGTGGTAGATAACGCTGTGAAGTACACTCCGCCTGGCGGCCGGGTCGAGGTGATGGGTGGTTTCGAGGGTTCGGAGATCGTGGTGCGGGTCTCGGACACCGGCATCGGCATCCCGGAATCCAAGCTACCGCGCATCTTCGAGCGCTTCTACCGCGTGGACAAGTCGCGTTCCAAGGCGACCGGTGGGACGGGGCTAGGGCTCTCCATAGTCAAGCACGTGGCCGAGAACCATGGCGGCCGGGTGACCGTCGAGAGCCGTTCAGGCGAGGGCTCCACCTTCACCGTCTACCTGCCGCGCGGCTAGGGTTTCGTCGAAACTTCGCATGGCCCGCGACGGATTCTCGGCATAGAATAAGCATCCTGCTAAGACGTATTCGCCGTACCCGGGTACGGCGCGAAGACCACCCACCAAACCAGCGCAAGCGGCGGGGTGGAGCGGCAGAACGCACGTCGAAATTAAGAGCAAGCTTAAGAGCAAGCCGCTCGACCGCGACGAGCTACAGGTGCGCCTGATCTCCGCCCGCCGCGTCACCGGGCTGCACCGGGCTGCACCGGGCTGTGCACCGGCGGCTCGCCTTCCAGAACGGCGAGCTGGAGATGCTCAACCGCAAGCTCTTCGAGCAGTCGCGGGAGGACCTGCTGACGCAACTCGGCAACCGGCGGCGGCTGCGAGAGGAGATCGAGATGCTGCGAGCATGCGTAGAGCGCTACGGCCACAGCTACTCCGCCGTGCTCTGCGACGTGGACTACTTCAAGGTCTACAACGACCACTACGGCCACCTGGCCGGCGACGAGGTGCTGCAGAAGGTGGCACAAATGATCACCGACCAGTGCCGCAGCGGGGACACCGCCTACCGCTATGGCGAGGAGGAGTTCCTCGTTATCCTGCCCGAACAGAGCCTGGAGTCGGCGATCGAGGTCGCCGACCGCCTCCGCCGGAAGATCGAGGCGCTGCAGATACCGCATGAGGCGAATGACCCGCCTGGGGTGGTGACGATCAGCGCCGGTGTTGCCACTGTTGCCACCTTCCTGGCCGAGGCGCCCAAGAGCACCGACGACCTGCTGGGGAGGCCGACGCGGCGCTCTACCGTGCCAAGCAGTCAGGTCGCAACCGCTTCGCCTCCTACGGGGAGGCGGACCGGCCGTGAGGCCGCCGTCAGCGGCGGTCTTGCCGCGTGCGCCACAGCACGGTCCTGACGCGGGCGACCAGCTCGTCTGGGGAGAAGGCCTTCGTCACGTGGCCGTCGAGGCCGGTCTTCAAGCACTCGATGACGTCGTGCTCGCCCTGGCGGGAGGTGAGCATGATGACCGGCAGGGCGGAGAGGCCGGCGTCGGGGCTGCTCCTGATGCTCCGCACCAGCTCCAGGCCGTTCATCCAGGGTAGCAGGCTGTCGGTTATGAGGAGGTCATCCTCGGCCCCTACCCGACGGACGAGGAGTGGTTCAACTTCGTCCTGCGCCGGGACGTGGAGGAGGTCGTCTCCACGCTCGACCCCAAGAACCCCTCCGACGTGCCGTGGATAGAGAAGGAGCGCCGGATCTGCGAGGAGAACGACAGAACCTTCACCCTCAGACCGCTGGAGCCCAACGCGCCGAACCCGGCGAAGGTTAGAGAGGTAGCGAGCTACGCGCAGAGCCGGGACCACAAGGTATACGTGCACAGCTTCAACCTCGATAAACGTTTCGATGCCCTCGGGTCCGCCCTGCAGAGAACCGAAGACAAGGGGGAGACCGATCGGGGCTAGTGCAGTTCCTGATATCAGGAACTGCGCCGAAGAAAGCGAGCGTCTTCTCGAGGCTCTCACTGAGCCCGACCTCGAGGTGCCATCCGAGGACGCGGGCCGCCTTCGCGGGGTCCACGGCGCTGCGGAGCTGCTCGCTGGGCTTCGCCGGTCTGTGCTCCGCAGGGAGAGTGTTTCCTGAGAGCTCCGCCATCATCTCGTAGAGCTCGTTGACGCTCGTCTCGATCCCGGTCCCGACGTTGTACGCTCCTGACGGGACGCCGCCTCCGAGGGCCAGGGCGTTCGCCCTAGCCACGTCCCCGGCGTAGACGTAGTCGCGGGTCTCGCGGGTCTGCTCGCCGCTGCTGTTGATGGTGCACATCTGGCCCGCAGCCTGCCGGCTCGCGAAGATGGCCACGACCCCAGTCTTGCCGTGCAGGTCCTGGCGCAGGCCGTAGACGTTGGCGTAGCGCAGCGCCACGTAGGGAAGATCGTACCGGGCTTCGAAGAAGTGGAGGTAGCGCTCCGCGGCCAGCTTGGAGACCCCGTATGGCGAGAGGGGGTACTCCGGGTGGTCCTCGGAGGCGGGCAACTCGCGCTGCTCGCCGTAGATGGCGCTCCCGTGGAGGCCAATACGAAGCATCCAACGCCGTGCCGGACGCAGTTCTCCAGCAGCCGCACGGTCCCTCCCGCATTGATCTCCAGGTCCAGGATGGGCTCGGCGACCGAGCGCCGGACGTCTGCCTGCGCGGCCTGCGCGGCATGCTGAGACACCGCCTCGGGCCCGAACTCCTCGAAGACCGTTTCGCACCCCGAGCGGATGTCCAGCTCGTAG
>Ga0126310_10000901_pt1 | contig 10945 bp, 10 predicted proteins | sample Plot60_FD_92540 | JGI IMG/M metagenome (GOLD analysis project Ga0126310, IMG submission 92540) | Serpentine soil microbial communities from UC McLaughlin Reserve, CA, USA - Plot60 | ecosystem: Environmental > Terrestrial > Soil > Grasslands | place: USA: UC McLaughlin Reserve, Lake County... | reverse complement strand
CTTGCCTGCGGGGGCGCTGGCGGACATCGTGGACAGGCGCAAGCTACTCATAGTCGTGCAGGTCTGGATGTCCCTGGTGTCCCTGGCACTCGCAGTTCTGACCTGGGTCGGTGCCATGACTCCCGCCTTGCTCCTGGCGCTCACCTTCGCGCTTGGTCTGGGGTGGTCCGTGAACCTGCCGATCTGGCAGTCCATCCAGCCCGACCTTGTGCCCAGGAGAGAGCTGGCCCAAGCGGTAACACTCGGAGGCATCAACGTAAACATCTCGCGCGCCGTCGGGCCGGCTATAGGCGGCCTGGTCATCGCCGTGGCGGGACCGGCCGCCGTCTTCCTGATCAACGCCGCCACCTTCCTCGTCGGGCTGTTCGTCTTCTGGCGGTGGCGGGGCGTGCCGCTCGACGCCGAGCTGCCGGAGCGCCTGCCGGGAGCCGTGCGGACGGGGCTGCGCTACGTGCGTAACGAACCCGCACTGAGAGCCGTGCTGGTTCGGGCCAGCCTGTTCATGGTGGGTGGTAGCGCCATAATGGCGCTGTTGCCCCTCGTCGCTCGCCAACAGCTCGGTCTCGGGTCGGGGGGTTACGGTGTCCTGCTAGGTTGTTTCGGTGCAGGGGCGGTTGGCGGGGCGACTCCTGCCCGGTTTCAGGCAAAGAGCGTCGCCGAACCTGCTCGTTTCGGCCTCCTCTGTGGTGATGGCGGCGACCACCGTCGCCGTGGCGTACGTCGCGAACCCCGTTGAGGCGGGGGTAGCCCTGCTGGTGGGTGGGATGGCCTGGTTCATCACGATGGCCAACCTGAACACCGCGGCCCAGATGGTGCTGCCGGCGTGGGTTAGAGCGAGGGGGCTCGCTGTCTACGTGCTGGTCTTCCAGGCGTGCATCGCGGTGGGGAGCGCCGGCTGGGGCTTGATCGCCGAGCGTCTGGGCGTCCGCGTCACGCTGACGCTCGCTGCGGCATGGCTCGTACTGGCGCTCGGGGCAGGCTTCTGGTGGCGGCTGGTGGAGGGCGAAGGATTGGACCTCTCGCCGTCGCTGGCCGGAGCCAGCGGTCGTGGTCGGGGTGGAGCCGGAGGAGGGCCCGGTCCTGGTCACGGTCGAATACCGCGTGAACCCGGAACGCTCGCAGGAGTTCGTCCGGGTCATGCACGAGTTCGGATGCATCCGGCGCCGCGATAGTGCCGCACGCTGGGGGTTGTTCCGCGATCTCGCGGATCCAACCCGATACCTGGAGACCTACCTGGTCGAATCGTGGGCCGAACACCTCCGCCAGCACGAGCGCCTCACGATGGCCGACCTGGAGATCGAAGATCGCCTCCGCGAGTTCAACCTCGACGGAGCGCCGCCGAAGCTCGAGCACCTGATACGGGTGCGTCCAGATCGGAAGCAGCCAGCCTGAGGTCTCCGGTTCTGCGTTTGGTAGCGTGCATGCTCCCTGCCACCTCCAACCCCTACTACGTTTGGGGGCTCTCCCCGCCCCTTCGCGCTAACATGATGGGTGACCAGAGATCGAAGGAGGACGTCGGTGGCAGAGAACGGGAGAGAGGTCTGCCTCGAGGAAGAGGTTGAGCGCCTGCGGCGGTCTGGGATGTCCGCGGCGGAGATCTCGCGGACGATGGGCGTGGACCAGGCTTGGGTGGAATCCCTAATCTCCTCGTGGGGAGAAGGATCCTCCGCCGGGGATCGCGGCTAACGCGCGATGCTGTCTGCGCCCTTGATGGGCCTACTTTTCCTGGCATATGCTTGAAGATCGCTATGGGAAAGGCACGGACGGAAGAGGCGAGGTTTTCGCTGGTGGCGGGAACGGGTGGAGGATCTGACGAAGGAAGGATTGGTGAGGAGAGCGGTTCTACTCTTGGCGGCGATGACGGCGATGCTGCTTCTGGCGAGCGGGTGGCCTTGGCGGCGGTACTCACGGGCACCGATGGTCCCGACGCCATCGCGGGCACGGTGGATAAAGACTCCATAACCGGGCTCCGGGGCGACGACCTGCTCGCGGGTGATCCCTCGCTGTTCGGCGCGGGCGCCGACGCGCTCTCCGGCGGTCCCGGCGACGACCTGGTCACCGGCGGGTCTGGCAACGACGAGGTCTCCGGCACCCTCGGCAGGGACGCCGTGTCCGGCGGCGAGGGCCGCGACCTCGTGGACGACGGCACGCCCTTCGACGATTCGAGCGACAAGATCTCCGGTGGCGCCGGCGACGACATCATGGACGCGTTCAACGACCCGGCGGTCTCGGACGCGGTTGCCTGCGGCCCCGGAAACGACCGCGCCTACATCGACGGGACAGACCTCATCGCGAGCGACTGCGAGAAGATCATACGCGGACCCCATCCCGACGCCTGGGACAGGAATCCTTTCCAACCAGCACCCCTCAGGAGATAGTCTCCGCTGACAGGGAGGACCGGTGAAATATGACTCCACCCCGCTTATGGGCGCCCTCTGATACAGAGCGGGTGCTGATCGACGTGATCGTCTTGCTGCCCGGGCTATTGAGCGAGGCAATACACGAGGTGGCTCCCGCTCTCTTATCTAAGCCACCGTCGAGCAAACCTCGACGCTCCTATGTTCGCCAACCCGGCGTGACGCGTGATAAGTCTCTATGCAGATCGCGTGCAGGGCCGGTTGCACGCGTCGTCTCCTGGTCGACTGAGTAAACGACGCGGCAGCCTACGGCCCGGGATCACGCGCCTCGGGATCGCGCGCGAGCACCGACCGACCGCCGTCGACGGGTACGGTTGCGCCGTTGATGAAGCTCGCGTCGTCCGAGAGCAGGTAGGCAACGGCGCCTGCCACCTCCTCGGGCCGCCCCACCCGGCCGACAGGGTGCAGCAGGCGCATCTCTTCTTCGATATGCTGGGCCTCTGCGGGTTCCTGCCGGCCGAGGAACGCCTCGTAGCGCTCGGTGGTGATCGAGCCTATCGCGACGGCGTTGACGCGGATGCCGCGCGGCCCGTAGTCGACGGCCAGCGCGCGGGTCAGCCCTTCGATTGCTGCCTTGGCCGTCACATACGGCAGGGCGCCCGGGACCGCCTGGCGCGCCTGGTGTGAGGAGACGTTGACGATGGCCCCATCCGTACCCGTCGCAAGGAAACGGCGGATCCTCGTTTCGTTTTAGCCGTCGCTCGGACTAAGTTCCAGCACCTAGCTCAACCCAGCACGTCGTGCATCGAGTACAGGCCCGGCTCCGCTCCGGCGACGAAGCGTGCTGCCCTCAGAGCGCCGGCGGCGAAGGTGCGGCGGGAGAGGGCGCGGTGGGCTATCTCGACCTCCTCGCCGTCGGAGTAGAAGCACACGCGGTGCTCGCCGACGACGGCGCCGCCCCGCAGGGCGTGGATGCCGATCTCATCCTCCTCGCGCGGCGCGTGGCCCTCGCGCCCGTAGACCGCGACCTCGTCGAGATCGTATTTTCTCCCCTCGGCGGCGGCCCGCGCCAGGAGAAGCGCCGTACCCGAAGGGGCGTCCACCTTGTTCCTGTGGTGCGCCTCGACGATCTCGACGTCGTAATCCGTCCCGAGCTTCTCGGAGAGTTCGCGGACCACCTCCTTGACCAGGTTCACCCCGACGCTCATGTTCGGGGCGAGGACTACGGGTTGGCCCTTCGCCGCTTCCTCGACCCGCGCGAGTTGCTCTTCCGAGAGGCCCGTGGTCCCGATGACGACGGGTTTGCCGTAGGCCAGGTGCTCGACGGTCGCTTCGGGCTCTGTGAACTCGATGAGGGCCTCCGCCTCGTCCGGCGGGTTCTCCGTCGCGACGACGCCAGACCTGCCCCACCCGCACAACTCGCCGAGGTCCGCGGCGAGCTCCGGCGCCTCGGGCTTGACCACGCCGCCTGCGAGCTCGAACGAATCGTCTTCGAGCGCGGCACGTACGACCTCGCGTCCCATCCGGCCCGCCGCGCCGACGACGGCTATCCTGGTCACACTTCTTCCGGGGTGGGGAGGAGGTGGGCGGAGCGATCGAGGGTCTCCTGCAGGAGGCGCAGCTTCTCGCCCTCCATCGGGACGAGCGGGAGGCGCATCTCGTCGGAGCAAAGGCCGAGCAGGGAGGCGGCGGTCTTCACGGGGATCGGGTTGGTCTCGACGAAGAGCGCGCGGAAGAGGGGGAGGAGCTCGTAGTGGAGCTCGCGGCCCCGCTCCCAATCACCTCCCAGCAAGGCCTTTACCATGTCGGAGACGGCTCCGGGGGCGACATTGGAGGCGACGGAGATCACACCCCGTCCACCGAGAGCGATCAGGGGCAGCGTCATTGGGTCGTCCCCTGAGAGGACGTCGAACTCCTCGCCGCACAGGCTTATCACGTCGCTGATCATGTTCATCGAGAGGGTGGAGTCCTTTACCCCGACGATGTTGGGGATCTCGGCGAGGCGGGCCATCGTCTCGGCCGAGATCGTCACGCCCGTCCGTCCCGGGATGTTGTATAGGACGAGGGGTAGATCGGTGCTCTCGGCTATCGCCGCGAAGTGCCTGTACAGTCCCTCCTGGGTGGGCTTGTTGTAGTAGGGGGCTACCTGCAGCGAGCCGTCGGCGCCTACCTCCTGGGCCATCCTAGTGTACTTGATCGCCATATCCGTGCTGTTGGAGCCAGTGCCGGCTATGACGGGCACCCTTCCGTTAGCTACCCGCATCACCGTCTCGACGACGACGCGGTCCTCCGCCTCGCTCATCGCCGGGGTCTCTCCGGTTGTCCCGCAGGGGACGAGCCCGCTCACCCCGTGCTGTATCTGGAACTCGACCATCCCTTCCAGCGCCTCGACGTCAACCTCCCCGTTCCTGAACGGGGTGACGAGGGCCGTGAAAGTACCGCTAAACATCTCTCTCCTCCAATTCGAAGTCCCTGTGCAAGACCCTTACAGCCTCTTCTACCATTTCGGCCGGCAACACGCACGTAACCTGGATCTCCGAGGTCGAGACCATCCTGATCGGGATACCCGCTTCCCCGAGCGAGGCGAACATACGGGCAGCGTAACCCGGCCTGTTCAGCATCCCGGTGCCCACGACCGAGACCTTGCCCAAGTCCTCCTCCCCCTCGACATCGCCACCTAGAGAGCCGGCCACCTCTCCCGCGAGCCGTCTCGCCTCCGCGAAGTCCGCGCGCCGCACGGTGAAGGCCACGTCGGCCGCTCCCTCCTTGGCGCCACTCTCGACGATGACGTCAACCGAGATGCCCCGCTCGGCCAGGGGCGCGAAGACACGGCTCAGGGTGCCTGGGCCGGTGCGGATGCCGTTCAGGGTCACGCGCGAGACGTCCAGGTCGTGGACTATGCCGGCCAGAGTCTCGCGGGTCTCCAGGTGCTCCAAGCCGTTACCTCCCGTTATAACGGTGCCGGGGCCGTCGCCGAAGGAGGAGCGGACGTGTATCTCGACCCCGTACAGGGCCCCGAGCTCCACCGCGCGTGGGTGCATCACCTTCGCCCCGCGCCAAGACATCTCGGCCATCTCCTCAGGCGAGATGACGTTTATACGCCGCGCCTCCCTAACTATGCGAGGGTCGGCGGTGTAGACGCCGTCCACGTCGGTGTAGATCTCGCACCGCTCGGCCTTCACTGCCGCCGCGAGCGCGACCGCGGTAGTGTCCGAGCCGCCGCGCCCGAGCGTCATGACGTCGCCAAGAGAGTTCATTCCCTGGAAACCGGCGACGATGACGACCTGCCCGTCGCCGAGTAGCTTGTGGACGCGTTCGGGCTGTATCTCGGAGATCACGCCTGAGCCGTAGCGCCCTGTGACCGTCATCCCCGCCTGCGGCCCTGTCAAAGAGACCGCCGCGACGCCCATGTCGTGCAGCGCCATCGCCAGGAGTGCCACCGACTGCTCCTCGCCTGTCGCTAGCAACTGGTCGATCTCGCGCGGCGACGGGTCCCGGCTCACCTCGCTCGCGAGCCTCAAAAGCCTGTCCGTGGTCTTCCCCATAGCCGAGACCACCACGACGAGATCCAGGCCCGACCCCCTTGCACGGCCCACCCTCCCGGCGACGGCCTTTATGTGTTCCGCCGTCGCCACCGAGCTCCCACCGTATTTCTGGACGACGATACCCAACAGATGCTCCCAACCGCTCCTTCGCCTCGTAGCCTAACGGATCGATTCGTGTCTGTCAGCCTTTAGAGCAGGTCAGCCAATCAGCAAAGGCTTGCGTAGGCGAAAGCTGAAGTGCTCACCTGCTCCTACGGCAGCGGCTGCCCGCCGGTGACGCCCAGAGTCTCGCCGTTGACGAAACTGGATTCCTGGGAGGCCAGGAAGACGAAGGCGGGGGCGAGCTCGGCTGGCTGGGCCGGGCGTCCCATCGGGGAGGTGCCGCCGAACTGGGAGACGGTGTCGCCTGGCATGGAGGCGGGGATGATCGGGGTCCACACAGGGCCAGGCGCCACGGAGTTCGCCCTGAGCCCGTACTGGACGACCTCCTGGGCGAGCCCCTTGGTGAAGGTCACTATGGCGCCCTTCGTCGAGGAGTAGGGGAGGAGGGTGGGCGAGGGCTGGTAAGCCTGGATCGAGGAGACGTTGACGATGCTGCCGCCCTCCGGCATGTGCGGGAGAGCCGCCTTCACTAGCCAGAACATGGCGTAGATGTTGGTCTTGAACGTGCGGTCGAGCAGCTCGGTCGAGACGTCGGCTATGCCGCTCACCGTCATCTGGTGGGCAGCGTTGTTCACGAGGACGTCTATCTTCCCGAACTCGTCGACGGCCTTTTGTATGACGGCCTGGCACTGGGCCTCTTCGCTGATGTCGCCGGGCGCCTTTATGGCCTTCTTGCCGGCCTCTTCGACGACTTGCGCCGTCTCTTGCGCGTCCGATTCTTCCTCTTCGAGGTAAGAGATCAAGACGTCAGCGCCCTCGCGTGCGAAGGCGAGCGCAACCGCCCTTCCGATGCCGGAGTCGCCACCGGTTATGACCGCCGCCTTGCCTTCGAGCCTGCCGTAGCCGCGGTAGGTCTCGTAGCCGTAGTCCGGCTCGGGCTGCATCTCCGACTCGAAGCCGGGGTGTTGATCCCGCTGGTCCTGCTCCGGGTACTCCGGCTGAGGATATTGTTGCGTAGGGTCCTGTTGCCTGTGCTGGTCTTCGGCCATGGTGCTACCTTTCCGTTTCTCGTCTTGCCGGGTGCGAGATGTCTCGACCGCTTCGAATGGCTACCTGAACATGACTTTTGCCCGTCAGGTCCGCCTCTCAAACAATGTTTAGGGCCAGCGAGGTGTGGGGGATATCCCCGGAGAACCTTCGCGACGCTTGGCAAAGGAGCGGCTCATGAGCGACGACAAACTGGGGCAGAGGATCTTCGAGGGCTACGAAGAGGGTGAAGACATTCCGCTCGCTTCCTACGCCGCGCTGGCGAGTGTTTTCAACCTGATCTTCGCCCTCTTCCTCCTGCTCGCGAGGGTCTCGGGGCGGGACATCCCCGAGCGGGTAAAACCCGAGGACATCGTCCTCTTCGGCGCCGCGACCCACAAGCTGAGCTGGATCGTCACCCGGGACGCGATCACCGCTCCCCTTCGAGCCCCGTTTACGGAGCTGGAGGAGGTGAAGAGCCCCACCAACGTGCAGGAGAAGCCGCGGGATAGGGGGCTGCAGCGCTCGCTCGGCGAGCTGCTGACCTGCCGCTTCTGCCTCGGGATGTGGATATCCGCCTTCTTCGCCTACGGCCTCGTGCTCTTCCCGGCTACGACCCGGCTCGTCGGGGCCATCTTCACGATGCTCACCGTCTCTGACCACCTGCACCAGATTTACAAGGCGCTCATGAACAGGGCCTGAGGCGCGAGCCCGCCGCTAGTCATCACCTGGAAATCCTGACAGTTCCCGATCCGCCCGCAGCCATCTTTCGCGCCAGGGGATGAGCGTGTCCGGTTTCGGGTAGATTGGTCTCCTGATGTGTCGGTGAGCGGAGGAGGCCCATGAGAGGAAAGTTGGCGGCGGTCGCGGCTCTGGCGGGAGGAGCGGCAGGGGCGTACCGGCTCGCGCGGAGGCCGAAGCCCCTGAGATCCCACTACTCGCGCGCCCCGAGGAAGGTTCTGATCGTCGGCGGCGGGTTCGGGGGCCTTTCGGCGATCGAGGGACTGGTGGAGGAGCTGGATGGCGACCCTGTGGTGGGGGCTGCTCTCATAGACCGGGTGAACTTCACGACGTTCTGGCCGATGGTCCCGTCGGCAATCTCTGGGAACGTCGAGGTCCGCCACATCGCGCACTCGATCAGGCGCAGGATCCTACCCCTCGGGGCGGAGTTCTTCCAGGCCGAGGCCACGGAGGTTGACTTCGAGGCCAGGCAGGTCAAGACGACGGACGGCACCTTCGCTTACGACTATCTAGTCCTCGCGCCGGGGAGCCGCACAGCCTACTTCGGCATCCCCGGCGCCTGGGAGCACTCGGTGGACCTCAAGGGCCTGCGCGACGCCCTGCGGGTGCGCAACCAGGTCATAGACAGCTTCGAGGAGGCTGAACGCCTCGGGGCTGAGGCCCCCGATAGCCTCCTGACCTTCGTCTTCGTTGGGGGGGGACCGACGGGGGTGGAGGCGGCCGCCGACACGAACGACCTGATCTTCGACGTCCTCGAGGGCGATTACCCGAACGTGGACTTCGATCGTGTGCGGATCGTCCTCGTGAACTCGGGGGACCACATACTCAAAGGTATAGACCCTTCCCTCGCCCACGCCGCGCAGCGCAGGCTTGCCTCTCAACGGGTGGAGGTCATCAACGACGTAAAGGTGACGGAGGTCCGTCCCGACGGCGTCTCGCTCTCGGACGGGCGCGACATCCCTGCCCGCACCATCATCTGGGCCGCCGGCATAAACCCCGGTCCCCTCGTAGCCGGGCTCGACGTCGAGAAGGACGAGCGCGGGCGTATCCTCGTGGACGAGTACCTGCGCGTGAAGGGCAGGCCAGGGGTGTACTCCTTGGGCGACTGCGCCCGCATGGATTACGACGGTCCCCCTGTCCCGGCTCTCGCCCAGGCGGCCGAGCAGCAGGGACGCGCCGCCGCCCGCAACCTGGTGGCGGAGATCCGGGGCGAAGGGCAGGCAGGGCTCCTCCCGTTCCGCTACCAACCTCTAGGCCAGCTCGTGGACCTCGGCACACAGAGCGCCCTCACGGACATCATGGGCGTCAGGATCAGCGGCCGGCTCGGCGCCCTTATCTGGAGGATGGTCTACCTCTACGAGCTCGGCCACAACCTGAACAGGGCGCGCGTGCTAGTGGACTGGATCGTCGATCTCCTCGCCCGGCCCGACACCGCGAAGCTGTACGAAGAAGACACGTAACGGGAACTGTACTCCCGCCGCGCGGTAAGATCCAGGCGCAGACACGCGAGCTCCTATTTCAGGGTCATGAAGCTCGCGTCTTCGGCCGCGACCAGCATAGCCCGAACGTCGTCGTAGTTCTCATTGGTGACCGGCACGAAACGTTCGATGAAGCCGTGGGCGAGCCTGGCCCTGGCCTCCGGGTCGTCGCCCATGGCCAGCAGTGCGGCGGTTATGGCTGCCTTGAGTTGATCCGGCAGCCGGCTCGCGGCCACGACGGGCTGTATTCCTGCGGGACCTAGGGTGTCGATGACCCGCAGTTGCGCCCCGAGCTCCGGGTGGTCGCGTAGTTCGACGGCCAGTACCTGGGAGTCGATCGCCGCGGCGTCCACCTCTCCGCTACAGACCATGCGGATGGACCTCTGATGCGAACCCGCTTCCACCACCCGCCCGAAGAAGCCGCCTGTCTCGCCCATGCTTACCAGCTGGTGCCTGGTTACGTTGTAGCCCGAGTGCGAGTCCGGGTCGTTGAAGGCCCACGAGCGGTCCCGCAGATCCGAGAAGGACCGGTAGGGGCTGTCTACATGGACGATTACGTCGGAGAAGTAGATTGGCCTGCCCTCGTAACGTTTACCTTGCAAGAGCGGCGCGGCCAGCAGTTGGACCGGCGGACGAGGTTCGCGGGCGAGGTGCACGTAGGGTAGGCCGCAGATAAAGCCGACGTCGGCCTCTCCGGCGGCGAACTGATCGAAGGAGGAGCCGACGGTCAGCTCTGTCCGCACCCCAACCTCTTGCCCGACGTAATCGGCCACGAATCGGTATACGCCGACCATGTTCGGAGCCAGGAACGTGGCGAAGTGTATGGGGTCTTCGGTCATGGCAGCCCGGTTCACTGCTGGCGCTTCTCTCGCATGACGACAGCTACGATAACACCCGAGAGGAAGGTTAGCAGCCCTACGGAGCCTATGGCGATGGAGAGGCCGAGCGTATCGGCGATGATCCCGGCCGAGAGCGCCCCTACCGCATACCCCAGATCGCGCCAGAACCGGTAGACGCTCAGGGAGCGCGCACGCCAGGAGGGATGGGAGTTGTCCGAGACGGCGGCGATGAGCGCAGGATAGACCATCGCGGTCCCCAGGCCCAGAAGGATGCTCCCAAGGAGCCACCACCCGAAGCTCCTGCCCGCCACCGTGACGAAGATCCCACCAGCCTGCACCCACATGCCACCCACTATCAGCCACTTGCGTCCCAGGCGGTCGCTCAAGGGGCCAGTCGCGACCTGCAGGATGCCCCACACCGCAGGGTAGACGGCCTTCAGGATCCCGATGCGCTCCACCGCGAGCCCGAAGGTGGAGAAAAAGATGGGGAAGACGCCCCAGCTCATGCCGTCGTTGAGGTTGTTGGCCAGCCCGGCCTGCGAGCAGGCGAAGAGGTTGCGGTCCTTGAGGGAGGTTATGGCGAAGACCTCACGGAAGGTCAACTGGTTGGGCTCCGGGGGATGGGACCGCATCTCCAGCCGGACGTACTCACCCGTGTCCCTTACCAGGAATACCGAGACCAGGAGCCCAAGGACCACGTAGCCGACCCCGAGGTAGAAGGGTTCCGGCCTCAGGCCGTAGGCCGAGGCGAGGTATCCGGTCGCCAGCGCCGTGAGGCCCACGGCGAGGTAGCCGGCGAACTCGTTGAGACCCACCGCAAGGCCCCTCCCACGAGGGCCCACGAGGTCTATCTTCAT
>Ga0126310_10000899_pt1 | contig 10950 bp, 16 predicted proteins | sample Plot60_FD_92540 | JGI IMG/M metagenome (GOLD analysis project Ga0126310, IMG submission 92540) | Serpentine soil microbial communities from UC McLaughlin Reserve, CA, USA - Plot60 | ecosystem: Environmental > Terrestrial > Soil > Grasslands | place: USA: UC McLaughlin Reserve, Lake County... | reverse complement strand
CGCGGACGTGCGGGGTATCGGCTCGCTGGGCGGCGGCTCGCTGGGCGATGTGGGCTGCTACTGCGTGAGCGCGCTCAGGCTCGTCTTCGGCGCCGAGCCAGGGCGGGTCTCGGCTTTCGCCCGATTCGCCGAGGAGGGAGCAGACAGGGAGCTCGCCGGCGTGCTTGAGTTCGACGCGGGGTTCGGGGGCGTCTCGAGCAGCATCTCCTCGGCGCGGCGAGAGCGGCTGGAGATCGTGGGCGTGGAAGGAACCATCTCCCTCGACACCCCCTTCCGCGCGGACAAGTCGGGCGGGAGGATGGAGGTCACGCGCGGCGGAGAGACGTCCACCGAGACCTTCGAGTCGGCCGACCCCTACCGCGCCGAGCTCGAGGAGTTCGCCGCGGCGATCCGCGAGAACCGGGATCCCGCCGTCGGACCCTCGGAGATCCTCGGCAACGCCCGCGCCATACACGCCCTGCTCTCCTCAGCCCGGCAGGGCGGACACGCCCAGTGCCTTTAGCGCCGCGAAATGCTTACCTGACCACCGCGCCGTCGTCGCGGAGGATCTCGACGGCCTCCGGGTCGGTGTGGAAGACGCGCACCCTGGCGGTGGAGGCGGCGAGCAGGAAGCCTACGATGCCGGCCCGCAGGTCGGCTGGGTTCGCGCGCTCGACCCAGCCGACCTCGGCGTTCGAGAGGTCGGCGTCGGTGGTAACGAAGCGCTGGAGGAGCAGGCTCAGGGGCACGCGCAGCGCGAAGGCGAGGACGAAGGAGCCGAGGATCAAGAGGTACAGCGGCCACCCCATGTAGAGCCCAAGCCCCAGAGCGCCGAGGAAGAAGACCGCAGCGAGCAGGTTCGCCGCCACAATGGTCGTGCCGCAGTTGCGGTGCACCGCGAGCCCCTTCTCACCGTTTCGCAGCCTCTGCAGCGCCTCCCTCGCGGCGCTCTCAACCTCCTCGAAGGACCGGACGCCCTGGACGAAGAAGCCCTCGTCGGTGGAGAATCCGTTGAGCTTGCGGCCCGGCTCCCGCTCCATCATCACCACGATGGTGGCGTGCTCCAGGGCGTGGTTGCGCCTGAGGATCCTGTTCCCGACTATCGCCTTGAGCTGGCGCGGGTACACGAACAGGCTCCCGACCGCCTGCAACGAGAAGAGGATCGGGAGCAGGAACAGGAAGAAGACTACGAACAACGCTACGAACAAGACGAACACCAGGGTCACGCTCTCACCTTCACCGTAAATTTCTACGCACCCGGATTATAGCGCGCCGCCCCTCTCCCGGCGCCATCGAATCTCAACTACGGGATACGGACAACCCATGACACCCGAAGCTACGCTTTACCGCGATGGTCGTGCCCGGAACCGCACCAAATCCCCGCTTTCGAGAGATGCGCCAGGTTTCTCCAGGCGTCACCATTCCTTTCGACAGGGAGATCAAGGTGAACTATGGGGAGACAGCCATGGGCCAGCGACGCATGGCTCCACCAGGATAGCAGAGCGTTGTGTTTCTCGTACGGATCGTCGTCGTAGGCGTTCCAGTTGCGGGGGCGCAGTTGGCGGTAAAGCTGCTGCGCAACGCCTTCTCTCTCGGTGGCAGCGTGCCTGCGATTTACTATGTCTCGTACCTGATCGTCAGTGTACTCGTTGCCTACTTCGTCTACCGGGCCTACGTGTGCATGGTCGAGAGACGCCCTATCACCGAGTTGTCTGGCCCCGGGGCCTTCAGGGAACTCGGCATCGGCGTACTCATCGGCGCAGCACTGGTAGCTGCGACGGTCGGAATCATGTGGTTGCTCGGCTACTATCGTGTCACGCAGGCGAATGCGTGGACGGTCGCTTTCGTGTTGCTCGCGAACGACGGGCCGGGGCTTTGGTAGAGGAGATCATCCTTCGGGGTATCGTCTTCAGGATTACGGAGGAAAGGCTGGGCACGTGGCTGGCTCTCGCAATCTCCGCCCTGTTGTTCGCGCTGCTGCACCTGGCGAGCCCCAATGTCACCTTGGTCAGCGCCATAGTGGCTGGTCTCGAAGGGGGTGTCCTCCTCTCCGCCGCGTACGTGCTGACGAGTAGGTTGTGGCTGCCTGTAGGTATACACTTCGCCTGGGACTTCTCGCAGGACGCCCTCTTCAACGCGAACGGGCTCATGCAGGCAAACCTCATAGGCCCGTCGTTGCTGTCCGGAGGAGAATCCGGGATCGAAGAGTCCATTCTCGCACTATTGCTCTGCTTGATGATCAGTGCGTACCTGCTCCTGTTGGCAAGGCAGAGAGGACATATCGTGCAACCGTCCTGGAGTGCTGCAAGGCAGAGGGATCCGCCATAGCCGTTCGACGGAAGGTCTGAACAGGCTCAGATCTTCATTCTCGCCAGGCGAACGGCAACGCCACCTCCTCGGGTTCCTCGAGCTCGTGGAGCAGCGTGAGCGCGGCCAGCGCGACCTCTCTGTGCCGCCCCCGGTCCCCCGGCTCGCCCATCGGGAAGTTGTACGGGAAAGGCACGCGCGCCACCCGCGGCGCCTCAACCCCGTCCTCCATTGCTAGCGTCACCGTGGGTATCCCCCGCTCCTCTATGGCGTTCCCTACCAGCCCGACGGACTGGTGGCACAGCGGTCAGGAGGGCGTGAGCAGCGCCGCGTCCACCCCATCGTCCGCCAGCTTCGCAGCGACCTCGGGCGCGGTCTCCTCGATAAGCGGTCCGGGGTCATGGATCGCCCCCATGAAGGCGAAGTGGCGACGGTTGAGCTCCCCCACTACGCCCTCGACGGCCAGCTCTCTGATCGTCCACAGGGGGAAGACGGAGTCGAGGTCCGCACCCTCGTCGGGCCGGTAGTAGGCGTGGGTCCAGGTTAGGTCCGCGGCGTCGGCGGGTATCTCGCGGTACGAGCAATCACCCAAAGGGTCGTCTATGTCGAACCGGGGTTGCTCTGGCAGGTGGACCCCGCCGGTCGTGACGAGCGCAACGCGGCACTCCTCGAGTAACTTCTTTGGCCGGACGAACGAAGGCATGATTTAGACGTTGAAGCGGACGAGCATGACGTCACCGTCCGCGACGACGTAGTCGCGGCCCTCGAGGCGCACCTTCGCCTCCTCGCGAGCCTTCGCCCAGGAGCCGGCGGCCACGACGTCCTCCCAGTTGCCCACCTCCGCCGCAATAAAACCGCGCTCCATGTCGGTGTGGATCCTGCCCGCCGCCCGCCGCGCCGTCGAGCCCTCCCGGACCGTCCAGGCCCGCGCCTCTTTCTCCGCCGCGGTGAAGAACGTGATGAGGCCGAGCAAGCGGTAAGCCGCCCGGACGAACCCCTCGAAGCCCGTGCTCTCGACCCCGAGCATCCCCAAATACTCCCGCACCTCCTCCTCGGGAAGCTCCACGACCTCGGCCTCGAGCTTCGCCGAGATCCGCAGCGCCTCAGCCCCCTCGCGCGCGGCGAGCTTCTCGACCTCCGAGCTGCAGCGGTTGCCGTCAGCGACCGACTCTTCGTCCACGTTGGCCACGTAGAGGACGGGCTTGGCCGTGATGAGACTCCTGAGAGTCTCCGCCAACACCTCCGAACCGTTCGTAAAGCTGCGGGCCGGCGCTCCTCCCGACAGGTGATCCCTGAGCTTCTCGAGCCCTGCAACCTCGGCCTTGAGCCTGGGGTCTCCGCTCTTGGCCGCCCTGCCCACCCGCTCGAGGCGCCTCTCGACCGTCGCGAGGTCAGCGAGCAAGAGCTCGGTGTTTATGGTCTCCGCGTCGCCCACAGGATCCACGCCGCCGTGCACGTGCACCACGTTCTCATCCTCGAAGCACCGCACCACGTGCGCCACGGCGTCGCACTCCCGGATGTGCGCGAGAAACTGGTTCCCCAAACCCTCGCCCGCGCTCGCCCCGCGTACCAACCCGGCGATGTCCACGAAGTCCACCGTCGCCGGTACAACCTTCTTGCTTGACATGACCTCCGCCAGGGCGGGCAGACGCCCGTCCGGCACTACCGCCACGCCAAGGTTCGGGTCTATCGTGGTAAACGGGTAGTTCCGGGCCTCGGCCCCAGCCCGCGTCAAGCTGTTGAAAACCGTGGACTTGCCGACGTTCGGTAGTCCAACTATTCCTACCTTCATGGACGTTATTGTATCAAGCGGTAGCAATGTGGGAGGCCTCCGTCCCGCAGGGTTCGCAGGGTACGGTAGAATCGATTTGTAGCATGGGCGTTTTCGGATGACGGAGAGGTAGTTTTGGACCGTCAGATGCAGATACAGATACTGCTGGATCACTACGAGAGGCCGCGGCACAGGGGCGCACTCGAGGACGCCGACGTGGCGATGCCGGGCGGCAACCCTGGTTGCGGCGACGTGGTAACGGTCTACCTCAAAGGTGCCGGGGACCACGCGCACATAGAAGACGTCTCGTACGAAGGCGAGGGCTGCACCATCAGCATGGCGGCCTCCAGCATGTTGCTAGAGCAGGTCCACAACGGCGACCTGACCATGGATCAGGTCCTGGAGATGGACTACAACGAGATGATCGAGCAGCTCGGACGCCAGATCGTGGCCTCCCGCCCCAAGTGCGCAACCCTCGGCCTGGGCACTCTGAAGGCCGCCATAAGGAAGTACCAGAAGGACAAACGCCTCGCCGAAGCGGGCGTATCCCGCCCGACCGAGGACGGGGACTTCGTCTACGGCGAGGGCGCCGCCGAAGCAGCGAAGGCGGAATGAGCATTTCAGCTTGTCTGCTACAAGTGATCTCAAAAACCCGCCGGTACCCCTTAGACGACCTTAGAAGACGACCGAGCCAAAGGTCGAGCGGGCCAAGGTATTCTCTTCAGTATGCCGCTCAGGAGACCGCCCCCTGGTGCAAGCTCTCTAGCTAAATCTGTTAAAAGCAGAACTTGCTTCAAAAATGCGTCCGGGGCCTTGTGTTCTCATGTGTGCAGGAGTATATAGCGGCCATATTAATTGACGAGGGACTAGGGGACCGTATCCTCTTCCGCCTCGCCAGGGAAAGCGGATACCCACAGATGAGAAAAGGGTGGTTCTACTACTTACCTTAACATTAGCGGCGATGGTGATGGCTGTAGGGATAGCGGAGAGCTCTGATGATAGAGCTTAGTAGGGCAGACGCAGGGAACGGGTTTTAAGATCGAGGCCGACAACAGCATCGGCGGTACTATCGCTACGGCGCGCAACGTCATCTCCGGTAACTCCACCTACGACAACGACGCGCTTGGGATCGATCTCGTTCACTCCAACAACCCCCGATGTCACCCTCAACGATAACGGCGAAGTTGACGGCGGTAGTCCGCCACATCCAGCCACAGCTCCAAACCGCTTGCAGAACTTCCCGGTCATAACCTCCGCCAAGCTCAGAACCAGGCGAATAGGAGGACACAGTAGGAAGGGCACCCTCATCAAGGGAACGCTCAACAGCGAGGCTGATAAGACCTACAACGTCCGGTTCTTCGGTAGCCCCGAAGCGGATAATCCTCCGAACCCTCCATATACCATTACAGGCTATGGGGAGAACAAGACGTTCCTGGGCCAGAAGAGCGTCAGCACCAACTCAAACGGCGACGCCACCTTCACCTTCAGCACCAAGAAGAAGGTCCCCAAGGGACAGGTCGTGTCCGGTTCTCCAAAGGTTGCACGATACCAGGAGTACCGTGCTCGTGAGTTAGTCCTGGAGTAAGGACCGTTGCTAGCGGGAAGGGGCGGAGGAAAAATGGCCCGTCCTTTCCCTGCAAGTCTTCGCGACCAGAAGCCTTCACAGATGCCTCAGTGACTGGCCAGCACGAAGTTACAGTCCAGGAACGCTCTATCCCTTTTGAGCATTTCGTGCCCGGCCAAGAGAGCCAGCAGCTTGCGCCAGATACGTTCCCAGGTGCCGCCCTACGGCAGAAGCCGACAAGTGAAGTGCTGAAATGCTACTTCCTCGTAGCCCAGGCGCCGGCTGCGGTGGAGGCGAGGATCAGGACTGCGGCCTGGAAGACGGCCGCCACGGCTATACTGAGGAGAAAGATCTGCCATGCCTCCTCCGAGGATACCTGCGTACCGAGCACCTCGGAGAGGGTAGCGGCGATGCGCGGCGACCCTATGGCCCGCGCCGCCACCAGCGCGCCGGCGGAGGCCCCGATCACGAACGCCGGCGCGGCTACGGTGCCGCCCACTAGCCCCGAGAGCGCCCCCGCCCGCCTCCCCGCGTCGGCCTCTGCCGCCCTCCTGCCGCACGAGATTCCGATAAATCCAGCGACCAGGATCCCCACCAGTGACCCTAGCAACGACGTCAGGAAACCGACCACGGCCCCGATGCCGCCCCAGATCATCCCGACCCGGACGGCGTCCCGTTCGTCTCTCTGCTCCACGGCCGCATTCTAGCGGCCTTATCCAGGATTAGTTGGCGCAGAAGATGTTGATGTGCCGGTCGCGCCGGCTACCGACCGTTACCTCGACGGTTTCGCCGGCCTCTCGCCACTCCAGTTGGCGGTGCAGCAGCGTCCCCCTGAGGTGCTCAGGGATCACCAGCCGGTAGTGTCGCTCCGTCGCGGGCTCCACGCTCTCGACGAGTTGCCCGCCGCAAGGGCAGTACCTGTGCATCCCGTCTGTGTGCAAGAAAAGCAATCCTTCGCCTTCGTACACCCCCGAACAGCCAGGGCACCGCCATACGAAAGCTACCCTCTCCTCACCAGAGATCATGCGCACCCCACCGTGTATTATGCCGAATGATGCGCAGTCTACACGGGCCGGCAGGCCTACGACAGAGAGAACGATTAAGAGCGGGTTAAGAAGTGCGAGGGGCCTGAGCACAAGCGATCCCAGGAGCCGCGGGACGTTCATCATGCTTTGCGGAACGCCGGGGTATATATTGCGGGCAACGCCAGAGAAAGGAGCGCGCATGAGCGAGACCCGGCTGGTGTGCCGCGTATGCGGCGGGGTGTTCTCCGAGCACCAGGTGCGCTTAAAGCCCGTGGATCCTGAGGAGGATCAGGTCCAGTGCCCGAGTTGCGGCTCCTCCCGCATGGAACCCTACGCCTTCGACCCGGAGGGCCCGACGGAGAACCCGTTCGAGAAGGAAGATGAGGGCGCGTAAGCCCTACTCGTCGAGCTCGCGCCAGTTCAGGAGCCTCGGCTCGCCGTCGACGACGGAGAAGGTGGCTTCGATCTTGCGACGCGCGCTGCCGTACCGGCCGGTCGAGGTCGCCGCGAAGTGCGAACCTTCATCATCGCGTCGCTCGATGGTAACTGCGACTTCCCCCTCCTCAATACCCTCCATGCGGAGCTCTCCCGAAGACCAGCCGGGCAGGTCCGGGTCTTCGGCCAGCCGTGCTTTGGCGACCTCGACACCGGCCTCGGCCATCTCGAAGGCCCGTTGTCCCCGGTTGGCCTCTATCGTGGCGTGGAGGCCGGTAACGACGAGGGTCAGCAGCCCCGCCCCCATCACCCCGATGACCGCGACCATGACTACGGCGAGGCCCATCGCCACGCCCGACTCGTCTCGTGCGAAGCGTCCGGTCACTGGCGGGCTTCGCGGTTCCTGAGGTACACGTCTGTCGTGAGGGTTTGGGTCGCGTCCGTGGGTCCGGGCACACTCGCGTTGAGCGTCATCCGCACTAGCTTGATCCCAGCCTCTTCAGAGATCGTGGACGAGCAGTCTGCCGCACTCGTGCAGTAGGCGAACAGGAGACCGTCGGCTCCGTCCAGAGGTCCCACCACACGCTGGCCGTTTCTTCGGAGGTAGCTGCTCGAGCCGCTGCTCAGGTCGTAAGTGATCGTCTCCGGTGGACCGCTATCCGGCCTGTTCTGGAAGGTGATCTCGCGCTCACCTGCAACGCTTATGAGGGTGCCGTCGTCCCGCGGGTAAGCCGCCCTTATCTCACGTTCCATCTTTTCTAGCCCCAGCCGGGTTTCCTCGACAGCCTTGAGCTCGTCTTTGCCAGAAGTGAAGATCCGGACGCTCATGTCGAAGATCGAATACAGGGCGAAAAGCACGGTGACCATCATGGTCATGGCGACCAGTAACTCAGGGAGGGTGAAACCACCCTGGTCCCCCAGGAAGCGCCTTCTTATGCTAAACGGTCTCACCACCTGGACACGATCCCTGTCGTGCCGTACGAGTCGCCGCCGTCCCAGCTCACCGTCACGGTCACCCTGGTCAGGCCTTGATCCCCCTCGATTTCTTGAAGCTCCGCGTTCACGAACTCCTCGTGGATCTCATATCCGAAACCCGAAGGTTCGCAGGTACCGTCAGGCAAGCCGCTGCTCACGGTCTCGTAAGGGAGGCTCCTGACCTGCTCCAGCTTTTGTCCGGCGCACGCCCGCGCGACGCCGTAATCTCCGCTCGTGCTCACCGCCTGGAGCGCCGCGTCTAACATGCCGACCATCGGGATGATAGCGACGGTAAGGATGATGATCGCCACCAGCACCTCCACCAGCGAGTAGCCAGACTCTTTCTCTGTCCGGCTAGTACGCAAGGGAACCGATCCTTATGCGCGACGTAGCCGAGGTGAACATCACGTCGCACCAGGGGCTGCCGTCGTCGGAGCTGATCCTGACCGTACCGCTCTGTCCCGGACGCAGGGTCCGGACCGTCCCGTTGGAGCTGAACTCCAGGGTCCGCGTGCCGCCGCAACTGCTGGGCGGTGCGACCGCCCCCCTATCACCGCCCGAGCAGTCCGGGTCGAAGGTGACTTCCTTCATCTTCGTGCCTTCTGGAAGCTCGCGCGGGGCAGGGGGAGTCTCGGAGTCCATCGTGGGCGTAGAGTCGCCCCCGTCGTAAGGGGCGCTCAGCTTGATCATGCAGTAGTCCGCCGAGGAGCAACCGCTAACCGGCGAGCCATCTGGCATGAACACAACGCGCCAGTCCGTCAACTGATTGGTCGCCCTGCCGTGAGCGAGGCGCAGGTCGGCGGCGAACTGGCTGGCGGCAGCCTCTACCCGCCAGCGCTCGAGGAGCGCGAGGAAGACGATCGCAGCTATGGCGATGAGGATACCCAGGATGGCGACGACGGTCATCAGCTCCTGAAGGGTGAAGCCCCACTCGTCCCTTCGAACGTCGCGAGTTTTCTGAAGCGGCGCGCCCATGACCCAGGGGGGTTATCGGCGAGCCGGCGGTGAAGCTGTAGCGGGAGGAGAGCCCCTCGCTCTGCTAACTGTAGTCACTCCACCAGTTCTACTCGGCGAGTGCCATCTTCGGTGAGAAGAGCACGGCACCTAGGCTCGTGCATCTTTGTATTTTGGAACCGATACGAGCTTAACAGCACGACGCGGGCCTGTTCCCCTATCTCGTCGACTAGAGTCGTAGCGACCGGGCAACTGATCCGCGCGAGGCTCGCGCACGTAAGTAGGTACACCATCGCTTGAGCCGGGGGAGCTTTTCACCTTTCCCCGGCCTCCTTCGAATGCACCGTTCGCATACGAGAACGTCTCGCTGCATGCGTGTTAGCGCTGAACGTCTCTTATCTACAGGTTATCCACAAGATGTGGAAATAAACCTCCACTAGAGATCAACATGTAGCGGTTGGTGAAGGTCGGTAGAAGGTTAGGTGGAGGTACAGGGTGCAGGCTAAGCGCAGGAGTGCTAATGTGCCGGCTCCAGAACCCGACCCGAGGTAAGGAGTGAGAAGATAGCCTCGGGTCGGGTTGTTCTTAGTATCACACGCCCAAGCTATTCACTATCCCGCATATCCATCCAGCACCGCTACACGTAGTATTGACTTCTATGCTACACGAGATCGTGGGAAGCCCCCAGGCCGCCTAGCGGACCTCGGCTATGCAGGATACTGCTGTGGACTTCCGAGAACGCCCCTTCTACGAGCTTGGGTGAATAAGGCGCTCCTAGTCTGCCTACCCATCTTTCGGAGTTCGGAGCCGTGTCAGGGCGTAACTACCGCAGAGGAGGTGGAGGTGGAGGGCAACCCAACGGGGCTGCCACAAGCGGCTCCTATACATGATTGCCTCGCCTGGTGTATCGTGAGCCTCCCTTGTGACAACGCATGGTTAAGGGACAAGGAGGAGCAGCTATGTCACACCATTACTCTGGGCCTGATTTCGGCTTCCCGCACGGAGATGCCCGCCTCGACTTCTGCGACCTGTACGCCTTGCCCAAGCCAGAGGACTCAAGCAGGTCTGTCCTCATCATGGACGTGCATCCTTCCATGGGTGTGAACCCAGAGGGTCCCACCTCTGCAGAGCCTTTCGCGTCGGAGGCGATCTACGAACTCAAGATTGATACCGACGGGGATGCGGTCGCGGACATCGCCTATCGGATCCGGTTCTCGCCCTCAGATAACGGGGCCCAGAGTGCGACGGTGCGCCGCATCGAGGGCGCCGATGCCGCAGGGACGGGCGAAGGCGGGGAAGCGATCATCGAGGGTGCTCCGGTGTCCACCGGCTCCGAAGCGCAGGTGACGGAGGCTGGCGAGTATCGCTTCTTCGCGGGCTGGCGTAGCGACCCCTTCTTTTTCGACGTGATGGGCGCTCAGAACGACTTCCAGTTCACAGGCAGCGATTACTTCGCCGACAAGGACGTGTGCTCCATCGTGCTTGAGCTTCCCAATAACGAGTTGGGAGCTACTGAGGTCAACCTTTGGCACCGAGCTCTGCTCCCTGAGGATGACGCGAACTGGGTCCAAGTGGAGCGGGGGGCTCAAACCCAGCAGGTCACCTTCCTCGTCCCAAACGAGGAGAAGGCAGCGTACGTAGCCAGCGAGCCGGCGGATGACGCCCGCTTCGTGGAGGGACTCGCCCACACGCTCGAGCACACAGGTGGGTACGCTCCAGAGGAGGTAAGGCGGGTAGCAAGGACCAGGGTGCCGGATGTCCTGCCCTACGACCCTACGCGCCCGGTTGCTTACCCGGACAACGGCCGCCTGCTCACCGACGATGTGGCCGATCACTTGATCCCCATCTGGACGAACGGGAAGGCGACGGAGGACAAGGTGGGGCCACACAACGACTTGCTCCCCGAGTTCCCCTACCTCGGGCCGCCACACGAGAACCGG
>Ga0126310_10000897_pt1 | contig 10969 bp, 12 predicted proteins | sample Plot60_FD_92540 | JGI IMG/M metagenome (GOLD analysis project Ga0126310, IMG submission 92540) | Serpentine soil microbial communities from UC McLaughlin Reserve, CA, USA - Plot60 | ecosystem: Environmental > Terrestrial > Soil > Grasslands | place: USA: UC McLaughlin Reserve, Lake County... | reverse complement strand
ATCTCATTAAATTGTTATGAGTCCGTTGCGTAGACCTAGTAACAAGGTCGGGCCAAACTTATTAATTATTGCGCGTGGGTGATAAGGTTCAAATCCTCAAGGGGAAGCGTCCCCGGATAGTTTAATTAGGCAGAATACCCGCAGATTAATGGCTACATCACAAGAAGAACGAGGCGTTGCAGACGTGGGCTATTGGCTTACGGTGAAAGACACGCCTACCTTTCTTTTTATTTTGTTATTTAGAAACCCAACTTTGTGTCGCTTCATCCCATACAATTGATGGCTGTTTAGTAGGTTTAGCAACAACAGCAGGTGGAGCAGGTGGAGTTACAACCCTTTTCTCTACATTCTGTAATTGTGCCTGATATTGTTCTGCTAATATCTTTGATCTTATCTGGTCTTCTATTAATTTAGCCTGTTGAATTGCGGGCATATTCTGAATATTATTAGCATTATCACCCATTGTAGTATAGATTAGGTTTATTGCTTCATTGAGTTTAACATCTTGTGTCGCTGTTTGGTTAACAACCTGTGCATTTTGTTTTAGTAAAGGTAGAATCATATTTTCAATCATACCTTTTTGTTTTGCTTCTACTGTTAGATCGTTCTTCTCCATATCTTTCTTTTGTTTGAAGAACATACCTGCTACTCCTCCTAAAATTGGTGTAAGGATTCCTATTAACGTAGTTAGGTCAACAGTGGCACCTGATGTAGTAGTAGGGACTTGTTGAATTACTGTTCCTGCTGGAGCAGGAGGAGGAGTTGTAGTTGCTGCTGCTTGTGCAAACACATCTTGTATGAATAATAAGAAGTGGTCAAAAGGTATTGCTGGAATGATAATATCTAACATTATGTTAGTTACTAACTATAGTAATACAAATAAAAAAAGGATGGTTAAGTATTCTTTGTTAGTTCTGCATCTTTAGCAGTTTTAGGATCTATTTTGGTTTCTAATGCTGTTTTGCTGCTTTTTAGGTCAATTAAGGTATTTATTCCACTAAGTATTGTGTATGTGAACGATCCACCTATAGCCATAGCACCGAATACACCTTTAGCACTTTGTACTTGCATATCAAATTGTTCTCCTACTAACATTATTGAGACCATTCCACCTACAATTGAAATGATGAATGAAGTCATGTATGTAGTGCTGAATGATGGTTTTGGAAGTCCGTTTTCTTCTGCTTCCTTTCTCTTTAGTAAATAGGGAATAATGCCTCGCCATACTAAGGCTATAGCCATACCTGCTATTGCTGCTCCTAAAATTTGGGGTTCTGCTGTCAAATTAATTAAGTGTCATATTAAAATTACAATTTAAAGAAGTAAATAATAAAAAAAGTTGAGATTCCTAATGTATAGGATTTACAGGTTTTCAGTCATACCTAATTCGTATTATAGGGGAGACAACAATCTCCTTAACACTACTGTAATCAGATATAATGGAATCTCTAGGGTTAGTTCTTACGGCCGCTTAACCTGAGATTGCTCAGGCGAACTAATAATAATATATACTTAGAAAAATATAAAGTTTTTTGTGTATAAATAAAAAAGAAAGAGGTTATGGAGCGATTCCAGTTAGTTTGTAGATTTTTGCGTTCTCTATGATTTTCGCATAGAAGTATTCCCAGTAGTAGTAACCCTCTGCTCGGTGATGTGGATCCTCATATGTAGTTACTGCTGATGGGCCTTGGAATCCTATGATTGCTTCTCGGTCAAATATATAGACTTCATTATTGCTAATGAGTGAATCTATGTATGCTTGTAATCCTGTTCCCGGTAATTGTTGAACTTTTGTGACTCCCGGATTTGGTGAATTTCCACGTGTAACTTCTGTAGATCCTCTTACCCATGTGTTTGAGAAGAATGATCTAAATGTTCTATCGTTCATTATAGCCACGTTTGGATTACCATTGGCTGCTACGATTGCATCTGATGCGGTTCCGATATCTACATAAGGATTATTTGTGCTATCTCCACCTGTATATGCTATCCAACTTGAACCTGCTGAAGTTGCAGTTGCTGCTACGATTGCATCTTTGGTAAGTTCTGCTTTAGCCTTAATTACTCTTTTTCCGATACGATTAATAGAATTTCTATATGGGTCATGCTCCAAATTGGTAAAGTTCATTTCATTGTATTTGGCAACGTGGGCACCTAACATTGGTAACTTAAAGGTTACACTCGTATAGGTTACTTGGTTGGAAGGAATCTCAGCACCGAGTGGAATGTTTTTGTGAACATCAAATCCTGCTTCGATATCTATCCGTCCTTCTAACAATGAAGTATTCAGGTTTGTGACTGAATCTTGGACTACATAGTTTCTCTCTTCTGTTCCCCTAAGTTGGGCTAATACATTTGTGATGTTAATAGCACTAAAGTTCTCTGGAACCATCATACCACCTACGGCAGCAGTTTTAGCAATATACTTGAAATAATCTTCTGCTGGTGCTTGATATCTTGGTTGAAAGAGATCAACTTCATTAAATTCTTCGCTAACTAGTTTACCATGTTTTGCAACTTCGGCTAATGCTTTTCGTAAGATTGGAGCATTGGCTACCTTATTCTCTGTAAAGAATTCTGGTTTTGCTCGGTTGTAAGACACATATATGTAATTATCCTCTGGATTCAAATATGCAGTATGACCATGAGAGCCACCTGGAATTTTCTGGACGTTTGTTTCTACTGAACCACTTGGTTCTTGTGTTAATGTTTGACTCATTTTAAAAACCTCTATTTTATTAACCCATTCCTAACCTGACTTTGATAATGTCAGCATTTGCACAAGCAACTGGAATGTTCTCTCCTTCTTTTGTGATGTATCTTCCTACGATTTTGACTTCTGTGTCCGTTCCTGTGACATGGGCTACTGCTTTTCCAGTGGCATCTGTTTTCACATATGATCCGGGTTGTATCGTTCCTCCTGCTTCTAACATAACTTCACTTGGGGCAAAGGCTGCTGAAAATGCAGGATTAGTTGTATCTGCTGTTTGATTAACTGAAGCACAAAATGGGCCATCTGCTCCTGCTGCATCTGCTACTTTCCAACCGTTTGGAGTTATAGCAGTAGATCTAATACAAATAGATCCAATTGCTAATTGGGCATTTGTGGCTTTATTTTGTGTCTTTACGTTTAAATTGAATGGTTCTGTACTACCTTTAGGCATTATGCTAGTTATACCCTGCCTTAGATTGTAAAGAACTAATAATTCGGTTATTTCGTTCCTTAACTTCGTTTACACTTGCTGTCTTTGCTACTCCATTATTTTCTTCATTTGTGGATGCTACATGTAATTTTACTTTAGATATTGGACTTAACTCTTGTTGGACTACTTCTGCTGTTTTCTTTATGTTTCCAGTATTACCTTTTGGGGCATTAGTTGCTGTGTCTGGATAAATGTCTTTAACATCTTCAATCTTTAATCCTAATTCTGCAAATCGTTTTATCTTTTGTTTTAAGAGTTCTTCATCTGCTATCTTTGTGACTAAGTAGGCTTCTAGTTCTTTCTCTTTGTACTTTCTTGTGATATCTGTAACTGTATCCTCTAATTCTGCTATTCTTTGTGCATCAGTTTTGTCACCCTTTTTATAGGTTTTTAATTGGTCAGTTAATTCTGCTACTTTTGCTTCGTATCTAGCTAATTCTTTCTCATAATCTACTGAACCAAATTGTCCTGTTCCTCTAGGTGCTCCTTGTTGGCTTCCTGCTCCTCCACTACCGGGTTGTTGTTGTTGATTTTGTTGATTATCCATTAATGCCTGTGCTGCCAATTTACAGATTTGCATCGCTTGGTCTGGTTGGACACCATTTTGTTGGAATATTTGAACACATTCATTCATTCCTGCTACTTTAACTCCGACTGTCTCGGCTTCTTTGGTAACAGTGTTAGATTCTTTAGTATTTTCAGTTGTATTAGTAGTATTGATAACTCTGCCTTTTTGTGGCTGTTCTCCTAAGTCTCCGCCTTGATCCTTTTGGGTCTTTTCGAATTCTTGTTCTTTATTTGTGTCTTGTGTTGATGTTGCTTTTTGATTACTATTATCTTGTTGATCGGTCAATTCAGGTTCTAAGTGGGAGTCCGAATTCTCAATAGAACTATTTACAAGTTCCTGTAGACTCTTGGCATCATGTGACCTTAAAACTACTGAATGTTTAGTCCTCCATGATTTTACTACCTCTGCATATCTTGCTAAGGCTTTAGTTCTACAGAATCCGCATCCTATACGTGGTAACTTTTCATCTTCTATTTCTGCCTGTCTTAATTGCAATAGACAGCGTTGTTTTTCATCATGACATTGTCCTGCTATAACTGCCTTCTTGATTGTGTATGCTGGATTTGCTACTATTGCTAAATGAACAAATGTCCAGTTTGTAATATTAGTAGGATCTTCATAAGGATCTAGTTGTGCTATTGCTGGAGATACAAAAAGTGGGATATCATTATTTCTAAAGGCCTCTTTTGCTGCTGGATCTGTAACCTCTATAATAGCAGAATATTCGCCTTTCTTCTCTACTATATCAATAATTGTGCCTATTCTATAGACTTCTTGATATGCTAACCAATGATCTACTATTTCGTGTATATTTACTGTATTATAGGGATCATCATCATCATCGTATAAGTCACTGGATCCTGCTCTATGTAATTCTGGAGGCATAGGATGATGAAAGTTTTCTGTGAGAACGAGAGGTTTACCATAAGCAGAACTAATCCTTTCTGGTATGCTATTAACATTGACACCCCATTTGTTAATGTTTACAGAAGCATCTAAAATGAAAGCCCTAATGAAAAAATGACCATTATCATCTTCGAATTTAATGTTAGAAGAAGCATTTTTGAGGCCCTGTCTAGTATTCTTTTCTATCTTGCCGCAGATTCCTCCGGCTGATTCTTTAGATTTTCCTTTCTTGACTTGTGCAGATACACATTCACCAAAGGTTGCGTAATTCCCAACTGGCATATTATTTATAAATTAAAATACGTGTTTTGCCAATAGTGAACTAACTAAGATGGTATTAGTATTATTTACACGGGCATCTAAATCGTATTTGGTTAATAGTCAATTTGAAACTTATCTTGAATTAATAGAATTTAATAGTTTGATTGAAGCAATAGATCATGGATTAAAACAACATTACAGTATTATTATAGAGGATATGAAACAACAAAATGATTATGATATTTATAAAGAATATATTGTAGATTTTGGATTCAAGTTTCAAGAATATGATTATCATATTACAATTTATGATGATTATATAGAGTAGGAAATGATTATTGAAGTACTCCTACTATCTGCCATGCTTTCTTTAATTGTGTTGTTAGTTGGGGATGAATTCGTTTTGCTACGCTAACTGTGTCTAAAGCAAATTGTTTGAATTGGGTATTAGGTTCTAATCTCTTATACGTATTGAACCATATTTGGGCAGGTGCTTTCCAACTATAGTTTATGCGTTCGTCTCCTACCTCTTTTTCGGCTAATATACAGAATTCATAGAAGGCCCGATTAGGAATCCCTGAGTTTATGTGTACTCCTCCATAATCGTTATCATCATCATTTGGTAAGACCTTAAAGTCTTTCATATGTTTTGGCTGTGGATCCTTACCTATTAGTTTATCATCATATGCTAATTCATTCTTGAAAGTTCTGAGACCCTTTGCCTTTATCTTGGTAGCAACAAATATGCCTTCACCTATAAGCCATGATGCTTGTGATGGTTTTTGTTTTGCTAGTCTCTGGTCTAGTGCAACAGCGAATACATCAGACATGTGCTCATTAAGTGCTCCTTCTTGTAGTTGATAATCTAAACCCTTACCATTTTCTACTAGAGTTTGTGTAATACCATGAGTTATTTCATGAGTAAATATGTTCTGTGTCATAAATGGATTGAAATATGTTCCGTCACCATTACCGAATACCATTCTAAGGCCATCAAAGAAGGCATTGTTATATTTGACACCGAAGTTAATGTGGACATCTATAGGAGCATTTTTGTTATCCCATGATTCAAGATCAAATTGGTTATGAAAATAGTCATATACTTTATTTGCTAGTTCTAATGCTGGATATTTCGAGGGTGCTGAACTATGAACCTGCTCATCTACTGCTATAGGAGTAGTGCTATATTTTAGAGTATTTTTAGAGTCAAATAGTCTACGAATCTCTTTGTGAGTCGTCTTGAAATACTTTTTTTTTAACTGGGCTGCTATACTAGGATTGGCGGCTAAATACTCACGGTTTTCACGAATGTATTGTGATAAATCTTCATCCTTTTTTTCTCCTAACTTGTCTAGAATATCATCTGGAATAAACTTACAGCATCTATTTTTCGTATTATTTTTAGTGGTCATATTATATCCTAACAAAACTCTTTTTAACTAAACTGAACTAATAAATGACACATAAATGTCAGTACGAAAAATATCAGTTCAAGAAATTCAAGCAGTCGGAGCATTAGTAAAAGACCAAAATGCAATCAATTTATTAAAAGAGGTTAGGAATCAAACCATTACAGGTGAGGATCTAAAAGGTAAACATAAAGGTAATAATCTAGAAAATTTTGTAGGATTTGCACTAGAGAGCGATCTTATAGGAGAAGGTGACCAAATAGATGCAGGTAAGAAAATATCATTACAAAGATTAGTAGATCTAGGCTTAGTATTAGAAGGATATCATATAGCATTACCTAGAAAGACACAAAAGAATGAGGGTGTTCAAGTCCCAACAATTGAAGATGATTTATCACGTAAATATCAGTTAACAGAAACAGGTTTAGCATTATTGGCTAGTATTGATCCTAAATTTGGAAATACAGTTGAAGAGAAGCCAGGTAATGAACAACAAAAGGTCAATAAAGGATATGCAGATGAGGCATTAGGAAGGAGTAAGAAGAATCAAAAAGAATTTGTTCCACCAAAGATTGAAGGAGCAGAACCACCACAACCAGAACAAAAGAAGGCAAATAAAGCAAGATTCCCACAAGGAGAGAGTTCAAAGACTAACGGTAACGATATAGAAGAGTTTAAAGCAGAACAAAATAAAGAATTAGGTAAATAATAATAATAACCTAAATCACTACATTTTTAGAATAGAAAGTTTTTTCATCTTTTTGTGTTTCTTCATTATACGTTTTTTCTATAAATAATAATCCATCTGTAACTAGACCATAGAGTGCGTTCATTAGAAGAGGTTTAAGATTGGGGTCAATATCTGTTGCATGGATAACCTCATTCATCTCTACCTTACCTGTGGATTTGAGTCTAACATGAATCCATTTTGCTATTGAGAAACTTATTCCATCAACTGTACTGCTATTATTCATTCTAGTTTACCGAACTTTCTCATTATCTTTATAGCCATTTCGTTAAATGGCCTCATTTGATACACATTTAGTCTTTCATCCTGTGACCTTTTCATAAGTTCTGGGTCATTATATGGGAATCCCTTCGTTTGTGCTGCCATTCTAAAAAGTTCGTAGGCTAATTTCCTAGTTTGACAACATGCTTTCTGGTCTAGATCTGGATCGTCTAGGCCTTTCAAGTCCTCAACTTTAACTCCTTCAAAGAACTGTTTTGTCATATGTATATATCTACATCATATATTATTTATTCATACGTATAAAATTTTTGTGATATACTGGATTCTTAAATGGGTCTAGTTTCTGATTCTTTCTAACATCTGCTAGGTAGCAATCGACACAGAAGGGTTCATTAGATGTAGTTTTAGACCTTCCTATAAACACATAATAGATTTGGGTATCTTGATTAATTGGAATAGAACATATGCAGCATTTTATGGGTGAGAATTTGTTAGGATCATTGTTACTACTAGCCAAATAAATCATTACTCTTTAATAATTTTATAAGAGTCTTGATCCTCTGGACTTTCTCTGGTTCTACCATTTCGCCTCTACTTTGTGCTTTATGTCTGTTAATATTATATGGGATAACAATAAAGGATTGGGCCTTGTTACTTCCTTCTGCTGCTACCACCTCAGTATTAGAGGCAACCCTTATTATTGTGTCTTTATCTTGTGTTAACTGTGTCTGACTACTGGCATATATGGGCAGATTTTTGGGTGTTTTCAATAGCAATGACCCTTCTATGTGGTGCAATGATTTTTCTTGTGGTTCAAATGATTCTATCCCAATCAAGCAATGAGTCTTATTTTGAATCGTGTCAATTATTTCAGGGAGAATTAAACCACTCACTAATTGAATTCTATGTTTGTGATGATGGTCAGTCGAAGCAGTTAATAACTGACTATATTCAGAGATCATTACAGTTGCAGTCGCCAAGTTCTGTTCAGGGCTAATCTCTATATTTGCTATTGCCCTGTTATTAAGGTCAGATATTATGTCTACAATTCTAATTCTTTCTGGGAATTTTAATACTGATAGGTGATATCCTCCTACATCTGAGATATCTATTAGTTTTCCAGTGATATTATACCTGTGAGTCTTTGTAGTAGATACTTTGCCTCCCATCTGATACCTGTGGGTCTTGTTTACAGTGACTTTTCCTATTATATTGTATTTATGAGTCCTTGTTCGAGTAACTTTTGTTATTATATTGTATTTATGGGTCTTAGTACGAGTAACTTTATTGAGAATAGCAAACCTGTGCTGTTTGGTGACTGTAATCTTTCCTATAATGTTGAATTTATGGATTTTAGACCTTATTATCTGCTGAATTATGTTATATTTATGGGTTCTAGAGCGTTGCACTAGTGCAATACTATCGAATCTATGAGTTTTAGTAGTGGTAATCTTTTGTAGTATGCTAAAAAGGTGTGTTTTAGTAGTATCTACATGAATAATTCCAGATAAGACATTATATTTATGGGTCTTAGTAGTAGTAACCTGAATGAATGGACTCATAATATTATATTTATGAGTTTTTGTCTGAGTTATTTGTTGTAAGATATCATATTTGTGTGTTGCACTCCGTGTAATACCTGCTATAATATTATATACATGAGTTTTAGCAATGGTAATCTTTTGTAAGATGTTAAATTTGTGGGTCTTAGTGGCTACTATCTTACCTATGATATCATATTTATGAGTATGAGTTCTTGTTATCTGTTGTATGATATTGAATCTATGTGTTTTTGTAGTGGTAATCTTACCTATTATGTTATATTTGTGAGTCTTTGTAGTAGTGACCTTATTTAGTATATTATATTTGTGAGTCTTTGTAGTGGAGACCCTTGCTATAATATTATATTTGTGAGTCTTTGATGAGGTAACCTTACCCTCTACATGATATTTATGAGTTTTAGTTTGGGTTACCTTTCCTATGATGTTATACTTGTGAGTTCTAGTTTGTGTTACCTTAGTGACGATATTATATTTGTGTGTTTTAGTTTGTGTTATCTTTCCTATAATATTATATTTATGGGTCTTTGTTGCTGTTATCTTCGCTATAATATTATATTTATGTGTGCGAGTTCTGGTAATCTTACCTATAATATTGTAGACATGAACTGCACTCTTTGTTACCTTTGTTACTATATTATATTTATGAGTCTTAGTTCTCGTTATCTTACCTATTATGTTATACTTATGTGTCTTTGTAGCGGTAATCTTTCCAATGATGTTATACTTGTGAGTTTTGGTAGTGGAAACCTGTGTTAAGTTTGGCCTAACTTCATGTAAAAGTGCTGCTATCCCTATTGTTCCCGAACTTCCTCCGGCTATTATAACTGGAGATAAAAGCGAATTGGCTGCAACAGTTGCAGTATTTGATGTGTCTGCAAAAAGACCTGTAGCAGCAGCAGATACAGAAACTTGAGGATTTATGTTCGTTCCATCATCGTTTAATCTTATAGTTGTGGAACCATTAACCGAATTTGCATTAATATATAATGAAAGATTTCCTACTATTGCATCCCTATATAATTTGATTTGAGTATTAGCAAGGGTGTTAGTGCTAAGTGTATAACCATAGTTTAAATAAGTTGTAGCATTTGCGTTTGCAGTAGTACCTCCTAATGTTCCAAAAAATGAGATGTTATCAGTAGTTTCTACATTTACCGCTGTAGCAGTCCATGAAACCGCCTGAGTTCCTGAAGGTAATACTACCTGAACATTTACTTTGTCATCTGCAACTATTGAATCTGTGTTGGTAGTATCCTCAAAGAGTCCGGTTGCACTAGTAGAAATTGATTGAGCTGCGTTGGCTCCATTTTTTCTCAGTCGATACGTTGTACTTCCTGTTCTGCCATCTGTTAATACTCTGACCCTCCAGTTTTTAAGGGTACATGATTTTTTAAATTGGAATTGTGTATCTGCTTCAGTTGTAGTATTACCGTTGTGACAACTTCCGCTTATACCATGATAGTATGTTGCACTTGCTGTGGTCGCGCTAGGAGAACCACCGGTTCCAAAAACTGATACGGTTTTAGTTGTATCTGTTGGCTCAAAGTCAATCTGTGCTATTGTTAATGTAGATGTTCCTGTTCCACTAGTAACAGCATACGTAAATGTGCAGGTAGATCCATCTGTGACTGATTCAGTATTTATTGTGTCCTCAAAAGCACCTGTAGATCCTGCTGTGATACTAACAACACATGCAGAATTAGCAGCACCATCAGTAAATCTTAAGGTTGTGGCAGCACTGGTGCTATTAGCACTGCATTTTCCTCTTAGGTTTGAGTAAGTTCCTGCTGGTCTAGAACTTAAAAGCGCATTATTAGCACCTACAGCGCCATTTTGTAAAGCATTAGCTAGTGGGAATTTCCATGTCGAAGCATTTACTGGGTACGCTGTTGATCCAAGTGTTGTAATTGTAGACTTTGCCAAGTTAGTTTGTTAGTTTTTTTTGTTTGTTAGAGAATATTTTAAAAATAAAATTCTACATACATATATTATTATGATAATATTACATTACCTATTCCAAACTGGTTATTCAATACGTTTCTAATTGTATTTTTTTGAGCATTAGTTAATGATATTCCATTAAAGTTTAT
>Ga0126310_10000896_pt1 | contig 10969 bp, 12 predicted proteins | sample Plot60_FD_92540 | JGI IMG/M metagenome (GOLD analysis project Ga0126310, IMG submission 92540) | Serpentine soil microbial communities from UC McLaughlin Reserve, CA, USA - Plot60 | ecosystem: Environmental > Terrestrial > Soil > Grasslands | place: USA: UC McLaughlin Reserve, Lake County... | reverse complement strand
CGCCGTGCACGCCTGCGCTCGCCATGCGCGCCCACGCCTCGCGCATCTGGCGCTCCTGTTGGCCCCACAGCCCCCAGATGTCGAGCCCGACGTCGTTCGGCGACTCGAGCGCCGCGACCGGCGCCGTGCTCGTCGCGAGCACCGGCGAGAGCGTCGAGGACAGCGTCAGCCCCTGCAGCGGATTCTCGCGCGCGCCGTGGCGGTCGAGCCAGCGGCCAAGCCAGCCGGGCGCGGCCCGCTCCGTCACCAACCCGGTCTCCCAGAAGTGGCGCGAGTGGAAGTGGGAGAGGTCGGGGTTCGCGTAGTCGATCCCCGGCAGGAAGCCGATCTTCCCCGCCTCGAACAGGCCCTTGACGCCACCGTTCGTCCCCTCCGCAAGCGACGGGTGGATGCCGAGGCCGGTGGCGCCGAGCGCCGGCGGCGCCTCCAGCTTCATGCCGCCGCGCAGGTCGGCGTACTGCCCGTAGGCGCCGATCGGCGGGAGCGTGTCGAGCAGGTCGCAGCCGCCGGGCAGGAAGACGCTCACGAGCACGCGCGCGCCTGGGGCGTCGGCCGCCTGCGCGCTCGCCGCTTCGAGGACGCGGGCCCACGGCATCGCCTGGTTCGCCCAGATCGTCAACCCGCCGCCAAGCGCGCCGAGGACCGCCTGGCGGCGCGTGAGCGAGGCACCGAGCCAGCGATCGCGCGTCGCCGCGCTCGTTTGGCGAAAGTCGTCGCAGCCCTTGTGCACTGAGCGCGACATCAGTGCAGCTGGCTGTCGGGGCAGGTGAGCAGGAGATGGCGCAGCGTCGTCTGCAGAGCCTCGCCGCGCCAGTCGGCCTGGTCGCGCCAGCGCACGTCGATGTCGTCGAAGAAGCGCGCCGCGAGGTGCGTCAGCGCCTGGCGGGTCGCACTCGAGACCTGTGGCTGCCCGACCGCTCTCCAGGCGAGCTCATACGCCTCCTGCGGCGTCAGCGTCGCGGGCGCGCTGCCTCTGCGGACTCTCGCGCGGCCGTAGCCCACGACGTAGTTGCCGAGCGTGAAGCGCTGGCGCATCGCGTTCGACGACATCCACGCCGGCCCCCAGTCCCAGCCGGCGACGCTCGGCGGGTAGAACGGCTGCTGCCCCATCGCCGACAGGAGCCAGACGGGATAGCTCTCGACGATGTGCGAGCCGGTCGTGCGCAGCGCGCCGGCGACGTAGACGACCGGGGACTTGACGAGGTCCGGCGCGTCGAGGTTCCGGTAGAGCTCGGGATGCTCGAGGATCGCGCGCACGAGCGGCTTGATGCGCAGGCCGCTCGTGCGGTAGGTCGCCGCGAGTGCGCGCATGGTCGCGCGGCTCGGCGGCGTCGCGACGAAGAAGCTCCACAGGTCTCCGACGATGAACGGGGCGTGTCGCGGGTGCCCGGTGACGATGTCGAGCACGTCGTCGACGCCGAGTCGCCCGCGTCTGCCGAGCAGCGTCTTGACGCCGTCGTCGTGCTCGTCGGCGTCGTACTGGATCGTGACCGTGCCGTCGTCGTGCCAGTCGGCGATGAACCCGGTCAGCGCGCGCGCCGCCTCGCGCACGTCCTGCTCGCTGTAGCCCTTCCCGAGCGTGAACAGCTCCATCAGCTCGCGCGCGAAGTTCTCGTTCGGCGCGTCCTTCGTCGAGCCGGCGAGCGAGAGGAACAGCTGCATCGCGGGGTCGCGCGTGACGTCGCCGAGCAGGTCGCGGAACGAGCCGAGGGCGCGGCGTCGGAGCATGCGGTTCTGCGCGAGCATCATCGGCGTGTCCTGCTCGGACGTCGCGAAGTGGTCGTGCCAGAACAGCGTCAGCTTCTCCTGCAGCGGATACGTGGTGCGGACCATGCGGTCGAGCCACCACAGGACGTCGTCGCCCCACTCGTTGAGCGGGTCGAGCGGGCGGCCGTCGACGCGCGGCTCAGGCCCGCGCAGCTGCGCGCCGCCGGGCGGGCCGTTCACGACGAAGTCGAGCGTGGCCTGCTTGCCGCGCTTCGCCCAGCGGCGCGCCTCGACCGGCGTCGCGCCGAAGCCGGCGCGCCAGAGCAGGCGGCGCACGTGCGCCTCGGTCCAGCCGGCACTGCCGGCCTCCGGCCGCCCGGCGCGTCTGCGCGCATGCGACCGGCGGCGCCCGTGTCTGCGTCTCGCATGTCTGCGTCTGCGTCTGCGTCCGCGGCGAGCGAGCTCGGCGGTCGGATCTTCGGTCACCACCGTCTCCGCGGCCTGCGCGACGCCGGCCGCGCTCATCGCGTCACTCGGAAGCTCGTGCGCATCCCGCGCGCCGCGTGGTCGGCGAGGTCGCAGACGAGCCGATAGCCCCCGGGCGCGAGCCGCACGCTCAGCGTCGCGCGCTCGCCGGATCTGACCTCGCCGGTGCGCGCGAGATCACGCCCGCCGCGCGTCTCGACGACGAGGTCGTGGCCGTCCTCGCCGTAGTTGGCGAGGTTGAAGCGGACGATCCCGCGCGGGGCGCTCGAGCGGTAGGCGGAGAAGCGGTACTCGCGCGCGGCGACGCCGACGGAGGTGCTCGGCAGGAGGCGACGTGCGTCAGCGACGCCCGTCGCCAGCACGGCGGCGAGCAGCAGAACGACGAGGACCGAGCCCGTGCGCCACGCGACCATCGCCTCCTGTATCGGCGCGGGGCCGCAACCCTTGATGGGTTCGCGGCCCCAGCGTCAGCCTGCGCCGTCAGTCGGCCAGCTCGATGCGCTCGATTCTCGGCGGGTCGATCGGCCGGTCGCCGGGGCCGGTCTCGACGCCCTCGATCGCGTCGACCGTGTCCAACCCGTCGACGACGCGGCCGAAGGCGGTGTGCTTGCCGTCGAGCCACGGCGTCGCCTCGGCGGTGACGAGGAAGAACTGCGAGCCGTTCGTGTTCGGGCCGGCGTTCGCCATCGCGAGCGTGCCGCGGATGATCTTGTGCTCGTTGATCTCGTCCTCGAACGTGTAGCCGGGACCGCCGGTGCCGGTGCCCTGCGGGCAGCCGCCCTGGATCATGAAGTCGGGGATGATCCGGTGGAAGACGATGCCGTCGTAGAAGCCGTCGGCCGCGAGTCTCTTGAAGTTCTCGACCGTCTTCGGCGCGTCCTCGTCGAACAGCTCGAGCGCGATCGCGCCGTGGGTGGTGTGCATCGTGGCCTGGGACATCGGCGGCCTCCTCGTCGGGGTCGGGGGTCTGGCTCGACCCTACTACCCGGCGATCCGCGCCAAGCGGTCGACGAACGGCGCCTGCGCCGGCAGCAGCTTCTCGCGCGCGGCGTCGAGCGCGAACCACCCGGCGCGGTCGACCTCGGGGTACGTCTGCACGCGGCCGGAGCGCGGCGGCCATTCCAGCTCGAACGTGTTGCTGCGGATCGCGTCGGCGTCGAGGTCGCGTTCCAGGGCCCACGCGGTCACGACCTTGCCGCTCTTCTGCCGCACCTCGCCGAGCGACAGCAGCTCGTGCTCGAGCGCGTCGGGAAATGCGGCGCCGGTCTCCTCCTCGAGCTCGCGCAGTGCGCACACGCGCTCCTCCTCGCCCGGATCCACCTCGCCCTTCGGAATCGTCCACGCGCCGGCGTCGCGTCTGGCCCAGAACGGGCCGCCCGGGTGCACCAGCAGGACCTCGAGGTCCACGCCGCCCGAACGCCGGAACAGCAGGATCCCCGCGCTGCGCTTGGGCACGCCTTCAGACGCCCTTCGTCACGGGACGACAGCGGATCTGCAAATTGTCTGCGGCGATTCCCGTGATTCCCATAGCTGTCGAGCAGTCCGCCGACATGATGGCGGACGTGAAGTATCGTGATCTCATGAAGCAGCTCAAGGCGGACGGCTGGGAGATCGGCTACCTCGTGGTGATCGAGCGCGGAGAGCGCAACTTCTCGGCGTACGTCCCCGATCTCCCCGGCTGCATCGCGACGGGGCAGACGCGCGAGCAGACCGTCGAGCGGATGCGGGCGGCGATCGCGCTGCACATCGAGGGACTTCGCGCAGACGGTGAGCCGGTCCCCGAGCCGGTCACGAGCGGCGAGCTCGTCGCGGCATAGCGCCGCGGTCAGCCGCGGACCGGCTCGAGACGCAGGCGACGGCCGGCGACCTCCGAGCCGTCGACCTGCTCGACGACGCGGGCGGCCTCGGCGGCCGGCACGTCGAGGAAGGCGAAGCGGTCGAGCATGCGCAGGTTGCGGATCGCCTCGCCGTCGAGGCCGGTGGCGGCGGTGATCGCGTGGATCACGTCCTTCGGCTCCAGGCCGTCCGCGCGGCCGCCGGCGAGCACGAGCCGCGTGCGAGGGCCGTCGTCGCCGTTCGCCGAGGCGTGCGGCTTGGAATGGCGGCGCGGCTTCGCCTCGACTCTCAGCGCGGCGACCTTCGCGCCGACCGTCCACGGCGACATCGGCGTCGAGGTGTGGCGCTCGATCGCCTCGACGTCGCGCTTCTGGCGCGACTCGAAGAACGTGATCGCGCGCCCCGAGCGGCCGACGCGGCCGGTGCGGCCGATGCGGTGCACGTAGACGTCCGGCGAGGTCGGCACGTCGAAGTTGATCACGTGCGTGACGGAGGAGATGTCGAGCCCGCGGGCGGCGACGTCGGTCGCGACGAGGATCGGCAGGCGCCCGCTCTTGAACGCCAGCATCACGCCGTCGCGCGAGCCCTGGCTCATGTCCCCGTGCAGCGCCTTCACGTTCATGCCGCGATCGCGCAGACGGCGGAACAGCTGGTCGCAGCGGATCTTCGTGCGCACGAAGACGATCGCCTGATCGGGCCGCTCGGCCTCCAGCACCCGGACGAGCGCGTCGTCCTTCTCCTTCGAGCCGGTCTCGAGCGAGAACTGCTCGACCGTGTCGACGGTGAGCGTCGCCGCTTTGACCTTCACGAGCACCGGGTCGTAGAGGTAGCGCTCCGAGAGCGCCCGGATCTCCGGCGGCATCGTCGCGCTGAAGAGCGCGGTCTGCCGGCTGCCGGGCGTCAGCGCCATGATCTTCTCGACGTCCTCGAGGAAGCCGAGGTCGAGCATCTCGTCGGCCTCGTCGAGCACGATGAAGCGGCAGTCGTGGAGCACGAGCGAATGGCGCGAGATGAGGTCCTTCACGCGCCCGACGGTGCCAACGACGATGTGCCCGCCGGCGCGCAGCTGCGCCTGCTGCGAGCGAATCGGCGCACCGCCGAAGACGGCGACCACGTCGACGCCCTTGCGCGCGCCGTACGCGCGCAGCGCCTGCGTCACCTGGATGCACAGCTCGCGCGTGGGCGTCAGCACGAGCGCCTGGACCTCGGAGACGGCGGGATCGACCGATTCGATCAGCGGCAGGCCGAACGCGGCAGTCTTGCCGGAGCCGGTCTGCGCCTGGCCGATCACGTCGGAGCCTGCGAGCAGCGGCGGGATCCCCTGCTCCTGGATCGGGCTGGGCGATTCGTAGCCGACGTCGCGCAGCGCGTCGAGGAGGGTGTCGGAGAGGCCGAGGTCGGCAAACGTGCTCACGCGGCCCCCAGCTTAGTCGTGGCGCACCGACGAGGCGGCGCGGTCGCGGCTCGCGCCGCCCGCGCGGACCTGTTCAATCACGCCGGCGCAGGGCGTCCCGGCAGCTCCGGAGCGGACGCAGGTGCCTCGGGCCGCCGCGAGCGCCACAGTGCCACGACGAGCGCGCCGAGCCCGAACACGGTCGCCACCAGACCGACGAGGAAGCCGACGACCGGGATCAGCGCCAGCAGCCGCAGGATCCCCCAGCCGGCCAGCAGCGCGAGCCATGGCGAGCGCTCGCCGACGACGCGGCGCCCGAGGATCCATGCGGACGTGACGTAGGCCACCAGCATCACCGGCACGAGCGCGAGCAGGAGCGCGACGCCGAACGGGATGCCGACCAGCGTGACGAGCGCGAGGACCGCGACGATCGGCAAGGCGATCGCGACGAGGACGCCCCAGCCGACGGCGGGCCAAGGACGCTGGCGCCCACTGTGCTCGGCCGCGGCGAGCATCCGTGGCGCCAGCAGGAGCAGCAGCGCGCCGACGAGCAGCGTCGAGACGGTCACCGCGAGCCACCATGCGAGCGGGCCGGCGAAGCCCCAGCCCGGGCTCGAGAGCGCGTCGGCCCAGTCCTCGTCCTTGACCGAACCGTCGACACGGGCGCCCTGCGCCACGAGCGGACGCTCGTCGCCAGAGAGCAGGTCGCCGCCGACGCGCGCCGTCGGAGCGAGCACCGCCCGGTCCGAGACGGCCGCGACGTCCCCGTCGACGCGTCCCGTGATCCGGATCGGTCCGCTCACCGCGATGACGTTGCCGGTGGCGCGCCCGGCGATCCGCACCGGGCCGTCGAGCACCACGACATCCCCGGCGACCTGACCGACCGGCACGACGGCCCCGCCCGTGATCACGATCTGGTCGTCACCGTCGTCGTCGGCGCTCGCGCGAGCCGCGCCCCAGCAGAGGATCAGCAGCGCGGCCAGGGCTGCCGTGGCCGCGAGGAGGGCCGCTCGGCGCAGCGTGCCTGTTGCGGCATGGTCGGCGAAGGGCGTGGACATCTCGACGCTCCTTGTGCGGGGTGCCCTAGCGTCGCACGCACCCCGCGCCGGTGCAATACGGCCGGCGCGCCCGAAAACGCGCTCAGGCGCGCGGGTCCAGCAGCAGCTTGCCGGTGGTGCGGCGCTCGGCCAGCTCGACCTGGGCGCGGGCGGCGTCGGCGAGCGGGTACTTCGGGCCGACGACCGCTCGCAGCTCCCCGCGCGCGGCGCGGCCGAACAGCTCCGCCAACGGCTCCTCGACCATGTCGCGCCGCCCCATGCAGTGCATGAACCAGAAGCCGACGACCGCACGGCTCTTGCGCATGAGCGCCCCGCTGCGCACCTCGTTCTGCTCACGCGAGGCGATCCCGTAGGTCACGAGCCGGCCGAACGGGGCGAGCGCGTCGAGGCACGCGTCGAAGACCGCGCCGCCGGCCATCTCGAAGACGGCGTCGACCGGTCGGCCGCCGTTCGTCTCCACGATCCGCTCCTTCAGGCCCTCCGGCGCCGCGTCGATCGCCGCGTCGGCGCCCAGCTCCAGCGTCAGCGCGCGCTTCTCCTCGGAGGAGGCGACGGCGATCACGCGGCCGGCGCCGAACGGACGGCCGAGCTGCACCGCGAGCGAGCCGACGCCGCCCGCGGCCGCGATCACGACGACCGACTCGCCCTCGGCGAGCCGCGCGCACGTTCTGTAGAGGTGCCACGCCGTCAGCCCCTGCACCAGCAGCGCGAGCGCGGTTCCGTCGTCGATGCCCTCCGGGATCGGGAACACGAGCGCCTGCGGCGCCGCCACGTACTCCGCGTAGCCGCCGTTGCCGGTCAGCGCGATCACGCGGTCGCCCGTGTCGGTCCGCACGCCTGCGACCTCCGTGCCCGGAATCAGTGGAAGCGTCGCTCTTGCCAGGTACGAGTTCTCGCGTTGGTGCGTGTCGGCGAAGTTCAGGCCGGCGGTCGTGACCTCGACCAGCACCATCCCCGGCCCGGCCTCCGGTCTCGGCAGCTCGACCAGTCTGAGAACCTCCGGCCCGCCGAACTCCTGCTGCTGGATCGCACGCATCGGCTCGGCAGGCTACCCAACGCGGTCCCGCGCGCCGCCAGTACGCTGTCGCGGTCCCGCACCCGACCGAAAGACGCCCATCACGATGACGCTCACCGTCGTCGGCTCGATCGCCTTCGATGCCGTCTCCACGCCGTTCGGAAGCCGCGAGAAGATGCTCGGCGGCTCGGCGGTGCACTTCTCGCTCGCCTCGTCGTTCTTCACCGACGTGCGCGTCGTGGGGCCGGTCGGCGACGACTTCGGCGACGACGAGTACGGCGTCCTGCACGGCCGCAACGTCATCACCGACGACATCGAGCGCGTCGGCGGCGGCGAGACGTTCTTCTGGCGCGGGCACTACGACTACGACCTCAACACCGCGCACACCGACGACACGCGCCTGAACGTCTTCGGCGAGTTCGCGCCGAAGCTCTCGGAGGCCTCGCGCGCGTGCGACGTGCTGTTCCTCGCGAACATCCAGCCCGACCTGCAGCGCGAGGTGCGCGAGCAGTGCTCGGACGCGAAGTTCGTCGCACTCGACTCGATGAACCTGTGGATCGAGACGGCGCGCGACTCGCTGCTGAAGACGATCGAGACGGTCGACTGCGTGCTGCTCAACGACGCGGAGATCCGCCAGCTCACGCGCAAGGCGAATCTCGTGCAGGCGGCGCGCGAGATCCGCGCGCTCGGGCCGAAGGTCGTCGTCGCCAAGCAGGGCGAGTACGGCGCCGCGCTGCTGACCGACGAGGGCTTCTTCGGGCTGCCCGCGTTCCCGCTCGAGACGGTGCTCGACCCGACCGGCGCGGGCGACTCGTTCGCGGGCGGCTTTGTGGGGTACCTGGCCGCCGTAGGCGGCCGAGATCTTTCCCCGGAGACGCTGCGCCGCGCGATGGCCTATGGCACCGCGATCGCCTCCTACAACGTGGAGGAGTTCGGGACCGAGCGCGTGCGGCGCCTGACGCGTGAGGAGATCGTCGCGCGCGTGAGCGAGCTGGCGCAGATCACGCAGTTCGCCGACGCGCCGCTGGCGCTGCGGGCGTAGCGCCCTCTCCGGAGGGGTACCATCGCCCGGATGGAGTGGACCGGCTTCCTGTTCCTGATGCTGGCGCTGAAGATCCCGCTGGCCGCCTTGCTGTGGCTCGTCTGGTGGGCCGTCAGACAGACGCCAGAGGAGGAGAACGTCCCGCAGAGCGGCGACGGCGGCTCGCGCGTTGGCGACCCGCGGCTCCCGCAGCGCCCGTTCCCGCGCCATCCGCGTCGCGGCCCGCACGGCGACCCGGTGCCGGCCGCCCCGGCACGCACCCGCACCACGGTCGCGCGGGCACGCACGCCTGAGCGCTAGATCCGCTCCGACTGGCACACTTCCCGCCGATGACGCAGCAGCCGACCTCCGTGCTGTCCGACGGCACGATCATCGAGCTGGTCGAGGCGGGTCGCATCAAGATCGATCCCTGGGACCCCTCGCTCGTGCAACCGGCGAGCGTCGACCTGCGACTCGGCGACACGTTCCGCGTCTTCGACAACCACCGCATCTCGTCGATCGACCTGCGCGAGCGGCCGGCCAACCTCACCTCGGAGGTGCGGATCGAGCCGGACGAGGCGTTCGTGATCCATCCCGGCGAGTTCTGCCTCGGTCGGACGCTGGAATGGGTCGAGCTGCCGGACGACATCGTCGCGCGCATCGAGGGCAAGTCCTCGCTCGGGCGGCTCGGCCTGATCGTGCACGCGACCGCCGGCTTCTGCGACCCCGGCTGGCAAGGGACGCTCACGCTCGAGCTCAACAACCTGACGCGCGTCCCGATCAAGCTCTCCCCCGGGGTGCTGATCGCGCAGCTGTCGTTCATGACGCTCGACCGGCCGGCGCGCCACCCGTACGGCAGCGCCGAGCTCGGCTCGCACTACCAGGGCCAGCGCGAGGCGACCGAGTCGAGGTACGAAGGATCGCCCGCCGGCAGCTGACGGCCGATCGGATAGGCTCGCGCCCGATGCTCCCCCTGGTCGCAGCCGTCGTCGAGCACTCCGAGGAGGGCTCGAAGGCCGCCTTCTACGTCGCCGCCGGCATCCTGGCCGGCTGGGCCGTGCTGATCGGCGCGATCGGTGTGACGCGCCCCGCATTCCCGCGTGGCGACGGCAGCGCGCGCGGGGTCATGTTGATCAGCGCCGTGCTGATGGCCGCCACGATGGCGACCGCCGTCATCACGTCCTAGCTGAACGCTCTCGTCTTCACGACCCGGAGATCGGCCGAGCTTGCCGATCCGGTAGAACAGGTGTGAGACCGAGCACGCACGCAGCCAGGGAGATCCCATGAGCACCGAGACCGCAGGGAACGGAGTAGCCGAGGGTGGCGTAGCCGCAGCCGCCGCCACGCTCTCGGTGACCGACAACCGCACCGGCCGGCAGTACGAGATCCCGGTCACCGACGGCACGATCCGCAGCATCGACCTGCGCCAGATCAGAGTCGACGACGAGGACTTCGGTCTCATGACGTACGACCCGGCGTTCATGAACACCGCCTCGTGCCGGTCGGCGGTCACGTTCATCGACGGCGACAAGGGGGTCCTCGAGTACCGCGGCTACCCAATCGAGCAGCTCGCGGAGCACTCGTCCTACCTCGAGGTCGCGTACCTGCTGATCCACGGCGAGCTGCCGACGCAGCCGCAGCTCGACGCATGGACCCACGAGATCACGATCCACACGTTCGTGCACGAGAACGTCAAGGAGTTCATCCAGGGGTTCCGCTACGACGCCCACCCGATGGGGATGCTGCTCGCCTCGGTCGGCGCGCTCTCGACGTTCTATCCCGAGGCGAACCAGATCAAGAACCCGCAGCTGCGCTATGAGCAGATAATCCGCCTGCTCGCGAAGATGCCGACGCTTGCCGCCTTCGCCTACCGGCACAACCGCGGGATGCCGTACGTGTATCCCGACAACGACCTCTCGTACGCCGGCAACTTCCTCGGCATGCTGTTCAAGATCGCCGAGCTGAAGTATCAACCGGACCCACGCGTCGAGAAGGCGCTCGACGTGCTCTTCATCCTCCACGCGGACCACGAGCAGAACTGCTCGACGAGCGCGGTGCGCAGCGTCGGCTCCTCGCAGGTCGACCCGTACTCGGCGCTTGCGGCCGGCGTCGGCGCGCTCTACGGCCCGCTGCACGGCGGCGCGAACGAGCAGGTGCTGCGGATGCTGCACCGCATCGAGCGCACGGAGAACATCCCGGGCTTCATCGAGGGCGTCAAGAACGGCGATGAGCGCCTGATGGGCTTCGGCCACCGCGTCTACAAGAACTACGACCCGCGCGCGAAGATCATCAAGAAGGCCGCCCAGGACGTGTTCGAGGTGACCGGCACGAACCCGCTGCTCGACATCGCGCTCGAGCTGGAGAAGATCGCGCTCGAGGACGAGTACTTCGTCTCGCGCAAGCTCTACCCGAACGTCGACTTCTACTCCGGCCTGATCTACGAGGCGCTCGGG
>Ga0126310_10000895_pt1 | contig 10980 bp, 7 predicted proteins | sample Plot60_FD_92540 | JGI IMG/M metagenome (GOLD analysis project Ga0126310, IMG submission 92540) | Serpentine soil microbial communities from UC McLaughlin Reserve, CA, USA - Plot60 | ecosystem: Environmental > Terrestrial > Soil > Grasslands | place: USA: UC McLaughlin Reserve, Lake County... | reverse complement strand
TCGTTGTCTCCATGTCAGAAATCGACCGCCACCATAATAAATATTCCATAATAGCTATGGGCTCACAATTAGCTAGTATTTCTAGATTGAATAAATCACAAACTAACTCGAGTTTAGCTGATGTCCATCTGATCAATGTGCTAGATATTTCAGAGGATAATAATCGTGGCGGATCATTTAAACCCTTTATGGCGTCAGCTGTCTAGAGTGACGGTGGTTACCTTTCGTGTCTGGCTGCTTTTTGGATTGTTTCTTTCTTATTTGGCCAACAGATGTTGAGATGATAGTAATTCCTTTTGCAAATGTGTTATGTGCAATTACGGATGGTATCCGTGCTGCCAAGACCCATTAATTCTCTGAAGGATAGAATCAGTCTAGTCAGAATCATCTCAAAAGCGATTCTTTAAAAAGCATATTCTTATTGATTTTCTTTGGAACTTCATCCTCTATCAATATGCCGGCCAAATTGCGTTCGCGCGGAATCCATGCAAATGATGGTTGACTTTCCATATTGTCTAGAATGTTAAGAATTTGAATAAGTAGCAAACGCACACTGACTGCTTTACGTCTTTGAGGTCTTCTCTTTATAAGACTAACTACAGTTTCTGAATCAGAGTAGATTATTGTTTGTGTTGAATTTCTGACTGTCTCGCTATTCAATGCTTCTATTATTGCCATAAACTCCGCTTCTACTGATTCCAGTGAAAATTTGCTCTTGATGAACCTTTCCTCGTTTGTTTCAGAAATACAATACCCATAAATATTATTAGGCTCGCCAGAGGCATCTGTGTATACAGTTATCACCTACAATAATACCTCAACTTCGCTACATTCTCCTTGACATCTTTCAAATATGTTAAGGTTTCTAGCCTATGATGGTTCGATACTGTAGGTAGATGTGGCAAAGAGTGCTTAAAAATACAGTTTTGCTTTCAATATTTATTGCACATTGACCTTGTATCTTAACGGGAAAAACTCAATTAAAGAATGTGGTGTGAAGGGTTAACGGTTGCTACCAAAAAAAGTATTGAAGACAGTCGCATATTTGCGTGTCAATCCTTAATCCTTACATGCAATTAGAGTTCCTTGATAAATTTGTACATATACGGTTGATCGCAGCTAATTAGAAACCATTTATATCATAACTGTAGAATAGTAATGCCATTCACTTGGTTGATCTACTGCGCGTGAACAATCTCAAAAAGTACTTTACTGTGAAAAAGAGTCTTCGTGAAATCTTGCGTTTCAACAAAGAATATTATATCAAAGCAGTTGATGACGTAAGCTTTAATTTGGAAAAAGGCAAAGTCTTTGTTCTTGCTGGTGAATCAGGCTCAGGCAAGACCACGATAGCAAGATTGATCCTTCGAGCCATTGAACCTGACAGTGGTTCTATTATATTCGACGGAGATGATATTACAAACAAGACTGATAAAGAGCTAAGAAAAGTTAGAACAAATATACAAATGGTATATCAAGACCCATATACATCGTTGAACCCTCGGATGAAAATATTGGACGCGATCATGGAACCACTGAATGTCAATGATAGTATTAGCTCAAAGGCTGAAAAAAAAGAAAAAGTTTGGCGAACATTGGAAGATGTACAGCTAAGACCTGCAGAAGAGATTTCACAAAAATTTCCGCACATGCTTTCAGGGGGTCAAAAACAGAGAGTAGCACTAGCCAGATCGATAGTCCTCACGCCCAAGTTAATAATAGCTGATGAGCCTGTATCGATGCTGGATGTTTCTGTCAGGGCCGGAATACTTGAACTAATGGGAAATTTAAAGGATAGACTCAAAGTCTCCTACATATATATTACTCATGACCTTTCTACGGCCAGATATATTGGTGATGATATTGCTATAATGCGTGATGGTAGAGTAGTCGAAATAGGAAATGTAGACCAAGTTTTGTTACATCCAGGTCATCCATATACGCAAGCATTGATCTATGCTGTTTCGGAGCCTGATCCAGGCAATTTACAGCGCGAAAAGAATATAGATCCTAGGCTGTGAAGTAGCCGCGTTATAAGGCCCCACATTCGTGTATATCTACAATTCTACTAGAATTATCAATTTTGTCCATTCATTCTCATTGGTAAACAGATGATGCACATTTCCTGTTTAAACACGGATTAGAATAGACAATATAGTTGTATTGTTCGTTGGATCAGTGAGGATTCGCGCAGTAGTAACAAACGTTAAAATAAAACAAACACGCTGCCTCAGCATATAGATTCCAAATTCCATAATAACTAATTCGCCACTACTTACTGTTGTCCTTGATTAGGAAGGTCAGTTAATACTTGCTCAAGACAAGTATATTTTTCCTCTAATGCCTATTGAATACTTTTACTGGACGTAATTTCCGTGATAACTTGATCGTTAGAGTGCTTATATTTAACGATTTGCGATATGCCTTCCTTAGGATATACTCCATAGATTAAGTTGGCTTTTGCTACGGTAGTATCTTTTAGGGTAACGATAACTATTTGGTTGCCTCTTGATCGCGACATTAAAATTCTTGACAGCCGTTCATTGTTTTCAGCATCGAGATGTGCATCTATCTCATCCATAAGATAGAACGGAGAGGGTTTCAGAGATTGAAGTGCTAAAAGAAAAATTGCGGCTGCTATAGTTTTCTCCCCTCCTGATAACGCTGTAGACTCACGTCCAGGCTTTCCAGGGAACTGAACCATCAACATTATACCACTTGAAAAAATATCATCAACGTTCTCTATCTCCAGCCAAGCTTCTCCCCCAGTTACCTCTGAAAAAGTATTGCGAATGTCTCCATCAACTTTTCTAAATGCATCCATGAAAACAGCATTTTTCTCTTTAATGACTCCTTCTATGAAAAGAACAATAGAGTTGCGCTCTGATTCTAATTGATTCTGTCTGGTTGATATACCACGGTACCCGTCGATTACCTGGACGTAACTTTCGTGAGCGCGTAGGTTAATCTTTGTTTTCGTTGCTTCAAGCTCTGTAGTCAGTTCTTTAATTGTGAAATCCACATCAAACACTTCCAGTTGATCTTTTTCTTTGTATCCTAGAGAAACTAGATCATTATAGAGCCTTGATTGTTCTGAAGAGTTATCAGCAATATCTCGTTTGAGCATCGCTGTCTCCTTTTCAATACCATTAAATTCTTTTGAGATCTTTTTTTCGTTCTCTCTTAGTTCTTTTATTTTTTGTTCATATTCTTGTAGTACGCTGTAGGAGTTACCTGACGAATCTATTACTTGCTGTTCTTTGTCTCTCAATATTCCCAGTTCTGATTCTATTGATTCCAACTTCGAGGTAAGTGAAGTTAGCCCTCTAGTCAATTCTTCGAGCTCAGATCTTAATGCCTGCTTTTGCTCATCGATTGTTCTCAAATTTTGAAGAGCTATCTCAACTTGATTGTTTAATGATAGCGACGATGTTGTCAATTGGCGAATTTCAATGTCTAGTTCCTCGATACATCTTAGAATCTGATTCTTCCTCGTATTGAGTCTAGTACCTTCATTATCTGCTAGAACGTCATCAATGTCCTGAATTCTACGATTAAGAGAGTCAATAATTTTGGTCACTAATAGTATTTGCATATGGTATCTCTTCAACGCAGATATCCACGAATCTTTCTCGGATTGTGCAGCAGAGTTATCTAAAATAACTTGGTCTAATTCCCTCTCTTTTTGACGCCTCGATGTCTCTATCGTTGAAAATTGTAGGTGAATTCCAGCAATTTTTGCCTCTACCTTGACTTTGTCTGCTTCAGAATCGCTTAGCTTGGTTGCATTGTCTGCGAGCTCAGAATTCTTCCGTTCTAGTAGCATCTTTAATTTTGTAAGTAAACTTCTCAGCCCTTCCACGGATTCCTCTAGAAGAATTGCCTTGCTGAGATCTGAGATTTGCGATCCAAAATCGAGCAATAGCCCCCTTCCGGATGGTTCAAAGAGCATACCATCCATAGTGACTGTCCTATATCCATGTTGTGCTAACAGGTACGCTGCACTAGGATTCTTTACAAGGTATGTGTTACCAAATAAAAAAATGGGCAGTGTCTTGTAATCCGAATATACAAAATCAGCGAGATTACCAATGACGTTAACATCATAATTTAGAGCTTCGGATATTTCAACATTTTTAAGAATATCCAGAGGTATCATTTTAAGGCGAGGTAGTTTTCGCAACTTTACATATCTAGCTATTGAAATCATGGATTTAGTATCATAGACTATTAGAGCCTTTAGCCATTCCGAAGCCGCTGCAAGAATTGCCCTTTGATACTTTTTATCGTATTTTATTGCAGTGTGCGCCACTTCTTTGATTCCATGTCTTACCCCATTCTTCATCAGTTCTGCGACAGTCACGTCTTCACTTTTTACATTTCTTACTATATCCTGACTTATCTCATACGTTCTTGCTAGATTCTCGCCCTTATTTAGTAAGCTAATTGAACTTGACAGCTCCTGCCCCAGTTTTATTTTTGAGTCTTTTAGCCTTTCGATAAGTCTTGTTTTGCTATCTAATTTGCTCATATGTTGCTCTAGGTTTTCGTTAAGGTCAGCTAGCGTGGAGTTGAGGTTGGCTATTTCAGCTTTGCAGGAACTGGCCTGTGACTCGCTCATGACCATTTTATCACTGTTAATTCTAATCTTTTCTTCGAACCTCGCTATTGATACAGCGATATTATTTTTAATCCCTGATAGCCGTTTATATCGATGATCTAATTCTGCTTTAGACTGAGCATACTCAGTATTCTTCGAAACAAGCAATTCGATTTCAGAATTGACCAGACTTAGATCAGACCTTAGAACCAGGACCTTACTAGACCTCTCGTTCAGCCTTTCTTTGCTCTGCTGTACTTTGCTATAAGATTCTTCTAATTGTTGAACAATATTTTTACTTTCCTTATCTAACATGGGAATTCTTTGTTGGATTTCAACTATTCTATTCTCTGACTGTTTTTGAATTGCCCTTGTTCTCTCTGCTTCGTATACAATGCTAGCAATCCTGCTTCCCATTTGTGCTTTGGCTCTATTTTCAGCGTCAACTTTTTCAATAAATGCTGCCTTCTCGGATTCTAAACTTTCGATTTGTGCACGAATCTCCTCTAGCTGTTTAGATATCTTTGACAATGCCAAACTACTAGATTCCAGAATGCTGTTTTGAGATTCCAAGTCGTTTCGAATGGTACTTATTTTGTTTGAAATTGAAATCGCTTTGAATCTTTTCAATTCCGACTCCAAATGTTCATACCTTAGTTGATCATTTCTTTCTGCTTCCAATTCGTCTATCCTCTTTCGAATTTCACCCATTTTTGCAAGTGCTACTTCAAGCCGACGATCAGATTCTTCCAATTGTTTTAGGGCTTCTGTTTTTTTATCATCGAAATATGATAAGCCTACTATGTCCTCTATAATCTTTCTTCGTTCATCAGAATTTAGTTCAGAGATACGGGTAATCATCCCCTGCTGAACGACGTTAAGCTTGCCTGGTCCAGGTATTACAACTTCTAGTAACTCCGTAATAGTAGATTTCGACACTTTTTTATCATTAAGATAGTATTGGCTGTCGCCTGTCTGTCCTTCCATTTCCCTTGTCAGAGTTACAGAATCAGAATTTACAGGGATTCCTCTATTAACGTTGTCAAATGTCAGGGATACACGAATGAGCCTATGCGAGCTGTTTTGGCTGTCATGAAATAGTGATTGAAATTTGTCTACACGTAATGCTTTAGGACTATTCTCGCCTATAGCAAACATTATTGCATCCAAGACATTACTCTTTCCAGAGCCATTCGGTCCAGTGACTGCTACGAGTCCCTCTTCGAAATTTATTACTGTATTTTTAAACCCGAATGACTTGAAACCATAGATTTCAAGCTTTTTGATGTAAACCAATCAGATATATATTATCGTGTCATACTGGTCCTTTATATTATGTATAGGATAACTCATGTGCAGCATCTTTGTAAAATATGGTGACTTATCTGTCACGTTTGCCTTCTATGAATTCCAAGAAATTTGCTTTTGCTTGAGAATATGGCATGTGCAGTGGAGGATGCTTAAAGCAGTATGCGGAAATACTCTCTAGAGGTCCAGAAATACCCCTTTCAATGGCCAGCTTTGATCCTCTTATAGCATCGATCATGATACCAGCACTGTTATAGGCATCAACAACTCTGAGCTTAAGATCAAGCTCCAAGGGAATATTACCGAAGTACTTTCCTTTTATTGATATATAACAGATTTTATCATTTTCCAGGAATCCTACAAAGTCCGATGGACCTATGCGCATAGGAATTTGATACGGTGCCATTGTCGCTACGGCGGTAGTCTTGCTGATTCTTTTATCTTCCAGTCTTTCATCGTCAAGCATGTTGTAAAAATCCATATCTCCGCCGACATTCAGCTGATAGGTTTCGTCTACCTTTACTCCTCTGTCGACGAATAGTTTTATTAGTGTTTTATGCACTACTGTAGCCCCTAATTGACTCATGACGTCATCACCTGCACAACAAATTCCTTTACTCTCAAATGCCTGTTGCCACTTTAACTCGGATGCTATGAAAACAGGGATAGCGTTGATAAGACAAACTCCCGCATCCAAGCATTTTTCTGCGTAGTATTGTGTGGCTCTCCTGCTGCCGACTGGTAGATAGTTCAGTAGAATTTCTGCTTTGGTGTCTTTCAGAATCTTGGCTACGTCAACTCTCGGCTGATCAGAAACATTTACTTTCTCTCTATAGTGTGTGCCTATACCATCAAAGACCTCTGCTTTTTCAACTTTTAAATCCATTTTATCTACATCACAGATCTTTACCGTATTATTTGGCTGTGCGAATATAGCATCCGATAAATCCAATCCCACCTTAGAATCTACAACATCAAAAGCGGCAACATATTCAATGTCGCCAGGTTCGAAGCCGCCCAAATCGTACGCGGTCAAACCTATCCCATCTGATTTGTCCCTACTGTAATAGTGCGTGCCCTGCACAAGCGCAGATGCACAATTTCCAACACCAGCAATAGCAACACGAATTTTCTTACGCATTTAACATCCACTAGTATTGAAGTCAGGTTAATATATCTATGTACAACTTACAAACCCATAAATAGTATACATTTTGGATGCTTGCAAAGTATTTTTAACTGAGAATCGTTTATAATTGTGGTATGGTCATGCTAAACTCTTACGAATCTTCTTAACAAACCCCAATCCTTCAGCATAGCTCTCTCTTCTCAGAGAAATTACGATTTGACTATGATAATTTGGATTAATTTGAGATTAAATAATGTATGCATAAATTGCTCAGTAAATGAGCACAACGCAGCATCGTCTATGCTTCTCTGAGTGTGAACAATAAGATTTGTGGTGTTCGTGTTTGAATAAACTCAGAGTCTTTCCAATCATTTGGAAAGTATACTTTTTTAACTCCCTTAGGAGTTATCTGAAATTGTGAGGATGATATTAATGCCATCAGCTCTTTGAACCTCGAACTGTTTGGGTCCAAGTCTGTAAGTATTTGCAAGGTACCGCCAGCCGACAGTTTCTGCGGCACAATTGTCAATATGGATTTAAGAGAAGATTCATCATCTAATTTCATGGCATAATCAATTCTAATTTCTGGTATAACCATTAAAAAATTATCAATAGACTTATCCACTATACTGGGTAGTAGTTTTTGGGCATCTCCCCAAAAAGCCGACGCATTAGGGGGATCAAGCTCGGCTAGCTTCGATTTAGCTTTCAGGACATCGTTCTGATCTTTTCCAATGCCAATAAAATATTCTGCCCAGTTGTTAGTGGCTATTTCCTGCAGCATATCTCCCTTACGCATAGATATCTCCATGTTTATCCTAAGATATAGATTTCTTGTCTTGCTTATTATTCTGTTAATTTGGGTAGAAGGATTGCCTTCGTGAAAGAACTGATATACCATATTCCACCTTTGCCTGAAAATGTAAGGGAAATGGCGCATGCTAACGACTTCCTTAAAAAGATCTGTATCAGCGAAATCCGCAAAATATGCATCTGTTCTAGAGACAGCTTCGACTTTTGGTAGTTCCAGTTCGTCATATAAGTTTGTGACCCTATCCCAAGCCCTGATCGGATCTGAACCCATGTAAGTTACCGCAAGATCTGCAATCCATAAAATTTCTCCCAATAATCTAATTTTACTGTGTTTTTGTTTATCTTCGAACAAGTTTACCAGCCTTTCGAATTTATCTTTAGCGTATATCTGTCTATGATACGGAAAATCTGTTCTCCAGATCAAGGCTTCTACTACTATACTTTCTATGGGCTTGCGATCTTCTAGTAACTTTACATACTCAGGATGTGTTGTAGCAAATTCCACAGGCGGCAATAAGGCCGATCTATATTCTCTAAAGTAATTGTCAAATTCACTGGCATCCATAGTGAAATAAGCGTCCAGAATTCTTGTTTTGTATATCTCGCTGATAGTTCTGAATACTTTAGGACCTTTGTGTCGTTCTATCCCAATCTCACTTCTGTTTTCTGAATTCATGATTTGATTAGGATCGTAGTCGTGCAAAAGACCAGCAACCAGGATGAGTTCATAATCCTTGGATTCAAAACTAAATCCGCGAAGCTCCTTTGGAAGTATTTGTATACACATATAGCTTACCTCGAGGCTATGATGAAAGTTATGATATTCGCTTGAACCTTCCCCAAGCCCTTGTCTAGTATATGCGTTTTTAAGGAACCTTATGAGCGATTGGATTTTCCGGATTACATCTTCAGAAATTCCTTTCTGTATCGCTACTTGCACAATGGCTTCAATTAGATCATTATCCTTGACATTGGCTAGATTCGCGTTTATATCCGCGATAGTACGTTTTTTCGAACCAGGAAGACGCCTGACCACCTCTCTATAAATAATTCTAATGGGTAAACTTTTGTTAAGATAAATCCCTGCTGTGGTAATGCTCCACGCATATTGGATTCGTGGTTTTTCATGGTCAATTATTTCATCTGCTGCGGTGACCAATTTTTGATTAATCTCAGCAATAACCGGGCTCAATTTTGCATCATCTAAATTCAATCTTGCTTTTTGGTCTGCAAACCTCGCCCGCTCGGTATTCATTACAACCCACTGAGGGATCTTTATTCTAAAGACAGAATGTTTTCGCGATCTCCTACCAGACCTCATTCTTAAAGTTGTCTCCTTATATGTTAGCGCAACGTTCCTCTTGCCACGCATAAATGGGAGGTCTTCATCGCGAACAACCTGTAAAAGAATATCTTTGTTGGTAGATTGAAATCCTAGCAATATGCGCCAATATTTCCCTTTATCGAGCCACCCCGGAACTTGGGTCTCCCGGTCCCAGAAGTCAATAGGTCCAAGAGGGATGAACCCTTTTTCATACTCTTTGGTTTCAGGATTATAAGAGCGATATTCATAGTCACCTATGAGTGGATCAAGCTTTTTAGATAAACCTCTCGCATCCATTATAATATTCGCTGACCTGGTGAATTGAAGATATGCCATTACTCCCCAGATAGAGCCTAGTGCACTGAAGAGAGCAAATAGACTCGAAACTATATTGATTTTGCCATACAAGAAATATTTTGGTATTAGTGGAATTCCAAACCAGCCTGTCGATAAAATGCCTGTGAATGCTAGAGTCATGAATAACCATCTAGCAAGGTCGTTATAGTACAGACTAAACGACTTAGCTCGAGCATTTTTAAGCCTAACGGCTGAATTGAGATAATGAGTATTGTTGCCGCAGTGTTTTATACCAGATCAAAATCCCAATATTATTTCCGCTGTATAAAAATACCGATTTAGAATCTAATAAGAATTTTGAATCTGTCTTTGTCTAGTCAATATAAGCACAGATAGTTGGAGCTCCTAGCAGAACTTGATATTTTCGATTTGGCTAATGAATCTGAGGTTATTCTATGACTTATATAACCTGTATAGTTCTACTCAGTCTAGGCGAAGAGATATTTAGCCCATTCAAAAGTAGTCTTATAATCGATATTATGGGCCGGTGGTCTAGCTTGGTTAAGATACCGCCTTGACATGGCGGGGGTCGTTGGTTCAAATCCGACCCGGCCCACTTCATATATTGAGTAATTGTTTTCGTTTTTGCACTTGAGAAGGTTAAGACTATTATCGTCATGCTGCGCGCGTGTCATAGGCGGTATCTTAACCAAGCTAGACCACCGGCCCCCAACCGTATACGGTTTTTCATTTTTTGTATACGGTTTTTGGTTCAAATCATAATGAATATCACAATGGCTGCAATAGTAACCAATTTTGTTTAACAATGATTTTTCTCCAACTCTGATATAGGTTGAATTAATACCTTGATGACATTGAATGCATTTCGTCACATAAGTTAATCGCGTATAATATATTTAAAAGAGACGATACCTAACAGCGCAATCACCAAAAAGCGTTCAGGTTATATTCTTGTCATGAAGTGAAAACATGTTTCTTAATTTCGTCCTAAGCTTTTCTACATCCTTATGAAATCTGTAGCAAACAGAAATTCCATTATTAACATTCCATAGCTCTTTACACGACAGAGCTTGTTCTATCGTTGATACATTATTTTCCTTACAGACATCATCAAATGCTTTGGCATGGTGTACCTCCAATAGACCTTTGTTCCCTTTAACACTAGTATGACATATCTTATATGTGAAATTATCTCGCTTTAAAACAGCAATACGCCAGTTTAGATATTGAGTTGTATTTCTTATCTTTAGCTTAAGTAAAGGCGTAGGCGGGGTAGCCTGGCTGATGTTGTTAGGATTATCATAAGAATCAGATACAACATCATCAGATTTCTTCTTTAACGTCTCTTCTTTTGCTATCTTTTGAAGTGAATTTAATATAATAGTCTTGATAGTATCGTAATCAAATTCCTTATCAATGTTATAACTGTTATTTTCGAGCATTTATTATTTGGATGCCGTATACTTATTAGATCTACACAGCTTTAAC
>Ga0126310_10000894_pt1 | contig 10980 bp, 10 predicted proteins | sample Plot60_FD_92540 | JGI IMG/M metagenome (GOLD analysis project Ga0126310, IMG submission 92540) | Serpentine soil microbial communities from UC McLaughlin Reserve, CA, USA - Plot60 | ecosystem: Environmental > Terrestrial > Soil > Grasslands | place: USA: UC McLaughlin Reserve, Lake County... | reverse complement strand
CGACGCCGTCGAGCACGACTGGCCGGAGCCGCTCGAGCTCGAGGAGCACTCCCACGCGGGGATGGCGGCGGCATACTCAGCGGGCGCGTCGGGCTTCCCCTTCGGGATCGTGCGTGGGTACGAAGGGACGGATCTGGCGGAGCGGACGCGGGTCGCCTGGATCTCGTGCCCATTCACGGGCGAGCACGTCGCCGCAGTGCCCGCAATCCGGCCGAACGTCGGGATCATCCACGCCCAGCAGGCCGACGAGGCGGGGAACGTCCAGCTCTGGGGGATCAGCGGCGTGCAGAAGGAGGTCGTGCTGGCCTCGAGCCGCTCGATCGTCACGGTCGAGGAGATCGTCGCGCGACTCGAGCCGCGCCCGAGCTCCGTCTACCTCCCCGGCTGGGCCGTCACCGCCGTCTCGGAGGTCCCCGGGGGAGCCCGACCCTCGTACGCCCACGGCTACTACACCCGCGACAACTCGTTCTACGTCGAATGGGACGAGATCAGCCGAGAGCGGGATCGATTCCAGGAGTGGATGGCGAGGCACGTGCTCGAGCGGGAGGCGTCGCCGGCATGACCCAAGTCGAGGCGCCCACCTACACCGCGGACGAGATGATGGCGGTGGCCGCCGCGCGCAGGCTTCGCGACGGGACGGTCTGCTTCGTCGGGATCGGCCTCCCGAGCCAGGCCGCGAACCTCGCCCGCGTGACGCACGCGCCCGAATGCGTGCTGATCTACGAGAGCGGAACGATCGGCGCGAAGCCGGTCAACCTGCCGCTCTCGATCGGCGACGGCGAGCTGGCCGAGACCGCCGATGCGGTGGTCTCCGTGCCGGAGATCTTCGGCTACTGGCTCCAGGGCGGCCGCATCGACGTCGGCTTCCTCGGCGCGGCCCAGATTGACCGGTACGGAAACCTGAACAGCACGGTGATCGGGGAATACCGGCACCCGAAAGTGCGGCTGCCCGGCGCCGGAGGAGCGCCGGAGATCGCCGCGTGGTGCCGCGAGACGTTCGTGATGCTCCGGCACACGCCGCGCGCCTTCGTCGGGCAGCTCGACTTCCGGACGACCGGAGGCGCAGGCGTCACCTGCGTCGTCACGGACCTCGGCATCTTGGAGCCTCGCACCGACGGGGAGCTCGAGCTGACCGAGCTCCATCGCGGTGTCACCGTCGAGCAGACCCTCGAGGCGACGGGCTGGCAGCTGCGCGTCTCCCCGGACCTCCGCCGAGGTGCGCCACCGCAGCCCGAGGAGCTGCAGGCACTCCGCGCGCTGACGCCCGCGAACGACGACCTGGAGGGACGACCATGAGCAAGCGCACGACACCCCCGTTCCGCGCCGACCACGTGGGCAGCCTGCTGCGCCCGCCGAAGCTGCTCCGCGCGAGGGAGGACTTCGCGGCGAACAGGATCTCGGGCGATGAGCTGCGCGCCACCGAGGACGACGCGATCCGCGACGTCGTCCGCATGCAGGAGGAGATCGGGCTCCAGTCAGCGACGGACGGCGAGTTCCGCCGCACGTCCTGGCACATGGACTTCATCTACCAGCTCGACGGGATCGACCCCGCCGACGAGCAGATCAAGGTCGCCTTCCACAACGAGCAGGGCGACGTCGAGTTCACGACTGCGGCGCTCAGCGTCCACGACCGCGTCGGGCTCTCGAAGACGATCTTCGGCGACGCGTTCGAGGCGCTCGAGTCGATGACGACGACGGCCACCCCGAAGCTGACGATCCCCTCGCCGAGCATGGTCTACTACCGCGGCGGCCAGGCCGCGATCGACGAGGACGTCTACTCGAACGTCGAGGAGTTCTGGCGCGACCTCGTCGCCGCCTATCGGGAGGAGGTACGGCGGTTGGGGGAGCTCGGCTGCACCTATCTCCAGTTCGACGACACGAGCCTCGCCTACCTGAACGACCCGAAGCAGCGCGAGTACATCGCCTCCATCGGCGGCGACCGAGAGCACCAGCACGAGGTCTACATCCGTCACATCAACGAGGCGCTCGCCGACCGCCCCGAGGGCATGAGCGTCACGACCCACATGTGCCGCGGCAACTTCCGCTCCTCCTGGGCGGCGGAGGGTGGCTACGAATTCGTTGCCGAGGCGCTCTTCAACGAGCTTCAGGTCGACGGCTTCTTCCTCGAGTACGACGACGAGCGTTCTGGCACCTTCGAGCCCCTCCGCTTCGTCCCGAAGGGGAAACAGGTCGTGCTCGGGCTCGTGACGACGAAGCGCGGTGAGCTCGAGGACAGTGACGTGCTCAAGCGCCGTGTGGAAGAGGCGTCGCGCTACGTCCCGCTCGACCAGCTCTGCCTCTCGCCGCAATGCGGCTTCTCCTCGACCGTCGAGGGCAACCTCGTCACCCACGACGACCAGGTCGCGAAGCTGCGGCTGATCGTCGAGACCGCGCAGGAGATCTGGGGCTGAGAACCGAGCAGACCCAGGTCGGGATCGTCGGTGCCGGTCCCGCCGGGCTCGTGCTCGCGCACCTTCTTCACATCGACGGCATCGACTCGGTGGTGCTCGAGTCCCGCAGCCGCGACTACGTCGAGCAACGGATCCGTGCAGGCGTGCTCGAGCAGGGGACGGCCGACCTGCTCGACGCGATCGGTGTGGGGGAGCGCCTCCAGCGCGAAGGGCTCGTGCACGACGGAATCGAGCTCCAGTTCGCGGGCACGAGGCACCGGATCGACTTTCCCTCGCTGACGGGTGGGCGACGGATCACGGTCTACGGCCAGCAGGAGGTGGTGAAGGACCTGATCGCCGCGCGGCTCGAGACGGGCCGCCCGCTGTACTTCGAGGTCGCCGATGTCGCCGTCAGCGGCTTTGAGGGCGGCTCGCCGACGATCCGCTTCCGCCACGAGGGCGAAGAGGTCGAGCTCACGTGCGATTTCATCGCCGGCTGTGACGGCTTCCACGGCGTGTGCCGCGACAGCATCCCGGCCGGCGTCCTCACCGCCTACGAACGCGACTACCCATTCGCGTGGCTCGGTGTGCTCGCGGCGGCGCCGCCGTCGCACGAGGAGCTGATCTACGCCTACCACGAGCGCGGCTTCGCACTGCACAGCATGCGTTCGCCCACGCTGACACGCCTCTACCTCCAGGTCCGCCCCGACGAGGATCTCTCCCACTGGCCGGACGACCGGATCTGGGAGGAGCTCCAGCTCAGGCTCGAGCTGGAGGGCTGGACGCTCAACACCGGCGAGATCGTGGAGAAGGGCGTGACGCCGATGCGGAGCTACGTCGTCGAGCCGATGCAGCACGGCCGGCTCTTCCTTGCGGGCGACGCCGGGCATATCGTCCCCGCGACGGGCGCGAAGGGGCTCAATCTCGCGGTCGCCGACGTCCGGCTGCTCTCGGAAGCGCTCGTAGCCTGGTACCGCAGCGGCGACCGGTCGCTCCTCGACGGCTACTCGACCGCGGCGCTCAGGCGAGTGTGGCGAGCGGAGCACTTCTCGTGGTTCATGACGTCGATGCTGCACCGGCTCGACCGCGGCGACGAGTTCGACGTCAAGCTCCAGCTCGCGCAGCTGGCGTACGTCTGCTCGTCCGAGAAAGCCGCAGCGTCGCTGGCCGAGAACTACGTCGGCCTCGAGCGCGTCTAGGGGACCGTCAGCGGAGGCGCTGGAAGGCGCGGAAGGATGGCTTCCGCTTGCCGCGCACCGAGATCACGCCCGACTGCCAGCCCGACAGGCGCCGTTCGTCGCGGATCAGGAACCACACGACCATGTCGACGCGCCGCGTCTTGCGGGCGATCGCGAAGGCCTGGTGCACGTACTTCGCCTGCAAGGCGTAGGGGACGCCGAAGGACCGGTCCGGCGGCCTCGTCTGGTAGCCGTACTCGGTCAGCCAGAGCCGCTTGCTCCGGCCGTAGAGCCGATTGAGCTGCTTGATCAGCACACCGATGTTCCCGAGCGTGACGGTCTTCTTCGAGCGCGGCACCGTCGTCGGACGCTCGAAGCGGCTCGTGTAGTACGGGTGGTGGGCATAGACGTCGAAGCGCTTGAGGCCGGCGCGTCGCAGCCACGTCATGAAGACGAGCGGCGAGGTGGACGGGCGCGAGCTCCGCGGCGCATCGTTCCCACGCGGCCCCGTCGCGCCGCAGCCGACCTTCTCACCGCGGATGCGCGTCGAGTGCACGCCGACCCAGACGGCCGAGCAGATCTTGGCGTAGTCGAAGGCGCTCTGCGGGCGCCACTTCCCCTTGACCATCTTCCATTGCGGCTTCAGGAAGAGCGGATTGTTCGGCTCGTTCCACGCGAGCCAGTGCCGGACGGCCGGTAGCACCTTCGCCGGCTCGTTCTCGTCGTCCTTGACGCGGTAGCTGCCGCTGTACCGCTTGGCCGCTGCGAACGCGAAAAGGCGTAGGTTGACGGTGCGCCGGGGCAGGCGGTTCTTCGCGCGACCGGCCCAGCGCGGCGTCCCGTAGATCGTCGCGAGCACACGGATCTTGTTCTGCGCGGCCTGTGAGATGACGTGGTCGACCGCGGTCCAGTTGTACGCACGATCGGCAGGGTTCGCGGGTGCCTTCGGCCGCCGCTTCGCGACGGCCGCCCAATCGATCGTGATCCGGACGATCCCCGCGCGCAGGCTCTTCAGCTGCCTGAACGCCCACGGCGTCCGACCGTAGATCTGCTCGTCGTCGTAGAAGCCGACGAGCATCCCCGATCGCAACGACTGATACGTGCCGGCGCTAGAGCTCGTGGCGGCCGAGTCAGCTGGCGCACTCGTGGCGATTGCAACCGCCGCGGCGCCCAGCAACGAAGCGGAGATGAGGGTGATCCGGGTGACCATCGAGAAGCCAAGGTACCCGCGATTTTTTGGCTCAAACGCAGTGTTTACGAAGGTTTTACGCGTCGAAGCACTACCGCCTGGCCCGTATCGCGTGGCTCCCGCTCAGGTCGAGCGCGGCTGCCAGCAGCAGCGTCCCCGCCCACCAGTTCACAGGGTCGAAGAGCAGCGGCTCGTGGTCGCCGACGATGTTCCAGATCAACCAGACAACGAACCAGGTGAGGGTCATTCCAGTCTTCTAGCAGTCGCGTAGTCGACTCGTTTGCGGCTTGTCCGCACGATTGATCGGGGCGATGCCGGATGCCGCTGCATCGCCGCGTCACCAAGGTGAGACCCATGAGCTCGCGCCCACTTCACGTCTTGATCGCGGGAGGCGGCATCGCCGCGCTCGAGGCCGCCCTCGGCCTTCGCGACCTCGCCGAGGACCGCGTGCAGGTCGAGCTGCTCGCGCCCGACGACGACTTCGTCTACCGCGCAATGTCGGTGGCGGAGCCGTTCCACCGAGGCGAGGCTCGGCGTTTTCCGCTCGCCCGTCTCGTCGAGCTTGCAGGCGCGCGTCTGACGCGGGGCACGCTCGCGCGCGTCGATCTTGTAGCGCGCACGGGCTGGACTGCCGCAGGAGACGAGGTGACATGGGACATCCTCCTGATCGCGCTGGGGGCGCAGACGCGAGAGGGGGTGCCCGGGAGCCTGACGTTCCGCGGGCCGGCCGACAGCGCCGCCACCGCACAGCTTGTCCACGATGCCTCGACCGGACACGTTCGCTCCGTGGCTTTCGCCGTCCCGACCCTCGCCGCCTGGCCGCTGCCTCTGTACGAGCTCGCGTTGATGGCCAAGGTGCAGCTCGAGGAGGCCGGTGCGACTGGCGTCGAGATCGACATCGTCACGCCGGAGGGCGAGCCGCTCGGCATCTTCGGCCGTGAGGTCTCGGTCGCCGTGAAGCAGCTGCTCGAAGAACGCGGCATCGGGCTACGCGCGCATACGACCCCGGTCGTCTTCCGGAGTGGCGCGCTCGTCGTCGTTCCCGGCCGCGCCGTCAGGGCCGACCGCGTCGTCTCCTTGCCGGTGCCGGCGGGACGCAGGATCCCCGGAATGCCGGTCGACGTTCACGGCTTCATCCGAACAGACGCCCACGCGCGCGTCGACGGGTACGACGACGTCTACGCCGCGGGCGACATCACTTCGTTCCCGCTGAAGCAGGGCGGTATCGCCACGCAGCAGGCAGACGCGGCGGTGGAGTCGATCGCCGCACTCGCGGGCGCTCCCGTCACGCCAGCGCCGTTTCGGCCGGCGCTGCGGGGGTTGCTGCTCACCGGGCTGAGCCCCCGGTTCCTCTCGGCGAACCTGCTGGACGCCCGATCGGAGCTCGACACCGAGCCGCTCTGGTGGCCGCCGGCCAAGGTCGTCGGCCGCTACCTCGCGCCGTTCCTCGCCGAGCACGCCGGCCTCTTCTCCGAGCCGGCGTCAGCTCGGTAGTAAGCCGCAGGGTCCATCGCGGCGACCCCCGATGGCGTGCGGCTTCGCCGCCGTGATGCTGGAGGCATGGAACAAGGTCTTTGTCATCTGGACGCCGCGATGGGCCGCTCGACCGCGTGCCCCGGCGAGGAGTGCCCCTTCTGGAAAGACGAGAGCTGCGTGATCGCTCCGCTCCGTGCCCAGTTCACGGAGGACGCCTGTCTGGTCACGGTGCTGGCCGGCGTCCGCGCCCAGGCCACGAAGCGCGCGCCGGACCACGCGCTGCGCGAGTTCCATCCGCCGGGTCTGGCGTAGGTCCGATGGCCCACGAGGCCAAGTGCTCGGTCCTCGTCGTTCGCTAGGCATTTAGGCTCGGCTCGTGGACCCGATCCACGTCCGCGAGGTCGCGCGCCGCCTGGCTGCTGGGATCGGCGGCTACGACGTCGTCCATTCTTCTCCAGGCATGGACGTTGGGGTCTACGTCCTCGTGGCGCCGGAGCCCGACCGGCAGCAGCCGCACGACCGCGACGAGCTCTACGTCGTCCTCGACGGCCGCGGGACCCTCGATGTCGAGGGCGACCAAGTCGTCTTGGAGGAGGGACAGGCTGCCTTCGTCCCCGCCGGCGCCGACCACCGCTTCGTCGGCTACGAAGGCCTCAGCGTGCTCGTCATCTTCGCCGGCTAGGTCTCTGCGGAAAACCCGTAAGCAGTCTGCGGGCGCGGCCCGAGTGCATCGCACCCCGTCGGAGCGACATTGCAACGAGCGAACAAAGGAGCCTCTTGTCATGTCAGCCCATCCCTATCCCTCTCACCGCCGCGAAACCAACGCGGAAGCGCTGACGAAGGCCGCGGCAGTGCTGCTCGGCCTGCTCGTCGGGACGCTCGCGATCGTCGCGGTGCTGATGTGGGCAGATGCGCGCCAAGCGCGTGACCAAGCTGCACCGGCCGCCGCCGCACCCGCAACGCAGCAAAACCACGCCACGGACCACAACACCGCGCTGCCGCTATCGAGCTTCGCGGGCGTCGTCCCCACGAACGCGCAGGCGCTCGCAGAGGCGCACAAGGCCTACGACGCGGCGATGCCGCCGATCCCTGCGACGGACGTCGTCAAGGTCCACATGACCCTGAAGGACATGACGGTGCAGATCGCGCCGGGCGTCCGTTACACCACTTGGGCCTTCGACGGCCATGGCGCGCCGGGGCCGATCGTCCACGTCCGCGAGGGACAGACCGTCGAGATGACGCTGACCAACGGGGGTGCAATCCCGCACTCGATCGACTTCCACGCCGCCCGGATCGCGCCGAACGTTGCGTTCAGGGACGTCATGCCGGGGCAGTCGTTCACGTTCAAGTTCAAGGCGAACGATCCGGGCGTCTTCATGTACCACTGCGGCACGAAGCCGGTGCTCGCGCACATTGCCAACGGCATGTACGGGGCGATCGTGGTCGAGCCCAAGCAGGCGCTGCCGAAGGTGGACAACGAGTATGTCCTCGTCGCCAGCGAGTGGTATCTGGACAGCGACGGGATCGACAAGCCCGCAAGCTTGAACATGGCCAAGGCGCGCGCAATGGCGCCGGACTGGACGACCTTCAACGGCTACGCGAACCAGTACGTCACGCATCCGCTGACGGCGAAGCCTGGTCAGACGACCCGGTTCTGGGTCGTTGCGGCGGGGCCGACGCTCGACACCAACTTCCACGTCGTCGGCACGATCCTCGACCGGGCTTGGGTCAACGGGGACATGACGCGCTTCCAGCGGCGCGTCCAGACGGTCGGCGTCCCCGCCGGCGGCGGCGCCGTCTTCGACGTCAAGATCGACAAGTCGGGCCTCTACCCGTTCGTCTCACATGCGTTCGCGCACGTCGACCTCGGTCAGGTCGGCCTGCTCAAGGTCGGTAATCCCAAGGGGACGATGTCTCACTGATGGCGAGCGTCCTCGCGGCACTCGACAACAGCCTCGCCGTGAACCCGGTGCTGGTGGCGGCGAGGGCGCTCGCGCGCGCCCTCGGCGACAACGTCGAAGCGATCCACGTCCTCGGCGAGGAAGCCGGGCCGCCACTCGACGCGACACGCGCCGCCGGCGTGCCGTTGCGCGTCAGCGTCGGCCCGGTGGTCGAACGGCTCATCGAGGCGGCGCAGGCGCCCGAAGTCGCCGCGCTCGTGATCGGCGCGCGGGGAACAACGAGGTCTGGCCATCCACTCGGCTCGACCGCCCTGGCGGTGGTGACCTCGATCACCACGCCGGTCGTGGTCGTCCCGCCCGCGGCGAACGTCGCCGCCCGGCTTCGCCGCGTCCTGGTGCCGCTCGACGAAGCTTCCGCCACCCTGGCGCCGCACGCGCTCGTCGAGCTCGCGGAGGCCGCGGAGGTCGAGGTGACGGTGCTTCAGGTCGACGGCGACGCTGGTGAAAGCGAGGAGTCGTCGCGCGAACTTCTTGCCCGTTACTGCCTGTGGGGCATCGGGAGGGTTCAGCTCGAGCGGCGTACGGGAGCTCGCGAGGACGTCGTCCCGCTGGCTGCCGAGGAGGATCACGTCGATCTGATCGCCCTCGGCTGGGCGCAGCAGCTGTCGGATGGACGAGGGCCCGTAGTCCGGGCGACGATCGAGCGCGCGAAGATTCCTGTGATGCTGATTCCGGTCACGGTGCAAGGAGGAGCGAATGGAGGATCCCACCGCCACATCTGACGCGACGAGGTCGCCGCTGGGCCTTGACGAGCTACGCCTGCTCGACGCCTACTGGCGCGCGGCGAACTACCTCTCGGTGGGGCAGATCTATCTCCTGGACAACCCACTGCTCCGGGAGCCGCTGAGGCCGGAGCACGTGAAGCCTCGCCTGCTTGGCCACTTCGGCACGACGCCTGGGCTGAACCTGATCTACGCGCATCTGAACCGCGCCATCCGCCGGCGCGACCTGAGCGCGATCTACATCGCCGGGCCTGGGCATGGCGGACCCGGGCTTGTCGCGAACGCCTACCTCGAGGGCACGTACTCAGAGGTCTACCCGCACGTCGGCCTGGACGAGGAGGGCCTTCGCGAGCTGTTCCGGCAGTTCTCGTTCCCGGGCGGAATCCCGAGCCACGTCGCGCCGGAGACGCCCGGCTCGATCCACGAGGGCGGCGAGCTCGGATACGCGCTGGCGCATGCCTATGGCGCGGCGCTCGACAACCCCGACCTCCTCGTCGCCTGCGTCGTCGGCGACGGGGAAGCCGAGACGGGGCCGCTCGCGGCGAGCTGGCACTCGAACAAGTTCCTGAACCCGACGAGCGACGGCGCCGTGCTCCCGATCCTCCACCTGAACGGCTACAAGATCGCGAACCCGACGCTCCTGGCACGCATACCCGAGAACGAGCTCGTCTCGTTGCTCGAGGGCTACGGCTACCGGCCGTTGCTCGTGACGGGCGGCTTCGACGGCGAGCCCCCCGAGCACGTGCATCAGCGCCTTGCAGCCGCTCTCGACCAGGCGCTCGACGAGATCTCGGCCATCCAGCACCGGGCCCGGGGAGACGCGGACGGCGGTCGCCCGCGCTGGCCGATGATCGTCCTCCGCACTCCCAAGGGCTGGACCGGCCCTCGGGAGCTCGACGGCGTCCCGGTCGAGGACAGCTGGAGGTCACACCAGGTGCCGATGGCGGACGTCCGCGACGATGCCGCGCATCTCGGCGTGCTCGAGGAGTGGCTCGAGAGCTATGGACCCGCAGAGCTCTTCGATGCTCGAGGAACGTTCGTGCCCGACCTCGCGGAGCTCGCGCCGCGAGGCGCGCGCCGCATGAGTGCGAACCCGCACGCGAACGGCGGCCTCCTGCTCCGCGACCTCGTCCTGCCGGACTTCCGCAAGTACGCGGTCGAGATCGACGAGCCGGGCGGGACCAGGAGCGAGGCCACCCGCGTGCTCGGCACGTTCCTCCGGGACGTGATGAAGCGCAACCCCGACAACTTCCGGATCGTGGGCCCTGACGAGACGGCGTCGAACCGGCTCGGAGCCGTGCTCGAGGTCACGGGCCGCACCTGGGAGGCCGAGATCCTCCCGACGGACGAGGGCCTCGCGCCCGACGGCCGCGTGATGGAGGTGCTCTCCGAGCACCTCTGCCAGGGCTGGCTGGAGGGTTATCTGCTCACCGGTAGACACGGCCTGTTCAACTGTTACGAGGCGTTCATCCACATCGTCGACTCGATGTTCAACCAGCACGCGAAGTGGCTGAAGGTGACGCGACAGATTCCATGGCGGCGCCCGATCGCCTCGCTCAATTACCTGCTGACCTCGCATGTCTGGCGCCAGGACCACAACGGCTTCTCGCACCAGGATCCCGGGTTCATCGACCACGTCGTCAACAAGAAGGCGGAGATCATCCGCGTCTACCTGCCGCCCGACGCGAACACGCTGCTCTCCGTGGCCGACCACTGTCTCCGCAGCCGCGACTACGTGAACGTGATCGTCGCCGGCAAGCAGCCGAGCCTGGACTACCTCTCGATGGACGACGCGATCGTCCACTGCACGCGCGGGATCGGGATCTGGGAATGGGCGTCGAGCGACGAGGGCGCGGACCCGGACGTCGTTCTCGGGTGCGCGGGCGACATCCCGACGCTCGAGACGCTCGCTGCCGCCGCGATCCTCCGCGAGCGGCAGCCCGAGCTGAAGGTGCGCGTCGTGAATGTCGTCGACCTGATGCGCCTCCAGCCGGAGTCGGAGCATCCGCATGGCCTCTCCGACCACGAGTTCGACTCGCTGTTCACGACCTCGAGGCCGATCGT
>Ga0126310_10000893_pt1 | contig 10999 bp, 14 predicted proteins | sample Plot60_FD_92540 | JGI IMG/M metagenome (GOLD analysis project Ga0126310, IMG submission 92540) | Serpentine soil microbial communities from UC McLaughlin Reserve, CA, USA - Plot60 | ecosystem: Environmental > Terrestrial > Soil > Grasslands | place: USA: UC McLaughlin Reserve, Lake County... | reverse complement strand
CTCGCTCATTTGGAGGAAAGACGGCCGTGACTATTGCGGGAGCGAGCGCCTGAATCATCCCGAAGCCGATTCCCTGTAACACCCTCAGCACCGTGAGCTCTTCGGCGCTCTGCGCCAACCCGCAGAGGACGCTCGCCACGGTGAAGAGCGCGAAGCCTCCGATGTAGACCTTCTTGTAGCCCGTGATGTCCCCCAAACGACCGAAGGTCAGCAGTAAGCTCCCAGCGGTCAGCAGGTAGGCCACAACTATCCACTCGACATCGGCGATGCCAACCCCCAGGTCGTCGGCGATGGTGGGCAGCGAGATGTTGACGATGCTGCCGCTCATGGTGCTTATGAAGGCCCCGACGGACACGGCGGAAAGCACGAGCCACTTCCGGTTGTTCGGAGAGGAGGCCTGTTCAGACGTCACCTCTAAGCTCCTTTCCGGTTCGTACCAGCGAGCCCGCCAGCATGCGTTCTCCGATCGTTACCCTTTCGCAGAGCCGCTTATGCCACCCCCTCACCAACAATACCAGAGCCACCGTTGCATCCAAGGCCGGCGTTCTCACTAAGCAGGACAAATGAAAATGACGAAGTAAGGTCCTTCAACCAGGTAGAGGTCACATAGCGAACCACCTGTCCGCCCGACGGGGCGTTGGCTCTAGATTCTTGGAATGAGGGCAATTTGATTGCGGCTCGCATGAGAAGATTCAGGTAACGGTGGCTAACCTTAGAGCGAGATTAGACTAATATCATGGGCAACATTAGAGATGCCTAGGTGGAAGGAGAGCAACGCGTGAACCTATGGTATCCGAAGCCGGGCCACAAAATACGAACCCGCGATGGCGCTGAGACAGAGGTTTTGGCCGAGACGCAAGACGGGGAGTGGATTAAGGTCAGATACTTAGACAGCAAGGACGACCCCCTGTTCGCTGGGACGGAGGATCTCGCCCACAGGGACGAGGTCGAAGCCCTACTGGGCATGGCGCACGGTAGTGCTTGGGGTAAAAAGTCACGATTATCCTGCAGCATATCCCGGAGAGCGAAGAGTCTGAGGGTGAAACTGATGCAAGAGAACCGTAAGGGAGACCAGCATGAACGGTAGGTTTGATCACGCTAATAGCGTCCACGAATATGCACGCATCATGCTCTCAGCTATTAGATTGTTCAATGGCATCGCAGCCCTATTCGCGCCCGCAGCGCTACTCCGCCGGCTCGGAGTCGACCCGGAAACCAACCCTGCTGCGCTCTACGCGCTCCGGATGTTCGGTGTTCGCACAGTGCTCATCGGCGCTCAGTTGCTGCTGCGAAACGGAGGAATGCGCGCCCACTCCCTACGCGTCGCGCCTGTGATCCACGTCCTCGACGCCGCAGCGGCGATGATCGCCGGTGCTCGAGGGGAACTACCTCGGCGCGCGGCTACGACGGCCGCGCTCATCTCGACGATTAACACTGTCCTGGCCGTCGTCGCGCAGACCCGCAAGGCCGAAGAGGCTCGGTCCCCATGGAATAGAAGGATTGGAGCCTACAGATACCGCCGTTAGCACTAACCAATTCTTCGCGTCCCGGGCCTTGCCAGAGCCGGGGACGCGTCGGTCTTCCGCCGCATCCCGGCCTTCTTCATCGTCACGGCCGTGTACATGATCGGCGAGAAGGCGAGTGACGCCATCCTCACCGACGTAACGGCAGGAGTAGGATTAGTGAGACGGAGGAGCGAGCAGTGCGCTAAGGGGCTTAGCACAGGACTAGGAGGTGACAGACCTGACCCGTAACGGCACAATTATCTGGACAAGTATTTTGAAGCGAGCGCAGTTCGCCGTACTCATCACGCGACCGCTGCGATAACCAGCTAGGAACTAAGTTTTGGGTGTTGTCGTTCTGTTAGGAGGAAACGTTATGAGCCGATTCTCCGGAACAAGCGGCCGACATAGGCCTTTGAGCCCGCTTGGCGTAGCCGCTCTCGCCACGCTCTGTTTGATGTGGCTGGCGTACTTCTCCCGAACGCCGCTGCTGGCGCGATTGAGTACTTGGGCAACTGAAACGAGTAGATGGAGCAGGTTGCCTGTCCCTCTCGGGCTAGCGACGATCCTCATCTATCGCAATAGGCTAAGACAACAGAACCTATACGATACGGAGTCCTCGGCTGCACAGGACTGGTCCGTGCCCACGCCGCAGGGCGCCCGTTACCTTGTCGCGCGCACCGCCGACGGCACCCACAACGACCTGCAAAACCCTCGGATGGGCAGCGCCGGAACGCGCTTCGGCCGCAACGTGCCGCTCGAACGGACTTTCCCTGACTACGATCGGCTCCTGCAGCCCAACCCGCGCACCGTCAGCCGCGAGCTATTGACACGCGAAAATTTCCTTCCCGCCGAAACACTCAACCTGCTGGCGGCCGCGTGGATTCAATTTATGCTCCGCGACTGGATTAGCCACGGTACGAGCCCCAAAGATAATCCCTGGGAAGTGCCCCTGGCGGACCAAGATCCGTGGCCCGAGAGGCCGATGCGCATCCTCCGCACGCAAGAAGATCCCACCCGCACGTCGGAAGAGGAGGGGATACCCCCTACCCACATCAACGTTCACTCCCACTGGTGGGACGGCTCACAGATCTACGGCAACGATGCGCAAACCCAGGCCTTAGTTCGGTCAGGGGAGGACGGCAAGTTAAAGATCGGCCCCGACGGCCTCATACCGGTCGATCCCAACAGCGAAAAGCATCCCGCCGACGAGCCAGGCTTCTGGATCGGGCTGGTCATGATGCACACGCTCTTCACCCGCGAGCACAACGCGATCTGCGACAGGCTGCGCGCCGAGTACCCGAGCTGGTCTGACGACGACCTCTTCGATCGCGCCCGGCTCATAAACACGGCGCTATTGGCGAAGATCCACACGATCGAGTGGACGCCCGCCCTCCTCGATCACCCCACCGTGCGGGTCGGTCTGAACGCCAACTGGTGGGGGCTGGCCGGGAAGACTGTCAAGAGGCTGGTGGGACGCATCAGCGACAACGAGGTGATCAGCGGCATCGTTGGTGGGCACCGTGACCACTTCGGCGTACCCTACTCCCTTACCGAGGAGTTCGTATCGGTCTACAGGATGCACCCGCTCATCCCCGACGACTACACCTTCCGGGCCGTCGCGAGCGATGAGGTGCTCCAAGAGCGGGAGTTCGCCCAAGTGGCGCAACGGTCCGCTATGGAACTGATGGACCAAGTGGACATGCGGGACCTGTTCTACTCGTTCGGCATCGCCCACCCCGGCGCCATCACCTTGCACAACTACCCGCGTGGCCTCCAGAACTTCCAGAGGCCGGACGGTATACCCCAGGACCTCGCAGCGACCGACATATTCCGCGGCCGAGAGCTCGGCGTGCCTCGGTACAACGAGTTCCGCAGGCTGCTCCACCTCAAGCCCATCAAGAGCTTCGAGGACCTGACCGATAAACCAGAGTGGGTGCAGGAGCTGCGGCGTGTCTATAACGATGACGTCGAGCAGCTTGACCAGATGATCGGTATGTACGCGGAGAACCCGCCGAGAGGCTTCGCCTTCAGCGACACGGCGTTCCGTATCTTCGTGTTGATGGCGTCCCGGCGGCTCAACAGCGACCGCTTCCTCACGACCGACTACAACGAGCAGGTCTACACCAAAGCGGGAATAGAGTGGGTAAACGACACCGACATGTCCACGGTGCTGCTGCGCCACTATCCTGCCCTGGCACCGGCGATGCGAGGCGTGAAGAACGCCTTTTGGCCCTGGACGAGGGTCGGATCATGAGGAGGTCCTGAAGCACCTGGCAGGTTTCTGGACGTCGACCTGGTGGCGTTCTCGAGAACTGACATTGATGTCATAATTCCAGTAAAGGAGCAGCATGATGGGGATAAACCAGAGAGCGCCAAACCTGCACGCGCTACAGCCCGACCCCCTCGAACCCCGTGCCGAGGAGGTGGAGCGCTACGTCGCAGCATTGCAGGAACTCGCTGAGTCTGATCCCGCTTTGGCCGGGCGCCAAGCCTGGAGCCAGATAAGGCTCGCCGGAATGCGTGCGAGCCGGCGCCGCGGCGAAGTCCTTGACAGCCTCAACCGTATCTTCAGGATCGCCACCGTGCCCGAACCGTCGCCCGACGGTCTCTACGACGGATTAGTCGTTACGACCACGACCTTCGCCGCCACCGACCCGCTCTTCCGTGTGCTCCTTTCGCTCTGGATGCCATGGCGCGGCAAGCGCTTCGATGCCAAGACGATGTCCGGCGACAACATGATGCTGCCTGGCGCGCGCGTGCCGGCGAAGCTCGTCTGGCCGAGCTACCGGTTTCAGGACACGGGTCAGGGTCGCTACGCCGCTTTCCGCTTTCGCAGCTACCCGGGCGCAGGTACGCTTGACCACGATCGCCGGGTGCTCAAGATCGACTACGACTCCGGCGAAAACCCGAGCTTCCTGATCCGCGACATCCTGGATGAACTTGTTCAGATCGTGCCCGGTGTATACCTCGGCAAGGTAATGCTGAGGTCCAGCAAGCCGAGCCGCCAGAGCCGGAGGCTGGTAGCCTACTTCACACTGCGGCCTGCCGCGCTCGACGCGTCCTTCAGTCCCTCGATTTCGCGCCAGTAGCAGCAAACGAGCCGGAGGGATCTGATGCAGGTAACTATCACAACGGGCGGCTCTCGCGGCGAGGTGCAGCCCTACGTAGCTCTGGGCTTGGGGCTCAAAGCCGTCGGCCATGAGGTTTGCATCGCGACCCCGGGTCCCTACGAAGGGCTCGTCCGCGACTGGGGGCTAGGGTTCCATCCGATTTCGGGAGACCCGCACCAGCTCGTCGCGGAACTCCTGGATGAGGGCAACAACCCGATCGGATTCGCGCGACGCTTCAGGCGCGTCTTGGAACCGCTGATGGAACAGAATCTGCAGGAGTACCTGACAGCGTGCCGAGATGCAGAGGCGATCGTTTACAGCCCGGTGGGGTTCCTAGGTTACTACGTCGCCGAGGCGCTGAGGGTCCCACGGGTGGGAGCTGCCCTCTACCCCCTGTTCAGCCGCACGAGGTACTTCCCCAGCTCCATAGTGCCCATCGGCAAGCTGCGTCCGAGGAAAACCTTTAGCGGTCTCTACAACTACCTCACCTACCTCTTCTCCGAACAGCTCTTCTGGCAGTCTTTCAGGACGCCAGCGACCACAGCGATCAAGGACCATCTCCGGCGCTCTACCGGTTTCTGGGGACCCTTTGGGGAGATGGCCAGGCAGCGGGAACCGATACTCTACGGTTGGAGCCCTAGCGTCCTGCCCCAACCGCCGGACTGGGGGGGATGGCTGCACACGACCGGTTACTGGTTCTTGGAGCGACGGGGTGAGTGGCAAGCGCCGCAGGAGTTGACCGACTTCCTCGACTCGGGGCCGCCCCCCATATTCATCGGATTCGGCAGCATGAACAACATTGACCCCGAGAGACTGACTGACATCGTGCTGCGGGCGCTGGAACTTACGGGCCAAAGGGGGATACTGGATACCGGCTGGGGAGGGATGGGCGATGCTGATCTACCGAATACGGTCTTCAGGGTGGAAGACCTGCCTCACGACTGGCTGTTCGAGCGGGTCACGGCCGCGGTACACCACGGTGGCGCCGGAACGACGTCCGCGTCCTTGCGCGCCGGTATCCCCACCGTCGTGGTGCCTTTCTTCGCGGACCAACCCTTCTGGGGGTGGAGGGTAGCCGAATTGGGCGTCGGTCCCGAGCCGATCTCTCGCCGATTGATCAGCGTTGAGCAGTTGGCCAATGCCATACGAAGGGCTACATCGGACCACGATATGCGCGCCAGAGCCGGTGCGCTGGCTCGGCGGATCAGAGGAGAATACGGAATAGAGCGAGCCGTCGAAGCCTTTGGCTTCCATACTAGGAAGGCCAGTTGAACGGCCGACATGACTCAAGTGCCGTCCTCATAGAGCCGGGCGGATGCCAAAAGGGGCACCACATCCGGCGGACGAGGCGCTCGGACGTAGTCAGGCCGCCCCGACCACCAAGGTGCAACCTGGCCTGCGACCAGCAGGGCCGGCCGCTCAGCGTGGTGATCACCTCGGGGCAGCGGCGCGAAAGCACACAAGTGACAGCGGTCCTCGATGGCATCCGGGTGCCGGGAGGACGGTTCCGCAAGCGCCCGTCGCACGTCATCGCGGACAAGGGCTACAGCTACCCGGCCTGCCGGCAGCTCCTACGCCGGCGGGGCATTCGGCATACGAGCCCCGAGCGGCGCGACCAGCGGCAGCGGCGGACGACGCGTCCGGGCCGACCGCCCACGTTCGATGCAGCAACATACCGTCGACGCAACGTTGTCGAGCGGTGCGTCAACAGACTCAAGCAGTGGCGGGGGATCGCCACGAGATACGAGAAGCGCGCCGTCAATTACCGGGCGATGGCGGTCATCGCTGCGCTGATGATCTGGTTAACGTCGTAGATCACCGGACGCCTCCTCGGCGAAAGCGGCGTTTACCGCTTTGCCGTAGACGAGATCCGCCGTTGCCACGTCTTCCACCGCCAGCCCAAGCGATTTAAATAGAGTTACCTCTTCCGCCGATCGGCGGCCAGGTTTCGCTCCGGTTACGACCTCCCCTACCTCCGCAAAGATTCGACCTGCGGCGATGACGTCCCCGGATTCGTTGAGGGCAGCTTCGCGTGAATCGACGTAAACGCGCGCGCGGCGCAGCACCTCATCGTCGAGCTCGCGCCAGGGAGAGAGGCCACCCAACGCGTTGATGTGCGCTCCCAGCGACAGGAAGAGGAGGTGCTCGCCTGGTCATCCTGGAGACGCCGCCACCAACTTCGGGCCAAAAGATGTCACTACCGAAGACGGGGAGCCACCCTCGAAGAGAACTCTCAAGGGTAGTAGAGTGTGAGAGATTAAAGGCTCTCGCTCCAAGGAGGTATTCAAGCAATGGCGAGCGGGAAGAGGCGTGGGGGCAAAAAGCGCTCCCAAAAGAAACGTCGCGACGAAAGGCAGCAGGAAGACGCTCCCCTCATGCTTCCCTTTGGCGATCCCCGGGCGATGGAAAAGGTGAGCCAGGACCTGGGCCGGCTTTTGGCCGAGAGGGAGTTCGGGTCCATCGAGGAAGCCAACGCCTTCCTTGAGAATATGCTCAGAGAAGGCGGAGGGAGATTGCCCGAAGCTCCTGCGCCCACCACCCCTCTAGAGCACGCCCAGGATCTCATCTACGAGGCTTTTGAGACCGAGAGTTCACGAAAGCGGATACAACTGGCGAAGAAAGCGCTGAAAGTTTCTCCCGATTGTGCCGACGCCTACGTACTTTTGGCTGAAGAGAGTGCCAAGAGCCTCCAAGAAGCCAAAGACCTCTACGAAAAAGGTGTACAAGCCGGAGAGCGAGCGTTGGGAGAAGAGGCCTTCGAAGAAGAAGCGGGACACTTCTGGGGGATTTTGGAAACCCGTCCGTATATGCGGGCTCGGGAGGGTTTGGCCACCTGTCTGTGGGAGCTTGGGGAGCGCGAAGAGGCTATAGAACACTACAGAGAGATGCTGGATCTCAACCCGGGCGACAACCAGGGCATCCGCTACGAATTGGCCGGCTGGCTCTTGGACGAAGAGATGGACGAAGAGCTCGGAGAACTCCTCCAACGTTACGAAGAAGATGCTTCCGCCTTTTGGGTCTACACCAGGGCTCTTTGGATGTTCCGCAAAGAAGGAGCTACCAAAGAAGCCACCGCGGCCCTCAAGGAAGCGATAGAGACCAACCCTTACGTGCCTTTGTACCTGCTCGGGCACAAGAGCCTACCGGGAGCCTTGCCGGAGCTCATAGGCTTCGGGGACGAAAGCGAGGCGGTCGCCTACTTCGCCAGAGCCTTGTCGGCATGGCTCAGGACGCCGGGGGCTCTGGAGTGGCTGCGCCAGAACGTCGACGGACGACTTCTAGCGGAGATCGAAGAGGAATGAGAATTCTTCCGTAAGGGCGAGAAAAGCGGCTCGTACTCATGGTCGTCAGGGCAAGTGCGGCTGTAGGACTAGGGTAAGATGCGGGCGGAGCGCCCGGAGCGGGCCGGTAGGATAAGATACCCAACGTGGCGGAGAACTCCCAGCCGGACGAATTGCGCGGCGGCGAAGATCAGAAGCAACACCGCGACCGCGACCGCGAGCTTATCGAGCTTCTCAACGAGCTCCGGGTGGCATTGCCCGGGGTACAGGTGCTCTTCGCCTTCTTGCTGATAGTACCCTTCTCCCAAGGGTTCTCCAGCGTGACCCCGCTGCAGCGGTACACTTACTTCGCCACGCTGCTGTGCGCCGCAGTGTCGGCGGTCCTGCTTATCGCGCCTTCCTCCCACCATCGCCTCCTGTGGCGCCAGCACGCCAAAGAGGAGACGCTCGTGACGTCCAACCGCCTCACCATAGTAGGATTGGCCTTCCTCGCCTTGGCGATGACCGGCGCGGTCTTCATGATCACCAACTTTTTGTTCGGGGGCGTTTTGTCGGCGGTGGTCGCCGTGGGCCTTGGTGCGGGGTTCGCGTGGTTCTGGTACGGGCGGCCGCTGCTTCACCTGCGTGACTAGCACAGAAGAGCTTGTTCGCCGTCTGCTTGACCTGTGTCCTCGCCAAAAGAAAAGGCCGGGACCCCGTAGAGCCCCGGCCCGCCTCCTATACTGCAACAAACCTCTTCTTTAGGAGCCGTCCTCCAACACGAACGTGATCGCCACGTTGGCCTTGTAGCCGACGATGTTGCCGTCCTTAATCATGACGTTCATGTCCTTGACCCAGCACCCCTCCACGCCCCTAAGCGTCTGGGTGGCGCGGGCGATGGCCTGATTTATGGCGTCCTCGAAACCCTTCTCGGAGACGGCGCTCAACTCGGTGACGCGTGCGACGCTCATATGCTTGTGTGCCTCCCTAACCCCTAGCCTACGGTTGCTTACTTGATACGTAACCCAGCGGGGCGGATGCCAAACATCAAAAGGGCCGGGACCCCGTAGGACTCCAGCGGGGCAAGATTGAATCCTCTCATCGGGAAACGCCGCCTTGCGCGTATCATCCAGGGGTGGACCCGCCGAAGAAGCCGCCGCTCGTCAGGCATCTGAGCGACCGCGATCGGCGCAGGCGGGCGGCCGAAACCCTCTACGGCTCGGAGATGTTCATGCGCTCGGTGGGGCACCCCGACCCCGCGCTCGTCTACGACGCCGAAGGCGACTTGTTTCGCTTCCGCGACGGCCGCTTCGCCTTCTCCCGGGAGTGGCGGACTGGCCACTCTTGAGGAAGCGGGGGAGGATGATGGAAGAGCTGTAGTAGCGAAGCCAGCGGCCGTCGTGGAGGCTAGGAGGCGGGTGTGGATGAACGAGGAGGACCAGCGAGGCTCGCAGCGGTGGGAGTACGAGCGGAACCGGGGGTTGCGGTTTTCCCCGAGGGTAGGGGATCATTGAGGCATGATAACTACGTCCCTAAGCCGCGAGCAACGCAGAGCCGTCGAGAAGATCGCTCAAGAGCACGTACAGCCCTGCTACTTTTGCCGCTCGACGGTTTGGCGGTCCCCCTATGCCACTGAGCCTGGCACGGGCGCCTTTACTCTCGTGCTGAGGTGCGCATCCTGCGGGAACGGCAGTCGTAAAATGACGCTATCCACGGAGGAGGCGGAGCGCCGACTCAACCTCCGGCACGACCGCCGCCACTGGCTGGGCCAAACGGAAGGCTCGGGACGATTGGGCAGATGAACTCGTGGGCCGGGACCCCGCAGTACCCCGGCCGCCTACAGCGTCGTGATCGCCACCATGATCGCTCGCCTCCTCGAGACCTCCCCCCGTGGAGGCCGAGGAAGCTGCCTCAGACGGCGGGGTCGTGGAGGCCGTCCTGGGCGGGGGCGACACGCAGGAGGCCATCATCAACGCGGCGATGAACCCCCAGCATGCCATCGTCACAGGACTGGGCGCCCCGTGACAGCCAGGGCAACCCCTGGAACGCTGGCTACACCATAGCCAGCGGCAACCTGCTGGCCGACATGCGCTTCAACGTCACCGCCGAGAGCCAGGGTCGGCTGCAGGTAGCGCGCCTCTACCAGCTCACCGGCGACTCCGGCGTCAGGGACATGTTCTCGTTCTTGCTGGCTCGCGACACCATGCACCAGAACCAGTGGCTTGCGGCCATAGAAGAGCTGGAGAAGGACGGGTTGGAAGAGACGCCTGTGCCTTCCAACTTCCCGCAGGAGCGGGAAATGAGCGAGGTCGCCTACCGGTTCATGAACTTCTCGGAGGGCACCGACAGCCAGGAGGGCCGTTGGGCGAGCGGCCCCTCCAAGGATGGCAAGGGCGAGTTCGAGTACGTGGCAGAGCCGCAAGCGATGGGGCCGCAGATGGAAGAGCTTGACCCGCCGGTCGAGCCGCGCCTGTACTCGACCCCCAAGCAGCCAATGCCGCCGGCTTCTTCCTAAGCAAGGAAGGCCATGCCATGAGGGCCGGGGCGCTATGCCCCGGCCCCTCTTATGCCTTCGGACACGAACTTCGGTCAACACTTCTTGCAGGTAACTTAATTGGAAGTCACAGAAACAGTCCGAATATGGAGCCGAGGAAGCTAAGAAGTACTGCTCCGCGGTGAGCAGACGGGGACCTAGGACAACGTCAAAAGACAGCGCTCTGCTTTAACCTGTGCAGCAACCGTGCACCAACCTGAGTGAATAACCTGAAAGCTCGGAGAAAGCTTCGACGCTGTAATTGCCTCATTTGCAGCTATTTTGCAAACTCCAGAAAGCTTCAGCAAAGTATCGTACCGCTTTTGCACGGCGGAGGTCAGAGTTCCAACCCCCTCGGCTCTACCTCCAAAAGTCAGCGATTTGCAGGATAAACGTAGCAAGGGAGAGTAGCCCGAAAACTTCCACGATCCTCGCTGACAGTTACCTGAGGATCGACGTCCATAAGACCTAGCTACGAATTGTTGCAGCGCCGGGACTTGTCAGCCCGGAGTCTATCTCACGCGCGAAAGTCGCTACACCAAGGAAGAGAAGAACCTCCTATATGGCTTGTCCGCTTCCTCACTTGACTCT
>Ga0126310_10000892_pt1 | contig 11000 bp, 13 predicted proteins | sample Plot60_FD_92540 | JGI IMG/M metagenome (GOLD analysis project Ga0126310, IMG submission 92540) | Serpentine soil microbial communities from UC McLaughlin Reserve, CA, USA - Plot60 | ecosystem: Environmental > Terrestrial > Soil > Grasslands | place: USA: UC McLaughlin Reserve, Lake County... | reverse complement strand
CGAACGAGCCGGAGAGCCTCCGGAAGAGAGCAGTGATCCCAGCTGCGAACAACACGGTCAGAGCGCCGACGGCCAGCACCCCGGCGACCGGGATCGCCGCGGCGAGCAACGCCCCCGCGGGGAGCGCCGCCAGTGCGAGTATGGCCCAGGAGATGCCCCTCCTGCCGCAGCGCAGAACTCCCACTGCCAGGGCGAGAGTCCACAGAACTGCGAGCACCGCCCACACTCGGAACCCCTTGTCCTCGACGAACCACAGCCGGCGTTGCAATCGCGCCGCGCTCTCGGCCTGGCCCGGCCGTGTCTCCGCCGCCCTTCCGCTCATCTCGTGCGGGACCGGTACCCCGAGAGCATGCAGCAGGGTCGGGGCCACGTCCGCGTTCGTCAGGAGCCCCTTCGTGCGGGTCGCCGGCGAGTAGAGGAGACCGCTCTCGTTGCCGGGTCGCACGAACACGAACGGTGTCAGGTTCGGCGTCCCCTGGGGACCATTGGGTGAGGCCACGGCGACGATGGCTCCCGCCTCTCGGGCGGCCTCGACGAGCTCCGCGGCCCGCTGCGGGCCCCCGGCGTCTGCGGCGAAGAAGCCTGCGCCGTCTTCGAGGGCGTCGTCGAGGCTAGCGACGGGGTCTTCGCTCCCGTAGCTGTGGGGCACCTTGCCGTCCGTGGTCATCACGACGAGGTGCGCCTTATCTCCCACGGCAGCGGCCTGCACGCCGGCTTCTTCGAGGGCGTCGCCTAGAGAGCCAGGGTGGATGGTGCTCGCCGGACCGTCGAACGCGTCCGGTATGCGTCCCGGGTCGGTGGGCAGGGTCTCGGGAAGGAACCGGGTGTCCACCCGCGCGCCCGCGCCGAGGAAGACGTAGCCGAAGCGGGGGTCGCCGGGGGGCGTGGTCCCCTGGACGACCGAGAGCGTCGCCGCCGCGCCGTCCGAGAAAGCTTGTCTGAGACCCGGCTCGCTCTCTACCGCATCCCAGGAGAGGCCGGCTACGAGTACGAGGACGACGGGGCGCGAGGGTGGTGTCGCGGTTGCCGGAAGAGAACCCGCTGAGACGGCTAACGCCGTAAGGAACAGGGAAGGCAGTATCCAGAGAAAGAGCGCCCGCACGGCGGATCCAGTTTAGCAGAGCGGGCGCTGCGATCCCGCGAACAGCGAACATGGTGAAGGCACTGCTTGGGTTCCTGCCCCTGCCCCGCGACATGTAACGTCCCGGCCGCGACAGGGGAGAAGGAAGGCGGTTGCTGGCGCATGAATTGGTGCACGTCGTGCAGCAAGCCAGATCCCCCAAACCAACTAATATGATGCCGGCTGGTGCAATGACTGCCGGAGACGATCCGCTTGAACGTGAGGCGAAAGGAGCGGCTGCCCGCATCGACGCGAGTCAGACTGCGTTCGTGTCATCGGGACATCCTGCACCGGGCTTGCAGCGTCAGGCTGGTCCGGCTCAAGGACCTCAGGCTGATGATTGCTCAGGATGGGAACAAGACCCAGAAAGCCTCAGCATTCATGTGCGCGTTTTGTCGCGCAGACGCAAATCAATCCGATTCTTGGCCGTGATATACCGTTGGTCGATTGCGTACAGCCACAAGAGTGCCACGTGACGCTCTCGAATGAGCTTTAGGCGGAGGTCGTGTGGAGTCCTAGGACTCGCAAGACTTTGGCGAGGTGGGAAACCACGCAAGAATACAAGCGGTATCTCTATGAGTATTCCTGTCCTGGCGGTCAGTTGCCCCTGAGGTTCGTCTCGTCCCACAACGTAGGCAAAGCGCCCCCAAGCGTGTCTGGTCAACAGGAGGGAACATGACCGCCTATCCCAAGCCTCGGCCCGCATGTTCAAAAGCGGCTTCGTGCTGGTAGGATGAAGTCCTTAGCGGTGCACGTGTCGGTGCGCCGTGCAATTGCGAAGTTCGTAGAATGAGGGAGTAATTGTCTTCAGACGGTTTCTCCGGGCCGGGACCACTCACCTCGGGAGTTGCTAAACTCAGCCCCGAACTTGAACGCGACGACACACGCCGTCTTCGGGGTCGCGGCGCTGGCGGGGGCTTCCCTTCTCGTCGGGGTCGAGCCGCCCCTCTACGCCTACCCGGTTGCGGTCGCGGCGGCCTGGCTGCCGGACGTGGACAACCCGCGCAGCACCCTGGGCAACGGCCTGAGCCGAATGAAGAGCCCCGTCCTGAACTTCCTGACCCGGCCCGTGAGTTGGGCTCTGAGGGTCACTTCGTTCGCCCTGGTACGTACCGTCGGTCACCGGACCCTGACCCACTCGCTGCTCGGCGTGGCGCTCTTCGCTCTTCCGGTCTGGCTCATTCTGGGAGGCTACCCCAACCTCTTTCTCGCCCTCGCCGCTGGCTACGCCTCGCACGTCTTCGCCGACGCTCTGAACACAAGGGGGGTCCCGCTCCTCTGGCCCATGGGCAGACCCTTCAGGCTCCTGCCTGGCGGAATACGCTCGGGTGGTGCGGTGGAGGTCGCCGTGGCGCTCGTGGCTCTAGGCTTCGCAGGGTGGGAGCTCTACCTGCTACATCCAGTGTTGCGCGGCGTTCTCGGTCTGCTCCAGCCACTCTAGCATCTCGCGGCTCGCGGGATGGATGGAACGCTCGCGTCCCTCGTTGTGGGAGATGACGCGCCGCAGCGACTCGGCGGCGGCTTCGTAAAGATCCTTCGAGGCCAGCTCCCTGATACTTCCCACGCTCGGGTAGTCGCGGGCGGGTTCGATCTTGTCCGCCACGTAGAGGGTGAGCGCGAGCGGCCCGATCCCCGCCGCTCCGACGGTGTGGACCCGGATCGCCGCCAGCACCCCCTCGTCCTCGACGCCGAGCTCCCGCCACCCTAGCTCCGCGGCCACCGGCCCGTGCAACAGCTTCGGGTTCTCCCGCTCCGGTTCGCCGACGGGGAGATGCCACTCCTCTGCCAGCCTGTGGAACTCCTCAGGCTCGGTCTCGCGCGCGGCGTCGTGCAGGAGGGCGGCGAGGCGCGCCCGGTCCGGATCGAGGCCGTGCTTTCGAGCCAGGTCTTCTGCGGTGTCGGCGACCCTCAGCGTGTGGCCGTAACGCTTCTCGGAGAGCCTCTCGCGCGCGAAGGCGTCGGCGGCTTCGAGGATGACATCGGTCGTTGGACGACTTCCCATCGGGCGATTGTAGAATAAAAGCATGCACAATGGACAGAAGGACATAGAGAGCGCGGAGATCGTCACCATAGGGACCGAGATGTTGCTGGGTGACCTGGTAGACACCAACACGGCGTGGCTGAGCGCGCGGCTCGCCACGCTTGGGGTGGGCGTCTACCGCCACACCACCGTCGGGGACAACAGGGACAGGATCGCGGACGCCTTGAAAGAGGCTGCCTCGCGCGCTGACCTAGTGATCACAACCGGCGGCCTCGGGCCTACCTCCGACGACCTGACCAACGAGTGTCTGGCCGCCGTGACGGGCAGAGGGATGGTCGAGTACCCGGAGGCGCGGGCGCACGTGGACGAGATGTTCAGGCGGTTCGGCCGCAAGCCGACACCGTCCAACTACAAGCAGGCGCTCTTCCCCGATGGGACGAAGCTCATCCCGAACCCCCTTGGCACGGCGCCGGGCGCCCTCCTGGAGGCGGACGGCACGCTCTTCGCGACGCTGCCAGGCGTGCCCTCGGAGATGAGGGGCATGTTCGAGGAGACGCTGGAGCCCCTGATCCGGGCGCGCACCGACGGCTCTATCGTCTCCAGGACGCTGTGGTTCGCCGGCATCGGCGAGTCCGCGCTCGCGGAGAAGGTCCAGGACTTCCTCGACGCCTCGGACCCCACGGTGGCTCCCCTTGCCGGCCAGGGCAAGGTGCGCCTGCGCATCACAACCCGCGCGGCCACGCCGGAGGAGGCCGAGGAGAGGATAGCGCCGGTGGAGGAGGAGATCCTCTCCCGCCTCGGCGACTACTACTTCGGCGAGGACGAGGAGACGCTGGAGAGCGCGGTAGCGCGCCTGCTCGAGGCTCAGAACGCTACCCTCGCCCTCGCCGAGAGCTGCACCGGCGGCCTGCTCGCCAAGCGCCTGACGGATGTGCCCGGCTCCTCGGCCTACTTCAAGGAGGGGCTCGTCACCTACTCGAACGAGTCGAAGGAGCGCCTGCTCGGCGTCCCGCACGAGCTCCTCGTCGAGCACGGCGCCGTCTCCGAGCCCGTCGCCCGCGCGATGGCCGAGGGGGCGCGCGAGCTCGCCGGGACCGACTACGGGCTCTCGGTCACGGGAGTGGCCGGTCCCGACGGCGGGACCGAGGAGAAGCCCGTCGGGCTCGTCTTCGTGGGGCTCTCGGATGCCGAAGGGACGTTCGCAGAGAAGCTCGACCTCTCGGCGTGGGCGCGTTCGCGGGAGGCCATCCGGGAGCGGAGCGCCAACCGCGCCTTCGACCTGCTCAGGCGCCGCCTCGAAGAGCGAAAAGAAGCGTAGAAAATCTCTCTTGCCGTGCATGAAGTGTAGTAGTACACTTCGCGAAGTTGACGGCACGCGAAAGGGGGTGATCCAGATAGACGCATCGAGTAGTCGCCGCGGGTATCTTGTGGGAGAGGTGGCTCTGACCTAGACCCGCCCAAATCCCTGCGGGATCCTGGGTTACCTTTTTTCCGCCTCTTCAGTAGTTGCAGGCGGACGTGCTGAAAACGGGATACCTGCGTAGCACTCAGAAGGGTACGGCCCCCGGACTTATGTTCCGGGGGCTCGTTTTTTGCTTCTTTAGCGTTCCTCCAGCGGCACCCACCGCCTGTCCCTAGACCCCACGTACACCGACTGCGGCCTGATTATACGATCCAGCGCCTGCTGCTCGAAGCAGTGCGCCGTCCAGCCTGCTGCCCTCGCTACGGCGAAGGTGGGGCCGAAGAGCTCCGCGGGCAGCCCGAGCCCGTGCAGCAGGAGCGCTGTGTAGAACTCGACGTTGGTCTGCAGATTTCGCCCCGGCTTGTGCTCGGCGAGCAGCCCGAGCGCCGTCTTCTCGACCTCCAGCGCCAGCTTGTACAGCTCCCCGTCGCCGTCGGTAGCGTAAAGCCGCTCCGCCGCCGCCGCGAGCACGTCGGCCCTGGGGTCTCTGACCCTGTAGATGCGGTGGCCGAAGCCCATGAGCCGCTCGCCGCGCCCGAGCTTCTCCCGCAGGACGAGCTCGGCCCTGTCTGCTTCCCCGATCTCGAAGACCACGTCGAGCGCCGGCCCGGGCGCGCCCCCGTGCAACGGTCCCTTGAGCGCCCCTATGGCTCCGACTACCGCGGAGACGACGTCCGACCGGGTGGCTACGATTACCCTCGCCGCGAAGGTGGAGGCGTTCATGCCGTGATCCGAGACCGTGTTGAGGTACGTCTCGAGCGCGCGAACGAACTCCTCACCCGGCTCCTCCCCGTCCAGCATGTAGAGGTAGTTAGCCGCATGACCCAACCCCGGCTCCGGCGCCACGGGCTCCTCCCCGTCCAGGAGCCGCGAATACGCGGCCACGATGGTCGGCATGCGTGCCACCAACACGAGCGCCTCGTCGTAGGACCCGCCCGCTCCTCCCAGGCTCACCGTGCCCGCCGCCATGCGCAGCGCGTCCATCGCCCCCACCCTCTCGGCGGCCGCGGCCCGCAGCAGCTCTAGCGTCGCACCCGGCAACGTCCGCCGCGCACCGAGCTCCTCCCTGAAGGCCGCTAGCTCCCCGGAATCTGGCAGCGCGTCGTGCCACAGCAGGTAGATAACCTCCTCGAAAGTCGCCCGGCTCGCGAGCTCCTCCACGGGGAAGCCGGCGATGATAAGCTCCCCGGCCTCCCCGTCCACGGAGCTGAGGCGAGTCTCTGCCGCCACAACACCCTCGAGCCCGGATGCAAAAATAGTTCGAGAATCGTTTCTCATTCTGCCTCTTTCTCTTCGACTCCGGGCCCGCAGCAGGGCCCCGTTATAGAAAGCCTTCCAATCGCCGGTGGGGTGGCAGCCGAGACGTTCTCGATGCCGTGCGACATGTCGGGCGGGATGATCACATCCACCTCAGCCACCATCCGCTCCTCGCCGCCGACCCGCATCCTGCCCCGATTCCTGAGCAACGCCCACCCACGTCACCGTCAGCCGCGCCTCCGGTACCTCCCCCTCGTGCAGGAGGATGCGCGAGACGAGCCCGTCCCGCTCGCGCCGCGGGGCCTCCAACCTGTTGCGCTTGAACAACGTCCACTCCTCGTCTGTCATAGCTCTGCCACCATTATTGTAGAAAGCTTGAGATGATTTATCAATATTGATTTGTCTATCAATATATGTTACGGTGCCGTTGAATGTGGTGGAGATCTCGGAGGTGAGGGATGGGGGAGGGGCGTTATCTCACGGCCCGGCGGGCGGCGGAGGAGTTAGGGGTGAGCGTAGCGACGCTCTATGCGTACGTGAGTCGGGGCATGATCCGCTCGGAGGCTGCCGGGGGGCGCGGCCGGCGCTACCGGGCTGAGGATGTGCGGCGGCTTAAGGAGCGAAAAGAGCGCAGGCGGGACCCTGACAGGGTGGTGGAGGGCGCCCTGAGCTGGGGCACGCCGGTGCTGGAGTCGGAGATCACGCTCGTTACCGACGGTGGGTTGTACTACAGGGGAAGGGACGCGGTGGCGTTATCTGCTGGGAGCACGGTCGAGGAGGTTGCGGCTTTGATCTGGACCGGCGACCCTGCGAGAGTCGCGGAGCTATTTCCCCCCGAAGTACCGGGACTTTCTCCCCGCATCCGGGCCGTCCTCGGCGGCGACCTGCCGCCTGTGGACGCTTTCCAGGTATTGCTTCCTCTCATCGGGGTGGAGGACCCTGCCGCCTACGACCTGCGTCCCGAGGCCGTGTCCCGGGCTGGTGCCAGGATTCTGCGCCTCATGGCGAGCGCCGTCTCCGGGGAGACGGCCCCGACTATCGCTGAGACGTTGCGGCGCGGCTGGTGTCCGCGGGATGCCGGGGCGGGTGCGCTCTTGAGCTCGGCACTCATCCTCTGCGCGGACCATGAGTTGCCCGTCTCGACCTTCGCCGCGCGTTGTGTCGCCTCGTCGGAGGCAACGCCGTACGCCGTGGTGGTAGCGGGGCTCGCGGCGATGGGGGGCGTCAAGCACGGAGGTCAGGTCGAGCTCGTCGAGGCCTTTCTTGGCGAGGTCGAGGCTGCTGGCGACGCGCGGGCGGTGATCTCCGGTCGCCTGAAGCGGGGGGAGGGTATCCCCGGTTTCGGGCACTCGCTCTATCCTGAAGGCGACCCGCGAGGCGCAGAGCTGCTGCGCGCCACGGCCTCGGCCTACCCGGACTCCCCCGCCGTCGCGCTCTCGACCGCGGTCTCTGGCGAAGTGCTGGAGCTCATGGGCGAGCGACCTACTGTGGACTTCGGGCTCGTGATGCTGGCGCGGGTGTTGGAGCTGGCGCCTGGCGGGGCCGTGGCGCTCTTCGCGCTGGGGAGGACCGTCGGTTGGATCGGGCACGCCATAGAACAGTACGAAAGCGGCTCGCTCATACGCCCCAGGGCTCGCTACGTCGGAGAGCGCCCGGCGAGTTAGACCGACGGTACCTTGAAGACGCCGAGACCGCCGAGGATGATGAGCGAGGTTGCGAAGGAGTTGAACGTCGCGTGGGCTACGAAGGATGAGAGGAGGCTGCCGGTACGCGCGAAGAGAGCACACAGGGCCACAGCCAGGACGAGGAGCGCCGGCAGCAGGACTGGCTCCAGGTGCAGCAGGGCGAAGAGTGTTGAGGAGGTGAGGGCGGCAAGGACGAACGAGATTCTCCCCGCTGATTGCGTCGAGCCCTCTGGGCCGCCTAGGCTGGTGGAGACGTAGCTGCCGAGGCGGTACAGGCCGTTGAAGACCGCGCCGCGGAAGACCAGCTCCTCGACGGCGGGGCCGAGGATCACGACCACGACGATTATCGCCGGGACCGCGAGGCCGGGGCTTGCCTCGACCCAGCCCATCAGCCCGCGCATGAAGGGTCCCTGGATGCTACGTTCGGTCGAGTACCCGAAGTGATCGAGGACGAAGGCGCTCGCCGCGTTTATGGGCACGCTTGCGATCAGGGCTCCCACCCCGACCGCCACCCCGACGCCTGCCCCCGTGAGCACGCCTCCCCTCGGCCGCGAGAACCCGAGGGGCGCGAGCGAGTAACCCGCCTTCCCGCCGAAGGACCGCTCCACGAAGACCCCACCCCAGAAGAGACCCAGTGTCAGCCCGACGAGGACCATGTTCAGGAGGGCCACCGAGAGGAGCGCCTGCTGCGCGTCGTTAATCTCCGCTCCCTCCGAGGTAGGTTCTGCCCGCGGGCCATCCGTCAGCCGCGTCCTCGATGAGGCGGGCTTTGATCCAGGGTGGGAGCAGCTCGATACTTTGCAGATCGTCCGCCTCTACCCAGCGCAACTCCCTCAGAGTAGGCTCCGCGCCCGGAGCGACCTCGGGGTCGCTCCCCAGCATGGCCTCTTCGTCCCCTTCTGGAACCATACGCACGGAGATATCCACCGTGTGGCGCCCCTCTCTCAGGAACTCGCTCACGTAGAGCACGCCTGAGAAGCGGGCCGAGAGCCCGGTCTCCTCGAGGATCTCACGCTCGGCGCACTCCGGGATCTTCTCCCCCGGTTCGAGCCTGCCGCCCGGCAACACCCAGTAAGGATCCCGGTCGGGTTTCTGGTGACGTACCAGGAGCAGCGCGCCATCCCGCGGCACGACGGCCGCGACCCGGATGCTGAAGTCCATGCTCGAAGAGGTGCGATCTTTGCGCATGCCGGCTGAGTATACCTTTGGCGAACCATATAAAGCGTCTGTCGGTTCACCCTCCGGGTTGGGGAGGACGGACGCCTGATCCTCAAGCTCGTCGCACGCTTGCAGGGCGAGGCGCAGCCCTTCTCTCTCGGAGAGCCGCCTGCCGTCCGGGGAGTACTCTTCGAGCATACGGGCCTCCGTGGTGGTATATACGCTGCTTACGCTGCTGGACCTCCTGTGCCGGCTCAATTCGATGAGCCGCTCCTCTTCGTTACCGACGAACTCCACTACGGAGTCCACGTAAGCGGATACCGCGGGATCTTGCACGCCCCCTGTGGCGGCCGCGAGGAGTAGATCACGCCCCAGATACCCAAAACCGGGTACCCGCAACTTCTCCCCATCGACCTCGAAGGCTCGCACCCCGTCGTCGGGCGCCACGGTCAGGCTGTCTCACCTGAGCCTGGCCGCCGCGCCGACGACGAGCGCGGCGGCCGTGAGGGTGACCTCGGGGTAGTTGTTGTCCATGCCCCCGGAGCTCTACCGTTCCCTGGCGGTTCAGCCGGACGGGGTTCCAGGCCGGCCTGAGCAGATCCCCTCCCGCCTCGAGAAAGAGGCGGTGTTCCACGCCCGCCTCGTCCATGGCCTCGAGCCAGGCCCTGTAGCGGTCGAACTGCTGGCGAACCAGTTGTTCGATGTCTGCCGCGTATGGCAGCAGCGCGCCCACCAGCGGCAGGTCCCTGTAGACTCCATCCCAGCCAAAATCCTCGCTTCCCCGGTAGCGGACGATACGGGACGCCAGTCCCGTCGCCTCGCACTCGTAGAAATGGCACGAGCGGGTGAGGGAGACGAGGGCGGGATCCAGGGCCGTGGCCAGGTTATACAGATTCAACGCCTCCGCCCGCGCGTCATCCGACGCGCTTGCGGCGATCCCGGCACTCGGGTCCACCGTGCCCGCGGGCAGCTCAAGGTACAGGTGGGTACCGGTGCACCTGCCGGCGTGCACGAACCTTTCGGAGCCTACCGTGCGGACCTGTACCAGGTAGTCTGGCTCTTCGCACATGGCGGGCTGCATAGGCAACGGGTAGGTCCCCAGCGGGTAGACCCTAATCCCGAGCGAGCGCGCCGCGCGCAGCGCCTGCCGCAGGTTCTCCAGCTACTCGTGTTCCAGCTCCGCGAGGGTGCCGACGGGAGGCATATTGATCTCCACCAAGCCCTTCACGAACTCAGGGGTGACGCACAGCTCACCGTCGAGCTCGACGGTGTCCTGGCAGAGTTGCAGGAACTCGTCCGCCCTGGCAGAAGGCAATCTGGACTCCTCGACCAGGAGAATTTCCTGCTCGAGACCGATGCGGCGGCCTGGTGCTCCGGTCGCTCTGCCTCCTCTCGAAAGTTGGCTCCGGTTACGCGGCGTCCGAGATCAGAACTCTACCCGGCCCCGGGCCGCCGCGTAACTGGCCAACGGGAGGAAAATTGGCAGGAGCGGATCTCGCAAGAAGCTCGAAACGCCTCGGCTCAGGTTGGGTTGGCCCGTTCCCTGGTGCCGACCTGGCTCCCGATCCAGAAGTAGCCGTCGGACCACACCTCGCGCTTCCAGATGGGCACTACCTGTTTGATCCTCTCGATAGCGTACCGGCTGGCCTCGAAGGCCGGGCCGCGTCGTGGAGACGCTACGACTATCGCCACGCTGGCCTCGACGGGGTCCACCCGTCCGATCCGGTGCACGATGGAGACTTCGCGCACGTCCCAGCGCCGCTCTATCTCCGCCCCGATCTCCTCCAGCTTCCTGTCGGCCATCGGACGGTACGCTTCGTACTCTAGATACTCGACCGAGACACCGTTGTTCTCGTCCACCCGTGTTGTGCCCACGAACGTCGAAATGGCGCCGCAGTCCGGCCGCTGGGCGGCGGAGATGAGCGCCGCCACGTCTATCGGTCCTTCGATGATGTCGAACAAACTACCCTCCGGAGACCGGCGGCAGCACCGCGACCTCGTCGCCGGGCGAGACGCGGGCGTCTCCGCGGGCGTACTCGCCGTTCACCGCGAAGGCTAGAGTGTCGCGCATGGGAGAGAGGTCGGGGTGTCGCTCAGCGAGGACCGGCCACAGCTCGTCGAGCGTGGTGTTCCCGGCAGGGATCACCGTCTCGCGGGTCCCCGCGCGGTCCGCCGCCGCCCCGAAGAGCAATACCTTTATTCCGTCCACCGCTATCCCCCCGGCTCGGGGACGTAGTCAGGCCCGACCACGACCTTGAGGGTGTGGGGTATGACCTCGAACTCGGCGGGCTCGTCGCCGATGACCTCTCCGTCGGCGGTGAAATCCAGCCCGCCGGG
>Ga0126310_10000891_pt1 | contig 11003 bp, 9 predicted proteins | sample Plot60_FD_92540 | JGI IMG/M metagenome (GOLD analysis project Ga0126310, IMG submission 92540) | Serpentine soil microbial communities from UC McLaughlin Reserve, CA, USA - Plot60 | ecosystem: Environmental > Terrestrial > Soil > Grasslands | place: USA: UC McLaughlin Reserve, Lake County... | reverse complement strand
TGGCCACTGGAAATATTCTCATAGGCAGACAGGTCAACTTTACAAACTTTATACGCTTCAGAACTAGTAGAACATCATATAGTGTATTAAGAGAGTTTATTCTATATGAGTAAGACTATAGATGATTATAAGACTATAGATCTGAAAGGCATCGATACAACAAATTACAGCAATTAGCTTTACCGTAATGCAACAGAAAATATAGATTTATTATCAAACAGACTAACAAAATATTTACCATGACGAGCTAGGTTAGAGTAACAAGGGGAATTCGCACTTGTAAGACCAAGCTATTATATCATCATCGTTGTTACCATTATGATTATTATTTTTATTTTGAACCATGCTATGAAGACCTTATTTTTGTTATTCATACACGATTCCATCTTCTCATCTTCTTTGAACTCTCTCTAAGTAAAGACTTTTGAGTTATTATAATATTTTTTATTTTTTGCAACGCATTAGTAAAAATAATAATTAATAATAGGTTTTAACAATAACAAGAAATAACAGGATACAATCGTCCTCTAGTAGATATAATCGTCTCTCTTCTATTCTCCAAAAGATTAATTGACAACAGCACACAATTTTGCATTTAAGCACATAGATATATCCAATAACTATAACAATATCTAATGAAATTAGAAAGATCTTGCTCTCTATAAATTAAATCAATATAAAATTTTTATAGGGAGAAATCTACCATTAAGGTGAGCAAAGTAGAGGAGATAATATGGGAGTGTTGTCTAACAATAAAGTCAATAACAACAATAATAACAATGATTATAGTAATGATTATACCATTAGCAGTGGAAAGTATGATTTATCCTCAATAAATCCTCTAGTCGAACCTATGCCAGCTCGGTACGAGTTTTATAAACGCTTGAAATTATTTCCTTGGTGGTTGCGATATAACCTTGGTATCGCTAAGGAGGCAGTTTTAAAAGATAAAATAATCGGGTTAGGTACAATGATGGGACTCCAAGATAGATGGATCCACCGGATAGTAAGACATGCTGTAGCTGAATTTTCAAAGAAAGGATTAGGAGCAGATTATTATGGCTATCATAATATTGACCATGAACTAGAATCTGCTTATTTTACATTACTTTCGGCTAATGGACAGGAGAGTACAGAAAAAGAGAACAAATTTAGTCAAGATGACATTAAATATCTTTTTGTAGCTGCTCTTTTTCATGATTATGATCCTTTAAAACAATTTGATAAACCTCATGAGGATTCTGTTGAATGGGTATTGAGAAATGACGATAAGATAAAAGACTTGATTAAAGATGTCGGAATAAACATTGACATTGTAATTGCAATAATACATAGGACTGCATATCCCTTTAGAGGTAAGATAGCACAACACGCAGAAAAAAGAATGGAAGAATTATTCGACTATGCAGGAATATCGAAGAACGATACCAACTCAAGAGAACATTATAAAGAGCTAGGATGGTTTTTGTCTGTTTCAGAACGTATCGCGGGATATGCGCTAGGTGGTATTGATCGTTCTATGGAACTTGCCCGTACTAATGCTCATGCTCTTGGCTGGCATCCATCACGTATAAGTGAAGAATCTGTCAAGTACTTTAGCATCTTAAAGGAAGAAAAAGAAATGTTCGAGCGGGTATTGTATGCAGTACCCGATGATTACAAGAAAAACTTCTTTGATAATGTAGCGGCCTTCAAGGAAGCATGGGCAAAAGAGATCGAGGTAAGAAATTCAATTAGAAGAAACAAAATAAGTCTGACAACTGTGGCAGAAAAAGTTGAGGGCAAAGATGGTCTTGATCCCCATACAAAAGAATCCGTGCTTGATATATATAGAAAATCACATAGGCCTGTAGGTATCAGCAGTGAAAAACAATTTAGAAAATCACTTGATAGTAATGATACAATACTAATCTCCCTTAGAGTCAAGGATAATAATGATGATATCTCCGAAGAAATAGTAGGTTACGTAAAGGGTGGACCATTAGAAAATTACCAGATTAGACATGGTACACATGACACGAATTTAGGAAAAAAAAATACTGCATATATGGAATGGATAAGTATCAGGCCAGGTTTCTGGGGAGAAACGGGTGGTCACGTTCTTAGAATGGAATTCCTCAGGGAGGCAAAGCATCGCGGCTATTCATATGTAACAAGCTATGTACATCGTAATGTTGTTATGCAGAGAATAAACAAGGGTGAAAATATTGAGATTGTACAAAAGTACGATCCAGATAAGCTTGATTATTATAGAGTTGATCTAAATACAATGACCTCTCCAATATCGGAAGCAGTAGCATATAATAAATCTGAAACATTACAATCAATGGATATGATAAATATAGAGATGGATAAAAACTATCCAATTATAGATTAATTAATCTAATCATTATATGATATTATTACCCTATCATGTAATCGCTGGAAGAAAATAAATTATTTATCGAAGAGTATAATATACGATTACAAAATGAGAGCGGTGAAATTGAATATTATAAAATTTATGGATTTACTGCTATTTGGTGAAGATGATCGTCTATAAAATTGTACTCAATACCCTAGAATACTTAATTTTTCAGGCACGTTCTAACAGTGAAATGTTTTGAATGAGTTTAGCCAAGAAATGTTGCAATAATTATTAGATCTTGGAAAAAATTTCATGTCTCTATATGATGAGAAACTTGATAATAATTCAACAAAATAATGCGACAATTTTACAAAATGCTGATTGTGGAAAAATTAGCGAACATTACAATTTCATGTGTTTCGGATTGGACTGGACTGGACTGGACTGGACTGGAATTCAAGTATACTGGAATAGAGATAATCCAGATGACTCGTATACAATCGGAGCAGTCAAAATACTTTCTTTCAATTCTCTGCTGATGAGATCTAATATGATAAATAAACTAGTATTGATTGTTTAACTTTCCATTTCAACGATGTACGATCATTTCGGTATTACGTTATGGGATTTGATTATCTCTCCCTGTTATCTAAATCCATTGTTTATTTGATCTATTGTACTATTGACTTTTTTCTTTTTGGTAAATATAACTTGTATACATAAACTAAACGCCAGGCCCTACAGCTGGATCCCAATCTGGACTCCCGTCTCCGTCCATGTCAGAAGTACTTTCTACAGCTTCGGAGTCAGATTCGTCTTCCTCTCCTGATAGTTCTTCTTCAGATCTTTTTGTCGTTCTTGCTGGTCTTTCGTCTTCTGGTCTAACTATTGCTTCTTTTGGAACATTAGGAAATTCTCTTTTTCTGCTGTCTTGGATAGGAATATTATTGTTATTATTATTATTATCATATTCATTACTGTCCTTAGTATCTACAACCATATATTTTCAGTCATTATATTTTGTAAATTATGTAACTTAACAGTTTCATATTATTTCTTTCTTCACATTATTGTATGTTCAAATTCATAAACTATCAAACTATTATAAGATCAGTATACTCAACAACAAAACTGTTCAAGGTGGATAGTAGGGCCAAGAAGTCTCCAATCACTTTGTTTACCTTTCTGATCAAATATCGTAATACTGTCTCTCCCCGAAACGTTGATTACTTAAATTATTTATTGTTGTATAAATTATTTTTATAGTATACTATAAACACCTGAACTTGGTTTACCCAATATTCAGTATGGGGGAGGCACTTGGAGTAATTGGTAGAGTGTTTATAGTTCTTTATTTGCTACTAGGAAAGTACAACATCTTTAAACAAATATTAAAACTAACCTTCTCTATGACTCAGATAATAGAAATAGATGCTCTTACCAATAGACGTTTAAACAATCACAGCTACTAAAGATAATAAGCGATGGTAAATCCGATGGACTCCAGGAGGGTTGTACTCTTTCCCTGTTTTATACACTCTTGAACATGCTTATCATATGCTGCCAAAGAATCAAATGTTGTCTTGTGTTGTATTGAGCATAATGTCATATATATTCTTCTTGCTTAGGTTAACTTCACTTTTTCCTTTTGGAGTGTGCTAGTATTTTATCTTCTTGTACCTCTTTTTTCCATGATGCATCTTTATAACATTAAATAATTAATTTTCAGACCTAAACCCTGATTATATAGTATCTCTATTATAGATTAAACTGTTTCTTGATTAAGTTTTGAAATTCTCTATCAGACATATTTCTTCTTGCTTCTATGATCATAGTGGCATCCTCTCCTACAACATATCTGAACTCAGGATTATCTGATATAACTGCTTGTAGAATGACCTTTGCAACCTGGGACGAGGGTATTGTATTTTGTACCATCTGTTTTAATGCTTCTGAGATATTATTTTCTAGTTTTCTATATACTGAAATGTTGGGATCTGCTATTTTTGTCGCCATCTTCAAATTCTTCCAAAAGTTTGACCCGACTGCTCCTGGTTCTATAAGTATAACTTTTATTCCAAATGGTTCTAATTCATATTGTATAGATTCAGATAGACCCTCTAAGGCAAATTTAGTTGCATGATATATTGAATCAAGAGGAATTGCAATTCTTCCACCCATGGATGTTATGTTTACTATCTTGCCGCTTCTCTGTTTTCTCATTATAGGTATTACTGCTTGCATTATTCTTGTAGCTCCAAAAAAGTTAGTTTCAAATTGTGCTAATATATCATCCTTTGAAGTCTCTTCAAAGGCTCCAACTAATGCATAACCTGCATTATTGATTGTAACATCAATTCTTTTCTTCTCCTATATTATTCTATCAATAGCATCTATAACGGACTTATCATTGTTAACATCTAATTTAATAACTTGTAATGGCAGATTCTCGCTTTTGGATATATTTGTTACTTTCTCTTCTGAATCTCCTTCTAAATTGCGCATTGTTGCATATGTGTAGAATCCATTTCTTGCCAACGTAAGTGCCGTTTCGTATCCTATGCCAGTTGAGCTACCTGTTACAACTGCAACTTTTTCTTGTAGCATCTCTTCATTGGATATAAATTCACTTATTTAAATCGAAGTTATGAATTATACAAAATATCAAATTGTGTTCCTAGAGTAAAAACTATCACTTTTATTATTATACTCTAATATATTCATGCTATTAACTATTCAAAGAAAGAACATAGAATATTAAGCAGCTGTATGGATAGAGATGTACACTTGGAAAATGACATGTTAAAAAAGAAAAAGGAAGAGACGGAAGAAATAATAGATTCGAAGATTACTTGCTTTATATAAAGTAAGGCAATATATTAAAATTAAAAACTTTGAATATCAGAAGATAAAGCTTCATTTCATATAGTATGCTCTAGGAGTAGATATACTAGTTGCTGAATAAGATCGATGAATCTTCCAGATAGATTATCTTATTACATTTTATTATCTGTAGATGAACTATTTCGCTTTGATTGCAAGCTATCGGTTTGTTTGCCCTATAATTATATAATTTGTTTTTATCTACTACACAATGCCGAAAATACTTTCTTTAAAGACAGATATACGTCTATTATCTATTTCCAAAAACATCGACATTCTGAAAATTTGTTTGGACGAAAACTTACAAAACCGCGATCATTAAATGGCAAAACTCACTGATACAATAAGAAAAGTGTAACTTACCATGGATTATTGCCCGGTGAACAATGAGGCATTTCGGAGTAGGACCAGCTTGTAGAAGACAAGGAGATAAAGCTATTGCGATTTCTGTATTGTAGATTATGGAAATAAACAGCTTTTGCACATAAAGAAAGGTGATCAAGTAATTCAATATCACAAAGGATGTTCATATTGGAGTAGAAAAGTAGCATTTCAAGGTTGAAAGTTGAGTCAATTCTGTCTTATATTCACCCAAACTTGATGTAATTTTACTTTTTAAACCTGACCCAAAACGTTATCATTTAAAATAACTTTTTCTTGCTACTGTGTTGATACTAGGGTATCATTATTATTATGCTTTTAGAGTAATAGCAAGGTAAAACAAATTTTAGATACCAAACAAGGTTATAGAGACATATGGTATTTGGTGATGAATGTCTGATGAGTTTTATGGTTTAAAGAAACAAAAAAGAGATGCTCTGGGGCTATTGATAATTTATATATCCTCTCTATTTATTAGAATGAATCATATTAGTTGTGACTGAGGTAAATAGGATATCTGCTGTAACATTAATGATCAAAAATATGGAGAGATCATGTAATTTTTACTCGCAAATACCAGGCTTTAAGCTAGTATATGGCGGATCATCTACTGACTCTTTTACTACATATCAAATTGGCAAATGTATTCCTACAGTATATTTAAACCTAGAACTAAGTCTAGCCCCCACCAATAGTAATCACAATGAGCAGAGCAAAAATAAAACACATTTTGGAAGAATAATTTTTCATACTAAAGATGTAGATAAACTATATTCATATTTGAGAAGTAATAAATGCGTCGCAAATACAATATCGTTTCAAAATGAACCAATGGACGCTCCATGGGGTGAGAGATACTTCCATATATGTGAACCAGATGGATACGAGCTTTCATTTGCAAAACCTATAAAGAAAAGAAAAGAAAAGAAAACCTTTAAAGCTTAGTTTGTCTCTGCTCTATTGCTATTCGTGTGTTCTACTTCTCATTCTTGATACTATTCCCTCGCTTTTTCATGTCTCCTCCTCTTCAATATCTATTGATTTTCGTAAAATTGATAGCTTTTTAGAATTTCATTAGCTCTTCTTTCATCATTGTCGAATGCTTATATGTCATATAGACTTTAACGATGATTGTAATTATGGGTAATAATGAGGAGGAATTACAAAATCGACAAAATAGTATAAATTATAATGTTGAACCCAAGATTTCGCTAAATCCTCCAGGCTTGACAGAAGTCGGACAAACTATAGTTTCGGATAAATTTCCTATTACAATGGATAGTTTCTGGTTTGCTGTTGACTCCAACGTTGTTATAAATCCTTTTGACTTTGTTACAGCGGAGAACTTTCATGATACTAGAACTATCGGAATTGTAAAGGAACTTAGGACAGTTGCTATTGATAATTATTCTTTGTCACTTCAGAACAACTTGAAAGAACAAGAGCTATCTTCGTCAAAAAAAATAGAAACCACTACTAATAGTACCACATCGCTGGATATAGACAGACAATTACAAGCTCATACAACACCCTCATCACATGGAATTACAATAGCTAATGTTGCTGTAATGGGAAATACAGGAGTTAAAATCGAAGGAACTAAAAATAGTATTTCTATAAGCATGCCAATAGGGGCTAGAAGATCTGTAAAATTTGCTACCGCAGAAGAAATAATATTCGCTCTAGGAATTCCTGAGATGGGAAACCCAATACCTGCAGGAGTGATAGAGACATCGAATGGTCTACAAGTTCCAATTACACTCGATATCTCTTATTTGGCAGGACCAGATACTGCTCATGTAAATGCTTCAGGAATTTCTGGTAACCAAAAAACTACATATCTTTTGTTTTTGCTACAATCAGCATACCAAAAACTGAAGGATGAAAATGTGGCATTGATAATTTTTAATACAAAAGAAGGAGAGCTTCTACAAATTGATAAGAAACCAAAAGACGTTAAAGAAAGAGCAGAAAAGCTATTTGATATACTAAACTTAGGCATTGAACCTTTTGACAATGTAACTTATTTTCTTCCTAGAGGCAAAGATGGTAAGCCTAATTCAGCTTACTTGCCTAAGTACTTCAAGACATATTCTTATGAGCTAGAGGATATTTATGATCGTCTGGAACTTTTATTTCCAGATACACACGATCCCAAATACAATATTTCATCTATTATAGATTACATATACGAATCTTGGCCTATAAAAGATAGTTCAGCAAAAAAAATAAAAACATGGACGGATCTTTTTGAATATGAAGAATATCCCCAAAGCATAATTTCGCACAAGTTCTCTTTATTGCATTTTCGCGGTTACTTGCAAAGATTCAGAAAGTCTTCTATGTTTATAGATGAAAAGGTAACTAGTATATATGTCGGAAAAGAAATCAAGCGAATTAAATCTGGTGATGTCTTTGTTATAGATGTAGGAATGATATCTTCCCTTGAAGAACAATCATTTATTGTGGGAGACGTTATGAAAAGTATTGATGAAATGTATTCTGCAAGATACTATTCGAGCGATAAGGATGACAATTATGATAATAGTAACGAAAAGAAAAACAATAATAGCAGTGAAAAACCCCAGTATATTCTAATCTTTGTAGATGAAATCAATAGATTCATACCTAAAGCACAGCCTTTAGGAAGAATGAATGCAGTATCAGAACAGATAATGAAGACTTTGATAGCAGGAAGATCAAGAGGAACCATTTTGTTTTCTGCGCAACAATTCAAAAGTGCAACAGACTATAGATTACAAGAAAACACTGGCTTGCATATAATAGCTAAACTTGGAGTATCAGAATTAACAACAGAACCCTATTCTATACTGGATGAAAGTACAAAAAAGAATATTGTTAGACTAAACAAAGGTGAATTAGTTATGACTCATTCGGCGTTCAGGCATCCAATTAAAATTGCTTTCCCAAGAGTTGCCTTTAACAGGCAATGAATAGAATGAATTGAATGTGTGTATACTAATACTATTGTCTAGGAAAGTGAGTGGCTATAAGCTAATATATTATCTATAAATATCAATTAATATAGATGACCCCAGCAAGTATGTACTTATTCACCTAATATTACTAGCAGCAGAATAAAAAAATAATAATAATAATGGACGAGAAGCAACAATATTATGACGACTGACTACAATAACGAACAACAAAATGTTTACGATATCTTGAACGACTACCAGACTCTCGGAAGGATAGCAGTCGCATACATCGAGCAAGTATTGAGGTACAAGTAAGATAGAGAGACCATTACTTCCATTTAATCAGTAGTTACATAGTCTGTTACTAATATGGCGTTATGTATACGATTAGCTCTACTAATTAACGAATATGGAATGTCTTTTCTAAAGTGTAAGGAAACAGCAAACTATTGCATTGTTCTATAGGGATATATAGGTAATGAAATTGAGTATTAAATAGTGCTAATGAATATAACAGCTTAACGTAAACTCTCTTCTACCTTAATGCTAGTAATAGAATCTTCTTTCCTTTTCATTCACTCTCCCCAAATCGTCTTCTGAGAATAAGGCTCTCTCCTAAGACCCATCGCAAAGTCTCTGTCTCTGTCAATAATTTTTCGGTGTCGACCATACTCTGGTTTTTGTGTATCTTGTGTTTCTTCTCAAGTATTCTATTATGCAGCATATCTTCAAGTGTTTCTAGCGGCGGAGTGGTTGGTGATGCTAATCTTTCTTTTTCGTTTGTTGATTTATTAGCATTCATTTTATTTACAGATATAGTGCTACAAAATCATATATAAAATAAGAATTAAAGCAATGAGAAGGAAGGGATTGAAAGAGTGGATAGCATGAAGCACAATCAGATACATTTTAGAGCAGAATTTACTATAGAAGAAGGTAAAATAGAAGAATATAAGAGACTGGTACAGGATATGAGCAGACTGGTGGAAGCTAACGAACCAGATACACTAAACTACCAGTTTTATCTTAATAGAGATAAGACAAAGTGTATTGTACTTGAATCATATGCAAATTCAGAGGCTGTACTTGCTCACAGTAGCGGCGTTGCATCACAAACAATACTTCCAAAGATTTTCAATGTCGCTAGGATGAGTAGATTTGATGTTTATGGGAACCCTAGCGAGGAATTACAAAAGACGCTAGCAAGTTTTAGTCCACAGACTTTCAACCTATTTGCTGGGTTCAGTCGTTAATAGTTCTGTATTATCTTTTAGATCTGGCTATTTTTAGGAACCAGAACCATCTATGTACATAATACCAAAGGTGTAAACTTATAAAATTACCATTTTGTAAATCTCTTGAGATTCTAGTCCACGATAATGATGATGATAGTATAAGAGAACGCTACTTATAATATTATAGAGCATCTGTTAAATTATACGAGAGTGGTAATTCTTATTACTGTTTACACTCTCTCTTACTCTTGCTAGTAATGCGATCGCTCACGATCAAGTTGTCGTCTGATGCTAAGACTCTGCGATAGAACCCAAGGCAATGTTTGTATCTCTTCATAGATTCAAACTTATAATTTAATGATCATTCAGTAACTATGTCAATCAATCTTTTTATATATTAATAGAAGCAAGTGAAAGTCTAACAATAATAATGAAACAACAAAAATCAATGTTGACATCGATTGCAGTTATTGCAGCAGTAGTAGTAACTATTACTTTGGTTACGACAACAGCAGCGACATTAATGGTACCAGCAGCACACGCTAGCGGTAGTGGTGGACAGTATGGATACTATCATCTCTTCAATAGCGGAAAAACCTCGCTCGGCTCATCTGGAAAATAAAATCTCTTTATCAATGGCGGACAAGCCTCGCTCGTACCAAACCAATAATAATCATAAATAATTCTAAAACAACGACTCTAGTCTATACAGCTGTATTATGAGTATAAGTCTCACAATTCTCTTTTTATCTAATTTTTAATAATATCTTCTAAAAAGTAGCAGATCATATAAAATTAGATTTGATTGTCATAATCAACAATCAATTATGTGTCTATCTAATAATAGGCAGAATATATAACTAAAAGTTAAAGGCATAATTTATGTTTTACAAACGCTGCGTTTGATTTTTGCAGATATCATATCTACTATATGTTCAGTTCTTGGAAACAGATAATCCACACATTTGCCTGTATTATTTATCGAAGAAACAAAGATTATCAATTCTATTCCATAAAAGTGTATGATTATAGATTTATTATGGTGTTAAATTATATTTTTTGCATATAGATATTCTATGTCATTTAAGAAAGAATGACGAATTCTAGTTGTAGATGATGATCCTGATGTTAATCTGACCATGAAGGTTGCACTAAAAGATGAAGGATTTGAAGTTGATACATTTGATAGTCCTCAACTAGCATTATCTAGTTTTAAAC
>Ga0126310_10000890_pt1 | contig 11015 bp, 11 predicted proteins | sample Plot60_FD_92540 | JGI IMG/M metagenome (GOLD analysis project Ga0126310, IMG submission 92540) | Serpentine soil microbial communities from UC McLaughlin Reserve, CA, USA - Plot60 | ecosystem: Environmental > Terrestrial > Soil > Grasslands | place: USA: UC McLaughlin Reserve, Lake County... | reverse complement strand
GAGCAACTCCTCGGGTAGCTCGGTGGCCACCATGTTCTCCGGTATGTCGGGCACTTGTATGTCGAGGACGAGCAGGGTTATGGCTATGGCGAATACGCCGTCGCTGAGGTTGACGATGCGGTCCCTGTCTCTACTGGCTTCTCTGCCTGTATCCCCCACTGCGGTCATCGATGCTCCTTCCGCCCGAGCTTCATGTACGGTACCCGGCAGTCTAGGACAATGAAGGCCGTTGGCCTCCTTGTGCGGAAGCCATGAGCGACAGCAGTGCCTGGCTTCGTGCTTCTTCGGCGAATAACATGGTCGAAAAGAGAACAGCTACGGTTCGAAGAAGGTGCGCGTGTACGAAGAACTTACTTCCGGCAAGGAGGTCGTCGACCTCTCGCCACCACAGGCGCTGGACAGAGCCGAATACTTCTTGGCAGGGCAGGGCTACGTCGTAGTGCACCGGACGGCCACCACGCTCACGGTCGAGCGAGAAGACTCCGAAGGCTCAGCCGGGCAGGAAGGCGCGCCGAAGGTGGTCGTGGCCATGTCTCAGCCCGACAGCGGGGTGAGGATAAAGGTGAGGGGCAGCGACCGCGAAGGCGTGCAGGAGCGGCAAGGTCTATGGAAACTGTCGGCCGAGAACCTGCTGAAGAGACAACCCTAGAAACCGTTGGCCGAACCGAGAGTAACCTGGAGCAAGAAAGAGAACCTCGAGTCTGAGCCAGGGGAACGGGTAGACGAATAAGCTGGCAGCTCATCTGACAGTCTATCTTCATGATATGGTGCGCTAGGGATGGCTGAGAAACCGCGTAGAAATGGGCTTTCTCTGGAGCCGCAGACGATTCCAGAAGGTTTCCGGGCCGTGTGTCGCAGGTTCGAATCCTGCCAAGCCCGATTCTCGATCTTCCCGCTTCGGTCGTGTTGCCGGTTCTCGGGATGGTTCCGCGTGCGCTTGCGGACCGCGAGCCCGACAGCGGGCACGGTGTTTGGACCGGGACGTGTATGATGTGCGGTAGGGAGCAGGCTGCTCTGGAAGGGAGTCGCCGTGGAGGAACGCTACTGCAGCTACTGCGGGAACAGGCTAGAGCCGGGCGCCAGGTTCTGCTCTAACTGCGGAAGGCCGGTCCATAGAACGGCTCGCGAGCCCGAGACCGAGACAGACGTGCCGACGTCGCAGATGCCGACGTCACAACCACCATCTTCGCCACCACCATCTTCGCCATCGCCATCGCCATCGTCGTCATCTCCGCCACCGTTGCCCGGCTGGTCGGAGGCGCAAGGCCAGACCATGTGGCATAGCGGGGCGGAGACGCGGGTAGGGAACTCGTGGCCGATGCTTGCGCTCGCGGGAGTATTCCTCATCCTGGTCGTCGTGGAGACCATGCAGGGTGGGATGTCGGAAGCCATCCGGGCCGTGCCGATCGTCGCGGTGGTGGTGCTGGTGGCGAGCGCGGTATCCTACCTCTCCTTTATGCGCAGAGGCGAAGCCGCCTTCCTCAGAGCCGTCTTCAACTGGTCGGTAGTGGTGTTGGCGGCGTTCGCAACTTTTCTGTTTCTTATCTCCTAGATCGCATCCGTTGCTACTCACCCAACTGCGGAGACGAGGTAGGTTCTCGGAAAGCAAGGGTAGTCCTTTTGGGGAACGGTTCAGGATCGGATGGCTCGACACGGCAGGGTCTCTTCAACAGTTTCCGGGGCTGCGTGTAGTAGGTTCGAATCCTCTCAGGCCCACTCTCTGCTTATCGGCTAGGGTGACTCCGACTTCTATGCGCTCGCCGAGCGTTTGCGCAGCAGCGTGGTGATAGATCCTAGCTCCTCGACCTTGAGCAACAGCGCCGCCCCGAGATAGGCCGCGAGCGCTGCGCCTCCGACGAAGACCAGGAGCGCTGCTCTATCGATGAGCACTGACCCGGTTCCTAGTAGCGACACGCCTCCCCGGGCAACGGCGTACATGACGGCTCCGGCTGCGAAGATCCTGGTCAGGGAGCGAAGGAGGCGCCGTCCGTCCAACCGTTTGATCTCCCCTCGCATCGCCGCGAGGGACCCCAGTGCGAGGAGCGTGTAGGCTACGGAGAACGCGAGCGCGACGCCTGCCAGCTCCATCGTTTGAGAGAACAGATAAGCTAGCGCGACGTAGAGAACGAGCAGCCCGACGTTCAAGAAGGCAGGCGTCCTCGCGTTCTGACGGGAGTAGAAGGAGCGGGCGAGCACGAAGGAGAGGGCGTAGCCGAGCAGGCCTACGGAGTAGGCGGCGAGCAGCGCCGCGACCTCGACGCCATCTTCGCTGTTGAAGCTGCCGCGCTCGTATAGGAGGCCCACGATGGGCTCTGCGAGGGCGATGAATAAGACCGAGGCCGGGACCGCGACGAAGGCTGTCGTCCTAAGACCGAAGGAGAGGTTCTCGCGGAAGCCGTCCTGGTCGCCGCGGGCGAAGCGCTCGGAGAGCTCGGGTACGAGGGCGGTGGCTATGGCGACGACGAAGATGCCGTAGGGTAGCTGGAAGACGACGAAGGCGTAGTAGAGCTTCTCGACGCCGCCGAAGCGGGAGCCGAAGAGGTTGACGGCGGCCTGGACACCGACGGTCGCCGCCGTGAAGACTAGCACGGGAGCGGTCAGCCTGAGCGCGGCGAGCAGGGCGGGGTGTCCGAGGGCCGGCCTGGGCCTGTAGCCGAGCCGCCATGCCGGTGGAACCAGAACCAGCGACATCACCGCGACCCCGAGCGTGGTGCCCAAGGCGAGAGCGTAGATCGCCGCCGCGGGGTCGCTCCGGACGAGCAGGGCGTAGAGGACGAAGGCGGCGATGACGCAGAGGTTGTTCAGGACGGGGGCGAAGGTCGGCAGGAAGAAGCGCCGGTGGGCGTTGAGGACGCCGGTGGCGACGGCGCCCACGCCGTAGAACAGGATCTGCAACGCGAAGACCCGGAAGAGCAGGATCGCGAGCTCGGTCGCCTCCCGTGCCTGCTGCCGGGAGAAGTCTCCCGCCGGGCCCCAGGCGGTCAGGAGGGTGATGAGCTCTCCGGCGAAGACGAAGACGAGGAGGGTCACGACGGCGAGGAACGGCAGCATCGCGGTTAGAAGAGCGTTCGTGAGCCGGCGGGCATCCTCCTCCCCGTGCCGGGTGAGGCGTTCGACGAGGATCGGGACGAAGATGGAGGAGAGCAGACCGCCCATGAACAGCTCGTAGAGTTGGGTTGGAAGGGCGTTCGAGAGGGTGTAGGCGTTCGCCACGGCCCCTGTGCCGATGACGGCCGCCTGCGTCATCGTCCGGGCGTAGCCGGTTATACGCGAGAGCGTGGTCGCTACCGACATTGAGAGCGCGGACTTCAGGATGGCAGCCATACCGGAAAATGTTACATCCGGCGCCACCGGCCTGCCGGGCGGGGACCGTAGCCGCGGGGGTAGAATGCCGCCAGGGAAGACGGGCGATGCGACCGGACGGAGGAGAGGGCTGGGGACGATAGATGAACGCGTACCCGATAAAGCTGACCTACCACGTGCGCTCCTACTACTTCGGGGAACGTCTCATCCCCGACCTGCTCGGCAAAAAGGGCGCGCCCGATGGCGTCGTCGCCGAGACCTGGGAGATAAGCGACTACAAGGATGCGACGGGAAGGATCACCAACGGCGAATACGCCGGAAAGATGTTCAACGACCTGGTTGTCGAGTTCCCGGACGAGCTGGTCGGCGAGGGCTGGAGCGGTCCACACTTCCCGATCCTGCTCAAGTTCCTCGACGCCTCGCACATGCTCCCCGTTCACCTGCACCCCGACGACGAGACCGCCCGGAGAAAACACGGCGAGCCCCACGGCAAGACCGAGGCGTGGCACATCCTGTGGGCCGAGCCCGGCGCGACGATACTCGCCGGCATAAAGGACGATCCGACGCGCGAGGAGCTCTTCGAGGTCTTCAAAGCACAAGACTACGACTCGGTAATGCCGCGGTACGAGATCAGGGCCGGTGATACCGTCTACGTGCCTGGCGGCGTCCTCCACACCTTCGGCCCCGGCACCCTGATCACCGAGGTCCAGCAGACCTCGGACCTCGGTCAGTTCGTGATGCCCACGGACCTCTACGGCAACCGTCTGGCCGAAGAGGAGTGGAACGCCAATATAGAGGCCACCCTCGACGAGCTCGAGACGGACTACCTGCCCCGTCCGAACCCGGGTCTCGTCCTGGAAGACGGCCCCAACCGCCGCGTCGTGTGCTGCGCCGGACCGCATTTCGCCCTCGAACGCTGGACGCTCACGGAGCCCTACGTGGAGCCTTGCCATCCGGAGCGATTCGTCACCCTATCGAACGCCAGGGAGGCGACGGTGAACATCGAATACGAGGGTGGATCCGAGGCGCTCGGACGCGCCGAGAGCTGCGTGCTGCCTGCCGCCATCGGAGAAGTACGCCTGGTACCCGAGGGGGAGGCGAGCCTCGTGGCGTGCTACGTCCCGGACCTGCGCCGCGACGTGGTCGAGCCGTTGAAGAAGGCCGGGTACTCGGAAGAGGAGATCCGGGGCCTCGGCGAGTTGGACGTCTAGCCGCAGATGGAGTCGGACAACGTAGCGGGAGGAAGCCTTGGGGAAGATAGTCGCGCTCGGTGAGGTCGTCTCGGACATCTACCGGGGCGAGGAGATCTCGGAGGTCGAGCTGGGGTTCGTCGCGCGGCCCGGCGGGGCGCCGGCGAACGTCGCCGTCGCGGCCTCCAGGCTCGGCTCGGAGGCCGCGTTCGTGGGCAGCGTAGGGGAGGACCTTTTCGGAGACTTTATCCTGCGGGCGCTCGAATCCGAGGGCGTCGAGACGGGCGGCGTGAGGCGCCAGGAGCCGCCCACCCGCACCTCGCTCGCCTTCGTGGAGATAGCCGACAACGGGGACCGCGAGTTCACCTTCTACCGCTCCAGCCCTGCCGCAGACGAGCTGCTCGCGCCCGAAGATGTAACGGAGGCCCTGGTCCTTGGGGCGTCCTTCGTCAACTTCGGCAGCATCCCCCTCATCCGGGAGCCCGTCTGCTCGGCGACGCACAGGATCTCGGACCTCGCCCGCGAGCACGGCGTCCCCGTCGCCTTCGATGTGAACTTCCGCGAGCACCTGTGGGAGAGCCGCGAGGCCGCCCGTGAGGCCGTTGACCCCTTGCTCGGCCTCTCCACCATCGTGAAGCTGGGCGACGACGAGCTCTCGCCCCTGCTCGGCACGGACGACGTCGAAGAGGCGGCAAAGATGTTGCTCGACCGCGGCGTCCCCCTCGTCCTCATAAGCCTCGGGCCGGACGGCGCGTTCTACGCCACCAGGGAGTTCAGCGGCCGCGCCCCGGCCTTCGAGGTGGACGAGGTAGTGGATGCCACCGGAGCGGGAGACGCCTTCCTCGCCGCGACCCTGGTGCACCTCTCCGATCGACCCTTCGACGAGGAGCGGGTGCGCGAGGCCGTCCTGAGGGGTTGCGCAGCGGGCGCACTGGCCTGCACGGACTACGGCGCCATGCGCGCCTTGCCAACTGAGGAAGACCTGGAACGCTTCATGGCCGGCCGGGCCGCGGGCTAGGCTGTCCTCAACACCGCGCCCGGCTGACCTCGACCGGGACGTCGACCAGATCCGCTAGCCTGCGAGCTAGCGGCACGAGAGAGGGAAGCTCCGTCGCGGCGTGCCCCGCGTCTATGGCCACGATGCCCAGAGAGTCCGCGAGCAGCGCGTCGTGGTAGTCGAGGTCTCCTGTCACGTAAGCCTGTGCGCCCGAGGCCGCGACTTCCGGGACGAAGGAACCCCCCGAGCCTCCGAGGACGGCGACCCGCTCGATGCTCCGTCCGGGCACTGGTTCCGCGACGAGGCGGGCCGGGAAGCGGAGGGAGCTCGCGACGTGCTCGCTCAACTCCTCGGGCGTCATCGGCTCCGGCAGGTCGCCGACCCGTCCGTAACCGCAGCCCTCCGGATGGCCGTCGACGGGGTAGAGGTCGAGGGCGGCCTCCTCGTAGGGGTGGGCGGCGGTCGCAGCGGCGGCGGCGGCGCGGGCGGCGTGGTCCGGGACGATGGTCTCGAGCCGGATCTCCTTCACCCTCTCCAGCCGGCCCCTCTCTCCGAGGTAGGGATTCGTCGTCTCGCCCCCCAGGAAAGTACCCGTCCCCGGCGTCCGGAAGGTGCAACGTGTGTACTCTCCGATGACGCCGGCTCCTTCCCTGGATAGAGCGTCCGCCACGGCGTCCGCGTTCTCCTCGGGGACGAAGATCACCAGCTTGCGCAGGGAGCCCCTGGGAGAGACGATCCCGCGCGGACCTCCGAGACCGAGCACCTCTGCCAGCGCGACCGACACGCCGCCAGGGGCGGCATCGTAGTTGGTGTGGGCGGCGTAGACTGCGAGGTCTTTGCGTACGGCCTGTGCCACCAGGTTCCCGGGATAAGAACCCGTATCCACGCTCTTGATGGGCCGGAAGATGAGGGGATGATGGAAGAGCAGGAAGTCCGCACCCTTTTCCTCGGCCTCGTCGAAGACCTCCTCAGAGGGGGTGAGCGCGACCAGCACCCTGCTAGCCTCGGCCTCCGCCCATCCGACCTGGAGCCCGCAGTTGTCCCAACTCTCGGAGAGCAGGGAGGGGGCGATCCGCTCGACGGCCTCCGCTATGTCCCGTACGCGCGCCACGGCTAGGTGGGCATTGTACAATCCTCGGGGTAGTGAGCCTCGCCCGCAAGCCAGCAGCGCTGATCTCCGCCGCCACCCGCCTCCCGCTACTCGCCGCGCCGCTCTTTGTGGCTGTCGGGTGGCACGCTGCGGGCGTCCGCGGTCTCCTGTGGGGCCTCCTCTGCCTGTTCCTGACGAGCGGGCTCTCTCTCGTCTACCTCGCTTACCTGGCGCGTTCGGGCAAGGTGCGCGACCCGCGCAGCATCCCGCAGGCCGAGCGGGTGCGGCCCTTGAGGGTGGTCGCTGCGTTGCACGCTGTGGCGTTCGTGATCGTGAGCCTCCTCGACGCCCCCGCTCCCTTGCGGGCCGCCCTGCTCTCCTACGCGATCGCCACGCTGCTCTTCGCCCTCCTCACGCCCCTCACAAACCTCTCGCTCCACGCCGCCGGCGTCTCCGGCGCGGCGGTGTGCCTCGTCTACGTCTTCGGGCCGTGGGGACTGCTCGCGGCCCTGCTGGTCCCGGTGGTGTGGTGGGCGAGGACAGCCCTCGAGCGCCACACTCCGGCAGAGCTGGCGTTCGGCGTGCTGGTCGGGGGAGGTGCGACGTGGGTGGCGTTCCAGCTCGTCGGCTAGGCATTAACGAAAAGCAAGCTGGAGAGTAGGGGTCGTCGGGATGAACGAGCGAAGGTTTCTGGTCACGGGGGGCACGGGCACGCTCGGGAGCCGCGTGGTTGACCGCCTGCGCAGCGCAGGCGGCGAGGTCCGGGTCTTCAGCCGGAGCGGGGAGGACGGTAGGGTCCGGGGGGACCTGGCTACGGGCGAGGGGCTGGAGGAGGCTGTGGAGGGGATCGAGACGATAGTCCACTGCGCCTCGAGCCCCGCCAGAGCGCGGCAGGTGGATGTCGAGGGGACGGAGCGGCTCCTCGGGGCGGCGGACCGGGCGGGCGTCTCGCACGTCCTGTTCGTCTCCATCGTCGGCGTCGACCGCAACCCGTACTATCCCTACTACCGGATGAAGCTAGAGACCGAGCGGATCGTCGAGCGGTCACCGCTGCCGTGGACCATCCTCAGGGCCACCCAGTTCCACGGGTTCGTTGTGCGTTTGATCCAGGCTCTCGACCGCGTTCCCGTGATGGTGGCGCCTAAGGGAATCCTGCTCCAGCCCATAGACGTCGGGGAGGTCGCCGATCGTACCGCGGAGTACGCCCTCGCCGAGCCCGCCGGGCGTGTCCCTGACGTCGGTGGCCCGGAGGTGCGGGATTTCGCGGACCTCGCGAGGGCGTACTTCGAGGCGACCGAGCGGAGAAGGAGGGTCGTAGAGGTCCCCGTGCCCGGCAAGACGGCTCGGGCTTTACGCGAGGGAGCGCAGACAGCGCCGGACCACAAGTACGGTGAGATCTGCTGGGAAGAGTTCTTGGACAGAGAGATCCATCACGAGAAGGGCGGAAAGAGGAGCTTTCGTGGATTACACAGAGGATAGCCGTCCGGCGCATCGGGGCCTGCTGCGGGGCGGTCTGTTGCTCCTGGCGGCGAACCCTCTCGCCGGCGGCCTCTGGGCCCTGATCCTCCCGCGCTCCTTCTACGAGGACTTCCCGCTGCCCGGTCGGGACTGGGTCTCGACGCTGGGCCCCTACAACGAGCACCTGATCAGGGACTACGGCGCGCTGAACCTCGCCCTGGCGGTGTTGCTGGTCGGCGCAGCTATTCTGCTCGAGCGGCACCTGGTGCAGGTCGCGCTGGTAACCTGGCTGGTCTTCGCGACGCCGCACCTCGTCTTCCACATCGGTCAGACTCATCACTTCTCTGCCCGCTCCAACGTGGAGCAGTGGGGCGGCCTGATTCTGGTGGTCCTGCTTCCGCTCTTCTTACTCTTCTTCGCCGTGCCGCGCGGCTCAAAGGTGGCTCTCGGGGATACCAGACGGTCCGACCGTTAGCCCTGGCCACGAGCGATGGGCGCGGCGAAAGACCGCGAGGACATCGCCAGATTTTGGATCTCAGCGCCACCAAGGTCCCTTTATCGGGCCGTAGCACTTACCAAGGTCGTGCGGGAACTTCTCGGCACGCCACGGTAGCCATGAGCCCCTAGACACCTACCCGCCCTCGATGGGCGGCCTCCGTGGCCATGGGAGAAGCACCGGGATAGCTCGTGTGGCTCATTGCCGAGCTGCGTATGCCGAGGTGTTGGGCATCCACGAAATACGCGAACAAGTACCCTGGGAAGCGCGCCGTCAGTATCTTCCGATCCACGTTAGGCCGCCGGGGTCGCACTCGGCCGGGAGCCCGTAGCCTAACGCCTCTATCTGCTCCACGAAACTCGTGATCACGAAGGCCTCGGCCGCGAACTCCGCTTGCGCAGGACCCGAGGAGGTTATAGCTTCCGGATCGTCGGGGGCCTCCGAATCAGTAGCCGGGTAGCGCCATCCGAAGAGGCACTCGGGACGGGCATCATCCCGGAAGAGTATCTCCAGCATGTGGTTGGGCTCCGAGGCGTTGAGGCGGATCTCCTCCACCTGGATCTTCCCGACGGAGTAGATCTCCCAGCCCCGCGCGGTGAGGTAAAAGCGGAGCGTCTGGATCATCACGCTCTCGTACTCGCCGACCGTGAGTTTAGGCTCCATACTCCTGCATCATAGCGCTTCGCACGCCGGCGTCTATTCACCGAAGCTCGCAGAGACGCGTCCAAAGTGGGGCTCAGGCCTCCCGTTCCGCCGTCTTGAGCCCTAAGCGCCCACGATCGAGAACCCTCTGGCTATTTATCAGAGAGTCCCGCAGTTTCTCGGTCGTTCTCCTGCCTGGCTGCTGACAATAGCGTGGCTCTCCTGGCCCGTGTGGCGGCATAACGCACTCCGATATGGGCCTTGGGAAGCGCTCGGGTCCGTGGACAATCCGTCAAGGGTCCGGCGAGCAGGGAGGCAGGCGGGCATGGTGGAGTTCGAGGTCGACGGTAGAGCTGCGGCGGGGTATCTGGCGACGCCCGAAGGCGGGCACGGCCCCGGAGTTATCGTCCTGCATGCCTGGTGGGGCCTGACCCCCTTCTTCGAGAGGGTGTGCGAGCGCCTCGCAGAGGAAGGTTTGGTGGCGTTCGCTCCGGACCGGTACGGCGGGCCGACGGCGACGACGATCGAGGAAGCCGAGACCCTGCTGCGCACGCGGGAGGACCCGGAGCACACCGAGTCTCTCCTAGGGGCATCGGTGGAGCTCCTGCGTGCTCACGAAGCCGTGGTTGGAGAGGGGCTGGCCGCCTTGGGGTTCTCCGCCGGCGCCAGTTGGGCGCTCGTGCTCTCCGCCCTTAAGCCCGAGCAAGTAGAGTCGGTCGTCGCCTTCTATGGCACCGCGCAGATCGAATACTCTGCCGCGCGCGCGGCTTATCTGGGGCACTACGCCGAGGAGGACGAGTGGGAGCCCGACGAGGAAGTTCGAGGCACGGAGGCTGCTCTGCGCGCCGCAGGGCGTGAGGTGACGTTCTACGCCTACCCGGGCGTCGGGCACTGGTTCTTCGAGGAGGATCGTCCCGGCCACTACGACGCGGAGGCGGCTCAGCTCGCCTGGGGACGCACTGTGGACTTCCTGCGGGTGCGTCTCGGTTCCACCTAGCAAGTGCTCAGGTGCCCGGCACCATTAGCGGGTGCCCTTACAGACAGTATGCACCGAGCCGCCCGAAGGGAGCCCTCTCGGATGTTCGCATCGAACTTCTCGTGGTGTCATCATGATCGTGGTGGGAAGAGGGTCGGTCCCCGAGGGGGATGCATGAGGAGACGCCGCGAAGGTGGCCGGCTGGAACGTCTGCGGAGCGTCAGGAGCAGGCGATGAGAGATGCCGCTCCGGGGAGGTCGCGGACCGGAGGTGTGACCCTGTTGCTGAGCTTCGCGATCGCGAACTTCGTGGCGCACATGCTCGTCTCGGCCAACTACGGCTACTTCCGCGACGAGCTCTACTACATAGAGGCCGGCCGCCACCTCTCGTTCGGCTACGTCGACTTCCCGCCCCTCATCGCCTGGCTCGCCAGCTTCCTGGATGTACTCGCTGGCGACGCCCTGTGGACCATACACGTCGTCCCGGCCCTGGCCACGGCGCTGATCGTTCTCCTGACAGGGCTGATGGCGCGCGAGCTCGGCGGGGGACGCTTCGCCCAGGCCCTGGCGGCCTTGGCCAGTCTCGTGGCCGTCACGTTCCTGGCCACCGGCTCGATCTTCTCGATGGACGCGCTGGACGAGCTGTGGTGGGCGCTGGCCGCCTACGTCGTGATCCTCATCCTCAAGCGAGACGACGCCTGGCTGTGGCTCCTGTTCGGGCTCGTCGTCGGCCTGGGTCTTGCGACAAAGGTCACCATGCTCTTCTTCGGGTTCGCGCTCGCAGCGGGGCTGCTGCTCACCCCCGCCCGCCGCCACTTTCGCGCCAAGTGGATCTGGTTGGGAGGGGCAATCGCCTTCGCCTTC
>Ga0126310_10000888_pt1 | contig 11034 bp, 13 predicted proteins | sample Plot60_FD_92540 | JGI IMG/M metagenome (GOLD analysis project Ga0126310, IMG submission 92540) | Serpentine soil microbial communities from UC McLaughlin Reserve, CA, USA - Plot60 | ecosystem: Environmental > Terrestrial > Soil > Grasslands | place: USA: UC McLaughlin Reserve, Lake County... | reverse complement strand
GGCTGGGTTCTGGCGGGCTCGAGTTGGCACGATGCAGTAATCACAGCGATAGCAGTTCTAATTATTACCTGCCCATGCGCGCTGGGGCTAGCGATCCCGACAGTGCAGACTGTCGCTTCCGGCGCAATGTTCAAGACGGGACTGTTGCTCAACTCGGGAGACGCCATCGAGCGGGTGGCTGCGGTCGACCGGATTATATACGACAAGACCGGAACCTTGACGCTCCCAGAACTCGACGTGGTGAATTCTGCGACCATCCCCAAACACGTATTTGATCTTGCAGGCCAGCTCGCATTAGCCAGCCGCCATCCCGTCGCAGCAGCCGTTGCACGCGCTTCCCAGGCGAGGGCGCCGCTTGCGGGCGTTGTCGAGGAGCCAGGGCAGGGCGTGCGCGGCACGTTCAAAGGCCAAGAGGTAAGGCTCGGGCGGCCTACTTTTTGCAAATCGGATCAGTTGGCAAACGAGACTCTGAGTCTTGATCCGGAGGCCTCGGTTGTCGCCTTCAGTCATGGGGAATTGCGGTACGTGTTTGCAGTTCGGCAACGTTTGCGCCCGGACGCGGGAGCAACCGTTCGGGCAATACAGGCGCGGGGGATAATGGTCGAAATCCTCTCGGGCGATCGAGAGCCCGCCGTGCGGGCCGCGGCCAATGCGCTTGGAGTTTGCGAGTGGCGAGCAGGAGTGACGCCGGCTGATAAGATAGCCCGCATCAATGATTTGCAGCGGCATGGCTTGAAGGTAATGATGGTCGGTGATGGGCTGAATGATGCGCCCTCCTTGGCTGCGGCATACGTCTCGATGTCCCCGATCAGTGCTGCGCATCTAAGCCAGGCCACAGCCGATCTGGTTTTTCTGGGCAAGCCGTTGGCCCCTGTCGTCGCGGCGATCGATTTTTCGCGAAAAGCTTTGCGTCTCATGCGACAAAATCTCTGGCTTGCCGTCGGTTACAATGCTTTGGCGGTTCCGATTGCGATTGCCGGCCTTGTGACGCCTCTCGTCGCAGCAGCCGCCATGTCCGGATCCTCACTGCTCGTGATGCTGAACGCGCTCCGTGCGCGCCGCGTTGCAAACGGGAGGTCGTGATGGAAGTCCTGGTGATCCTCGTGCCTTTGGCACTGGGACTTGGGCTACTCGGCCTGCTGGGCTTCCTGTGGTCGCTCAAGAACGGTCAATACGACGATCTCGACGGTGCCGCGTGGCGGGCGATTAAGGATGACGAGCCGTGAAGCTCATTTACAAAGCATTCGCCGGAAACCGGCTTGATTGACGTATGCACGCGCAAGGAGCGGCATTTCGGCGTCGTGAACAGCGGCGGGCGGAGTCTATGGCGAGGCCGGTGATCACAACACCAGAAGACAGCGAGTCCCTGCCAAAGTGCACCCGTTACAAGCAGGTAACGATACGCCGAATAGCAAGCCGCTTCATCCGCTTCTGGTCGTACGAATTTAAAGGATGCCTTTACACACCCTTCGTTTGATGACGGCGGGTCTCCCGGTACGTATGGGTCCTCCGGTGTCGACAACAAGATCGATTACCTGAAACGTGTCAATCGAGGTGGCGTTCTGCGCAGGGGCATGCGGCCGGGTGTCCGTCCCAAGCGGTGGGACGTCTACGATCAAGTGAAGGAAAAGAGCGACGCAGCCGCCGATCATGCTGCCGTCTGGGTGGACATAGACATCTAGGCCTGCAGCCACCTGATGCATGGCTGGCGTCCGTCCAAAAAAGGCACAGCCAACCCGAAGCCTCTCAACTTGCAGAGCCGTCATCATTGCGCGGCAGCCGCTTGGGCCGCACAGCCTTGCGGTGGTGCCGCGACTTGATATCGGCCACCTGATGAAGCATCGCCTTGAAGGCTACGATGGCCTCGTCCTGATCGAGCTTCATGTTCTTGGGCATGCGTTCGATTAACACAAGCAGGGCGTCCCCGATCTGCCCAAGCTGCTTGCCATATGTGCCGACGTCCGAGAGGACGTCCTTCTCAACGTCTGGGTCAGAGGACTGGCCCAAGGTGATATTGATGAGGCCGAACTGGCTGCCGATCGGGCTCATGAACGCGGTGAACGGGCTGATATTCTGCACGACATCGCCGGATAGGGGGAGCTTGAAAATTGGCATGGATACCTCTGCGCGGATGTTTCAGCGCTACATCCTGAGCCTTCCATTGTGCCATCTGCAAGAGATGAAGCTGCGGGTCGGGAATTTGCACTGTATGCTGCTAGTTCGGCCTGGTCTGACCGGCGTTCGCATAGAGAAATGCGACAATGTCTCGTGATTGGTCGGGTGTGAGGCCGAGTTGCGGCATCGCGGTGGATGGATTGACCGCGCGAGGATTCTCGATCCATCGCATTAGATTAGCGGGAGTGTTGGCGATCACCCCTCCTATCATCAACCGTGACGCCACCGTGTTCAGCGGCGGGCCGATAGCGCCGCGAGCCCCGGGAATGCCCGAGATCTCGTGGCATCCGCCGCAACCCGTTTGCAATATCAGCATACGCCCGCGGTCAGGATTGCCGTCGCTTCGGATCAAGGCGATATCCTGATCCCGACGTTGCCAGGCCGTGCCGTTTTGCAGCAGCACCTGAATAGATACTGTCGCTGCAGCCAACAGCACGGCGAACACCGCGCCAAAAAAGTAGCCCCTAGCGCGAGACACGATAGACCTCTGGGTTGAAGAGCCAGCGCGCCGACAACGCTAATGCAGCCACAACATAGATCATGCAGGCAGGAATCCACATCACCAGCCCCGCAAGCGCCTGGTCCTCGATGCTGCTGAGTCCGCAGATCGGGAAAGGGTCGGGCGCAAACGGATACCAAAGCACGCGTGAAAACGTCAGGAGGGCGCCGAGCATGCCCGCCTGCAGCGAGGTCAGGAACAAGGCCAGGATGGCTGGACCATATGCTTGATGAACGCCTTGTCGTCGCAACACTGCGCTCCAGAAGAAAATCGCGGAAAAGAAAAAACTCGCGTGCTGCAAAACATGAATGGCTTCGTTGTCCAAAGCAGCGTGAAACAATGCAGGCGCATGCCAGGCCCAAAGCGTCACGGCATGAAGCGCAGTCGCGGTCCAGAGTTCGGTAAGTGCTTTCCAGCCCAATCTTAGCGTCTGATGTTGCGCGGCAGGGACAACGAGAACCCGAATTTGCCCAGGCAATCCCCAAAGCAAGCAGCCAGCCGGCTTCGATAATACCAGCAGCGGCGCTGATATCACCATCAACACCTCATGCTCGATCATGTGCGCCGTGAACATGCGCTCACCGAGTGCGTGCAAAGGAGACATTAGCGCGAGGGACAAAGTCCCTAGCCCGGACCAGAACAGCAGATCTGCGATACGGCGAACCGCTCGACCTCTCCGCTTCAGATGCTCGGATCCAACAGCATAGACCATCGCGGTCAAAAGAATTGGAATAACCAGCCAGGGTTCGAAGCTCCAGCCGATCGGTTCAATCGTGCGAGTGCCGCTATGAGCCCACGCCAGCGTCATCGTTCGCATCCCGTGTAGATGAGCCCGGCCACCCCCTGCCACAGGATCGCGACCGAGAAAACGGCAGCCGCGCCGATTGCGAGCATTCGCGGGAAGGCTTGCTCCGATGCGCCGGGTTCAGCACGGGCCGATACGACACCTGAACCACCAGCAAACAACAGCGCGAGCACGTGGATCAAGGCTACGAGCCAGCGGGGCCCGGCGCAATTCACCGATAGCACGTAGAAACTCGCCTGATGCGCGGCATACCAAGCGGCGGGAGCGACGAACAAGCCGGCCCAAACTCCAAGTCCCCGCGATCTCAAACGCTGGCTGCTCATAGAACTGCTCCTGCAGCCCAACGCGGCGCCCAGTACATGGTGATATAGATCGGTATCCACGCAAGAACGACAAAATCCCAGTAGGCTTGGTTATCCTCCACCTCAGGAAAACGGCGTGCGTCCAGCGGACCGATATAGGCCAGCGCGGCCATTACAAAGGTCTCGAATGCATCAGTCAGCAAATGAGCGGTGTGCAAACCGAGCAGAACCCACAACGCCGACCCGTACGCGTTCGAATCCCACCACACATTCAAGGTGGTGAATTCGGCCACACGGATGACGATCGCCAGCAGCGCGACTGCGGACATCATCATCAAGCCTACCCGAACACGACCGAGGTCCAGCGCTACGGCGGCGCGCTTGGTCCAGGTGTTCGGAATCTCACTCAACAGTAGCAAGACCGTGAACAGACTGGACCACAATAGACCCGGGTGTCGTCCGAGCGGCCAATCCGGATTCTGATTTTGCAAATAGAAGTAGGCGGCGATCGCGAATATGAAGCCGAGGCCTTCAATGACGATGAAACCCAGCGTCCCCCACCACAACGGCGAGCGGTGGCCGAAACGGTAGCTCGGCAGTGCTCTGATATCGAGGGTGAGGTGCGGCTTCATGCTTGATGCGCCTGTGGACCCACACTTGCTGCGGGAGGGGAAACCATTCGGCGGGGGTAGAGCCAAGCTACCATCACGATCGCGAACGGGATCGCGCCCCAGGCGACCGGCTGTGGCGCGTACATCGATGCAATGAGAATGACGCTCGTGACCATAGCAGCGATAAAGGGCCAAACGGTGGGCTCTGGAACGGGGTCGCGCATATCCGGCTCGGCTTCCACGACCGTGGTCACAAGCACTTCGCGGCGGTCGAACCGCAGGCCTCCCACGACGGGGAGTGGCCCGGGGCTGTCCCACAACGGTGTGCGGCTGCTGACGAAAGGCGCCAACACGAAGTTATAGATCGGCGGCGGTGAGGGTAGCGACCATTCCAGGCCTGACGCTTGCCACGGGTTCTCAGGGGCTTTGGTCGGACGGGACAGGGTCCAGAGAATGTTGATTGTGAAGAGAACGAAGCTCAAGCCGAGTAGCCAAGCGCCAACGCTGGCAATGAGATTGAGGGTATCCCACTGCATTGTGTGCGGGTAACTGTAGACGCGTCGTGTCATTCCCGAGAGGCCGAGCAGGAACATGCTTCCAAATGCGCTCAATCCACCGATCGTGAATAGCATCCACTGCACTAAACCAAGCGGCACATTGAGAAGACGGCCTGTCATTTTAGGAAACCAGAAGAAGGTTGCCGCAACCAGTGGCGCGACGGCGCCTCCAATCAGGACGAAGTGAATGTGACTGGGCAGCACGTAGGTGTCGGTTAGTTGCAAGTCGAGCGGGACCGAAGCCAGCATTACTCCAGACAGACCGCCCATCACGAACAAAATGAAAAACGAGACGATCCACAGCATCGGAAGTTTGAAACGCAGCCGACCACTCGCAATGGTTGCCAGCCAGCAGAACAGCACAAGCCCTGAGGGAATCGCGATGGTCATCGAGGATGCCGCAAAGAAGCTGTTGCCGAGCCGCGGTAGTCCTGTTGCAAACATGTGATGCACCCATAGCCCGAATGACAACAGGCCATTCGAGATGAGAGCAAGCACGACAGCCGGATAGCCGAACATCGGGCGGCGGCTGAACGTCTCGACGACATGGCTCGCCAGCCCAATAGATGGCAGAAAGATGATGTAAACTTCCGGGTGCGCGAAATACCAGAACAGGTGCTGCCAGAGCAGCACATCGCCTCCTTCGGCGGGATTGTAGAAATGGGTGCCGACCAAGCGGTCGAGCAGCAGGAACGTACTACCGAGCACGACCGAGGGCATCGAGAAGACGATGATGAAGGACGTCACCAGCGATGACCAGACGAAGATGGGCATCCGATCGAGGCTCATCCCTGGCGCTCGCAGCTTGAGCACGGTGACGATAATCTCGACCGCAACAGCCAGAGCGGCAACCTCGGTGAACGTGATCATCTGCGCGAAAACGTCGGAGCGCTTGCCCGCGCCGTACTCCGGACCGGCGAGGGGTGGGTAGGAGAACCAGCCGGCGTCGGGAGCGGAGTTGAGGAAGAACGATGCCCAGACCATCAAGCCGCCGACTAGATAAACGTAGTAGCTGAACGCGTTCAGGCGCGGGAAAGCAATGATCCGCGACCCGATCATCAACGGCACCAGATAGATCATCACACCTTCGACCATCGGCACCGCGAACAGAAACATCATGACGGTCCCATGCATCGTGAAAAATTGGTTGTACTGATCGGGGCCGAGGATCTGCTGTTCGGGAAATGCCAGCTGTACCCGTAGTGCCATCGCAAGCGCGCCAGCCAACAGCAGATGTATGAACGCTGTTACGATGTAGCGCCGGCCTATCGATTTATGGTCGATTGAACAAAGCCAGCCGAACAGGCCGGGTGGCAAGCGCCAGGTGTTATCGAGATGATCCCTCAGCCTCTCCAGAGGCACGTCAACGTCTCGTGGCACATGCTGGTCATCCACGACTTCGATGTCCGGAGGGCTCATTTGAGTGTCTCCAGATAGGCGAGCAGTGCCTGGAAATCGTCAGCATTCTGCAGGTTCGGAGGCATGTGTACCCCCGGCTTTATTCCATGCGGGTCCAGGATCCACGCGCCCAAATAGCCCTTCACATTGGGTGCAGCACCCGCTCCGATCGAGGACCGGCTTTTCAGATGCGTCAATTCGGGCGCATAGTTGCTGTGACCGTCTGCACTGGTGCCGCGAATGACGTGGCACGCACCGCAAGGTCCCGTTTCGAAAATCTCCTGGCCGCGCTTCTCCTCATCGCTCTGAGGGGCCGCCGCTGGCAAGCGCTGGCTTGCCTTCCATTTCTCGAACTTGTCTGGCGTCTCGGCGATCAGCGTCAGGCCCATAAAGGCATGCTGATAGCCGCAGAATTCGGCGCAGCGGCCATGCCACACCCCGTCACGATCGACCCGTATCGTCGCTTCGTTCTCGCGGCCGGGAATGATGTCGCGTTTACCGGCGACGTTTGGAATCCAGAACGAGTGAATGACATCTGACGATCTCAGCTTGAGCTTCACTGTCGAGCCCGACGGAACGTGCAATTCGTTCGCCGTCGTGAACTGGGCGCTGGGCGTTTCGCCGAGATATTGAATTTCCCACCACCATTGGTGGCCGGTAATCTGGATCTCCATGGTCGGCCCGCTGTCCAGCGAAATCAGCTTGCGGTCGACTGCATACGAGGCGCCAACGAACAGCGTAAGAATTGCAAAGGTGAGACCGACACCGGTCGATACCCACGCGACCAGCCGCCGCTCTTCGGCGGGGGCCGTGGCCGGTGCGGGCGTGTCCCGCCATCGTCTGAGTCCCCGCCACGTTGCAAAGCCGAGCAAGCCGATGACGCAAAGCCAAACCGCGGCGCAAACCCAGAAGAACAACCAGAATAGCCATTGAATCTCGTTTGCGTGCGGGCCGGCGGTGTCAAGGAGGATGGAGGGATTGCGACTGCAGCCCGCGAGCGCCGCTCCGGCAAGGATTGCGGCTGCCCTGTTCATTGACTTGACCGCTCGTCAGGCGCCGGCGTTCCACCTTTTTTCGGCGGTTGCGTCGGCGCCATCGTCTCAGGAGGCTTTGCCTGGATGTCGTCATTTCGACCGGGCGCAGCCTGGATCGCGACCAAGCCCGACATAGACCTTACATAGGCGACGATTTGCCATATCTGCGCATCGGCTATCTTGCCCCTGAAGGAGGGCATCCCGTTCGGCCGGCCTTCCGTGATGGTCTGATAAATGTTGCGCGGCTCGGAGCCATAGATCCATTTGTCGTCCATCAGCGGCGGCCCGATGTCACCGCCGCCGTTGGCGTGACACCCGACGCAATTGAACCATTGATAAAGACGCTTGCCTTCGTTCACGTCAAAGCCGTTGACCTCGTAATGCGAGTTCGTTTCCGGCGACAGTTGTTGGGAAGGCTGGCCGCCAGCAGTCACGGCAGACATGGTAATGCCGCCCGAGCGGTTGGCTTCGGCGAGTAGACTCGGCCTGTAATCGCGGCTGCCGCGCCAGTATGTCAACGCGCTAGCCGCTGTCACGAACAACAGGGTTATAGTTGCGATCCGCCACCACATTCGTCACCTACCGTGCCCGAGGAATGTGCCAGCGATCCAGGATCGCCTGGATCGAACTTCGATTTCGGTCGATCGCGAGATCAAGCTCCTTTCGCAGTTCGAAGTCGCTTTTCTTCAGGCCTATTGAGATCTCGAATACGAGGGGAATCTCGTGGTCGGCCGCAGCTGTCGGCGATATGGACAGCAGCGTCGGGGCCTCCTGCTTTAGCGCAGCTTCGTGGGCATACCAGCCGGCGAAAGGTCCCCACGCGATGGCAACGTCAAGCGTGCCCACGGAGAGATCGTCGATCAGCGTTGATGAATCCAGAAGCGAATACGAACGCACATTTTCGGAGATGCCACGCTTGAGCAAAGCGATAGATGGCGGGGTGCCGATCCCTCTCGCCGCTACTGCAACGCCGACGCGCAATTGTCGCAGCCGCGGATCATCGAAATCGCGCAGATTCGCGAGGCGATCCTGCCGTGTAACGAACGTGAAGCCGGAGCGATACCACGGGTCTGTCGTTGCCAGGCTCTTGAACGCCGAAGGCACGCTCATGACCGCGTTGCATTTTCCTGCAAGAATGGTGGCGCGCAGGAAATCGGGGGTTCGTTGCGCAACCCAAACGATTTCTAGCTTCCGCCCGACATCTTCCGCCAGCAAACGCGCTGCCTCGAGTTCGAATCCTCCCTTGTCACGACTGCTGTAGGGCAGGTTTTCCGGGTCGGCGCAAACCGCAAATAGCTGCTCGCCGGCATGCGCAGGCCAGCAGAGTAGGGCAACGAAGACAAACTCACCGAGGAAGCGCAAACACAAAAAGCGTCCCTCCCTTTTGGGTGATGCTTTTCAGATCGCCCGTCATGTTGGCGAATCCTTTCTGGGCGGTGGCATCTCGCGGATCCAGGTCCTTGGTCACCATCGAGCCGACCCAACCTCCAATTCCAGATAGAATGGCGACGTATTGCCGGCCGTCGGGCCCGCGAAACGTGGTCGGCTGTCCGATGATTCCGGAGCCGGTCTGAAACTCCAAAGCAACTTGCCGGTATCGACGTCGAGCGCCTTGAACCAGCCTTCGAGATTTCCGTAGAAGACGACGCCGCCTGCGGTGACGGCGGCTCCGCTCCACACCGGCCAAGGCTCCGGGACCTCCCAGACCTTCTTCCGCTGAACGGGGTCCCACGCCATGAAAGCGCCGGCGTTGCCGCCCGGTCCCGGGAAGAACCGGGTGTGCACGCCGATGTAGGGCGTGCCGGCGAGATAGGAAACTTCGGTTGGCTCCCAGTCCATGCAAAGGTTGTTGTGCGGAACGTAAAGAAGCCCAGTCACTTTGCTGAATGCGGAAGGACTCCAGTCTTTCGCGCCGGGCGCGTTTGGACAAACGTTGCGCGTGACTTTCCCGGTTGATGGAATCTTCTCGGGTGCATGCTCAAGGCGTCCCGTCTTGAGATCGATGCCTTTTGACGCGTTCAGCTCGATGTAGGGATCAGCGGCAAGGACTTCTCCGCTCGTGCGATCCAGCACATACATGTAGCCATTTCGTTCCGGGCGAACGACGACCTTCCGTTCTTGCCCGTTCCAAGGGACATTCAGGATGATGTTTTCGTTGACCCCGGAATGATCCCAAAGATCATGTGGGCTGAATTGGTAAAACCAGTGCGCTTTGCCGGTCTCGGGATCGCGCGCAAACACGCCGTTCGTCCAGTGGTTATCGCCAGGTCGTATTTCGTGATTCCATGGGCTCGGATTGGAAGTGCCGTGAAACACCAGATTGAGATCCGGATCGTATGACATCCAGCCCCAAACCGTCCCGCCGCCATGCTTCCAGGCATCCACAGGCCACTGCGCAACCCCGAGATCTTTTCCGCGATACTGCGGATAGAACGGCTTGAACGTCTCTCCATCGATCAAGACTTCGGAGTCTGGTCCCGTCGAATAGGCACGCCAGGCGATAGAGCCGTCCTTCTGGTTCAGCGCCGTGACCCAACCTCGGGCGCCAAACTCGGCACCGGAGTTGCCGACGAGGACCTTGTCCTTCACCACGAACGGGGCCATCGTCATGGTCTCGCCCTTTGTGAAGTCGCCGAGTTTCACCTTCCATTTCAATTGCCCGTTGGCGGCGTCCACCGCTAACGTATGGGCGTCGATCGTGTTGTAGAACACCATGCCGTTGGCATAGGTGGGGCCCCGGTTGACGGCCTCGCAGCAAGCTTCACCCTGTGCCGAAGCTGCAGGATTGGGCTCATACTTCCATTTGACCCCGCCACCCGGTTTTCCGAGGTCCACTGCGTAGAGAATGTTGGGATATGGCGTTACGAAATAGAGCGTGTCCCCAACGACAATGGGCGCCGATTCCTGTCCCATCGCCGTTCCAGTCGACAATGCGAAAGCAACCTGAAGCTGCTGGACATTCTCCTTGGTAATTTCCGTCAGCGCGCTGAAGCGTGTGTTGGCGGAATCCTTCGTCGGTATCGACCATTGGCCGTCTTCCTGAGGGGAAGCAGCATCCGGTACGCGAGCCGCCGGCTGTGCATTCGCCAGGCAGGGCACGAGAGTGACCAATGAACCCAGCAGAACGATTACGAGACGGCTAATCCTGAGCATTTATGCTCCTGCCACCGGAATAGCCGCTTAACATGGACGCAAGTAGATGGTTCCCGAGCCGGTCGCCTATTACCTGCCATCGCTTTTTGTGTGCGGTGCGGTCGGATTAGCTCTCCAGCCCATAAACCGGCGGCAGCAATCGAACGACCTGTACTCGTTCAATTGCCGGCATTTTCTAAGCCGTCTCACTTGGCAAACGGGTTCTGCCAACCTCCGCGACCCGTCGGCGCGCGCGGCGGATAGGCCGCCTCGAGATAGTTCAGTACTTCCTCGCGATCCTTGCGATCGAGCGGCGGCATGTTGTGCCGCCGGACCATCAGCTCGATGGAATCCTCCCACTGCGCGCGCGTCATGCCTTGCTGGGCCACGAGCTTGAAGCCGTGGCACGCGGTGCAGGCGTAGAAGGTTGTTTCGCGACCTGTACCCGGGACAAACTCCTCGGGAGATTCGTCGCGCGGCGTGAACGTCGACTGCGCGATGGCCGGCGCAATCAGAAGCTG
>Ga0126310_10000887_pt1 | contig 11039 bp, 11 predicted proteins | sample Plot60_FD_92540 | JGI IMG/M metagenome (GOLD analysis project Ga0126310, IMG submission 92540) | Serpentine soil microbial communities from UC McLaughlin Reserve, CA, USA - Plot60 | ecosystem: Environmental > Terrestrial > Soil > Grasslands | place: USA: UC McLaughlin Reserve, Lake County... | reverse complement strand
GTTCAGGACTTCGGCCGTGCCCGGCTCACCCATCAGCCGACCATGTCCCGCGCCGCATTGCCCGCCGGGATCATCGGATAGCAGTTCTCCTCCCGCGTCACCTGGACGTCCACTAGCACCGGCCCGTCCGTCTCCAGGGCCGTCTTGAACGCATCCGTGACCTCATCCTTGTGGGTAACGCGCATCCCGGTCGCACCGAAGGCGTCGGCCAGCTTGACCCAGTCGGGCGTGCCGCCCATGTCGATCGACGAGTAGCGCCTGTCCCAGAACAGCTCCTGCCACTGGCGGACCATCCCGTAGACGCCGTTGTTCATCAGGAAGACCTTGACCGGGATGTTGTGCGCGACCGCCGTCGCGAGCTCCTGGCAGGTCATCACGAGCGAGCCGTCGCCCGCCAGGCAGATGACGACCTGGTCCGGGCAGCCGACCTTGGCGCCGATCGCCGACGGCAGGCCGAAGCCCATCGTGCCGAGGCCGCCCGAGTTGAGCCATTGGCGCGGCCGCTTGAACGGGAACCGCTGCGCCGCCCACATCTGGTGCTGGCCGACGTCGGAGGTGATGATGGCGTCGGGCGCGACCGCGGCCATCGCCTCGATCATGTACTGGGGCTTGATCTCGCCGTCGCCCGGATCGTCGTACGACAGCGGGTACTTCTCCCTCCACCCGTTGATCCGCTGCCACCAGCCGTCGAGGCGGGACGCCTCGGTCTCCAGCGCGCGGTACTCGCGCATCAGCTTCGGCAGGATCTTCTTGGCGTCGCCGACGATCGGGATGTGCGCCGGAACGTTCTTCGAGATCTCCGCGGGATCGATGTCGATGTGGATGAACTTCGCCCGCGGCGCGAACTCGGCCAGCTTCCCCGTCACGCGGTCGTCGAAGCGAGCGCCGATCGCGCAGATCAGGTCCGCCTCGTCCATCGCGTAGTTAGCGGCGCGCGTGCCGTGCATCCCCAGCATGCCGAGCCAGTTGTCGCCGTCGGCCGGGTAGGCGCCAAGACCGTTCACCGTCGAGGTGACGGGGAAGCGGTCGGAGGCGATGAACTCACGCAGCTCCTTCGCGGCCTCGGCCAGGATGACCCCGCCGCCCGTGTACAGCACCGGCCGCCGCGCGTTCGCAAGCGCCTTGGCGGCCAGACGGATCTGCTTGGTGTTGCCCTCAGTGGTGGGCTGGTAGCCGGGCAGCCGCACCTCGTCGACTGGCTTGTAGTTGATGTCGGCGCGCGAGAGGTCCTGCGGGATGTCCACGAGGACCGGACCGGGCCGGCCGGTGCGGGCGATGTGGAAGGCGGAGTGGATCGCCTCGGGGATCTCGCGCGGATCCTGAATCTGCAGTGAGTGCTTGACCACCGGCAGCGTGATGCCGGTGATGTCGGCCTCCTGGAAGCCGTCGGTGCCGAGCAGGTCGGTCCGTACCTGGCCGGTGATGAAGACCGTAGGGACCGAGTCCATGATCGCGTCGGCGATTGCGGTGACGAGGTTGGTCGCCCCCGGACCCGAGGTGCCGAGCGCGACACCAACCTTCCCCGAGGCCTTCGCGTAGCCCTCCGCCGCGTGGCCTGCACCCTGCTCGTGGCGACAGTGGATGTGGGTGATGCCGCCGTCGTAGATCGCGTCGTAGGTCGGCAGGTTGGCGCCGCCGGGGATGCCGAACATCGCATCGACCCCTTCGGCCTTCAAGCATTCGATGATTGCGTCAACCGCACGCATGACAAATTGATCGCTCCGCTGGAGAGTGGGCGGGAATGCTAGCCAGCGGCCGAATGCGCCTCCTCTGCCTCGGGCGCGTCCAGTTCCCCTGGCCATTCCTGGTCGGCGCCACAGTGGTTGCAGACCTGCTGGTAAAGCGGCATGACATGTCCGCACTCGTCACATTCGCGGAAGACCTCGTCGTCCTCGAAGCGCCAGAGCAGTGCAGCGAGGGTTCCGAGGAGCGGGACCACGAAGCCGATCGCGAACCAGAGCACGAATGAGCTGCCCTTGTAGCGACCGATGATGGCCGCCGACAGTCCGCAGAAGAAGCAGATGACGACATAGCCCATGCCCGTCATCGAGCGGCCCGCCTAGAGAGAGCGGATGGCCCAGAGGATCGCGACGATCGCCAATATCGCGACGATGATCGTCGCGAGCCCCGCCACGATCCCGATCACGATCTTGAGGAGGATCCAGGCGGCAACGACGAGGACGAGGATGGCCAGCGCGCGCCGGCCGAGATCTCCTGCTGCTTCGCGCATGGTCTAAGGGTACGCCTTGGCTACAAGGTGACGGGAGGTGTGGCCGGGACGTACCGGTCCAGACCGGGCAACGGCACCGACGACATGATCCAGCTGGGCCAGTAGACCTGGAACCCGAGCATCCGCAGCCGGTGCAGCAGGTGCCAGGCGGTGCTGCTCGCGTAGATGCTGAGCATCGGCGGCTCCTGCGTCTTCGCCACGCGATCGAGCGCCGCCAGCGCGACCGTGATCACCTCTGGTGGGGCGAGCGCAACCGCCGGCCCGATGTCGCCGTGGGTCGACACCCAGCAGAGCGCCTTCGTGGCGCCGTCCGCGTCGACGGTGGCAAGGCAGGCGCGGTCGCGGCCGAAGAACTCGTGCAGCGCCGGCCGCTCGTGACCAATCGCCTCCGGCTCGAGCCGCTTCCATTCGGCGACCGCGCGCGCGGCTGTCAGGACCACCACCGAGCCCGCTTCGGTCGCGTCCGTCTCCTGCGACCGGCGCTCGAGGTAGGTCGGCGTGGGCTGGCGCATGTGCCAGTGCCCAGACATCGGCATGACGCCGAAGTCCATGTAGAGGCTGAGGTCGCGCGGGGCGCCGGCGGCGATCACCATCCGCCCCATCGACGGGCTCGGGCCGCCCGGCCAGATTGCATCGAGCAGCCGCCGCCCGACCCCGGCCCCCTGATGGGAAGGCGCCACCATGAGGTCGGTGAGCTGCTCCATCGTGCCGAAGCGCACGACGCGCGCGAACCCGATCGGGCCGCTGCTGTTCTCGGCGATCAGGTAGCGCCGCCCGGGTTGCGCGTCGAGGAACTCGATCAGGCCGCGGTGGCGCCCCCATGATTCCGCGGTCTGGGCGTCGCTTCGGACCCCGTCGCGCACGTAGCCCTGGTCCACCGCCAGGCGATGCATCGTGCGGTCGGACAGCGTGAACGTCGTCACCAGATCGCGAGGCGAGCCCTCGCGCAGCGACACGTCGTCGGCGGTCACACAGCCAAGGCTAATCCGAGTCGAGGGGCGGCGGATGCCCGAGCTGGCCGAGCTCCGGGGAGCTGCGCCGGAAGAAGAGCGCGACGGTCCAGTCGAGGATCAACCGCACGCGCCGCGTCACGCCCGGCATCAGGGCGAGGTGATAGGTACGCGCCGCGAACCACGCCGGAAACCCGCGGATCCGCACGCCGACCATCTCGGCAACGGCCTGGTGGCGCCCCATGTCGACGAACACGCCGAGCGTCTTGTAGGTGAACTTCTTCAGGTGGCCGTGGCCCAGCGCCGCCGCCACATTGGCGCCGACCAGCCGCCCCTGGCGCAACGCGTGCTGTGCCGTCGGCGGAGTCGGGCGCTTGCCGCCAGCGGCGGGATCGGGCACCGCGGCGGCGTCTCCGATGGCCCAGACGCCGTCAAAGCCGGGCACCCGGAGGTACTCGTCGGTCGGGATGCGCCCGCGCTCGTCGACTGGGAGCCCCAGCTTCGCGACCACCGGAGACGGCCGGACGCCGGCGGTCCAGACGAGCGCCCGGGTTGCGATCTCCTCGCCCGTCGATAGCGTGACCGCGCTCTCGGTGACGGCGTTGATCGTGGTCGACGTGCGGACGTCGATGCCGCGGCCGCGCAGCTCGCGCGAGGCGAATTCTGCGAGGCCGGCATCAATCTCGGCCATGATCCGCGGGCCGCCCTCGACCAGGATCCAGCGCGTGCCGTCGAGCCGGCAGCGCGGATAGCGATCGATCACGTCGGCCACGTAGTCCTGCAGCTCGGCGATCCCCTCAACGCCGGCGTAGCCCGCGCCGACGAACACGAACGTCAGCCAGGGGCGCCGCTCCTCCGCGCTGTCCAGCTCCTCCGCGATCTCGAGGTTGACGAGCGAGCGGTTGCGCAGCGCGATCGCCTCAGAGAGCGTCTTGAACCCGATCCCGTAGTCGGCCAGCCCGGGGATCGGGGGCACGCGCGAAACCGAGCCGAGGGCGACGATCAGGTGGTCGTACTCGAGCGAGTCGCTGCGGCCGTCGGCGGTCATGAAATCGAGCCGGCGTGCAACGGGGTCGGCGCCGATCACGCGCCCAAGCCGGACGTCCGTGGATCCAAGGTCCTCGCGCAGTGGGACGACCACATGCCGCGGCTCGAGGGTGCCAGCCGCGGCCCCTGGCAGGAGCGGCGTGTAGAGCAGGTAGTTGGCGTCGGCTACCAGCGTGATCTGAGCGCTATGGCGTGGCAGCCGGCGCTCGAGTCGGCGCGCGGCGTAGAGGCCGCCGAAGCCGCCCCCGGCGATGACGATGCGCCACGCCACCCGCTAGTCGGTCGCCGGGATCGGACTACGCGCATCCGAGGCAGATGCGCTCGATCTCGCCTCTGCGAGGCCCGCGTCGAACGCCGCCCGCATCGGTTTCGGCAGCCTGCGCCTGACCCGCCAAGGCGCGCCGGAAAACGCGTGGTTCGCCACCGTTGCGAACCCGATCTCGTCGGTGCGCAGCGCCAGCAGCAGGTGCGCGATGCGGTCTGACGGCGGCAGGTCCTTCCCGGTGGTGCTCACGCAAAAGCAGTGGACGCGGTGGCCATCGGGGAGGAACAGGATCGCCCCCGCCTCGCCGATCAGCCAATGCCCAAGGCCGGCATGCTCGAGCGCCAGCCCCGTCTGCCGTTGCAGCTCGCGTGGCTCGTGGTCGAGCAGGTCGGCGAGGAATCCCTGCGCCACCGGCTCCGCCTGTGCATGCCGCTCGCCTTTTTGCCGGACGACGCTGGCCCCGCGGAACGCGTGAAGCTCGGGGACGACCCAGGCGTGCGCCAGGCTGGCGATGGCAACCGGGATGGCCATCGGCTCGACCAGGATCAGCGCTATGCCAGCGACGATGAACGGGATGGTCCAGGCGACCGTCCACAGGGTCCACAGCCTGCCCCAGCGGCGCAGCCGGTCGCGGTCGATCGGCACTCGCCACGGAACGGTGGCGAGCTCGGGGAGTGCCGCGGTGCCCAAGCGGCTAGCCGCCGGCGATCGGCTTGCGCAGGATCACCAGGTCCGCATCCGGCGGTAGCTCGCGCACCTGCGTGGCGGTCCCGTTGCGGTGGTCCCAGACGCCGATGTAGCCATCCTCAAGCTCGGCGCGGAATGCCTCCACGGCGCGGTCGTACTCGACTCCGGGCCCGGTCCACTCCGCCAGCTGCGAGTGGCCGGTCGCGTCCATCCTCACCAACCGTGGCATCTGTACCTCCCAGTCGTTGCCGCCGATGTTACGCCCGCCCCGCGACCTCGAACCAGACGCGGCTTCGGTCGTCGGACAGTCCCCAGCTGTCGCTCAGCGCATCCACGAGGAAAAGGCCTCGACCACCGATCTCGGTCGCGCGGCGGCGGACGAGTCGGTGCCGGCCGATGCCCGGTCCCGGATCGGCAACCTGGCCGCGCACGCTGTTCCCGGCGGCCTCGATCGCGACCTCGACTGGGCCGCCCGGCCCATGCTTCACCGCGTTCGTGACGAGCTCGGTGACGATCATCTCGACGCGCCAGCGGTCGTCGTCATCTACGCCGGTTTGCAGGGCGGCTTGACGAACCAGCTCGCGTGCGCGCGTGGCCGCATACGGGCTGGCCGGCAACTCCAGGCAAATTGACGACACTTCCGTTGGGTACCCGGACCAGGTACCGCTACGCGTGGATCCGCTCGCGGATGATGCGCTGAACCTGGCCGCCGTCAGCGCGGCCCTTCGTCGCCCGCATAACAGCGCCGACGATCGCTCCGATCGCCTTGTCGTTGCCGTTGCGGATCTTCTCGACGGCGTCGGCGTTGTCGGCGAGCGCCTGTTCGACGATCTGTTCGAGCTCGTCGGCGCCGGCCTTCCCCAGGCCTCGCTCGGCCACGATCGTTGCGGGATCACCGCCGTCCTTGACCAGGACGCCCAGGACCTCCTTGGCTGCGTTCGCAGCCAGCTCGCCGCCGTTGACCATGCCGACCAGGCGCGCCAGGGCGCCCGGCTCGATCTTCGTCTCTTCCGGCCTGTGGTCGCCGAGCTGCGCGACCAGATCGTTGGCGATCCAGTTCGCGAGCGTGCGGGCGTCGGCCGAGTCGGCGGCGACGGCCGCCTCGAAGAAGTCGCCGAGCTCGCTGTTGTAGGCGAACTGCCGGGCCTGCTCAGCGGGCACGCCCAGCTCCCTCTCGAGCCGCGCCGATCGCTCCAGCGGCAGCTCGGGCAGAGCCTCGCGCGCACGCCTCAGCATCGCTTCCGTTGGTGCAACCGGGACCAGATCCGGCTCGGGGAAGTAGCGGTAGTCGTGCGCCTCCTCCTTTGAGCGGAGCGATGACAAGCTGCCTGACACTGGGTCGAAATGGAGCGTCTCCTGCTCGACTTGGCCGCCGTCGGCGACCGTCCGCTGCTGGCGTTCGATCTCGGCCTCGAGGCCGCGACGCAGGAAGCGGAACGAGTTCATGTTCTTGAGCTCGGTCTTGGTCCCGAGGCTCGCCTCGCCCGCGGGGCGGATCGACACGTTGCCGTCGGCGCGCAGTGACCCCTCCTCCATGTTCACGTCGGAGACGCCGGTCTGGCGCAGCGTGGCCCGCAGCAGCCGCAGCCAGTCCTCGGCCTGCTGCGGGGAGTGGATGTCGGGCTCGGTGACGATCTCGACCAGCGGCGTGCCGCCGCGGTTGAAGTCGACCACGCTCGCCTCAGCGCCGTAGATGCGCCCGGAGGTTGACGCATGCACGAGCTTGGCGGCGTCCTCCTCCAGGTGCACGCGGTGGATGCGCACGTCGCCCAGCCGCCCGCCGGTGGCGAGCGGGATGTCGTACTGGGAGATCTGGTAGCCCTTCGGCAGGTCGGGATAGAAGTAGTTCTTGCGGTGGAAGATCGAGCGCGGCGCGACCTCACAGCCCAGGGCGAGAGCGATCATCAGCCCGAAGTGCACCGCCTCCGCGTTCGTGACCGGCAGCGTGCCGGGGTGGCCGAGGCAGATCGGGCAGGTGTGGATGTTCGGGTCGTCGCCGAACGACAGCGCGCAGCCGCAGAACATCTTCGTGCGTGTCTTCAGCTGCACATGGATCTCGAGGCCGATGACCGGCTCATAGCTGTGGGCGGTCGTGCTCATGCGGCCACCGGAATCCCTTCGAAGCCGAGCACCTGCTCGAGCGCGTAGGCGGCGTTCAGGATCTTGTTCTCCGAGAACGCTGGACCGGCGAGCTGGAGGCCCACCGGCAGGCCCTCGGAGATGCCGCTCGGGATCGAGATTGCGGGGATGCCCGCGAGCGGCATCGGCACTGTGCAGTAGTCGTTCATGTACATGGCGAGCGGGTCGGACGTCTTCGCGCCGAGCGGGAACGCGACGCTCGGCGAGGTCGGCGTCACGATCAGGTCGACGCGCTCGAACGCCGAGCGGAAGTCGTCGGCGATCTTCGTACGCACCTTCTGCGCCCGACCGTAGTACGCCTCGTAGTAGCCGGACGAGAGCGCGAACGTGCCAAGCATGATGCGGCGTTTCACCTCGGTGCCGAAGCCCTCGGCGCGGGTGGCCTCGTACAGCTCGGTAAGGCCGTCGTAGCTGTCGCTGCGGTGGCCGAAACGTACGCCGTCGTAGCGCGCCAGATTCGCGCTGGCCTCGGCGGGCGCGATCACGTAGTAAGCGGAGATCCCGTGCGGCGAGTGCGGCAACGAGACCTGCTCGAGCCGGCCGCCGAGCTCCTCGATCGTCGTCAAGTTCGCCTCGAACACCTCGCGCACACCGGGTTCGATGCCCTCGGCCGACAGCTCCGGGGGCACGCCGAAGACCATGCCGTCCAAGCGGTCGGTGGTTGGCAGCTCGATCTCATCCGGATAGCCGATCGACGTCGAGTCGCAGGAGTCGCGGCCGCTCATGTGGCGCAGGAGCAGCGCCGCGTCGGTGACGTCGCGCGTGAGCGGACCGGCCTGGTCGAGCGATGAGGCGAACGCGATCATCCCGTAGCGCGAGACGGCGCCGTAGGTGGGCTTGAGCCCGACGACGCCGCAGAGCGACGCCGGCTGCCGGATCGAACCGCCGGTGTCGGTCCCGATCGCCCACGGCGCGAGACCGGCGGCGACGGCGGCGGCGCTGCCGCCGGAGGATCCGCCGGGAACGCGGCTGCGATCCCAGGGATTCAGCACCGGGCCGTAGCCGGAGTTCTCGTTGGAGGAGCCCATCGCGAACTCGTCCATGTTGGTCTTGCCAAGCACCGCGGCGCCGGCAGCGCGCAGGTTCGCGACGGCGGTGCTCGTGTAAGGCGGCCGGTACCCCGCGAGGATCCGCGAGCCCGCCATGCTGGGCACGCCCTCCACGCAGAAGAGGTCCTTGACGGCAAGCGGTACGGCCGCGAGCGGCCCGGCGGCGTTGGCATGCTCGTCTTGGGCGTCAGCCACCCATAGGAACGCGTTCAGGTCGTCCGCTGCCGCGCGCTCGCGGTAGGCGTCGAAGAGCTCAGCGGCCGAGATGTCGCCGGCCCGGATGCGCGCCGCCGCCTGCGCGCCCGTGAAGGACAGAAGCTCGCTCATCCGCCGGGGCTCGGGACGCGGAAGCCGCCGTCGCCGGCGTCGGGCGCCGCCTCGAGCACGCGCTCACGCGGCCAGCTCGGTCGCGGCTCGTCGGGGCGCAGGACGTTCTCGAGCGTGACGACGTGGCTGGTCGGCGCGACATCGTCGAGGTCGAGCTCGTTGATCTTCTCGATGTGGTCGAGAATCCCCGACAGCTCGCTGGACATGCGGTCGATCTCCTCGTCCGACAGGCGCAGCCGCGCGAGCTTGGCGACGTGGAGGACCTGTTCGCGTCCTATCACTTGACGATGGCGCGCAGGCTGCTCGTGGCAGGTGCGGATCCGCTGGTGGCTGTCACGCCCTAAAACGTAGTGATCTCGCCGCGGCCTGTCCTTGCCGGCGGCGCGCGTGCTTAGGCTGGCGCCGTGGACTCGCACCGCGCTCGTGGACTTCGCGCGCGGGATCGTGCTGCGCTGGCGGCGGTCGCCGACGCGCTCGTGCCGGGCGACGGAGGTCCCCTTCCTGGCGCGGGACCGGGCGGAGTTGACGCTGCGGCCGCGCTCTCCCGCTTTCTCGCGCGCGTGCCGGCACGTCAGCGCCTCGTGATCCTGACTGTGCTGCGGGCGGTCGAGTGGCTGTCGCTTCCGCGCCCGTTTTCGCGGCTCGGCCTCGCGGCCCGGACCCGACGACTCGAGCGTCTGTCGTCGCATCCGCTGGGGCGCGATCTCGTGCTGCTGCTGAAGGCGCTCGTTTCGTTCGCCTGGGCCCGAGACGAGCGGGTGCGTGCGGTCCTCCGCGTGGAGCCTCGCTGCCAGTTGGCAGCGGGCGCCCCGCATCCGCGCCCGGTAGTGGAGCCGCTGCGCGCGGAGGATCTGGAGGCGCCGGCGGAGGACGAGCAGTGCGACGTCGTGGTCGTCGGATCGGGCGCGGGCGGGGCTAGCGCGGCGCGCCTGCTGGCCGAAGCGGGTCTCGACGTGGTCGTGCTCGAGGAGGGCTTCCTCTACGACGCCTCGAGCTACACGACCGACCCCCTCGAGGCGCTCGCGAGGATGTACCGCGACGGCGGCCTCACCGTCCTCGAAGGCCGGCCGGCGATCCCGCTTCCCCTCGGTCGCTGCATCGGCGGGACCACGGTGATCAATTCCGGCACCTGCGTCCGGACGCCGGATGACGTACTCGCTCGCTGGCGGGATGAGCACGGGATCAGGTGGGGTCCGGCACTCGCCGACGAGTTCGACGCGATCGAGCGCGACTTGGCCGTGACAACGCTGCACGAGTCCGCGGCTGGAGCGAACGCCGCGCCTTGCCGACGAGGGGCCGAAGCGCTTGGATGGTCGAACCGGCCGGTCCGCCGGAACGCCGGTCCGGTCATCCGCTGCGGAACGTGCCCGACCGGATGTGCGATCGACGCGAAGCAGGCGATGCACGTGTCGGAGTTGCCGCGGGCCGTGGCGGCCGGGGCCCGGATCCGAGCAGGCGTGCGGGTTACACACATCCTCGTCAGCGGCGGCCGCGCCGTCGGCGTCCAAGCGGCGAATCGCGAGCGCGTGCTCTCCGTCCGTGCGCGAGCCGTCGTGCTGGCCGGCGGCGCCGTCGGCACGCCGGAGTTGCTGCTGCGGCAGGGGCTGACGGGCGGCGTCGGAAGAAACCTGCACGTTCAACCAGCCTGTTGGGTCGGCGGGCGCTTCGACGACGCGGTGCACGGCTGGGATGGCGTCATGCAGAGCTGGCACGTGGATGAATGGCGGCAGCGCGGCCTGTTCCTCGAGGCGACGTTCACGCCACTGCCGTTCGGCGCCCACTGGTTGCCGGGCGTGGGTGCTGCCTTCAAGGAGCGGGTTGCCGACATCGGGAGGCTCGCGGTCATCGGCGTGCACCTCGCTGACACGTCCGCTGGTCGCGTCCGCATCCGGAGTGGGGCGGCACGGCTCGGCTACCGGCTGACGACAGAGGACGCCGCGACCCTTGGCTTCGGCATCGCGCGAGCGGCCGACATTCTCTTTGCGGCCGGGGCACGCGAGGTCTACCCGCAGGTGGCCGGTATGCCGTCTATCGGCCCGCGCGAGCAGGGCAGGCTCGAGGCGGGCATGAAGCCGGCGCGCCTGCGCCTTGAAGCCTTTCACCCGATGGGCACCGCGGCGATGGGCTCTGTTACGGATGCCTCAGGTGAGCTCCGCGAGCTCCCTGGTGCTTACGTCGCCGACGGCTCGCTGCTTCCGACGGCGCCGGGCGTGAACCCGTTCCAGGCCGAACGCGACAACTCGCTCGACCGCAAGTCGGGGCCGGCGATCAACGGAAAGATCTGCACGCACGGCCTGGTCACGCACGGGCACTACCTGGAGAACGGCAACCACACGACGGCGAGC
>Ga0126310_10000886_pt1 | contig 11044 bp, 8 predicted proteins | sample Plot60_FD_92540 | JGI IMG/M metagenome (GOLD analysis project Ga0126310, IMG submission 92540) | Serpentine soil microbial communities from UC McLaughlin Reserve, CA, USA - Plot60 | ecosystem: Environmental > Terrestrial > Soil > Grasslands | place: USA: UC McLaughlin Reserve, Lake County... | reverse complement strand
CGAGCGACGCCGCGCTCACCGCGCTCGCCGACGGCCACGTGCAGCAGGCGCTCGCCGAGGCGCAGCATGCAGCGGACGTCGATCCGCTGTCGATCGATCCGCTGCTGACGCTCGCCGCCGCCCAGCGCGCCGACCGCCAGACTGCCGCCGCGCGTGCGACGTTCGTGCGCATCGTGCGACTGCAGCCGGCGAACCCGGAGAGCTGGCTGCGCTCCGGCCAGTTCGAGCTGAACGAGGGCAGGACGCGCCGCGCGCTCATCCTCCTCGGCGCCGCGCTCTACCTCGACCCGAGAGGCCCCGAGGCGCAGATCGCCTACGCGCAGGCGCAGCAGCGCGCCGGCCAGCTGCCGTAGCGCGTCAGCCGCCGTCGCCGAAGCCGGGCGGGCAATACGGCGGCGCGCCCGGCACGTCGCCGGAGCCGCGCCGCAGCCACAGGCCCGTCCCGTCGCGCAAGCGCATGCACGGCGGCTCGTCCGCGTACGCCGCCCGTCGCATGAGGTAGACGTGCGCGGGATCGTCGACGTTCCAGACCGCGCGGAACCACCGCTCGCTGCCTGCTCTGGGGAACTGCCGGCCCGGCCCGGCGCGCACGACCACGCCGGTCAGCAGGTCGAACATCGTGAGGTCCGCGAAGCGGACGAACACCGCGACGCCCTGCGAGTCGAAGTACCTGTCGGCGATCGGGCCGTCGCCGAAGCTCCATGCGATCCCGGTCACGCCGTCGCGTCGCATCGCCTTCAACAGGCCGAGCACGTCGTCGCCGCGCCGTGGCGCCGAGACCGCGAAGTTATGGTCGGCGTGGAACGTGACCTCGTTCGCGGATGGGATGCCGTAGGTCGTGTTCGCCGCTCTCGTCCCCAGCCCGAGGCGCATGTCCGGTCCCACCCCGAACGAGATCCCGAGCGTGGTCGCGGCCGCGGCGAGCGCGAGCGCGCCGGTCGCGACCCGCCGCCCCGGGCGCGGGAGCCCCACGATCCAGCCGGTCCCGAGCACCGCGAGGTACGGCACCAGCGGCATCGCGTAGCGCATGTCGTGATGCGGCGTGAGGGTGATCGCGACCCACGCGACGAGCAGCCCCGCCAGCAGCTCGAGCCGCACGTCCCCACGTGCGCGGTCGGCGGCGTCGCGCAGCCGCTGCGCGATTCCGGCCACCGCCCTGACGACGCCGACCGCCGCGAACGCGAACAGCGGGACGAACAGCACGGCGTTGACGAGTGCCCACAGGTACCAGCTGAGATTCGCGAGCGACAGCAGCGGCGGTCGCCCGCGCCCCGGCAGGTTCGCGTTGGCAAGGCCCGCGGAGGCGTAGTCCCCGAGCTCCGAGAAGTTCACGAGGTACCAAGGCGCCCCGACGACCGCGAGCGCCAGCGCGAACCCGCCGAGGCCGCGCCAGTTGCGCCAGCCGCCGCGCGCAAGCACCACCGCCACCAGCCCGATGACGAACAGCGGGAACTGCTCCTTCGAGGCGACGCCGACGCCGCATGCCACGCCGGCCGCGATCGACGCCGGCAGGCGCTCGAAGCGGTCGCTGGCGAGCACCAGCCAGATCGCGAGCGCCACGAGCGCCGTCTGCGGCGCGTCCTTCATGAAAACGTGGAACTGCTCAATCAGCAGCGGCGAGCCGAGCGCGAAGAGGACCGCCAGGAACCCGGCCTGCCGACCTGCTACGAGCCGTCCGGCGTGGTAGACGCCGAGCCCGAGCAGCGGGACGTAGACGACGTTCTGCGCAAGCACCGGCGCCGCGGCGTTGAGCCCCCCGGCGAACGTCGCAAGCGCCCCGACGAGATAGGTCGTCGGCGGGTAGTAGCCGGAGCGCCGCCACAGCTCCGACAGCTCGCCGCGCTCGATCAGATCGCGGTACGAGACCGTCGTGAAGAGGTCCGAGGCGGCGTCGCCGAACGGCACGCCGCGGTCGCGGCTGACCCACCAGCACGTGATCGCCATGAAGGCGACGACCAGCAGCGCAGCGCCGATCGCCCATGCCCGATCGCGGTCGCGACCGGTCGCGAGACGACCGACGAGCTGTGACCGCGGGGCAGCCCGCGGCGCGAACGCTCCCCCCAGCGCCATGCGGCCATCGTAACGATCCGAAATGCGCAGGACGGCGCTTCGCGCCGCTCAGCGAGTCGCCGCGCGAGACGTGCGCCGCTGCCCGCTCAGAACGCTCCCCGCCGCAGCAGCACGGCGGGCACGGTCTTGAGCAGGATCACGAGGTCGAGCGCGACCGACCAGCGCTCGAGGTAGAGGAAGTCGAGTCGCACGAGGTCGTCGAAGTCGAGCTCGGCGCGGCCCGAGACCTGCCACAGGCCGGTGATGCCCGGCAGCACGAGGTAGCGCTTCTTGTGCCATTCGTCGAGCTTCTCGAAGTCGCGCAGCGGCAGCGGACGCGGACCGACGAGCGACATGTCGCCGCGCACGACGTTGACCAGCTGCGGCAGCTCGTCGAGCGAGAAGCGGCGCAGGAAGCGTCCGACCGGTGTCATGCGCGGGTCGTCGCGGATCTTGAACAGCGCGCCGCTCATCTCGTTGAGCGACTCGAGCTCCTCCTGCGCCTGGTCGGCGTCGTCGCGCATCGTGCGGAACTTCAGGCACTCGAACGGCGCGCCGCCCATGCCGGGACGCGCGGAGCGGTAGAGCACCGCGCCGCGCGAGGTCGCCTTCACCGCCAGCGCCATGGCGGCAAGCAGCGGCGAGAGCAGCAGGAGCAGCAGCGTCGCGCCGATCACGTCGAACGTGCGCTTGATCGCGAAGTCGACGCCCTCGAACACCGGCGGCTTGAGCGTGAACAGCGGCAGCGACTGGCCCGGGACGAATTCCGCCTGTTGGGTCAGGATTCCCATCGTCGACGGCGCGACATGCACCTCGATCCCCCGCCGGTGGCAGACGTCAACGAGCTCGACGGCCTCGTCCTGCGGGAAGTCGGGGTCGGCGATGATCACGTCCTGCACGCGGTGCTCGCCGAGGATCCGCGACAGGTCCGAGAGCTTGCCGAGCGAGCGCAGCCCGTTGCCGGGGCGCGGTGTCAGCGAGACGTAGCCGATCGGCTCGATCCCCCCGTGCGGCGAGTCGTCGAGCGCGTGCGCGACCTGGTCGAGGTGGCGGCCGCTGCCGACGAGCAGCGTGCGGCGGCTGTAGCCGGCGCGCGCGAGCATCCAGCCGGTCACGAGCGTGTGCCCCCAGCGCAGCAGCGAGATCGTGGCGACCGCGAGCGCGAGCGAGCCGTAGAAGATGTAGTAGCTGGAGAACGTGTGCCCGCTCGCGATCGAGAACACGAGCGCGACGACCGTGACCTGGAACAGCGACGCGACGATGCGCGTGAGGCCCGGCCGGCGCGAGCGCTCTGCGTACAGGTCGGAGCGCGCGAACAGCAGGATCGTCAGGAGATAGGCGAACGCCAGGAAGTCGCGCGTCTGGCCGGCCGCGAAGTGCGCGGCCGGCCCGAGGTCGAAGCCGCCCTTCACGACCGCCTTCAGCAGCAGCGCCGTGAAGAGGGCGGCCCATACGCCCGCGAAGTCGAGCGCCAGCAGCGACAGCACCCGCAGCGCCTTGCGCAGCGTCGCCAATCGCAGCAGGAACGACAGCGCCGGCGGGCGCTTGCGGCGCACGTCGCGGTCGGGCAGCACCGCCGGCGCGGTGTCCTGCCGCTGATCGAGCTTGAGTGCGCTGTTCGCCACGGTGCGGTCTTGCCTCCAGCGCTTCAAACGGAAGCGCGCTGCCGTTGTTGCGGGTCCGGCGCCGACTACTTCGGCATGCCGACGAGCGCCTCGAGGCCCGCCGCCTCGATCGTGCGGCGCAGCCCGTCGCGCAGCTCGACCTCAGGCTGCCATCCAAGCACCTCTCGCGCGAGCGAGATGTCGGGCTGGCGCACCTGCGGATCGTCCGTCGGCAGCGCCTCGTAGACGATCTCCGAGCGTGAGCCTGTCACCACGAGCACCGACTCCGCCAGCTCGAGCAGCGTGAACTCGTTCGGGTTCCCGACGTTCACGGGATGGTGATGCCCCGACTCGGCGAGGGCGATCATGCCGCGGATGAGGTCCGAGACGAAGCAGAACGAGCGCGTCTGCGAGCCGTCGCCGAAGACGGTGATCGGCCGGTCCTGCAGCGCCTGACGCAGGAACGTCGGGATCGCGCGGCCGTCGTGCGGGCGCATGCGCGGGCCGTACGTGTTGAAGATGCGGATGATCGCCGTGTCGACGCCCTGCTGGCGGTGGTAGGCCATCGTGAGCGCCTCGGCGTAGCGCTTCGCCTCGTCGTAGACGCCGCGCGGCCCGATCGGGTTGACGTGACCCCAGTAGGACTCCGGCTGGGGGTGCACCTGCGGGTCGCCGTAGACCTCGCTCGTCGAGGCGAGCAGGAAGCGCGCACGGTGCTTCTTCGCCAGGCCGAGCGTGTGGTGCGTGCCGTAGGAGCCGACCTTCAGCGTGTGCAGCGGCAGCCGCAGGTAGTCGATCGGCGACGCGGGAGAGGCGAGGTGGTAGACGAAGTCGACCGGCTCGTCGACCTCGTACGGGTGGATGATGTCGACGTTGAAATGGACGAACTCGGCCGTCCGGATGTGCGCGATGTTCGCGAGCGAGCCGGTCTCGAGGTTGTCGACGCAGATGACGCGGTGACCGCGGCGCAGCAGCTCGTCGCACAGATGCGACCCGAGGAAGCCGGCCCCTCCGGTCACGAGGCAGGTTGACATGGAAGCGGAGAATACCCACCGTCGCGGCCTTCACTACGATCGGCGGCGTCCATCCGGCCAGCACCGGACAGGAAGTCGGCCGATCCGCGACCACAGGAGCACCATGGCAGCCACCCGCTTCGTCGAGCGCCTCAACGAGCAGATCGCCTACGAGTTCGCGGCCTCGCAGCAGTACGTCGCGAACGCCGCCTACTACGACGGCGAGACGCTGCCGCGCCTGGCCGCCTTCTTCTACGCGCAGGCGCTCGAGGAGCGCAACCACGCGATGATGATGGTGCAGTACCTGCTCGACGCCGACGCACAGGTGACGATCCCGGGCGTCGGAGCCCCTGAGACGAGCTTCGCCGACGTCGTCGCGCCCGTCGCGCTCGCGCTCGACCAAGAGAAGCGCGTGAGCGATCAGATCGCCGCGCTCGTCGGCGTCGCGCGCGAGGCAGGCGACTTCCAGAGCGAGCAGTTCATGCAGTGGTTCCTGAAGGAGCAGGTCGAGGAGGTCGCCTCGATGAACGACCTGCTGACGATCGTCGAACGGCTCGCCGAGCGCCCGATGGACATCGAGGACTGGCTCGCCCGCGAGCAGCCGGGCGGTCAAGGCAACGACCCGACCGCGCCCGCCGCGGCCGGCGGCGCCGTCTGACGCATCACACGCGCGCTTCGCGACAGCTCCGCGCCGCAGCTCTGGAGCGCCCGCAACAATTGAGCCGCACCCCCTTCTGCACGGGCGATCGCCTCCCTACGGTCGCCCGCCGGTGCTGCCGCGCGCGACACAAGATCCTTGGGGTAGACGAGTCGTCCTGACCTCGGGACGATGGGCGCATGCGCTCAAGGGGCACCCGGAGATCTCGCCGTTCATCGACGCCGTCCTCACGACGGTGCACACGCCCGACGTCATCACCCCGGACCACCACAGAGGACGTTGGCGGTACTGGCAGTCGAGCACCGGTCCCAGTCGCTGGCTCTACGTCGTCGTGGAGTGGAACGCGATCGAGCCCTACATCGTCACGGCCTACGCCAAGCGAAAGGATCCACCGTGAACACGACCATCGATGATTTTCCGCCCGTCGCCGTGGCGATCGACGGCGTCACCTTCGACCGCTACCACTACGACGAGGTCGCCGACACGCTCTGCTTCCACACCGGTCCCACCGCGTGGGCGGTCGACTTCGACGAGACGACTGAAGATCACCTCATGCGCTTCGACAGGCGGGGCAAGCTGCTCAGCCTGACGATCCTGAACGCTCGCTGGCACCTCGATCGCGACGGCACGATCGACGTGACGCTTCGCGACGGCGGGCCGACGACTCGGCTTGCGCGCGAAGTCGTCGAGCCGCTGCTGGTCGAGACGTTGCGCTACGCCTGACTGCTATCCAGCGGCGGCGGCGTGCCCGGCACCCACGTCGCAGAGCCGTCCGCGTCGCGCTCGCGCTTCCAGATCGGCGCCAGCGCCTTCAGGCGATCGATGATCTCGCGGCCGCCGGCGAACGCCTCCGCGCGGTGCGGCGCCGAGACGGCGACGAGCACGGACGCCTCCGACAGCGGGACGACGCCGACGCGGTGCTCGGCGGCCGCGGCGCACAGGCCGTGGCGCTCGATCGCCGCGGCGACGACTGTCCGCATCTGCTCCAGCGCCATCTCCCGGTAGGCCTCGTACTCGAGCGACGGCACGTCGCGCGTGACGCCGCAGAACGTCACGACGGCGCCGGCGCGCGGGTCGCGCACGCGTGCGACGAGCGCGTCGAGCGACAGCGGCCCGTCGCCGATCGCGACGTGCGGGTCGGCCGCCGTGCGCAACGGCCCCGCTCCACCCGACACCGGCGGGATCAGCGCCAGCTCGTCCCCGGCCGCAAGCGGCGCGTCATCGTCGGCGTACGCGCGGTTGACCGCCAGCACGAGCGGAAGCCCCTGCGCGAGCGCAGCGACCTGCGCGTCGGCGAGCGCGTCGCGCACGAGCGCGCCCTCCGGCAGCTCGAGCGACAGCTCGCTGGCGCCGGCGCGCTCGCGCAGCTGAGCGAACAGGCGGATGCGCACGAGCATGCGGTCAGCGTACGCAAACCGCATGCGGGCGCGCCGGCCCGCGCCGGCGAGGAACGCAAATGCGTGCCCCTCCTCGCATCTGGGGGCGACTTCGCGCGACGCGAAGTAACCTGCACCCTCTATGAGCGCCACCGAGGAACACCGCTTCGTCGCCCCGATCGTCGGCCCGGACGACCCGCGGCACTTCACCGACTCCGGCATCGAGATCGGGCCCCTCTACACCGAGGACGACGTCCCCGAGCAGCTCCAGCTCGGCGAGCCCGGCAGCTTCCCCTACACGCGCGGCGTCCACCGCGACATGTACCGCAAGCGGCTGTGGACGATGCGGCAGTACGCCGGCTACGCGTCCGCGAAGGAGTCGAACGAGCGTTACAAGTACCTGCTCGCGCACGGCTCGACGGGCCTCTCGATGGCGTTCGACCTGCCGACCCAGCTCGGCCTCGACTCGGACGACCAGCGCTGCCTCGGCGAGGTCGGCCGCACCGGCGTCGCGATCGACACGATCGACGACATGCGGACCGCGTTCGACGGCATCCCGCTCGATCAGGTCTCGACGTCGATGACGATCAACGCGCCCGCCGCGGTGCTGCTGCTGCTCTACCAGCTCGTGGGCGAGGAGCAGGGCGTAGCGCCGGAGCAGCTGCGCGGCACGACGCAGAACGACATCATCAAGGAGTACGTCGCGCGCGGGAACTTCATCTACCCGCCCGAGGGCTCGATGCGCCTGACGACGGACCTGTTCGCGTACTGCAAGGACACCGTGCCGAGATGGAACACGGTCTCGATCTCCGGCTATCACTTCCGCGAGAAGGGCTGCAGCGCCGTCCAGGAGGTCGCGTTCACGCTCTGCAGCGGGATCGCCTACGTGCAGGCCGCGGTCGACGCCGGCCTCGCGGTCGACGACTTCGCGCCGCGACTGGCGTTCTTCTTCAACGGCCACAACAACGTCTTCCAAGAGGTCGCGAAGTTCCGCGCGGCGCGCAAGATGTGGGCGCAGATCATGCGCGAGCGCTTCGGCGCGCAGGACGAGCGCTCGCTCAAGCTGCGCTTCCACACGCAGACCGGCGGCGTCACGCTGACCGCCCAGCAGCCGGAGAACAACATCGTGCGCGTCGCGCTGCAGGGCTTCGCCGCGGTCTGCGGCGGCACGCAGTCGCTGCACACGAACGGCTACGACGAGGCGCTCGCGCTGCCGACCGAGCGCGCCGCGAAGATCGCGCTGCGCACGCAGCAGATCATCGGCCACGAGTCGGGCGCGGCCGACACGGTGGATCCGTTCGCCGGCTCCTACTACGTCGAGGCGCTCACGGCGGAGATCGAGCAGCGCGCCGGCGAGCTGATCGCCAAGGTCGACGAGCTCGGCGGCTCGGTCAACGCGATCGCGTTCATCAAGAACGAGATCGAGGAGTCGGCCTGGGGCTACCAGGAGCGCTACAAGCAGGAGCAGGACATCGTCGTCGGCGTCAACAAGTACGTCGACGAGGCGCTCGAGGTGCCGGACCTGCTGCGCGTCGACCCCGAGTCCGAGCGCGAGCAGGTCGAGCGGCTGAAGGCGTTCAAGGCGAACCGCGACCAGCAGCTCGTCGACACCCGGCTCGAGGAGCTGCGAGAGGCGGCACGCGGCAACGGCAACCTGCTGCCGCCGATCCGCCAGGCGCTGAAGGACCGCGCCTCGATGGGCGAGGTCTGCGGCGCGATGCGCGACGTGTTCGGCAGATACCAGCCGGACATCTAAGGCAGCGAGGCGCGCTCAAGCGGTCGGACCGCTGCCGCTTTTCGGAACTCCGACGTTTGCGATACGGGCACGCGGGCACTCCTCCGGGGCGACGCTCCGGCGTCCGTATCCCGTCACGGAGGAGGATTCGATGCGGTCCGTCCCTGCGCGCGTCCTGGTCGCCCTGGTTGTCGCCCTGCCGCTGTCGCTCGTGCTCGCCGCCAGTGCGTCAGCCGCCTTCTCGATCAGACCGGACGTCGAAGCCACGACCCCGAGCGGGGACCTGCCACCGGGCAACGATCCGAACGCCGCCGGCGCCCATCCCGACTTCGTCATCAGATTCGACTTCGGCGACGCGAGACAGGGCACGGCCGACAGCGTCGAGGGCTTCACGATGCACCTCGCGCCGGGGATCGTCTCCTACGTGAACCACGTGGAGGAGTGCACGGCCGCGCAGTTCGCGCAGGGCAGCGGCGTGCAGTCGACGTGCCCGCCCGGATCGAGAGTCGGGGAGACGACGACCGACGTGACCGGCAGCCTGCTCGGGATCGACACCGCGGTGCCGCAGCTCGCCGGGAACATCTTCAACATCGAGCCGCCGACCGGCTCTCCCGCTGCGCTCTGCATCGACATCGCCACCGGCGTCCCGGGCCAGGACGTCAAGCTCGTCGCCGTCATCGGCGTCGACCCGCACGACCTCGGCCTGACCGCCACGCTGCACGGGCTGCCCAACACGCTCGACCTGCCGCTGCTCGGCGGCGTCGCCCCGATCCACGTCGACCGCATCGTGCAGACGCTCTACGGCTACGTCGGCAGAGCGTCGTTCTTCACGAACCCGACCGCGTGCATCCCCGCTCCCGTCTCCGTCGTCGCGACGTCGCACGCGGGTGCGAGCGCGAGCGGCGCCGCGTCCTACACGCCGAGCGACTGCGATGGCGTGCCGTTCTCCACGAGACTCGCGATCGCCGTCGACCCGCCGATCAGCGACTGGACCTCGACCGTCACGACCAACGTCCAGCCCGGCGCGGCCGACATCCCACGCGCGAACTCGCACGTGCGCTCGACGACGGTCGTGCTGCCCGAGAGCTTCCTGCTGAACCCAGCGCTCGCAGCGCGGCTCGACGCCTGCACCGACGCGCAGTTCCAGCTGAGAGACACCTCCGTCGAAGCGAGATGCCCGCCGTCCTCCGCGGTCGGCGACATCGACTTCGTCTCGCCGATCCTCGGCTCGTTCCCCGGCAGAGCGTACTTCGGCAACAGCGCTCCCGGCGACCGCCTGCGCCTGTTCCTCGACGTGCCGCTCTACGGCGCGCACATCAAGGTCTCGGCGCACGTGCGACCGAGCACGACGACGGGTCAGATCACGACGATCTTCGACGAGCTGCCGCAGATCGCGTTCACCGACTTCACCCTCACCTTCCACGGCGGCCCGCGCTCCGCGCTCGTCTCCCCGACGCAGTGCGGCACGCACACCGCGAGCGCGGTCACCAGCCCGTGGTCAGGGACGCCGCCACAGCCGTCGACCGGCAGCTTCACCGTCTCGTGGGACGGCAGAGGAGCGCCGTGCCAGCGGATCTTCCAGCCGTCGATGACGACCGCCGTCTCGAACGCGCGAGCCGGCGACTCGCCCGACTTCACGCTGACCGCGACGCGGCCGGACCGCAACATCCCGGTCGGCCGCATGACGTTCGACCTGCCGCCGGGCCTCGTCGGCAACCTCGCGCTCAGAGGGCTCGTGCAGTGCTCGCTCAGCGCTGCGGCCACCGCGAGCTGTCCGGACTCGAGCCGCCTCGGGCCGGTCACCTCAGTCGACGGCTCCGGCACCGAGCCGCCGGCGCTGCCGGGCGACATCTTCCTGACGAAGCCGAAGCAGCCCGGCGATCCCGCCGGCCTGTCGGTCGCGGTGCCGGCGAGACTCGGCCCGGTCGACGCGGGCATCGTGATCGTCGGGGTGCGCCTGACGCTGCGCCCGGACGGCGGCCTGCACGTGGTCAGCGACCCGATCCCGTCGCTCGTCGAGGGCATCCCGCTCGCGATCCGCAGACTGACGGTGAAGGTCTCGCGCAACGGCTTCATGCGCAATCCGACGAGCTGCGGTGAGAAGACCGCGCTGGGCCACTTCGACTCGCTCGGTGGCGAGCACGCCGAGATCGGCTCGAAGCTGACCTTCAGCGACTGCGACAGACTTGCCTTCGACCCGAGGATCAGAGCGTTCATCGGCGCGAGGCACCGCACCCGCGTCGGCGCGCACCCGCCGTTCACGACGGTCGTCAGCGCGAACGGCGACGACGCGACGATCCGCAGCGCGCACGTGCGCCTGCCGAGGGGCGTGGCATCGAACACCCGCTCGTTGAACGCCGCCTGCGCGACCGATGCGTTCGCCGCCGGCAGATGCCCGCCGCAGTCGCAGGTCGCGAAGGCGGTCGCGCTCAGCCCGCTGCTGCGCGACCCCGTCACCGGGCCGGTCTACCTCGTCAAGCGCCCGATCGGCCAGAAGGGCCTGCCGAGACTCGTCGTGCAGTTCCGCACCCCGGTCGCGCTCGACCTCGAGGGGACCGTCAACATCGGCAAGCGCGGCGGCATCGCGACGACGTTCCCGGTCGTGCCGG
>Ga0126310_10000884_pt1 | contig 11052 bp, 9 predicted proteins | sample Plot60_FD_92540 | JGI IMG/M metagenome (GOLD analysis project Ga0126310, IMG submission 92540) | Serpentine soil microbial communities from UC McLaughlin Reserve, CA, USA - Plot60 | ecosystem: Environmental > Terrestrial > Soil > Grasslands | place: USA: UC McLaughlin Reserve, Lake County... | reverse complement strand
GCCTACCGGACGCCTGACGAACTCATCGACGGCGCCTCGTCCTCGACCATCCGTCGGCGCCTCAACGACGGTACGGCGTACCGGATCCTGAAGGTGCCGCACCAGCCCCGAGAACTCGAAGGGCGGCTTGGCCGCTTGGGCTGGTCGGTCACGGTCACTCAGACGTCCGGGCCTTTGTTTTGGGGTGCAGGCCGTCCTGCTGCAGCTACGCCGCAAGTGGAACAAGCAGCCGCGTGACCGGAATCAGGACGGCACGTGGCGGATGCTCGACCGCGTCCAGAAGTCGCATGCCGCCCGCGTGAAGGAACCAGCCCGAAGGTCGTGCCGATCCGCAAGGGCGCGAAGTCGTGAAGTGCCCCCGGCCGGAATCGAACCAGCGCACGCGGTTTAGGAAACCGCTGCTCTATCCACTGAGCTACGGGGGCTCGAAGCGCAGAGTAGCGCCGGCCCGACCGAGCTCCACCTCGAATGCCGCAGCTCCCTCACGAGCCGATCACGAGGCCTAGTCGGCGGTGCACACGACCTCAACTTCCGCCCGCCGGCGCCGTCGTAGAAGACACGTGCGACGCGGCGCGCTCACGATCGGCGTCTGTGCAGTGCTTGTTGCCGTGGCCGCGTGCGCGCGCAGCGAGGGGCAGGCGGTGTCACCCGCTCGCCGCGCGGCGCCGGGCCCCGATCTCCTCTTGCGTGCGATCACGCCGGAACGCCTGAAGGCTCATCTCGCCGCCCTCGCGGCTATTGCCCACGGTAACGGCGGCACGCGCGAGGCAGGCACGCGCGGCTATCAGCAGTCGGTCGCCTACGTGTCCCGGCAGCTCCGCCGCGCCGGATACCGACCTCGGCTCCAGTCGTTCTCGTTCAATCGGTTCCGCGAGACGCGGCCTCCCCGGTTCGAGCGCCTCGCGCCGGGCGCGAAGCGGTATCGGAGCGGGCGCGACTTCGTCACGATGCGCTACTCGGGCGGCGGAGTCGTCACCGCACCGGTGGCGCCCGTCGAGCCCACGTCGGCCTCGAGCGCATGCGAGGCGTCGGCGTTCAGCGGCTTCCCGCGCGGCGCCGTCGCTCTCGTGCGGCGCGGCACCTGCTTCATGTTCCTGAAGGCACGCAACGCGCGTGCGGCCGGCGCAAGCGGGGTGCTGCTCGCGAACGAGGGCGGGCCAGGACGAGCGGCGCCAGTGCTCGGAACGCTCGTCCGACCCGGCATCGGCATTCCGGTGCTCGGGATCTCGGCGGCACTCGGCGCCGAGCTGGCGCGGGCGGCGCAGGCCGGCAGCGTCCGCGTGCGGATCGCCGTCTCAGCTGTCACGCGGCGGGCGAAGGCGGTGAACGTGCTCGCGGATCTGCCGGGGAGGGACGGCACCGTGCTGCTCGGCGCGCACCTCGACTCCGTTGCCATCGGACCGGGGATCAACGACAACGGATCCGGCTCGGCGCTGGTGCTTGAGATCGCGCGGCAGGCCCGGCGCCTCCGCGTGCGGCCGCAGCACGGCCTCCGCTTCGCCTTCTGGGGGGCCGAGGAGCTCGGGCTCGTCGGCTCCTCCGCCTACGTCCAGAGCTTGAGTGCGCAGCAGCGAGCTCAGCTCCGCGCCGTCCTCAACTTCGACATGGTCGGCTCCCCGAACTTCGGGCGCTTCGTCTACGACGGCGACAAGGCGCCGGCCGGCTCGAAGCAGATCGAGGACTCGTTCCGCGCCTACTTCGCGGCTCACAGGCAGGCGGTGGAAGAGGTCTCACTCGAGGGTTCGTCGGACCACGCGCCGTTTGCGCAGGCCGGCATCCCCGTCGGCGGTCTCTTCACGGGGGCCGATTCGCGGAAGGAGCCCGGCCTCGCACGCCGCTTCGGCGGCGGCGCGAACCGGCCGTTCGACGCGTGCTACCACCAGGGTTGCGACACGCTCTCGAACGTCAACGTGCGGGTCCTCGGCCAGATGGCCGACGCGGCGGCCTTCGTGGCGCTACGCCTCGCGGGCTAGCCGGCTCGCCGAAGTTCGTTCTCGACCTGGCGGTAGGCCGGCGAGGCCGGCGGTAGTTTCTGGAGCGCCTCCTGGAAGAGCGTCGTCGCCTCGTCGGTCTCGCCCTGCCGCCGGTAGACGAGCCCGAGGTTGGCGATCGCCTGGCCCTCGTGCTCCTCGTCGCCGAGCTCGCGAAGGACATCGACCGCCTGCTCGAGGTACTCGACGGCGGCCCCTTCGGCACCGCTGTTGGCGAGCGCGAGGCCGAGGTTGTTGAGCGTCAGCGCTTCGGCACGCTGGTCGCCGAGGTCGCGGACGATCTCGAGCGCGGCTCGATGCTGCTGCGCCGCCTCCTCGGCATTGCCTTCGCGCCGAAGCCGCGCGCCGAGCTGGTTGAGCTCCTCAGCGCGCCGACCGGGATCGACCGAATGAACCTTGAGGAGGCCAACCCGGTACATGCCGCTCACGGAGCGCTCGAAGGTGCGCGGAGCGAAGCCACGCGTCCGCTGCGGTACGTTCGCCGTCCAGCGCCGAAGCCGCGAGGCGCCCGTGCGAAGCCAAGAGCCGCCCGTCCGCGCGGAGCGGGAAGCGGCTGCCGTCGACGCTGCGACAAACTCGAGCGCGGGGCGCACATCGAGGCGACGCAGGAGCGAGACCGTGCCGGCCCCGAGCAGCGCGACCAAAGTCACGGCGATGATCGCCAGCCCGACGAGGACGAGCGACAGGGCCATCAGCAGGCCGGCAAAAAGCAGCGCCAAGGCCGCGGCGGCAAGAACGCGCCGGTGAAGCCGCTGCCGATCTTCCGTCACCGCCGAGCTCGCGATCTGGGCATGCGATCCTCCTGGGGAAGACTGCCATTCGTCGGCGAATTGCGGGTTCCTGCGCGGAATCACCGCAGCGCCGGCACAACCTCCTGCGCGAAACGCTCCAGCTGAGCCTGCGGATCCTCCGCCGGCCAAAAGATGAAGGTGTCGAAGCCGAGCTCGGTCGCGAAGCTCGACAGCGTCTCGACCCAGTGACCGGGCGGGCCGTCAACGATCCCGTTCGCGCGCGTATCGGCGATCGTGCCGCTGACGTTGTAGACGCGGCGGATCTCAGCCGGGTCACGGCCGGCCGCGGCCGCGCCTTCGTCCACCCGTCGCGACAGCTCGGGGACGCGTTCCGGCGTCGCCCAGCCGATCGACGGCACCCATCCGTCTGCCGCCCGTCCCGTCAGCGCTAGGGCGCGCGGCTTGCCGACGCCGAGCCAGATCCCGATCGGGTGCATCGGTCGAGGGCCTGGGTGGAGCCCCTTCACCGAGTAGTGCGTGCCCTCGAACCCGATCGTCCGCTCGCCGCTCCAGAACGCGCGGATGATCTGGATCGCCTCCTCGAGCGCCTCCAGCGACTCGCGGCCCGAGCGGACGGGACCGCCGATCGCGCCGATCGCCTCCCAGAACGCGCCGGCGCCGAGGCCGAGCTCGAACCGGCCGCCGGAGAGGACGTCGAGCGAGGCCGCCTGCTTCGCGAGCATCGCCGGGCCGCGAAGGGGCAGGTTCGCAACGTCGGGGAAGACCCGGATGCGCCTGGTTCGCGCCAGGAGGTCGGCGATCAGCGCGAATGTGTCGAGGTAGCGCCACTGGTACGGGTGGTCTTGGATGCCCAGCAGATCGAGCCCGAGCTCGTCCGCCCGCGTCGCGAGAAGACGCAATGTGGCGGCGTCGGCGCTCGTCGGGACGAGGCTCAACCCGAACTCGAGCGGCCGGCCGTAACGAGACATCGCCACGGAGCGAATCCTGCCCGTCCTCCCTCGTGTCGGGGTCCGCTCCCCCATTCGGACCCCGGCTCGCGCGCACCACGCGGCGAGCGCGTGCGGGGTAGCCACTAGCCTTCGCGCGTGCACATCCAGGGGGAGAGGCGCTTCGAGGCCGCGCCGGAGGATGTCTACCGCGCGCTGACGGATCCGGACGACATCTCGGCGGCGTTCGCGGCGATCGAGTTGGTCGAGGCCGAGGCGAACGAATGGACGGTGCTCGTCAAGCCGCCGCTTCCCGGCGGCTTCCGCCTCAAGTTCTCCGTGCGCCTAGACGATCTCCGCGAGCCCGAGCACGCGCGGCTGCGCGCATGGGGCAAGAGCCTCGGCGGGCGGGTCTCGGTCGACAGCTCCTTCGAGCTCGAGCCGGACGGGGAGGGAACTCAGATGCGGTGGCAGGCCGAGGTCGATGCCGCCGGGCTGTTCTCGGGTCTCGGCAGCCAGGCGCTCGGTCCGGTCGCAACGCACCAGGCCGAGCGGGCGCTTGCGCGCCTCGCGGCGCGGATGGAGCAGCCGGCGCCTAGGTGAGCTCGACGTGGCGCTGGGCGATGCAGGCGTCGGCCCAGCGCTCGGCAGTCTCGATCAGGCGGCCGGCCAGCTCTTCGCGGCGGCCGCGGTCCTCAGGAAGCGAGTCGGCGTCGACCTCGATGCGCACCTGGTGGATGGACGCCTCCGAGTGGCTGTCGATCTCGTGACGCTCCTCGGACACGATCGACACCGACCCGACCTTCTCGAGCACCTGAGTCGCGAGCTGGTCGATCTCGGCCGGAGTGGCCTCGCGCCCCGCGAACATCCCGAAGTTGACGCGCACCTCCAGCGCCGGCGGCTGGTGCTCGTGCACGGCGAAGGCGAGCGTGTCCAGGTCACGGTTCATGGTCCACATTGCCTTCCCCAAAGTGGTGAACGGCTAACAAGAACGAGCTCTAACCCTCTCGCGGCTCCCAGCGAAAGCCGCGAACCGCTCCGGCGAGACCGACGAGGCCCCAGACGGCGATGACGGCGACGTCGTCAAGGTGCTCCCAGATCCGCTCGTCGTAGACCATCACGTCGCGGGTCAGCGCGATCAGGTGGCTGAGGGGCAGGAGCGCAGCGAGCTTCTGGAGGAGGTCGGGGAAGGTGTCCTGGGAGAAGAACGCGCCGGAGATGAACGAGAGCGGCAGGTAGAGCGCGTTCACGACGGCCGAGGAGCCTTCGGCGCTCTTGATCAGCGCGGTCAGGCCGATGCCGAGTGCAGCGAAGGATGCCGCACCGAGCAGCAGGACGAGAATCAGGGAGGCGAGCGAGTCCGCGATCGGCACGTCGTACGCGAGGCGCCCGAGCGCGATCAGGATCGCCGCCTCGAGCAGGAAGATGAAGATGATCGAGCCAAGCACCGCCCCGACGTACGTCGAGGGCGGCAGCGGCGTGGCGCGAAGGCGCTTGAGTACGCCCGACTCCCGGCGGATCACGAGCAGGAGTGCGAGGCCGGCGAACGTCGTCGACGCGGCGCCGTAGCCGATCATCCCCGCGAGCAGGAACTGGTAGCCGTCGACGCCGTTGATCTCGTCGTCGCCGTACGCCGACCCGAGCAGCAGGAAGAAGAGGATCGGCAGGAGGAAGGTGAAGAAGGCCAGCTCGCGGCTCCGCCAGAAGAGCGTCTGCTCCGCCTTGAGCTGGTGCAGGAAGAGCCTCACTCCGCCGCTTCCTCGGTGAGCGAGAGGTAAACCTCCTCGAGCGTCGGCCGATGAACCTCGAGCCCCTGGAGCTCGAGCCCGTCGCGTAGCGCCTCCGCCGTAAGCTCGTGGAGGACGCGCACCGGCTCCTCGGTCTCCAGCACGACCTGCTCGCCGTTCCGGCGGTAGCGGATCACCGTCGACGGCGCCTGTGCGATCAGCTCTGCGGGCGTTCCCGAGGCGACGATCTCCCCGCGGGTCAGTACCGCCACGCGGTCGGCGAGCTGGTGCGCCTCTTCGATGTAGTGCGTCGTCAGGAGGATCGTCTTGCCGAACGAGCGCAGCGATCGGATCGTCTCCCAGGCCGCGCGTCGGGCTCCCGGATCGAAGCCGGTGGTCGGCTCGTCGAGAAACAGCAGCTCGGGATCGCCGACGAGTGCCACGCCGAGGTCTAGCCGTCGCTTCTGGCCGCCCGAGAGCATGCGCGTCCTCGCACGGGCTTTCTCCTCGAGCCCGACGACGGCGAGCACCTCTGACGGCGGCCGCGGGTTGTCGTAGTACCCGGCGAAGAGCTCGAGATGCTCGATCACGCTGAGGTTGGGGAAGAGCTCGCCCGTCTGCGGGACGATCCCGATCCGCGACCTCCACGCTCTGTCGGCGCGCTCTGGATCCTTGCCCAGCACGCGCACCTCGCCGGCGTCGCGTCGCCGGTAGCCGACGAGAATCTCGACCGTCGTCGTCTTGCCGGCGCCGTTGGGGCCGAGGAGGCCGAAGACCTCGCCCGCTCCGAGCTCGAAGTCGATACCGCGCACGGCCTCGAAGGCGCCGTACGACTTGCGGAGACCCCGCACCTCGATCGCGTTCATGTCTAGACGCTATGAGATCAAGGAGGCGATCGACGTCTCGATCTCGTGTCAGTGACTGCTGGGGAGCGCCGCCCGCCGCCCAGGCGTCCGGTGCGGTCGGGGCCGGGCAGCGTGCCGAGACGCGCCCGGCCCGGCGCGTATAGGGGGTCAGCACGCGCCGATGGACCGCACCGAATGGTTCGCTGGTTACGACGTCATACGGCGGCCGCGGTTGGAAGACTGCGGGCGTGCCGAGCTTTCGCTACGTCGTCGCCGACGTCTTCACCGAGACGCCGCTCGCCGGCAATCAGCTCGCCGTCTTCACCGACGCGCGCGAGATTTCCGACGACGTCCTCCAGCCGCTCGCGCGCGAGTTGAACTTCTCCGAGACAGTGTTCGTCTACCCGCCGGAGGCGGGCGGTCACGTCCGTCTGCGGATCTTCACGCCCGCGGTTGAGATGCGGTTCGCCGGGCACCCGATGCTCGGGACCGCATTCGTGCTCGCCGCGCCGCTGCAGCTCGGCGAGATCCGCCTCGAGACGAAGGCGGGGGTCGTCCCGGTCACGCTCGAGCGGGACGAGAGCGGCCGCATCACGTTCGGCCGCATGGAGCAGCCGGTGCCGACGATCGAGCCGTACGCCAACGAGGATGACGTACTCGCTGCGCTCGGCGTGGCGGAGTCGGCGTTGCCGATCGAGCTCTACGACAACGGGGTAAAGCACGTCTACGTCGGGCTCGGCTCCGCGGAAGAGGTCGCGGCGCTGAAACCCGACTTCGGCGCTCTCGGAGAGCTCCCCGGCGTCGAGGGGACGAACGTCTTCGGCGGAGACGGCACGCAATGGAAGCTGCGGATGTTCGCGCCGGCCGACGGGGTCCCCGAGGACCCGGCGACGGGGTCGGCGGCCGGACCACTGGCGCTCCACCTCGCCCGTCACGGCCGGATCGCGTTCGGCCAAGAGATCGAGATCTCTCAGGGCGTGGAGGTCGGCCGCCCATCGACGCTCTACGCGCGGGCCGTCGGCTCCGCCGAGCAGCTCGAGCGCGTCGAGGTCGGCGGCTCGGCGGTCGTCGTGGCGCGCGGCGAGTTCCAGCTACCGAGGTAGCTCGACGTCCCGGATCTCCCACGCGCGGAGCTCCAGCGCCGCTGGGCCGAAGGAGGCCGAGATTCGCTCCGGGTGCTCGCACGCGACCGTCGCGTGCAGGCGACGGCCGCGGCGTCGCAGCGAAGAGAGAACGACGCCCGGACCGTGAAGCTCGGGACCGGCCGCGCTTGTCGGCCCATCGAGGGCTTGGCCGCGTGCGCTCAGAAACGGGTGCCTGTAGCGCTCGAGCTGCCCAAGGACGTCGGCCTCGTGCCAGCCGGCCTCGTGCGGATAGAGCCCGAACTCCAGACGCCAGGGGCCGCGGCACTGGCCCGCCGGAATCGCAAGCTCGGCTCCGGCGGGCCTCTCGCGGTACGGGTGTGCGCTCCTGCTGATCAGCCCTGTCGACCGAAGCACCGTCAGCGCCAGCTCTCGTCCCTCCACCAGCTCGTACTCCATCGGGTGGTTCAGCAGTGCCGCGACGCCGCCGGCGTCGACGAACCCGTACGCCGGGAAGGTGGGGAGCGCGAGCTCGCCGAACCCGCTCTCCGCTTCGAGACCGCGCTCGACGACGGCGAACTGGCCCTCGGCGGCGGACACCTGCACGCGCTGGGGGAGCGGGACGTGGAAACGGAGGCGATGGTCGCCGAGCGGGTTGTCGAATTCGATGCGGACGCGGCAAAAAGGTTCGCCCGCTCGTAGCTCGACGGTTGTCACGACCTCGACCGGAACCTCGGCCGCCGACCACCGGTAGGCGCGCACGATGCGCAAGGCGCCTTGCACCGGGCCCGGGCGGTCGACTGTGACGCTGACTTCGACGGGGTCGTCGACGATGCAGTCGTTCGAAGGGGGCGCATAGTTGTAGCTGTCGCCCGCGTCGCCGCCGTCCACAAGGCGGCCGATGCCCTCGATCCCGTTCAGCGTGAAGGTGCCGGCGCCGTCCACGGTGATGGAGACGAGGTCGTTCTCCAGACGCTCCTCATCGGCCCGGACGGGATGCTCCAGCGAAGCGGAACCCTCGACGGCGCGGACGGCGCTCCAGCCAAGCGGCGGCACGGGAACCTGGGCGACGACCGTCGTGCGGGGGCGAGCCGCGATGCGGACCTCCCATTCGCCCTCGTCGCCGCTCGTCGCGAGCTCGAGCTCCTGCTTCAGCTCCTCGGGGTGGAGCCAGATCGGTCTGTCCTCGTCATCGACGACGAACGTGATCTGCCGGCCTTCGATCGTGAGGCCGTTCAGCCTTCGGCCGAAGAGCTCGCGCCCGTGGAGGCGGCGGCTCAGCCAGGTGGACGCCTCCGAGCCGCGGATTCGCTCGGTGTGCAAGAGCGGCGCGTTTCGGTGCAACGATTGCGTCGCCATTCGGCGCCCGTCGCCGAGCTCGAGCGCGATCTCGTTCCATTCGGCCGGAACCGGCAGGGCCAACTCCACGAGGCCGGATCGCTCGAACGGCGAGGGGTTGAAGACGACGTCGGAGCCGAGCGGCGCGTTGGCGGCGGCGTGTCGCGCTGCGTCCTCTGCGAGGCCCATCGCGATCTGCTCGGCCTCGGCGCAGCGGACGAGCACCTGCGCCGAGACGTCGTCGACGGAGCAGCCGCAGATCGAGTCGTGCGCGGAGTTCTCGATCACGCGGCGCCAGGCGAGGTCGAGCAGGCGCTCCGGCCAGGCGGTCCCGTAGAGCGCCTGCAACGGCTCGGCATACCTCGTGAGCGCCCGCTCCGCCCGTGCCATTGCGGCTTTCAGGTCGAGCCGCGCGGACAGCGTGCCCATGAGGATGTTGGCGCGGGCACTCGACCGTAGTTCGCCACGCCACCGCGATTGCGGAGGTAGCCCGTTCGTGCTCTCGAGGTAGGTCGGCAGCGTCGACACAAGAACCTCTGCTGCGCTCTCCTCGAGCAGGTCGGCGAGCCGCGGCAGCGGTTCCATGTGGTCGGTTCCGAACATGGCGAGGATCGGCTCGTCGCCGAAGAAGTCGCGGTGCGACTCGCGAACGACCTCGAGGCCGCGGCCGAGCTTGCCCGGCACGTCGAGCAGGTACGCGCCGTTTCCGTATCCGTGGGGCAGGTACTCGGCGCGGACGGACGAGCCGTCCGGCGCCTCCCATGCGAATGCGTGCGACGCGATCGCCGCGGGAACGCCGCGCCAGACGAGGGCGTGCTCGATTCCCGCCCGCCGGAGCATCTGCGGCATCTGCGCGACGTGGCCGAACATGTCGGGGAGATACCCCACCGCCATCGAGCCGCCGAGCTCGGCCGCGCGGCGCTGCCCGTACTCGAGATTCCGCAGGATCGTCTCGCCCGAGACCAGGAACTCGTCCATCAGCACCTGCCAGGGCCCGATCGCCAGTCGCCCCGACTGCACGAGCCGGCGCAGACGGTCCTCGTTCTCGGGCCGGATCTCGAGGTAGTCGTCGAGCGTCGCCAGCTGGCCGTCGAGCGTGAAGCGGTAGCGGTCGTCTTCCTCCATCGTCTCGAGCAGGCGGTCGACGAGCCCCACGAGCTTCAGCCGAAAGGACTGGAACGGGAGGTACCACTCCCGGTCCCAGTGCGTGTGCGGGACAAGGTGCACTGTCGTCAAGCGGCCGGACTCTAAGCGTTCGCTTGTGCGTAGGTTTCCGTGTGGCGTCCCGGGCGATCGTGGGGTGTTTGGCGGCTGCGGCGCTCGCGTGTGGGGTGGCGGGCGGCGCGCCGGGATCGCGGTCGCTCGGAGTGCCCTGGGACGGCAGGCTCGTCGGAGCCGTGCAGCTCGCGCCGGAGGGGCGACATTTCTTCACGTGGGACTACGTGCGCCGTCGCTCGCCGAACCGCGGCTGGCGGCGCTACGGAAATGGACGGCTCCTCAGGGTGCTGCTCGGCGTCCTCCGCTCGTACGCAGCTGCTCATCCGGAGGCTCCGCGAGTCGGGATCGGCGACCTTTCACGTCAGCACGGCGGCGATTTCGGTCCCCGCTTCGGCGGGATCGGCCACGCCTCGCACCAAAACGGCCTCGACGTCGACGTCTACTATCCGCGCCTCGACCGTCGGGAGCTCCCGCCGCACGTGCCTCGCCAGATCGATCGGAGGCTCGCCCAGGACCTGGTCACACGCTTCGTCGCCGCGGGCGTTGCCAAGGTGTTCGTCGGGCCGCACACCGGGTTGCGTGGACCGCCTGCCGTCGTCGAGGAGCTTCCTGCGTACCACGACAACCACATGCATGTGCGGATCCCAGGTGACGGAATCCGCTCGGAGCTCGCCGGCACCAGTACGCGCGGTCAGCCGATCCGCGCGTTCAGGCTTGGCTCCGGCCGACCGCTCATCCTCGTCGTCGGCTCGGTCCACGGCGATGAGCCCGCCGGGACCGTCGTCGCCACGCGCCTCCTGCACGTGAGGCCGCCGGCGCGCGGCTCGATCCGCGTCGTCGAGGACCTCAATCCGGACGGGCACGCGGCGAAGCAGCGAAAGGACGCCAACGGGGTCGACCTGAACCGCAACTTTCCGCCGGCCGCGGCCTCCGAGCGGGAGACCCGCCTGGCGATGCACCTGATCCTCCGGCTGCGGCCGGACGTCACGATCTGGTTTCACCAGCCCCAGGCGGTCGTGCGGGCCTGGGGGCCCAGCGTCGGCGTCGCCAGCCGCTTCGCGCGGCTCGCGGGGATGCGCTTCCGCAAGCTGCCCTGGCCGCCGGGCTCGGCGACGGCTTGGCAGCACACGGCGCTCCCGCGCTCGCGCGCCTTCGTCGTCGATCTTCCTCGCG
>Ga0126310_10000883_pt1 | contig 11054 bp, 9 predicted proteins | sample Plot60_FD_92540 | JGI IMG/M metagenome (GOLD analysis project Ga0126310, IMG submission 92540) | Serpentine soil microbial communities from UC McLaughlin Reserve, CA, USA - Plot60 | ecosystem: Environmental > Terrestrial > Soil > Grasslands | place: USA: UC McLaughlin Reserve, Lake County... | reverse complement strand
CGGTGCTGCCCTGGATGTGCGTTGAATACCTGTTCCTCAGCCTCGCGACTCCCACCACGCTCTGGCTAAGGGTCCGATTCGCAGCTCGTCAGCTGTTGCGGAATCGCCTCGCCTACGCGTTCCTGCTCGCTGGTTTCGGATCTGGCGCCGCCCTGCTGGCATCCTCGGCGGTCTATGTCGCCGCCGGTCTGGCGGCGGCAGCTTTCGTCAGCGCCGCGCTGGGCTGGATAGCGGTCTTGAGGAATCGATCACTCGACTTGGCGCCCCCCGATGCCGCCGTTTCGACCACCTGAGTCGGACGACGTCAGTCACGCACGGAGCGGTGCCCGAGACGGCCCGCGACCTGCACCATGAGGCTTTCCATAAACCTGTCCACCACCAGGCGACGGGCGCGTGCGGGGGCTTCGCGCAGGCGCGTGAGTTCACGCCTGCGCAGCCACCGTAGTGTCAGAGCATTCAACAGGCGGAGTTCGAGCAACGTAGACGGCTCCGGCTGTCCCGACCAGCCACTGAGAAATGCCTCCTGTAGCTCACGGCTGGTCCGTCGCACCGATGGCAGCACCAACCCGAGCATGAGCCGCGTGTTCGAGACCAGGAACGTCACAAACCGCGCCGCATCCTCTTCCGGCATGCCGATCTCTTGCAGAGCTGGGTCGATGCCGACAATCTGATTCGACGGCGTGGCGATGAGGTTCACCGGTACGAAATCTCCGTACAAGAGGGCGCGGCGGATGCGTACCCGCCGCGACGGTGTCCGGCGCAGGGCCGTGGCAACCGGGGTCGGCAGATTGAGCCCGACGCCGCTCAGGGCATCGGTCGAGCGGCGCAGCACCACCGTCGCCTCTTCTGCGAGGTCGACCTCGGTCTCATCGGCGCATCCTGCGTCGTGGACCCGGCGCAGGTACCTACCTGCCGCCTCGAACAGCTGCAGCGTGTCCGGCGCGCGCCGGCACGGGTGGGCAGCAATATGATTGCCGACCAGTCGTCCCTGCACGAATTCCAAGACGAGGGCGTCGATGTCCGGAAGCAGGCCGACCGGGCGCGCAACCGGAGCTCCGATGTCCTGCCACGACTGCAGCAGCGCCAGGGACCGGAACTCCGCCGCAGCCGACAGGGTCGGGACGGAGCCGATAGCCGCTGCTGGATACGTCTGCTTGACCACCCACCGCGGAACGGACGTTCCTACGTCACCGACGAAGTAGAGAGTCGATCGTTCGTTGCGCAGGGGCGGACGTACCAAGGACAACCCCTCCGAGTCGACCTTCAAGGTTCGCGCCAGACTCGCAATGACGACGTCGGGCTCGCTGGCCGGCGACTTCGTCCAGGCCAAATGCCGGTAGATCAGGCTCACGGCAAGTGGGACCACACGACGGTGGCCACATCACGAGCGATGACGTCCGCTGGCCGGTCGGCGTCCACCAGAATCGCACCGTAACGCTCGGCGGCCTCAAGATAGAAGTCCCGGAGCAGACCGAAACCGTCGAGCGTGTACTCCTCGGCTCGGCGCGAATGCAGGGTCTCGGCTTGGGCGAGCATCACGATGCTGATCTGGGGACGAGGCGTCAGCAGCTGGAATAGTTCCTGTTCGGTCCGTACATTTATCCGCCGCCGATGTCCAAACCAGTACGCGATGGAGACCGACGCATCGAGGGTAAACCGGTCGAGTACGAGAACCTGCGCGCGGCGCGGCTGCAGTGCTTGTCGCCACATGCGGAACCCGTATGCAACCGCCCCTTGACAGCACCACGCGTGAGCGACTGTCCGGACCAAAGCTGATACCCGGACGTTCTGACTGACCGGACCAAGCGGCGCCGGACCAGGCCCGGTGCCGGACTCGTCGGATTTGAGACGCTCACTCAAGCGACGCACCAAGCGGGGAATCCGCGTTGGCGGTACAGGTGCTCGGTCCTTTTCAGTCCTCACGCCGAGATCGCTGAGTGTCGAGCGCAGCAGTTCCACCTGTGTGCTCTTCCCTGTTCCGTGTGGACCGGACAATGAGATAATCATGGGCCGAATACGCCGGGGACGAGCTGCTCGCAGCAATGCGACCTTGGCGGAAAGGGAGTCGGGTGCGACGCTGAGACGCACCAGCGATCGCAAGCGTTGCGGAAGTGATTTTGGCAAGCCGTCGGACCCGGCCCGGCGAAGAACTGTCAACGCTCCGTTGAGGCCTAGCTTCGATGCCGCATGCTCGGCGTGCCACCAAGCCTCGTCGTCTTCAGTGATGGCCTGTTGAACTCGGCGCCAGGCCTTGTCGGTGAGCACACCACGGCGAACGATGAGCGCTCGTGCGGCGAGAAGGAGCACTACCGCAGGTGCTGGCCGGACCAACTTGGTGTAGCCGGGTAAAGGCAAGGCGCCTCGGAACAGCTCTTCGGTGTCGCCTACCAGCCGAAGCGAATCGGTTGCGAACAACTCGACCGCAGAGACGCCTGAGGGATCGAAGCGGACCCAGGAGGAGCGGCGCCGTACATGACCGAGCTCCGCCAGCTGTTGAGCGATGGCGTCATGGTCCGCCCGCCGCGCCACCAGATCGAGATCTCGCCCGTCAGGTGGAATGGACCCGATTACTAACACCGGTTGACCGGCTGCCGCATCGACTGCGTTGGCCGTGCCGACGATCGGTCTGTCCGTCGCCGCGACCTCTTGCCCTGCGGTAGTCGTCATCGGTTACCTTTCTGAGCGGACGCCGACGTCCGCGGGCCGGAGATCACCCGGAGGCGGCACGACCGAACCGGCGGTCAGCGTTCGCAGCACAAGTAGGTCGTGCGGGGTGGTCAGCTTAACGTTGCTGGCGGGCGAGGCCAGAAGTCCGACCACGGCCCCAAGTGACCTAGCGGTGTCAAGCGTCATCTCGCCGGTTACAGCGTCCGCCATCTGGACCGTGGCAATCCTGCGCATGCAACCGAGCCGGTAAACCGTCGGATCGGCCGAGTAGCCAAGGCTTTTTCGGTCAAGCGTCTCCATCAGTTCATTGCCGTCGCGTCGAAAGACGGTGTGGACGGCGGGAACAAATGCCTGAACGACGTCATACCGCTCGAGGGCATCAAGGCACTGAAGGACGAGCCAGGCCGGGGTATTGGGAGAGGCAGCATTCTGCAGCACTAGAGGTGCGTCATCGGACATGTCGGTCACCGACGCGAGAGCTGCCGATATGGACTGGCGCCTCGTCGCTCCTCCGGGTGTGAGGCTCACAGGCTGGACCAGGGCCGCCTGCTCCACGATCTGACGCGTTCGGTCAAGGTGCTCGGGATGGTGCACGACAACGACCCGGGAGCAATCGATGAGGTGGGAAAGGGTATGGCGCAGGACGGGTGCGCCGTTGAGGTCCAGAAACTGCTTGGGCGCCTCACCGGCGACGCGCGAACCTATTCCGGCGGCGAGGACGATAGTGACGGCGTCGTCAGGCGGCGCCACGATTCGCCTTACCGAACCACTCGATGGTTTGGCGCAACCCGACGTGCAGGGGTATTGGAGAACGGCCGAGAAGTGGCGACATGCGGACAATGTCGGCGTGGGTGCGCTGAATGGTTCCGGGCCGAGCTGGTGTGTACTGAACGTCGATGCCGTCACCTGCGAGACGGGTGAATTCTGCGACGAGGTCCTTCAGGCTCGTCGCACTACCTGATCCGACATTGACGATATCGACGCCGCAGTCGTCGCCAGCACCAGCCAGACATACGTCCACCACATCGTCCACATGCACCAGATCACGTACGAAGTGCGGACTTCCCGACAGCAGCGCAGGCCGGCCCGCTAGCCAGGCTTCGATGAGTTGACCGATGTATCCGGTGGTGAGGTCCTGCCGTGGACCGTAGACCGAGAATGGTCGCACCGAGATGCAGCGCATCGAACTTTGCGCTGCGTAATGCCGGCAGTACTGCTCGCTGACCGCTTTGGCCATACCGTATGGCTCCATCGGGTTCACCAGGTCCTCCTCGCCCGAAGGAATGCCAAGCGGTTCCCCATAGACCTTCGCGCTGGACAGATGCACAAAACGCTTCACCTCCGCGGCAGCAGCCGCGGCAAGCATCAGCCGCGTTCCTCGGAGATTGACCTCGATCGACCGGATGGGCGCTTCGGCGATGCGATCAGTGTGATGCATGGCGGCCGAGTGAATCACCACATCGACCCCCTCCAAGGCTTCCCGCCATCCAGCTGGTTGAGTGACGTCACCCTCGATAGCGTGCACACGTGTCGGCAGCGCTCGCCCGTGGGCGGACTGGTCCACGCCAACTAACTCGTGACCCTGTGCGTCTGCCGCCCAGGCCAGCGCAGCACCAATGAAGCCGCGGATGCCTGTGATGAGAATTTTCACCAAGGCACCCTTTCATAATCCGCGGCCAGCTGCAGACCAGCGGTCCGCCAAGCCGCGGCTCCGTCGCGGGTGAGTTCCACGCTCCCAACTCTGACGGCATACTGCCAGCGTGCGGAATCGTATCCTGAGGACCGCGCCGCAGACGGTGTGGCGGCTTGTTTGTCGAGTGCTGTTGCGCCTGCTGCCTCCTCGAGCTCATGTCGTGGTCCACGGCTGGCCAGACGATGAGGGGAATGCCGTCGAGATCTTGCGAGCGCTCAGCCGCCGATATCGAGGAAAGATCTATTGGCTGCTGTCAGATCCTTCGTATTCAGGGCCGCCTCACGCCGCGGCCGAGCTGACGGATGGTTCGCGCATTGTCCGGGTTGGAAAGGACTCCCTGATTTCTCTTCCGCTGGCGCTGACCGCGGAGGCGACCTTTTTCACGCACGGTCTGTTCACCGCGGTCCCGCCACCCGACAACCGCCTCGTCGTCAATCTATGGCATGGGGATGGACCCAAGTTGGCGCTCGACACGCACTTGATCCGCTCGACCGTAGCGGTAGCCGGCACTGCCCTGTGGGGCGGTCAGAGATCTCAGCGGTTCGGTCTGCCGGCCCACAGTATCGCCGTGGTCGGTAATCCGCGCGTCGATCAATTCAGGGTCGCACCTCGTGCCGAAATCCTCGAGCGGCTCGGCATCAGCTCAGTGGACCAGACCATCGTGTGGCTTCCGACGTATCGGTCAGCGTTGGCGCCACACGGGCGAGCCTGGAGCGATGGCGACAGTCTGGTTCGCAGCGCGACGATAGGCGAGATCGTGTCCGCAATCAGCAACGCTGAAAGCGAGCTAGGTGCCCGGCTTGTCGTGAAGCCGCATCCGCTTGATTCCGATGCCTACGAGGAGTTGGGCATCCCGATCATCCGTCACGAAAACCTTGCGGCAGCAGGCGTCACCCTCTATCAGCTCCTGGGCGCCGCGGACGCCATCATCAGTGATATATCGAGCGTCTGGGTCGATTTCCTATCCCTCGACCGGCCAATCGGCTTCTATGTACCAGATCTGGAGGAATTTCAGGGCCGGCAGCGACTCAACGTCGACGATGTGGCAGGCCTGCTTCCTGGCCCCCGCATTCGCACCGCCGAGGATGCGCGAAGGTTCGTGAGCGGCGTGGTGACCGACCCTAGCCAACTTCGGCCCTCACGTTACCCGGGCTTTGATCGGATCGGCGTGGTAGCCGGAGAGGGGGTGGCCGACCGCCTGCTCGACTGGCTGGACGACTACCAGAAGGGTCGTGGTCGAAACGTGCTCTTCCGCGTCGGCTCGCCTCGGTCGCAGAACTTGCGTGACTGACCTGATCGTCATCCAGGACTCGGGCCACACTGCCAGATCAGGGGCATACGATCACCTCGTGGGGCATCGGGGGATGAGACCCGCGGTTCGGCGAGCCTGGAACTGGCTCTGCTGGTCGCTACTACGTCTTCTTCCCGCTCAGCGGCACGCTGTCGTGCATGGCTGGCCCGATGACGAGGGCAATGCGGTCGAGGTTCTCCGCGTGCTGGCCCGCCGTTACGGGGGGAAGGTGTACTGGCTTCTTGCGGACATCGGCTATGGCGGGCCGGCACACGCGGCCCCGGAGCTTGCCGACCGGCGCCGGATCGTTCGGGTCCGGAAGAACTCGTTCGGCTCGCTTCGAGTGGCGCTGAGTGCGGAGGCCACCTTTTTCACTCATGGACTTTTCACCGCGGTGGAGCCACCCAGCAATCGGCTCGTCGTGAACCTGTGGCATGGGGACGGTCCTAAGGTGGTGCCCGACATTCGGCAGATACGTTCCACGGTCGTGGTCGCCGGCACCGCGTTGTGGGGCGAGTCCAAGGCGCGGGCGCTCGACCTGCCGCCGGAAGCCGTTGCGACGGTCGGCCATCCGCGGGTCGATCAATTCAATTCGATGCCAAGGACGGAGGTGCTCGCCAGGCTGGGTCTTGACCAGTACCGACCGACCATATTGTGGCTACCGACTTACCGGATGGCCAGGGCCCCGCACGACCGAACGTGGTGCGACGCTGCCGATCTGTCCAGCAGCGCGGCAGTCGCGCAGTTCATGGAAGCAATCAGCACAGCGGCGGAGGACTTCCGCTTGCACGTAGTCGTCAAGCCGCATCCTCTGGACGACGACAACTACGATTTCCCGGGTGTCCCGGTCCTCAAGCAGCCGCAGCTTGACGAGGCCGGAGTGACCTTCTATCAGCTCCTCGGCGTCGCCGACGCCATCATCAGCGACGTCTCGAGTGTGTGGACGGATTTTCTCCGTCTGAATCGGCCGATTGGTTTCTTCATCCCTGACCTGGTCGAGCTCGAGCGTGGACGGGGACTAAACGTTGATAACATGGCCGACCTGCTCCCAGGCCCGAGGCTCATATCCTCAGTGGACGTGCGCTGCTTCCTTGAAACTGTCGCTCGAAACCCGGACGCATTGCGGCCCTCGCTCTACCCGGGCTGGACCCGGATCGGCGCAGTGCAGGGGGACCACGTTGCTGATCGCCTCCTGGATTGGCTCGATGACTTCCAGCGCGCCCGCGGCCGTCGACCGCTCTTCACCCGGCAAGACGAGAGAACGCGGAGTGGACACCGATCGGCGTCGAGAAGTCACGGCGACTCCGCCAAAGCGACGGTGCGTTGAGTGCTGCCACGTCCAAGTCGGCGCCTTAATGCATTGTGGCCACGGCCGACGTCCTCACTCTTCGGTGTGCGATGGCGTCGCCCAATCGCTTGCTTAACGGGTGTTTGGCGGTGACTTCCTGGCGCTGAATTATGCGGTGTCGAACGGAGCGTGTCAGGATATGGCGGTCCAGTTCATCTGCTCGACCGGGGGACCGTTGTGGAACTGCGCGACTATTTGAACATCCTCTGGCGCCGGTGGCTGAGCATCCTGCTCATCGTCTTGACGGTACTGGCGCTCGCATCCGCCGTCACGCTCGTCATGCCCAAGAAGTACACGGCAACAACTCGACTCTTCTTTGCCGTCGGCGGAAATTCCGTGTCGGATCTAGCGCAGGGGTCCAACTTCGCCGAAAAGCAGATGTCGTCCTACGCCGAGGTGGCCACGTCCCCGCTGGTGCTGGATCCCGTCATCCAGCAGCTCAATCTGGGCATGTCAGCAGGATCGTTAAGTGATTCGGTTGCTGCGACGGTGCCCGTCGATACGGTGATCATCGAGATCGCAGCCACCAATCCCGACCCCGTACAAGCCGCGCAGATCGCGAATGCGGTCGGAGAGCGGCTGGCCGAAGTCGCTGAAGGTTTGACACCGGGCAAACAAGGGTCACCCACAGTGCGGGTGACAACCCTCGCGGGCGCTGATGTGCCGACTGTGCCCTCGTCGCCCAACATTCCACGAAATCTCGGCCTCGGCATGCTTCTCGGACTCGTGCTTGGCATGGGTGTTGCCGTGCTGAGGCAACTGCTCGACACGAAGGTTCGGTCCGAGCAGGATGTGCGCGCCCTCACAGACGCCCCGATACTGGGCGTCGTCGCCTTTGACCAACAAGTTCCTCGCCATCCCGTGATCTTGCGTGACGAGCCACTTGCCGCCCCATCAGAGGCAGTTCGCCGCCTGAGGACCAACCTGCAGTTCATCGATGTGGCAAACCGACCTAAGTCCATCGTGATCAGCTCGTCGGTGCCCGCGGAGGGAAAGTCGACGATCGCACTCAATCTGGCCGTTTCGCTGGCCGACGCGGGCGCCAGGGTCATTCTCGTCGACGCCGACTTGCGCAGGCCGTCGATGGCTGAATACGTCGGGATTGAAGGCAACGTAGGCCTGACCACAGTGCTGATCGGCCGAGCCAATGTCGAAGACGTGGTCCAGCCGCTGGGTACCACCACACTCGACGTGCTGCCGTCTGGGCAGATTCCACCGAATCCCAGCGAGCTTCTCGGTTCACCAGCGATGGCGGACTTGTTAGACCGGCTGACAGCGTCCTACGACATGGTGCTGTTGGATAGCCCGCCCCTGTTGCCCGTGACCGATGCAGCAGTCCTCACCAAGTTGGCCGGCGGAGCACTAGTCGTTGTGGGCGCTGACCGGATCCATCGACCCCAGCTGCAGGAGACATTGGGCTCGCTCGAAACAGCCGGGGCTCACATTCTCGGTATCGTCTTGAACAAGATGGATCGCCGCGAGGCCGGAACGTACTCCTATGAGAGCGGCTACGCGCCGATGGCTAAAGACGGGCCCACCGCGTCGAGCACCAACGGCAGGCAACGTTCGGCTTGGGAACCGGAGCAGTCGTCCGTGGCCAACGCTCCGCGGGAGAAGGTCGGCAGCGCCGGCCCACCCCGGTGAACGGGACCCGTCCATCCGACTGAGGTCTGAATCCTCAAGGTCCATCGGAGCGATGGCAGGAACGCCTCCCCTAGGCAGTATCTTCCTATTCCCAACTGGCCCTGGCTAGAGTCATGACCAGTGCCGGCCAGCGTCCGTCGAAATCTGAACTCGGTCCCCAGCCCACAGCCAGATCGCCGATCCGCTCACGTCAATCGCCACTCGGCCCGCAGAAAGCTTCGACGACGGCGCGCACTGGCTCGGACCCCGGTCCAACTTTGATCCATTGACTGGGAGCGATCGCACCCACACACCGTCGCAGCTGCTGTCGGTGCCAGCGATCCAGTAACGCCCCCCTCCCGATCCGACAGCCATCGCCCCAACGAACTGGTCGGCTTTGCTCCATGAGGCGCCGGAGTCAGAAGTCACCATGACTGCGCCGTTGGTGCAGCTGAGGAGCGCTTGGCTCGTGTCGATAGCGGTCAGGCCGACGACGTGGGCCTTCTTACACGGGGCGGCCTTAACTCTGGCCGGTCCGGAGACCATGTCCCGGTTCTTCGGACCGACGTACCAGACATCCAGGGGGTTGGGGGTCTGGCCGACGACGGCCCCGTCTGCGGAGTAGGCGGTGTACTGCGGCGAGCAGTCCTGCCCGTTGCCTCCAACCGTGTAGACGTTACCGACCTCGTCCATCCCCAGCCGCACGATCGGCGCAGTCCCGGTCTTGAACATTTCCCTCCACGTGTCGCCACGATCAGTCGAGCGCTCGACCTTGCCCGGCGTCATGCAATCTCCGACCGTTGCTCGCCATGCGTCCCGTTCGGACACCGCGAGGAAGAGCCGCTTGGTTGGGACGACGGCTGCCCTCTTCGCCTTCGCTGAAGGGGTGGACTTCGGTGACGGTGTCGTACCCGAAGGAGTGGCCTCCGGTGTGGTGCTGCCTGCCGGTGACAGCGAAGCCTCCGAACCAAGGCTTGCGTTGGGTGCGGCCGGCTGAGCGGTTACCCCCGGATCGGGGCGAAGGAGCATCGCAATCAGGAAGGCATTGACGCCTAAGAGTATGGCAAGCAACACGAAGGGGAGCACTGTCCGCTTCCGACGCACGCGGTTGAGCATAAAGGTTTGTCCATCCCATCAGCCATGGCTTCACGGCAGTACAGACCATGGAGCCGGAGGGTTCAGCGGGGCCTGTCAGCCCTCCGGATACTTGTCCATATATCTGTCCATCTTGTCGGTCTGAAGGGCCTTCGCCAGCTCCCTGAGCTTCTTCTGGTCGACGATGTCGATGCTCTGGTTGGTAGAGCTGGTCCCGAAACCGGAGATCGGGGCCTGAAGCGATCGCACATCGCGAGGTGTCAGCCGCAGCGACAAGGCGGTGCTCCGCAGTTCGGACTCAGTCAGCTGGTCATCGACGCTGATGTGGCGAGAAACGCCTCTGACGAACGAGACGAACTTCAGCGGATTCGAGATTGTCTCTTTCGCCAGCCCCTTCGCCAAGATGGCGCTGAGGACAGCTCGCTGGCGCTCCGCCCGATCCAGGTCTCCGTGTGGCAGCTGCTTCCGTTCCCGGACATAGGCCAGCGCTTGCTCACCTCTCAGCGTGACATTTCCAACCGGGAAGTTGTAGCCCTGAGAAACGGACGCGTATTTGTTGTACACCGTGACTCCACCTAATTCGTCGGTCAGGTCGATGAAGCCCTCGAAGTCGATCAACGCCACGTGGTCCATCCGTGTATTCACAAGGCCTTCCACGGTTCGTACGGTCAGGGGAGCTCCGCCGAAGGCGAAGGCGGCGTTGATCTTTTCCTTGCCGTGGCCCGGAATGGGAACGTACATATCGCGGGGGAAGGAGATCATGTATGCAGTCTTACGGTCGCCTGCCAGGTGCATCACCATCAGGACATCGCTTCGACCTTGACCGGCGTCAGTCCTGACCCGGCTGTCCGAACCAAGCAGGACGTAGTTGACCGCCTTGCCATCGGTCTTGGGAGGCCGCGCTTCCTCGCCTTCCGCTGTAGGCGTCTCCGCGGGCAAATGCTCAGTGCCGCGCTGAAGGTTCTGGTTCACCGCCCGATCGACCGAGACGACGTACAACGCTCCGGCCACCAGCGACCCCACCACAACCAGGGCTGCAGAGGCAATGACCAGCGGCAACCAAATACGCCTCTTGGGTGGAGCGGTCGCTCGTCGGGCCGCATCATCTGACGACTCGGCCTCAAAAAACATGGACATCGGTGTGGCTTCCTGGTTCGCGCGGTGAGGAGCTCGTGCGATTCCTCCAATGCACCCACCTCGCGCGACGAGGCTGCCCCCTGCAGCAATGGTAAGGGGTCATCGCGACCGTAAAGTGATCACAAATCACGGCCGGACGTGGCACGCTCGTCCGCCGACAGGAAAGGGGCGGTGTGGCGACCACCGAATCTGGCCTACCG
>Ga0126310_10000880_pt1 | contig 11070 bp, 11 predicted proteins | sample Plot60_FD_92540 | JGI IMG/M metagenome (GOLD analysis project Ga0126310, IMG submission 92540) | Serpentine soil microbial communities from UC McLaughlin Reserve, CA, USA - Plot60 | ecosystem: Environmental > Terrestrial > Soil > Grasslands | place: USA: UC McLaughlin Reserve, Lake County... | reverse complement strand
GTCCCGTGGCCGATGACCGTCGGCCCGCCCATCGCGAGGCCGAGGACGTTCGCCGGCGAGGGGGCGCGCGAGCGCACCATCTCGGCGCTGTAGATCGCCTGCTCTATCAGCGAGGCACCGCGGCCGCCGTACTCCTTCGGCCACGAGACACCCGCCCAGCCGCCCTCGTGCAGCTTGGTCTGCCACTGGCGGCGGAAAGCGAATGCCTCCTCCTCGTCCCCCTTCGGCTCTTCGCCCGGGTGGTTCTCCTCGAGCCAGGTGCGCAGCTCGTCGCGGAAGGCCTCTTCGTCGGGTGAGAGAGTGAGATCCATCAGTAGGACTTCGGCAGTCCGAGCGAATGCTCGGCCACGTAGTTGAGGATCATTTCACGGGAGACCGGCGCCGTGCGCGCTATGCGCACGCCCCACCACAGCTGAGCGACGCCGTATTCGAGCGCGAAGCCGTTGCCGCCGTGCGTCTGGATCGCCTGGTCCACGCACTTGATGCCGGCCTCGGCGGCGGCGTACTTCGCCATGTTGGACGCCTCTCCGGCTCCCTTCGCGCCGGCGTCGTAGAGCGCCGCCGCCTTCTGGGCCATCAGCCGCGCGAGCTCGAGGTCGATCTTGGCCTCGGCGAGCGGATGCGCGACCCCCTGGTGCGTGCCGATCGGCGCTGACCAGACCGTGCGCTCGCGCGCGTACTGCGATGCCTTGTCGAGCGCGTATCGGCCGAGTCCGAGCGCGAGCGACGCGCCCATGATGCGCTCGGGGTTCAGCCCGTCGAAGATCGCGCCGAGCCCGCCGTTGTACCCGCCGATCAGGCGGTCCTCGTCGAGTTCGACCTTGTCGAAGAAGAGCGTCCACTGCTTGTCCGCGCCCTGGTTGACCATCGGGATCTCCTGGCGCGTGAAGCCGGGCGCGTCCACGTCGACGATGCAGAACGACGGCAGGCCGAGCTCGCCGTTGTCGAGCCTCCCGCGCGCGACGACCGCGACGTAGTCCGCGTCCTCGACGCCCGAGATGAAGACCTTCTGGCCGCTCAGCAGGAACTTGCCGTTCTCACGCGTGAGCGTGGTCGAGATGTTGTGCGAGTTGGTGCCCGCGTCGGGCTCCGTGATCGCGAACGCGACCTTGGTCGTGCCCGCGGCGATCGGGCGGACGAACTTCTCCTTCTGCTCGTCGGTGCCGTGCCGGGCGATGATCGAGCCGACGATCGCCGGCGACACGACGATCAGCAGCAGAGGCGTCCCGTTGGCCGCGAGCTCCTCACCGACGGCGAAGAGGCCGGACATGCCGAGCCCGCCGCCACCCCACTCCTCTGGCAGGTTCACCCCGAGGTAGCCGCGGCTCGCTAACGCGTCCCACAGGCCTGTCGGCGGCTCGCCCGCGAGGGCCCGCTCGCGGATGTAGTCGGGACCGAATCCGGACGCGATTCCGCGCACCGCCTCGCGCAGCATCTGCTCCTCGTGGGTCGGCTGGAGATCGAGCCTGACCGGCGCGTGCACGGTCGCCATTGGCTAGTTAGCTCCGCGGGACATCCAGTCCCGCGGTCTGACGGAGTACCGAGACATCCGTCTCGGACTCTATAGCGGCAGGAGCACGGGGCCTTCGGACGGCCGTGCATACAGAAACCCTTGTCCGTACTTGCACCCGAGCGTCATAAGCTGCTGCGCGTCCTCGGGCAGCTCGATCCCCTCGGCGATGACGTCCAGCCCCAGCGTATCGGCGAGCGCCATCACCGTCGCCACCACGCGCTGCTTGCGCGCCTCCGTCGCGACGCCGTCGACCAGCGAGCGGTCGATCTTCAGCCTGTCGATCGGGAACCGCTCGAGATAGCCGAGCGACGCATAGCCGACGCCGAAGTCGTCGATCGCGATGCAGACGCCCAGTGCCTTGAGCCGTTTGAGCACGCTGCCCGCGCGCGCGCCGTTCGACACGACCGCGCCCTCCGTCACCTCGAGGCAGAGCCGCCGCGGGTCGATGCCGGTCTCGGCTAGCGCACCGGCGGTTGCGTCCACGATGTCACCGCGTGCGAGCTGGCGCGGCGACAGGTTGACGGCCATCTCGACGTCGTCGTCCAACGCGCCCGCCGCGCGCCAGCTCGCGTAGTCGCGGCACGCCTCCCCGAGGACCCAGCGCCCGAGGGCGTGAATCATCCCCGTGTCCTCGGCGACGCGGATGAACTCTCCGGCCGCGACGAGGCCACGTTCAGGATGCCGCCACCGCGCGAGCGCCTCGAGGCCGGTCATCCGACCTGTGGCCATCTCGACCTGCGGCTGGTACGCAACGCGCAGCTGGTTGCCCTCGATCGCCGCGCGCAACTCGGCCTCGAGCTCGCGCCGCTTGGCGGTGCGCGCGCGCAGCGACTGGCCGAACACCTCGTAGCACGCGCCGCCGCGCTCCTTCGCCCGGTACATCGCGAGGTCGGCGTCGTGGATGAGCCGGTCCGGATCGGCGTCGCGCTCGAAGGTGAACGCGATCCCAATGCTGCACGTGAGCGAAATCGCGCGTTCGGCGATCGCGAACGGCGTGGCAAGCGCGTGCGTGATCCGCTGGGCGAGTCGCGTCGCGTCGTGGCGGCTGTCCAATGTCCCGCCGAGAACGGTGAACTCGTCTCCGCCGAAACGCGACACCGTGTCGCCCGCCCGCATCACGTGGCGAACGCGGTCGGCCACCTCGACGAGAAGGCGATCGCCCGCGGCGTGCCCGAGGCTGTCGTTTACCTGCTTGAAGCCGTCGAGGTCGATGAACAGCACGCCGACGCCGGACGTGGTCCTGCCGATGCCCGACAGCGCCTGCAAACAGCGGTCGCGGAACAGCGTCCGGTTGGGGAGAGCGGTGAGCGGGTCGTGCAGCGCCTCATGCGCGAGCTGTGCCCGCTTTCGCTCCATCGCGTAGAGGATCGAGCGGCGCAGGATCTCGGGCTCGATGTCGCCCTTGTGGAGGTAGTCCTGCACCCCCGCCTGCATCGCCTCGAGCGCGATCCCGCCGTGGTCGACACCGGTGAGGACCACGATCGGACACTCGGACGCGACGCCACGGATCGCGTCCACGGCCTCCAGCCGGTCGGTGCCGGGGAGCAGCAGGTCCAGCAGGATGCAGCTGTAGCGGCCGCCCTGCTGAATCGCGGCGACCGCGTCGCCGAGAGTGGCGGCGCGCTCCGCTGCAAAGTCGGGGCCGAGCATCCCTTCGATGAGCTCGGCATAGCGCTGGTTGTCCTCGACAACGAGGACGGGTACGGGATCCTTCCCTGGGCTCATGTCTCCTCCGTGAGTCCGAGTTCCCAGATATGTCCACAGCACACGCGTCGGCTCGACGTATGTACTAGTGCGAAGATCACAACGTGCGAACGGGTCTCTTTCTTGCGTACTGGCCGTGGTTCTCGTTCGACGAGCAGATCGAGCTGGCCCGGATGGCCGACGAGCTGCGCCTCGACTCCGTCTGGGTGTCGGAGGCGTGGGGACAGGACGCCGCGACCGTCCTCGCACACCTGAGCGCGGTCACCGAGCACGTCGACCTCGGCTCCGGCCTGTTCCAGATCCCCGGCCGCAGCCCCGCGATGACTGCGATGACGGCGGCGACGCTCGACGTGATCTCGGGTGGGCGCTTCCGCCTGGGGCTCGGCGTGTCCGGGCCCCAGGTAAGCGAGGGCTGGCACGGCGTCGACTTCTCACGCCCGGTGGCGCGGACGCGCGAGTACGTCGAGATCGTGAGAGCCGCACTCGCCCGAGAGGGCCCGTTGAGCTACGACGGCCGCGAGTTCCAGCTCCCGATCGACGGGGGCACCGGGCTCGGAAAGCCGCTCAAGCTGCTGGCGAAGCCCGTGCAGAAGCAGATCCCGATCTACCTGGGCGCCGTCGGCCCGAAGGCCGTCGAGCAGACGGCCGCGATAGCAGACGGCTGGCTGCCGTTCGGCTTCGACCCGGCACGGGCGGATGAGCTGCTCGCGCCCGTCCGGGCGTCCGGGCGCGAGATCGACGTCGCACCGGTGGTCATGATCTGCGTCGACGACGACCGCGCGCGGGCGCGTGATCTGGCGCGGCCGTGGCTCACGATCTACATGGGCGGCATGGGCGCGAAGGGGAAGAACTTCTACGTCGACGCGGCAGAACGAGGCGGGTTCGGCGACTCCGCGCGCGAGGTCCAGCGCCTGTTCATCGAGGGCGACCGCGCAGCCGCGGCCGCCGCGCTCAGCGACGAGCTGATCGAGTCCAACGCCGTCTGCACCGACATGGCCGGGCTGCCGGCGCGGATCGCGAAGTTCGATGACGCCGGCGTGGACACGCTGCTCGCCATGCCGTTCGGCGACCGCCCGGCCATCGTGCGGGCGATCGCCGAGGCCGCCACGTAGGATGCCCGCCGTGACCACCCGCGAAGAGCTCGAAACGCTCAGCTCGAAGGAGCTGCACGACCGCGCGTTCTCGGAGGCGAAGCGGCACGCCGACGTCCGCTTCTTCTGGAACCTGCTGAGGTCCCTCCCGGCCGCGGAAGCCGCGATCGGCGAGGAGGACGAAGCGGAGCAGGACGTGATGACGCTCCGCGGGCGCCTGAACGACCTCACAAATTCAGGCGAGGGCGAACTGGCGGATGCCCTCCGCCCGCTCTACATCGACTACCTGCTGAAGCGCTCGGGCTAGCGCTCGATATGGATCTCGGGCCCGGGCGGGTCCGTCGCCCCCGGGTCCGCCGACTCGGCGACGACCTCGACCTCGGTGTCGACGTGGCCTGGGCCGTCGTCGTCCGGTAGCAGCGGCGCCTCCTCGACCGGCTCGCGCTCGCGCGTCATCGCGTCATCCGCGGCGATCCTGATCTCGACATCCGCGTCCCTGGGCACCTCATCGTCGTCGTCACCGTGTGGGAGCAGCCCGAGCGCGATGTCGGTGACCGTCCGCGCAATCTTGAGGGGCAGCACTATGGCCGCCCGAATGAGTTGCTCCGGACCCGGCATCAGATGGCGGTCTGGCGGTTCTCCGCTTCGGATTCCTCGACCCGGCCGACGTGGCCCGGGTCGTGCGGAGTGAGCTGCGTGCTGGCGTTGACCCCTTCGTCCGGCGCGGGCGCCTTGACGGCCTTGCGTCCGACGAGGATGAACGCGAGCACGACGACCGCGATCGCGACGATCACGATGACCCCTGTGACTGGATCGAATCCCATGCGGGACTCGTACCCGGGCTAGACCCTCTCAATCAGCGTGCCGGTGCCAAGGCCACCGCCGCAGCACATCGTCACGAACCCGACCTCCTTGTCGGAGCGCTCGAGCTCGTGGAGCAGCGTCGTGATCAGGCGGGCGCCGGTGGAGCCGAGCGGATGCCCGAGCGCCATCGCGCCACCGTTCACGTTCACACGGTCCATGTCCGGGTTGTGCACGCGGCGCCAGGCGGCGACGACCGGTGCGAAGGCCTCGTTGATCTCGAACAGGTCGATGTCGTCCATCGTGATCCCGTTGCGCTCGAGGATCTTCTTGGTGGCCGGGATCGGCCCCTCGAGCATCTTCACGGGGTCACAGCCGACGGTCGTCTGGTCGACGATCCGCGCGCGCGGAGTGAGTCCGAGCTCCTTCGCCTTCTCCGGCGTGGTGAGCAGGACAGCCGCCGCGCCATCCGAGATCTGCGATGAGTTGCCGGCCGTGATCACCCCGTCCTCCTTGAAGACGGTCTTGAGCTGGCTGAGGACCTCGAGGTTCGTGTCCGGCCGGATCCCCTGATCGGTCACGTATGTGTCCCCGTTGACCTGCATCGGGATCATCTCGCGCTCGAAGCGGCCCTCCTCGGTGGCCTGGTGGGCGAGCTGGTGAGAGCGCACGGCGAGCTCGTCGAGCTCCGGCCGCGGGATCTCGTACTCCTCGGCGATCATCTCGGCGCCAAGGCCCTGCCCCTTGATCGGATGCTTGTCGAGCAGTTCCGGAGTGAAGGCGAAGCCGAAGTCCTCCTGCGTCTTCATGGCCGCCGCGAAGGGCAGCTTGCCCATGTGCTCGACGCCGCCGCCGATGACGACGTCGTGCACGCCAGAGGCGACCTGCGACGCGGCGAAGTTGACGGCCTGCTGCGCGGACCCGCACTGCAGGTCGATCGTCGTCGCGGACGTCTCGATCGGGAAGCCGTTCTGGAGCCACGCGTTGCGGCCGACGTGCATCCCCTGAGGGCCGAACTGCATCACGCAGCCGGCGATCACGTTCTCCACCTCACCCGGCTCGATGCCGGCGCGCTCGACGACCGCGCGATACGCCGCGCCGAGGAGCTCGTTGGGGTGGGTGTCCTTGTAGTAGCCCTTCTCCAGGTGGCCGCGCCCGACGGGCGTACGGGCCGCTTCGACGATCACAACCTCGCGTCCGGCCTGCTGGCCATTGCCATTCAACGCCATTTGTTAGTTCCTCCGGCGGCAGTCTTTGGTGGCGGTCGCGGGCATATGCTCCGCGCCCCTATGCAGGAAAGAATAGGCATCGTTGGCAGCGGGGCGATCGCTACCGGCATCGCGCGCGTGGCGACCGAGCATGGCGACGTGGTCCTCTGGGCGCGCTCCGAGGAGTCCGCGAACCGCGCCCGCGACAAGGTCGAGGCCGACGTCTACACCGACCTCGAGGCGCTTTCCGACCGGACTTTGGTGATCGAGGCGGTGGTGGAGGACCACGCCTCCAAGACGGCGCTTTACGCCCGGCTCCCGCTCGCCCAAGACACGCTCCTCGCCTCGACGACCTCGTCGCTCTCTGTGACCGATCTCGCACGAGCGAGCGGCCGCCCCGAGCATTTCGGGGCGCTGCACTTCTTCAACCCCGTCCACCGCATGGAGCTCGTCGAGCTGGCCTTCCCGCCCGAGGCGACCGAGGAGACGCGCGCGCGCCTGCATGCGTTTTGCGAGCACCTCGACAAGACGCCGATCGAGGTCCCGGACGTGCCCGGCTTCGTGGTCAACAGGCTGCTCTTCCCGTATCTCTTCAGCGCCGTCGCGATGGTCGAGAATGGCATGACGCCCGAAGCCGTGGACGAGTGCATGAAGCTGGGCGCAGGGCATCCGATGGGACCGCTGGCGCTGCTCGACTTCGTCGGCCTGGACGTGGCGGTCGCGATCGGGGAGTCGATCGGCGCGGACGTTCCGGCGCGCGTGCGCGAGCTGGCCGACGCCGGCCGGCTCGGCAAGAAGTCAGGCGCCGGCTTCTACGACTACCAGGACTAGGCGGCCTTGCGGCGCGCGGGTGGGCGGGCGCCCTGGCGCGGGTTGCGCTTGGCGATCGCCGTCCGCTTCGCCGGCGTCCGGTGAGGCACACGCATGCCGGACGCGAGGTCCCACACGACGTCGGCCTCGTCGCAACCCTGAGCACGCGCGAGCTCCACCACGCGGTCCCACGGCAGCTCGGCCTCCGGCAGGTCGTCCCAGCGGGACAGGTCGAGCGCTTCGTAGGCGCCCGAAAGCGACGGGCCTACCTCCCCCTGAGCGGCGATCAAGGCCTTCAGCGCGTCGCGCTGCGAATCAGTCAGCCTGGTGACCCACATACGGCAAGACCTCCGTCCGATGGGAGCTGCTTGCCAATCGAAGTTAGTCCCCCTCGCGGACGGACTCCTCGTCGGTTTCACGGCGCTTGCGGCCGTTCCGCGAATCCGGCTCGTGGTCGCGAATGCGCACCGCCTCGACCCGGTTCTCCCGCACGGCCTCGACGCGCAGCGAGTAACCGTTCGCGCGGACCATGTCGCCGCGCTTCGGCAACCGCCCCAGCTCGCCGAACACGAAGCCGCCGACCGAGTTGTACGCCTCGCTGTCGGCCTCCAACTCGATGCCGTAATCGATCAGGTCCGTGATCGGGACGTGGCCGCGCACGAACCAGTCGCCGTTCGCAAGCCGCCGGACGGCGCCGCCCGCGGGGTCGGTCTCGTCCGTGATCTCGCCGACGACCTCCTCGACGATGTCCTCGACGGTGACGATCCCCTCGGTGCGGCCGTACTCGTCGACGACCACGGCCATCGTCGCGCGCTCGCGCTGGAGGTCGGCGAGCAGGTCGTCGAGCGGCTTCGTCTCCGGGACGATCGGCGCGTCCTTGACCGCGGAGAGGATCGACCCGTCCGGGCCCTCGTTCATGAGGATGCGCGCGAGCGAGTTCGCGTGGACGATGCCCTTGATCCGGTCCGTATTCCCGTTCTCGGTCACGAGGAGCCTGGTGTGGCCCGACGAGACACACCGGCGCAGCGCCGTCTGGACGTCCTCCGAGGTGTCGACCGTGACGACGGCCGGTATCGGCGTCATCACCTGGCGGCCCTCCTGCTCGTGCAGGTGGAAGACGCCCGAGAGCATTCCGGCCTCGCCCGGGTCGAGCACGCCGCCGTGGGCGCTCTGCGCGATCAGGAGCTTGAGGTCCTCCGCGCTGGACGCCTCTTCGAGCTCCGCCTCCGGGTTCACGCCGATCGCGCGCAGGATCCCGTTCGAGACCGAGTTGAGCGCGGCGACGCCGGGCCTGAAGACCACGTAGAAGAACTGGAGGGGCCGTGCCACGCGCCGCGCGACCGCCTCTGGGCGCACGATCGAGAAGATCTTCGGCACCTGCTCGCCCAGCGTGATGTGCAGGCTGGTCGTGATCAGGTACGCGAGCGCGAACGAGATCGCGAGCGAGACGGCGTGCGGGATGCTGTCACCGAAGATGTCCTCGAGCAGGTTCGCGATCGCCGGCTCGCCGAGGAAGCCGATCCCGATCGACGCGAGCGTGATGCCGAGCTGGCAAGCGGCGAGGTATGCGTTCATGTCGTCCATCTGGCGAAGGACTCGCTCCGACCTGCGGTCGCCCTCGTCGACCAACTGCTCGACCTTCGAGCGTCGCGACCGCACGAGCGCGAACTCGGCGGCCACGAAGAGTGCGTTCAGGGCGACGAGCAGCGCGACCGCGAGGAGCAGCAGGACGTAGATCATGCGAGGCCCCCGAGGGGGCGGCTACTTCGAGACGAGTCGTCGTCGCTCATGCGCGGAGGGCCGAAACGCTAGCACCCGTTTCGAGCGTCACCCGTGGACGACCTTCAGGCCGCCACCCTTCTTCGGGACGTAGCGCTCGCCCAGGAAGTGCCCTGGTCTGCGGTGTCTGAAGCCCTCGGGCCGCCGTGGGAGGCCGAGGTCGTGGGCGCGCGCGGTCAGCTGTTCGGCGGCGCGTTCGCACACAGCTGCGATCGTCAGCGACGGGTTCACGCCGAGCGAGGTGGGGATCGCCGACGAGTCCATGCAGAAGAGTCCCTCGTTGCCGAACACCTCGCAGCGGTGGTCCACCACGCCGAACTCCGTCGAGTCCGCCATCCGGCACCCGCCCAGGGGATGTGACGCGTAGCCCCCCTGGGTCTCCGTCAGTTTCATGAAAGTGCCGAGGCCGTCGCGCTCGGCGATCTTCTTCATCGCGGCGTTCGCGCGCTCGCGCACGTCGATCGACTGCTGCGACAGCGTGTACTCGAACAGGCCGATCGCGACCGGCCCCGAGTTCGGCCGGATCGCCCCGCCTCCGGTGGGCGGCACCTCGTAGAAGCGGCCGTCGTGGGTGTCCTCGACCATCGCGAGCAGCTCGATCCGGTTGTTCCAGGTCGAGATCGCGCGTTTCTTCTGGACGCCCCACCACGACGGCTCACCGCCCGGTGAGCGTCCGTCGTCGTAGAGGAAGTTCGTGAGCGACGAGAGAAAGATCTCCTGGAGCGTGAAGCGGGTGCCGTCGTGGCGATGGGCGCGCCGCCCGTGCCAGAAGTCGTAGCTCATCGTGGTGATCGGTCGGCCCTTGTAGAACTGGCCGTAGCCGGGCAGCCCGAGCACGTCGCGGACCTTCTTCGGGTCGTACTCGACCGCCGCGACGTGGTCACCATTGATCCCGAGGTGCTGCCCGACGCGGCCCGAGAGCGAGGGCAGATCCGAGCGCGAGCGCATCAGGATCGGCGGGTTCCCCATCGCGCCGGCAGCCAGGATCAGGACTTTGCACTCGATCTCCTCCTGCTCGCCGGTCGGCTGCCGGCTGGGGTTGTCGCCCTCCCAGTCGAGCACCGACACCGTCACGACGTAGCGGTAGCCGTCCGCGGTCGAGCGGCGCACGCTTTGCACCTCGCGCTCGGGCCGCACGCTCACGCCCGCGTGTTCGGCGGCGCCGAGGTAGTTCGTGTTGACGGTGTTCTTCGCGCCGTAGATGCAGCCCGTGTGGCACCACTTGACGTTCTGGCACAGCTCAAGGTCGATGGCGCACGGGACGCGATCGCACGTGTACCCGGCGGCGTTGAGCGTCGCCGCCCACAGCCCGCCCGACTTCGACACCTGGTTCCAGCGCGGCCGCTCGACCCGCAGCGCCCGCTCGGCCCGCCGGTAGTAACGGTTGAGCGTCCCGCGCGAGATCTCCTTCGGCCACATCCGGCGCTCGGGGCCGTCGTCCGGATGATGGTCGCGGCGCTCGAACGTCTCGCGCGGCGCGCGGAGGCTCGCGGCGAGGTAGAGGTTGGACCCGCCGCCGACACCGTTCGCGACGACGACCTGGGCGCCGGTTCCCTGGGTCGACTGGATCAGGCTGTAGATGTTCGAGAGGTGCCCGATGTACATCGACTGCTTGAAGTCGGTGTGCTTGAACCGCGGGCCACGCTCGAGCACGACGATGTTCTTCGGGTCCACGTCGGCCGCGCGATAGAGCTCGGCGAGACGCCAGGCCGAGATCGAGCCCCCGAAGCCGGACCCGACGATGCAGACGTCGACGCGCTCGGCCATCGCTACTTGAGGTAGCCCTTCTTCGTGAAGTCGCGCGCGAGCTTGCGCCCGTACGAGTAGCGCCGGTAGCCCTGCGGCGCCGCGCCGGGATAGCCCATGACCCGGTAGCCGGAGGCGTTCTTCGACGTGCCGGTCTCGTGGACCGCGGCGGCGCAGAACGCGGTGAACGGCACCGCGGCCGCGGCCTCGTAGAGCACGCGGTCGGGGTTGTCGAAGGACAGCGCCTGAAGCAAGACGGCGCTCCGCTGCTCGAAGTCGAGTCCCAGGAACGGCCCGCCCTGCTGCAGGGAGCGCGTGCTGAGGTCGGCGAGGAAGGCCGGCTCGAGCGCGTCGAAGCCGGTAAGCGGATGGTGGTAGAGCCGCATCACGTCCGCCTCGACGGCGCCGGGCTCGTCGT
>Ga0126310_10000879_pt1 | contig 11077 bp, 17 predicted proteins | sample Plot60_FD_92540 | JGI IMG/M metagenome (GOLD analysis project Ga0126310, IMG submission 92540) | Serpentine soil microbial communities from UC McLaughlin Reserve, CA, USA - Plot60 | ecosystem: Environmental > Terrestrial > Soil > Grasslands | place: USA: UC McLaughlin Reserve, Lake County... | reverse complement strand
GCTTGCCGCGCTCTTCAGCATGCCGCTCACCTTCCCTTGTGTCTACTCTGTACTGGGGCGGAGAGAGTGGCCCGCCGTCCCGTTACACGCAACGAGCGCAGCATATTCCCGAACGAGGCGGAGTAGGTCACCCAGACTGCGTATATTTGAAACTTTCCTGGCGGCCTGCTCGGTGCGGCGAGCGCGACGGTACGGGCGGCCGTTGATCGGGACAGGCCGCATTCGGACTTCCGAGGACCAAACCTTCCTCAGCCACCGTGTGGGGCTCGTATCCCTGGAGGGTTGCCCTAATGTCGTCGATGAGGATCCAACCTCGCGGGCTCGCTTGTCCCTGCTCCATCAGGGGCCATTCTTCGTCGACCACCTCCTCGGCGTACGAACGGGCGAGTTCCTGGACGTGATGGCGCTCGGGTTCGGGGAGTCCATGGGCGAGCCAGAAGATCTCGGCCAAAGCGTTGGCCTCCTACTCGGCCGTATCCTTGGCCGCATCGAATTCCTCCCACACGGCGATGACCACGAGCGCCAGCAACACGGCGTAGACGACGCCCAAGACGGCGTAGATGAAGCCAGCCACGTCGTTGTGCTTCTGGCGCACCTCCGTGGGCACAAGTCGCTGCACCAGCGCGAGCCCGCCGAGCGCGGCGAGGCTGACCGCGCAAACCACCAGGACGCCGTAAACTACGCTGCTCATCGGAGAGGCATCCCCTTTTCGCGCGGGCTCGCAGGCGGCCCCCACCATACAAGCTGGGAGGTGAATGAGCAAATCGGCTTTCAAAGGAATTCGAAGGATCGAACCTACCGCGCCAGCAGAAGGTTGAGCCGCCAAAAACCCGGCATATATGACCTACCGAGAACCCCACTTCTAAGAGCATCTGTGAATAAGGCATCAGCCGGTGTGCCTAACTGGTGCCGACGATGATGGCCGCTGCTCCGCGCTCGCAGGAGGTCAGGAGAAGCGAGCGTCCGTGATCTCCGGCGCCTCGTGGTCGCCGGCGTGTTCTACCCTGAACCCGAGATGCTCGAGGCTGTCCCGGCTCGAGCCGTTGCTCACCGCGTCGGCGCGGTAGATCCACGAGCAACGGTACTCGCCAGGCGCGGTGCTCCTGGTGACCACATGCTCCAGCACGACCTTCGCCGACGTCTCCTTCCCTACGTTCTTGACCATCCTGATGCAGGCGTCGCTTCTCTCCGTGTGCGCGAAGTGCGCCTGGACTAGCGCTACCCCGCTCGGATCTTCTACGTCCAGCTCCAGTCGGATCGTGTCCCCCAGCCGGTAGACTCTCTGTTCCGACACTGTTGTCTCCTGAGTCACCGGTACGCTGTTCACGATCTCCACAACTTCGTAACCTGCTTCTCCTGTGTATTTCTTCTGTATATATTCCACGATTCGGTACACCTTACCCCCTCTCCGACAGCATTCTTTACGGTTGGTCGAAGGACTATGAGACCCGGATCTTCAGGCCACGGCGGCGGAGCGTCATAACCAGGGCGATAGAGTACCATCGCCCGCATCTACAGGTGCGCTCCGTCGCCCTGGGAGTCATGGAGGAGGCGTTGGCCGGCTTCGATCAGCACACGGTCATCTGCAGCCGCCCCAGCGACGAGTACCCGGACAGGGACAGGGGGCGTGGGTGGAGCTGCCGGCGGAGCCGACCCGGACCGGGGACATGTGCCTGGGAGGGGAACGCGAAGAGGTCGTCAACCCCGAATTGGGAAGGGTATTGAATATCCTCGTCCAGACGGAAGAGAAGCTCCGAAAGGGAGCGCTGGCGGAAAACTGTTGAGCGTCGGACAGGCTCCGGAGAACGCCCCTTCCGTGAGCAGGTCGAACAGAACAGGAAACCGGAGTCTCTGCCGTTCGGGCGACGCTGCCAACCGGCTCCGTGGTGGTCCGTCCTAATCCGGGCAAGGTTGAACCGCTGCTTCATTGGACGAAAGTCCCGGGCGGGCTCCCGCCCTTCGGCCGATCCGCAGCCGCCCCGCCGCCATAGTGGGGATGAAGGACGAACAGGTTGCACAGGCACTCCCACAGTTGGAGTGTGGGAGTAGTGGGTAGTGAGGATGGTTGCAAAAGGCGCGGGGGCGCAGACTGGGAACCAGTACGCAAGAGGACACACAAAGGAGTCACGAGATGATCGGCAGGCTGTTGAGCAAGGAGGAGACGAACGCGGCGCTGGTGGTCGCCCTGTCGGGGACGATTAATGGTGCTGGCGGCCAAGGGGCGGGGTTCCCTCTCCCCTGGCGGGCTGTTGTCCGGGGTGCTGTCGAACCCGGTTCCCCGCCCGATCCGACGGACACGCGGCGACGCGCCCATCCCGGCGCAGCGCCCGCGGATCGCCGCCTGAGAGCGACGTAAAGATCACGGCCGAAGGAAGAGTGCTATCGAAGCCGGGTAGACGGGGGGAACGCCTGCGAGCGCCACGGTGCGGGAGTGGATCTAGCCTTCGAGAGGAGAGGGCCGGAGCTCCTGCGCCCCGGCCTTCCCCAACCTCCTAACCCTCCCCTAGGACGAACTCACGGTCCTGGGCGCGGAGAACTCGGATGTTTCCTTTGTACTGAAGGCGGTCGCCGTTGCGGTCACAGCTTCTCCCGCGGTCACGTCCTCGACGGTAATGAAGTTGAAGGAGACCTTGCCGAAGCGGTTGGTCTTCACGTTGAGCTCGCCGATGAGGGTCTCGCCCTCGGCGCCTGTGGCGGGGTCATAGAAGGCACAGCCCCGTCCGTATTCAATGTTACGAACGTAGCGTAACGCCGGCGGAGGGAAGAGCGCATCCCCCGACGAGTGATCTTTGGCTATCCTGGCGGGGCGGGTCTTGCGAAGTCTACCCCACACTCCTGAGCCAGCCGACGAGCATGTTCACGAGGCGCACGAAGAGGTTTATGAGGGCCACGAGCAGGTCGAACAAGATCCGGAGTATTTGCACGACGATATCCGCGACGTCGTCGAGGAGGCCCGTCGCGCCGAGAACCACGGCGAGGAGCAATACCACCGCCACGGTCAACAGCGGTCTGCCCACCACGCCTCACCTCCCCCGCGCTCGATCAGGAGCTACCTGCGTAGGATAGCGCAAAAGAAGCCGGTGTCCCGCGGCTCCGGCCACGCAGGCGCGCCCTCGCAGTAGCGGCCTTACCTGGTCGGCTGACCGGTCTTGAAGGAGTAGATCATGTTGCCGCCCTCGAAGTTGATGGTCGTGTCCTCGGGCCTCCAGCCGGCCGGTGCAGGGGATGCGGGACCCGGACGCGAGGGGGTCAGGACGGGATGACCTCCGGGGGTCGAAGCAAGAGAAAAGGCCGGGGTCAAGTGCGACCCCGGCCCGTAGCGAACGGAGGGACGCGCGTGTCCCGGCCGTCGCGCTCAGATCAAGAGTTGCTGCGCACCAGCCTGGCGGCCACGATCCCGGAGCCCACCATCACGGCCAGGAACACCGCCGTCCTCCCCACCCACGTAACCTTACCTACCGCGGATTTCAACATGGCCCTTCGTACCCTCTTCTTAGGGTGGGGCGGGGAAGAAGGGGAAACCCCGCCCCACAACGTTACGGAAGTAGCGTAGTCCGCGGGCGAGAAAGGCGCATCCCCCAAATGGGTGATCTTTAGCTACCCCAGAAGGGCTAGATCCGCTACCGGCGTCTGTGAGCCGGCGGCGAGCGCTATGTCCGGTCGAGCAGGGAGTAGGCGACGCCCGTGGCGACGGCGTACACAAGGTGGTGGAAGGCGTCGATGGCGACCTCCTCCGCGCCCCATTCGGTAAGCGGGGGCGTCACATCCAGTGCCGGGAGCATCACCTGCTCAGTGCCCCAGACCGCAGCAAGGTGGGCCGCGGTGGCCGCCGGCCACGAGAGACCGGCCGCCGAGAGGAGTCCCCGGAAGCCTCCCCACGCCGTCCCGTACCCCCAGTGGACGATGTTGGAGAAACGCGCCTCGGCCTTCTCGTCTACGGGCCGGACGCCGAGTACCTTCGCTGCCGCCAGCGCAGGGGCCGAGCTCGGGGCCCGGCCGCGCAGCTTCATCTCGATCGTGCTCGACGCCGTCATGGCGACGGTCCCGGCGGCGCCGGCGAACAACCCCTTGCCCACCGCAGCCGCCACGTCTCCGAGCCTGGTGCTCATGTGATCGTCCACCGGGGCGCTCTCAGGCGCTCCGCCTCTGCGCCTTGTGCACGCCCTCGGCGAACTCCTCGACGATCTTGGCGCAGAACGCCGGCAGGTCGCCGGGGTTGCGGCTCGTGACCAGGCCCGCATCGGTGACGACCTCCTCGTCCACCCAGGTGCCACCCGCGTTGCGGATATCGGTCCGGACGGTCGGGTAGGAGGTCAGCGTGCGGCCCCTGACCACGTCAGCCTCGACGATCGTCCACGGGCCGTGGCAGATCACGCCAACCGGCTTGCCCGCTTCGAAGAACGAGCGCACGAAGCTTACGGCCTCCTCGCTACCGCGCAGTTTGTCCGCCCCCACAGTACCGCCGGGCACGATCAGGGCGTCGTAGTTTTCCGGGAAGACGTCCGAGAAGGCCTTATCCACCGTGAAGGTCTCGCCCGGGTTTACGTCGCTGTTCATGGTCTGGGCCTCGCCGGTCTCGATGCCGATGACGTCCACTGTGGCGCCAGCCTCCTCGACGGCCTTCTTGGGCTCGGTGAACTCGACCTGCTCCGTTCCAACCGGGGCGATAAGGATGGCAACCGTGCATCCCTGCAACTCGTCGGCCATGTGCGTCTCCTTTGCTTGAGGTCCTGCGTCAATCAGGCGTCTGCCGAACGTCCGGGTGGTAGTTACCCGGAAGCGGCGGACAGGTAACGCCACCATGCCGGCGCGTGGCGTCCTCCTCCGTGGCTGCTACGTCAGCGCCACGAAGGCGGTGCGCTGTTCATGGGTACCGAGCACCCCTACCAGGTCGCCGGGTTCGAAGCGGGCGTCGGGTCCGGGGCCGGCGAGCACGAGGTCGTCGCGCACGATCGCCACTATTGACGCGCCGGTCTCGGTCCGCACCCCCAGCTCCCCGATAGTGCGCCCCTTGAGCGGGCTGTTCTCCGGCAGCATTACCCACTCGGTCTCGATCTGCTGCGAGGCCCGCTCCAGCTGCTCGAGGAGATCGCCCTCTCTCCCCTGGCGGGTGATCGGGGCGTATAGCTCGCGGCGCACCTCGTCGGCGAACCGCTGGACGTCCCCCGCCGGAACGCCTAGGTGCGAGAGGGCCTGGCGACCGAGCTCCAGCCCCGCCTCGGACTCAGGGTGCACAGCCTCGTAGATTCCGAGCCGTCCCAGCTCCTCCAGCTGCTCCACCGTCGTGGTGCGGGCGACGACGTGCACATTCGGGTTGATAGAGCGCGCGCGCTCGACCACCAGGCGTGCCCCCACGGGGTCTGGCACCGTCACTATCACCAGCCGTGCCCGCCTGACCCCAGCCGCCTCAAGCACAGGTTCGGCGGCCGCGTCGCCGTAGACGACAGGGTAGCCCGCATCCCTTGCCTCGTCGGCCCGCCCCGGATTCGGATCGACGACGACGAACGGCTGATCCAGGCGCGCCAGCAGCCGTGCCACGAAGGAGCCGACCCTGCCGTAGCCCGCTATGAGCACGTGGTCCCTGAGGCCCCGCTCGGGCAGGTTGAAGGTGCTCATCGTCTCCCTGGGGAACCGCTCGCGCCAGCGGCCGTAGAGGAGGGGCGCTAGGCGCATGGCGAAGGGGGTCAGGGACATCGTGATCACCGCCGTCGTCAGCAAGATAGAGTAGCTCCTCTGGGAGATGGCTCCATCCTCAAGGCCCACGCGTGCGATCACGAACGAGAACTCCCCGACCTGGAAGAGCCCGAGCCCCACCGCGAACGGGATGATGTTCCCGTACCCGAACGCCCGCACCACGCCCGCGAACACTAGTCCCTTGACCACGAAGACGAGCACGACGACAAGCGCCACGGTCCCAGCGTTCTGGATGAGGAACGCCGGGTCGAGGAGCATCCCGACCGACACGAAGAACAGCATCGCGAAGACGTCCCTCAGAGGCTCCACGTCGGCGAGGGCCTGGTGGCTGTAGTCCGACTGGCTCAGGACCAGCCCGGCCACGAAAGCGCCGAAGGCGAACGAGAGTCCGAAGAGGTAGGTCGCGTAACCTACCCCGAGCCCGATGGCGACGACGGAGATCAGGAACAGCTCCCGCGAGTTCCAGGCCGCGACGCGGGCCATGAGCCACGGGAGGATGCGTCTCCCGAACGCCAACATCACCGCGACGAAGAGGGCGGCCCGCAGCGCCGCGACGCCGAGGTCGGAGAGCCCCTCGCCGATATTCCCGAGCTCTGGCAGCACGATTATGAGGGGCACCACAGCCAGATCCTGCACGATGAGCATCCCGAGGATGACCCGGCTGGATAAGGTCCCCATCACACCCTGCTCGGAGAGCGACTTGAGGACGACGGCCGTGCTGGAGAGCGAGAGCAGCGCCCCGAACCACGCCGCCTCCTGCCACCCGAAGCCGAGCAGCCGCCCCAACCCGTAGCTGAAGGCTATGGTGAGCGCCATCTGTGCCGCAGTCCCGAGGAGCGCGACGCGCCGCACCGGGGCCAGCTCGTCCAGAGAGAAGTGCAGCCCGATGGTGAACAGGAGCAGCGCCACCCCGATCTCCGCAAGTAACTCTATGTCGTGGACCGAGCTGACCGTCGGCCCACCTGTGTTGGGCCCCACCGCGACGCCGGCCAGGATGTAGCCAAGGATCAGGGGCAGCCCGAGCCGCTGGGCGACGAGCCCGCCGAGGAGGGCAGCCACCAGTATGAGCGCTATGTCCCCCGCGATGCCCACGCGCCTCTACCCTACCTCACCCGGGCGTCGTTCGGCTCCTACGGGTACTCGAGCACCCCCGTGTGCATGGTCATCTTCCACTCGCCGCCGACCTTCGAGTACACCTTGCACACGCGTCCCTTCCAGCGGCTCTCGTTGCCGCGCAAGTCGCGCCACACGGTGTCTATATCGACCACAGCGAACGCTCCGTCGCCCTCCTCGGACACCTCGATCTTCCGGATCTCACGCTCGTTGCGGACGAGCTCGTGCGTGTCGAATAGCTCCCGCCAGCCCCTGCCCCACCTCTCGGGGTCGTACTTGCCCCACTCAAGAACCCAGTCCATCGGATCGTGGGACCGCGGGGTCTTCGGCCAGGGCCAGACCATGTCAGGGTGGAACACGGTGAGCAAGAGGCCCACATCCCGGGTATCCCAGGCCCTCGTCTCCCGGTCGACGATCTCCTCTATCTCGGATCTCACACCACCCACCGGCCCCTCCCTCCACACCGTTGCGCGGCCGGCAGAAGCCTAAGGAAGAACCCTAGTCCGGCGCCAGGCCTTTCTTGCGCAGCTCCTCCAGGGCGTTCTCGCTCTTCCTCAGGCTGCCGAGCCCCATCCCGCGCAGTATGTTGGGGGCTTTGGTGAACTGGACCTCGGAGTACTCCACCACCTGCCAGCGGTTGCCCCATGGGTCGAGGAAATCCAGGCCCTTGCCCGGCAGGATCTCCACGTCCAGCTCCCTGAGCGCTCGCCTCACCGCTCGCCTGTCGTCCACCACCATCCCGACGTGGCGATGTTCGTTGGCTTGCTGGGTTCGCCCTTCGAAGAGGGCGATGAACTGGTCCCCTGCGTCTACGAACGCTGTGCCGCGCCCGCGCCCGCGCAGCTTCACCTCGAAGAGGCGCCCGAAGAACGCCAGAGCCTCGTCTATGTCTCCAACCTCGAGGGCGACGTGGTTGAACCCCACCAGTGTCGCGCGGGACGCCATGCACCCATTCTATCCCCCGGTTCGATTCCTGTCGCCGCGACGCGCCCTCAACGCGGCAGGACGAACTCGGCCATCGCCTCCATGCCGTCTATGTCATCTGTCTCGAGCCACTGCAGCATTACCCGCTCCACCCCGGCCTCGTCCAGCCGGGCGAGCTGCTCGGCGACCTCCGGCCCTGTGCCGACGACGATGCCCCGGGCGCGGAGCCCGTCCGCGGATTGGCCCGCGAGCTTGCGCTCGATGTCGGCGGTGGTGCGCCCGAAGATGGCGCGCGTCATCAGCGTCCGGCGCACCTGCTCCGGTGGGCGCCTGGCCTCTCGCAGCAGCTCGTCGAGGCGGGCGTTCAGCTCCGTGAATCGCTCGGGGGGCACCAGGACGGCGTTCCACTCGTCGGCGTAGCGGGCCGCCAGCGGGAGGGTGCGCCGCGGGCCGTTGCCGCCGATGACGATCGGAGGCCCGCCTGGCCGCGGGGACCGGGGCCTCAGCACGGCGTCGCGCAGCCGGTAGAACTCGCCGTCGAACGAGACTGGGGACTCATTCCGCAGGAGCAGCGTGATGACCTGGAGAGCCTCTTCGAAGCGGGCGAATCGGAGCTCGGTTTCGAGCAGCGCGAAGCCGTGAGCCTCGTGCTCGCGCTCCTGCCAGCCCGCGCCGATGCCGAGCCGCAGACGCCCGCCGGCGAGACTGTCCACGGTGCTCGCCGTCCAGGCGGTGATGACCGGGTGCCTGAACGAGACCGGAGAGACGAGCGGCCCGAACTCTATGCGATTGGTATTGTCCGCGAGCCAGGTTAGCGAAGACCACAGCTCCAGGGCGTCCAGGACGGGGCCAGCCGGGTTGGTGAAGTGGTCCGAGCGGTGGAGCGCGGCGTAACCGGAGTCCTCGACGGTCCGCACCAGCCGTTGCCAGCGTGGCCAGTCGAGCCCGTCCTGACCCTCGATCATGATCGCGACTTCGGGCACACGAATCCTCCTCTAGGTAGCAACGAGCAGTCATCGTAGCGTCGGACCGCTGCCGGGGCAAAGTCAGGCGGCTCCGAGAGGCGTTCTCGTATAATCCGGGTCTTCGGAGAGGTAGGTCGATGACTTCGACGGTCAGGAAAATCACCTTGAAACGCACTCCCTGCTACGGTCCGTGCCCGGTCTACAGGGTAACGGTCTTTGGAACGGGAGAGGTGGAGTATTTCGGGGAAGCCCACGTCGCCAAAGCGGGCGCGCACAGATGGAGGATATCCCGGAGAAGACTGGATCGACTAGCAGAGGCCTTCGAAAGAGCACGCTACTTCTGCCTTGAAGACGGATACACGAGTCGCGAGTTTACCGACGCCCCGGGCTGCCTGACCTCGATCGAGTACGAAAACGGAAGCTCCAAGAGCATCGATCATTATCATGGGGATCCAACCGCCCCGGACGCGCTCATGGAGCTGGAAGACGAGATCGACCGGATCGTCGGCGCCGAAAGATACACGGAGCCGGACTTCCTATTCCCGCCAGAAACAGACCACACGCCGACGTATCTGCTCACCTGGAATCCGGAAAAAGCCTTCAAGTGGGAAGACCTGCAAGACTGCATAGACGACGTCAGAGATCACGGTTTCTACGCGACCTCATGGAGTTGTGGCCGTAACCGGAAAATAACCGCCGGAGACCGTGTATTCATGATGCGCCAGGGATATGAGAGCGGAGAACGACGCGGCATCTTCGCTTCCGGTTGGGCTACGTCAGACGTCTACCAGCAAGAGCACTGGGACGAGACCGAGGCGAGCAAAGGAAAGCTGGCTCTGTACGTCCCCATTCGTCTGGATGTGCTGCTCGACGCCGATTCCGAACCGATACTTTCACGCTCCGTACTAAGAGAGGAACCTCTGGCAGGAGGACCCTGGGACGCACGGACCGGCGGCGTTACGATCCCCGGCGAGATAGCCGCCGAGCTCGAAAAAGAGTGGGCATGCCTGCTGGCTTCGAAGGACATCGTGCAACTCCACTCCGCAGAGCCCTTGTAGCAAGACAAGCACCACGGCGGTAGTCCTCGTTCATCGGGAAAGATCCAGGAGCTACAGCACCTTCGGCACATAGTCCGGACGCCTATCCTAGCCCTCGATCATGATGGCGACTTCGGGCATCTGCGCCTCCTTTTCTAACAACATGCGACTATCGTAGCGGCTGACTTAGACACTTCGTAAATTGCATACCTGATGGCGATTCCAGACTACCAGACCGTTATGCTTCCTTTGCTCGACTTCGTCTCCGATGGCATGGAGCACCACATCAAGAAAGTGCGCGAGGCCCTCGCCGTCCATGTCGACTTGAGAGAAGATGAGAAACGAGAGTTTCTTCCAAGCGGCAAGCAGCCAACGTTCAATACGGACTGGTTGAGAACCGCGACGAGCCTACTTGAAGATCACGGCTCGCGGGCCGTGACCTTGTAAAAAGAGAAACCGAACAAGATCAACTCTAAATTCTTAGAGCGCTATCCAGAGTTTGTTGCGTTCCGCGAGAAGAGCGGCAAATCGGTCAAGGCGAAACCGCCTAAAGGATACAGGGGAAGAAGGCGAGAAAAGGCATCTTCACAACTATTTCGGACTTCTCCAAGCATGCCGAGGACTACGCCTCCGCCATTGAGAGTAGCGTCGTGCTGATCGACGGCGAGTCACTCGCGGGGCTGATGATCGACTACAACGTCGGCACCACAGTTGAGTCTTCCTACGAGATTAAGCGAGTAGACTCGAACTACTTCGACGAGGCCTGAGCCATCTGATTTACAGCACCTTCGGCAGGTAGCTCGGACGCGACTTCTCGAACGCCTCCAGCTCGTCCTCGTGCGTCAAGGTCAGGCCGATATCGTCGAGGCCGTTCAGGAGCCGGTAGCGGGCGAAGTTGTCGAAGGCGAAGGGCTCTTCGAAGCCGGGTCCCTTCACGACGCGTCCCTCGAGGTCCACGGAGATCTCGGCCTCGGAGTCCTTGCGAACGACGTCGAGGAGCTGCTGTACCGCCTCTTCCGACAGCTCCACCGCAAGAAGTCCGATCTTGGCGCAGTTGTTCTTGAAGATGTCGGCGAAAGACGGGGCGATGACCGCGCCGAAGCCATAGTCCTGTATGGCCCACGGCGCGTGCTCCCGGCTGGAGCCGCTGCCGAAGTTCTGACCGGCGATCAGCACGACAGCGCCCTCGTGCTCGGGTTTGTTCATCACGAAGTCCGGGTCCTCCCTCCACTGGGAGAACAGGAACTGGCCGAAGCCGGTACGCTCGATGCGCTTGAGGGCGTCGCTAGGGACGATCTGGTCCGTGTCCACGTCGTCCCAGCCGAGCGGCAGCGCCTTGCCCTC
>Ga0126310_10000878_pt1 | contig 11080 bp, 10 predicted proteins | sample Plot60_FD_92540 | JGI IMG/M metagenome (GOLD analysis project Ga0126310, IMG submission 92540) | Serpentine soil microbial communities from UC McLaughlin Reserve, CA, USA - Plot60 | ecosystem: Environmental > Terrestrial > Soil > Grasslands | place: USA: UC McLaughlin Reserve, Lake County... | reverse complement strand
CGTCGCCGAACGCAGCGAACAACAGAGTGCTCAGCACCAACCCGCTTGCCGACCATAGGCACAAGATCACCAAGGTATGATTGATTGTGAGGTCGAGTGCTGCCGCAGGTGTGAAGACGTGAGTGCTCATTCCTTTGTTCCCTTATTTCCGGACGTGTCAGATCTCAGTCCGCTTCTGAAGGGTAGACCGGACATTGCGGAGAGGAGCGTCGATTAAGGCTTGGGAGCCGCAGCTGACCTTTATCTATCGAGCCCGTCAGTTCGCCGAGATACCTGCCGCCCTGATCGGTCCGGCCCACTTTTCGATCTCCGCCGGAACAAGCTTCGCAAGATGCTCGGGTGTCCTTTCCGTGGCGGGCGGAATGGTCAATCCAAGCCCGGCTAAACGCTGACGCGTCACCGGGTTATCGAGCGCCTCGCTCGCGACGTCGGCAAGGCGCCTGACAATGGCCGCCGGGGTTCCTTTCGGCAAGAAGATCGCATTCCAGAGGTCAACCTCGAAATTCTTCAGCCCTTGCTCATCCGCGGTCGCAAGCTTGGGCAGGGTCTCGTTGCGGCGCAGTGTCAGCATGGCGATCGGCTTGATCGCTCCACCTTCGATATGTGCCAGCGAGGTGGAGGTCACGTCGCACATGTAATCGATCCGGCCGCCGATCAGGTCCTGCATGGCCGGCCCCGCACCGCGATAAGGGACGTGGGTGACGTCCACACCGATCGCCGAGTTAAGGAGCACGCAGGTGATATGCGTGGCTGAACCGGCGCCCGCAGAACCGTAGTGCAGCTTGGCCTGGTTCGCCTTCACATAGACGATGAACTCGGCGAGCGTATTTGCCGGGAAATCTTTCCGGGCCACGAGCACCTTCGAAGCGCGTGCCACCAGAGCAACAGGCTCGAAATCGGTCGCCGCGTTGTAAAGTGGCTTCTTGTAGAGGGTCTGGTTGTAGCTATGGGTACTGCTGTTACCCATCAGCATCTGATAGCCGTCGGGCTGCGCCTTGGCCACGCGCGCGGAGCCGGTCATGCCGCCTGCGCCGCCGATGTTCTCGATAATGATCTGCTGCCCGAGCGTCTCGCTCATGCGCGACGTCAGGATGCGGGCGACCGCGTCGAGAGGGCCTCCGGCAGGATATGGAACGACCATCGTAACGGGCCGTGTCGGCCAACTCTGCGCGACTGCTGCGTTCGCCGCTATGATGACGGCGCCGCCGCCTAGGGCGAGGCGCAGGATCAATCTGGCGAGCAGCGTCATGATGCTCTCCTGGTGCGCCCTTCGCGGAACCTAACGTGCGTTGAAGCGGGGCATGTCGGAATGTTTAACCGCTCGCGTCATGCGCACATAATGCTATGTTTCGATCAAACCATAGCCGTTTCGATATGAGGGGAACCATGAAAGTCGGTGATCGGATCGGACGCCGCATGAAGCTGCACGACCTGCACGTTCTCATGGCCACCGTGCAATTCGGCAGCATGGGGGAGGCGGCACGGCGCCTGAACACGACCCAGTCGGCGATTTCGAGATCGATCGCGGATCTGGAGCACGCGCTCGGCGTACGTGTTCTCGAGCGCCACCGGCAGGGCGTCGAGCCGACGCAGTACGGCCAGGCTTTGCTCGGTTGCGGCATCGCCGTGTTTGATGAGCTTCGCCAGGGCGTGAAAAAAATTGAATTCCTTGCAGACCCGACCGCCGGAGAAGTGCGGATCGGGAGTAATCCATTTCTCGCCGCAAGCCTCGTTTCGGCTGTCGTCGATCGCCTGTCCCGGCGCTATCCACGCATCGTGTTTCACATCATGACGGCGCCCTACGCAACGCTTCACCGCGATCTGAGTGAACGAAACGTCGATCTCTTGATCGCGCGCAGGTACGGCCCGATCGCGGACGATCGGCTGGAGTTTGAATTTCTCTTCGATGATTCCTATGTGGTCGCGGCGGGTGTACGAAGTCCCTGGACGCGCCGGCGTCGGCTCGTGCTTGCCGATCTGATGAGCGAGCCATGGGTGCTGCCGCGCGAAGGCATGACGCGCTTGGCTGCGACGGAGGCATTTCGTACGAGTGGGCTCGGGCAGCCTCGGACCGCCGTGGTCACCAATTCACCCGAAGTACGGATGAGCCTCCTGGCGACCGGCCGCTATCTTACAGTCTTCTCGGCCTCTTCTTTGAGGCTCCCGACGAAGCGCTCGCAAATAATAATCCTGCCGGTCGAGTTGCCCGGCGCGAAAGCCGTCAACGGTATCGTCACCCTGAAGAATCGCACCCTCAGTCCCGTGGCGCAGCTTTTCATCAGCGGCGCACGCGAAATCGCAAAGTCGCTGTCGAAGCCAAGCTCGTAGATGTCATGTCTGTTTCTGGCCCATAGCGCACGTCGGCCGTTCGTGCCACGGTGTCCGCTCCACCGCCAAAAGCAGACTATGTACGCGGCTTCGAAAAGAAAACGCTGTCTGCATGACGCATGACGCCACATGACGCATTTCGCTATTATCGACTCTCCGCGCGCGTGAATCGGTGTATATAGAGAAATTGCGTCATCATGTGTCATGCGTCATTTGCAGCTTCCTTTGTTCGCGCCTGTGCGCAATTGTCCGCCGCCCTACGCAGTAGATCGCGACAGAGGGGGGTGGGGTCTCAATCTCTACATATTGTGGGGTGTGGATCGCAGGGTCGGAAATTTCGTACATCCCCAAAATGGGAATAGTCGATCACCGGTGCAATTCCGATCCTCTCAGCAGTTCGCAGCTGACTCACCGGCGGAGGAAGCAGTCACCTGCGGACCGGTCTCGGCCGGCCCATTCCCTGCTAACAGGGAAAATTACAGGGAAATAGCTCGAATTTCGGTTTCCAGGCGCTTTGATGAGCTAGTTGCGCCGGCCAACAGGCCACTTTTTGCTGAATTCCCTGCGGGAAAAACAGGGGAATTTTGCGATCTGTATCAGGGAAAGGATAGGCGTGAACAGGGACATAAAGACAAAACGGCGCTCCACCGGTGTTCGTTTGGGTTCCTTGCAGGTTCTCGCCCGGATCGCATTTACACGGCGCTGCTATAGGATTCGATGATGTCATCCTGCTTCGCAACCGAGGTATGACACCCGCAATACCAGCACATCGCGCGGCAGAACGGGATGTGGAGGTATAGCGACGCGTTTGACTGACGCGGAAGGGCGGTCTGCCACGCCACGTACGTGCTGGCCCCGATGGATTTTGAAAAATATCGGGTCGACGGATAGCTAGTGTATCGGGGAAGCCAGCAGATCGATCTCACTGCCAGCCCGGCACACCCTTCATATCGGGCAGCTTGTGCGCGATGCCCTTGTGGCAATCGATGCAGGTCTTCTCGCCGGTGAATAGCGAGCGCTCATGGGCCGCAGCGGCGCGCGGCGCCTGCTTGGTGATGTCCATAGACTCCGCGCTGTGGCAGTTCCGGCATTCGAGCGAGTCATTGGCCTTTAGCCGGGCCCATTCGTGTATCGCCAGTTCAAGCCGATTATCGAGGAATTTCTCGCGCGTGCTGATGGTCCCGAAGATGTGGCCCCACACCTCCTTCGATGCCTGCATCTTGCGGGCGATCTTATCGGTCCAGTTGTGCGGGACGTGGCAGTCCGGGCAGCTCGCGCGCACACCGGAGCGGTTGGTGAAATGAATCGTCCCCTTCAGCTCCTCGAAGACGTTGGTGCGCATCTCGTGACAGCCGGTGCAAAATTTTTCAGTATTGGTGACCTCAAGGGCGGTATTGAAACCGCCCCAGAACAGGATGCCGGCAACAAATCCGGCAAGGACCAGCACGCCGAGACTGAACACCGAGCTGGGGCGCCGCAAAACGTCCCACAGATCGCGCCCGAAGCCGAATGTCCGTCGAAACAATGACGGCTTTGGCGGCGTGTCCATCGCCGTCATCGGCGTGTTCCGCCCGGCTGTGCGCGGCTGAGCAGTGTGTCGACATCGACAAAGTCATTTTCGACGGGTGCCTTCACCTCGTGTTGCGGAATGTGGCATTGAGTGCAGAAGAAGCGCCGTGGCGAAATCGTTGCCAGGAACTGGCCGTCTCGATCCATGAAGTGCGTGATCGAGATCATCGGCGCCTGCGACTGGCCCGTGCGCGACCGTGCGTGGCACGAGAGGCATTTGTTGCCGTTCAGATCGACCTGATAGCCGTCAATCGTGTGCGGAATGACCGGCGGTTGTTCAGGGTAGTTTCGTGATTCCTTTTGCGATGTGTTGCGCAGCGGCGTCATGCGCTGCGCGGGGGCAATTTGGTCGAGTGGCGTCGGCCCGCGCAGGGGCAGTGAAACCGGCGGAGCATTCTGCGCGAGCAGGCCCGACGCGCCGATCGTTAAGCCGAGCAAGAGGCCAGCACAGAGAACGCGTGCTCTCTTCATCATCGCGGTGCTCCCTCGAGCGCAATGCGGACCGCACACTTCTTGAAATCGGTTTGCAGCGAGATCGGATCGGTCGCGTCCAGGGTGACGCGGTTGATCAATTGCGCTTCATCGAACCACGGCACGAATACGACGCCGCGCGGCACCTTGTTGCGCCCGCGCGTTTCCACACGCGTACGGATATGGCCGCGTCGGGACTCCACTTTTATCTCATCGCCACGGCGCAACTTCAGTTCGGCTGCGTCATCGGGATGCATGAAGCAGACCGCCTCGGGGAATGCGCGATGCAGTTCTGGCACACGTCGGGTCATCGACCCCGAGTGCCAGTGTTCAAGGACGCGTCCGGTCACAAGCCAATAAGGGTATGTGGTGTCCGGGGACTCGGCTGCCGGTTCGTACGGAAGCGCGAAAATCCGCGCCTTACCGTCGGGATTGCCGTAGAACTCGATGCCCTTGCCGGGTTTGACATAAGGGTCGTAACCCTCGCGAAAGCGCCAGCGAGTCTCCTTCCCATTCACCACGGGCCAGCGCAATCCGCGCTCCTCGTGATACGTGTCGAACGGCGCCAGGTCGTGCCCATGACCGCGGCCGAATTCGGCATATTCCTCGAACAAGCCTTTATGCACGTAGAAGCCGAAGTCTTTTGATTCATGGTTTTCGAAAGCCGGGTCGAGCTCGGTGAGCGGAAACTTATTGATGCTGCCGTTGGCGTACAGCACGTCGAATAGTGTCTTGCCGCGATATTCCGGCTTCTTGGCGATCAGCTCCTCTGGCCACACCTCTTCGACCTTGAAGCGCTTTGAAAACTCCATCAGCTGCCACAGGTCCGAACGCGCCTCGCCCGGTGCATTGACGAGCTGGTGCCAGAAATGGGTCCGGCGCTCGGCATTGCCGTAAGCGCCCTCTTTCTCCACCCACATTGCCGTCGGCAAGATCAAATCTGCAGCAAGGCAGGTCACCGTCGGATACGCGTCCGAGACGACGATGAAATTGTCGGGGTTGCGATAGCCGGGCAGGCCCTCTTCGTTGATATTCGCACCCGCCTGGATGTTGTTGTTGACCTGCACCCAGTAGGCGTTGAGCTTGCCGTCCTTGAGCATGCGGTTCTGCAGCACCGCGTGGTAACCGGGCTGTGGCGCAATGGTGCCCTCAGGAAGCTTCCAAATGCGCTCGGCGGTGTCGCGATGCGCTTTGTTCGTCACCACAAGATCGGCCGGGAGCCGGTGCGAGAAAGTGCCTACTTCGCGTGCGGTCCCGCAGGCGGAAGGCTGCCCCGTCAATGAAAACGGGCTATTGCCCGGCTCGGAGATCTTGCCCGTGAGGAGATGCAGATTGTAGACGAGGTGATTGCACCAGACGCCGCGCGTGTGTTGGTTGAAACCCATCGTCCAAAAGCTCATCACTTTGATCTTCGGATCGGCGTAAAGTTCGGCCAGAGCCTGAAGGCGATTGACCGGGATGCCGGAAATCCCCGATGCCTTCTCGAAGGTGTAGTCCGAAACAAACTTCGCATATTCCTCGAAAGTCATTGGTGTGGACTCGCCCGCCTTGGCACGGCCGGTCGCGCGTTGCTCCAGCGCATGTTCGGCGCGCAAGCCGTATCCGATGTCGGTCGTTCCACGGCGAAATGTGGTGTGCTTGTCGACGAAATCGCGATTGACGCGGCCGGTCGTAATGATGTGGTTCGCGATCGCGTTCATGATCGCAAGATCGGTCTGCGGCACGAACGTCATCGCGATGTCGGCGAGATCGTAAGAGCGCTGTTCGAAGGTCGAGAGCACGGCAACGCGCACGTGCGGCGCGCTGAGTCGGCGATCGGTCACCCGCGTCCACAAGATCGGGTGCATCTCCGCCATGTTCGAGCCCCACAGCACGAACGCGTCGGCAGCTTCGATATCGTCGTAGCAACCCATCGGCTCGTCGATGCCGAACGTGCGCACGAACCCGACCGCGGCTGACGCCATGCAGTGGCGCGCATTGGGATCGATGTTGTTGCTGCGGAAGCCGCCCTTGAACAGCTTGTTGGCGGCGTATCCTTCCCAGATCGTCCATTGACCCGAGCCGAACATGCCGACGCCGCTCGGCCCTTGTTTTTTCAAGGCGGCCTTGAACTTGTCAGCCATCACCGTGAACGCTTCGTCCCACGAAACCGGAGTGAACTCGCCATTCTTGTCGTAGACGCCATTCGTCTTGCGCAGCATCGGCTGGGTCAGCCGGTCGTGGCCGTACATGATCTTGGAAAGGAAATAGCCCTTCACACAGTTGAGGCCCTTGTTGACCTCGGCCTTGATGTCGCCGTGTGTCGCAACAACGCGGTTGTCCTTCGTCGCAACCATCACGCCGCAGCCGGTGCCGCAGAAGCGGCAGGGAGCTTTATTCCATTGCAGTTCGCTGGCCGCCCGCTCCGTGATGAGATTGGCGCCTTTCGCCTGCGTGGAAATGCCACCCGCGGCGGCCGCCATCGCGGCAGCCTGGAGTTTTAGCGCCTGTCGGCGATCGAGGTTCGTCATGAACGTCTCCTTGACGGGATCAGGCTGCGTCGGTGGCATGGAAAACGAGCGAGGCCGAGTACACGTTCGGCAACAACGCGATCGTGTTTAGCGCGGAGCCGACCGCGCTTGCATTCGTTGTCTCGATCACGACGACGAGCTTGCCTTTGGGATCGCGCGCGTGGACTTCGCAGCCGGCGATTCTCGTGATCGCTGCCGCGACGTCGTCGAGGCAGTCCGGCCGAGCCTGCACCAACATGCTGGCGATCTCTGCGCCGGGTGGTTTGATCAGTGCACCCGGATCGGCGAGGCGCCCCGACATGAAGGCGCGGCGATCGACTGTGGGCTGGTTGAGTGACATGGCAATTCCTTCAGCGCGGCGGCGGGCCGGGTGGGCCTGCGACCATTTGATAAATCCATACGGTAAGCCCATAGCTCCCGACCGTCGCGACGGCGAGTGCTGGCATCAGAACCGCGGTCAGGAACAGGAATGCGAAAATCTCCATGCGTCTTTGGCGCTGAGTCGCGGCTTCCTTCGTGCTTACTTCTTCGGACATTTCGGGTCGCCTTTGATTATGGACTCGCCGCGATATCGTCATCCGACAGCACTCTGAGCGCGGCACCTTCGACATCGTCGTATTGTCCGTTACGCAACGACCAGAGGAAGGCGCCGAGACCCGTGAGGCCGAGCGCGAGCGCCATGGGCAGGAGATAGATGAGGACGTTCATCTCGCCCTCCCGAATATCTGGACAAAGCGATTGGCGCCCGCAGCCGGCTTGCGCGCGCGCAGCGCATTGAGCGTCACCAGAATGGATGAGCCGGACATCGCCGCTGCGGCGATCAGCGGCGTGACGAAGCCGAGGATCGCCACAGGAACCGCGACTGCGTTGTAGGCCACGGCCAGCCAGAGATTCTGCTGCATCAGGCGGCGAGCACGAGCCGCAATCGTTACGGCATCGAGCACCGGCGAGAGCCGCTCTCCCAGAAATACCGCGTCGGCATGGGCCTGCGTGATATCGGCTGCGCTGATCGGCGAAAGAGAGACATGCGCCGCGGCAAGCGCGGGCGCGTCGTTAAGGCCATCGCCCACCATCAACACGCGGTGGCCCTGGCGCTTTAATGATTCAATGGCCGCGATCTTCTCGGGGGGATTGAGGCCCGCGCGCCAATCCGTGATGCCGAGCGCGTGGGCGACCGGCTCGACGGCACTGGGACGATCGCCAGAAAGAATGAGGAGATCGAGAGCTCGCCCGCGCAGGGCGGCAACGATCGCCGCCGCGTCTGGGCGAAGCGTCTGCCGCACCGCGAGTGTGACACTGCGGCCCGCATGACTGAACGCGATCAACGATGCGTCCGGCCCGAGGTCGGCGCTCTCCATGCCGCAGAAGACCGGGCTTCCTAAACGCGCCTCGCTGCTGCCGATCATCGCGCGCACGCCTTGACCCGGTTCCTCGACTGCGCCCTCGAATGGCACGCGCTCGCACGCCTCGCGGGCGACCGCAGCCGCGAGTGGGTGGCGGCTTGAGAGCGCCAGGCGGGCGGCTAGTTGCAGCAACTCCGGATCGATTGCCGCCGCGTTTTCGACGCGCGGCTCCGGCAACGTGAGTGTGCCGGTCTTGTCGAAGATCATGGTGTCGATTTCGGCCAGACGCTCGATCGCGTCGCCGGAGTTCAGGATTACGCCGGCGCGGAACAGCGCACCGGAGGCAACCACCTGGACAGTGGGAATCGCCAGCGCGAGCGCGCACGGGCAGGTGATGATCAGCACTGCGATCGCCGTGATGATCGAGTCGTGCACCGAGGCGCCGGCAGCGAGCCAGCCGAGCACGGTAAGCGCAGCGGTGGCATGAACGACCGGTGCATAGAGCCGCGCGGCGCGATCGGCGAGACGGATATAGCGCGATTTCGCCGTGACAGCTTTCTCCAGCAGCCGCTCGACCTCGTCGATGAGCGTGCCGCTACCGGCGGCGGTGACGCGCATCGTCAGTGCGCCGGAGTAGTTCACCGCACCCGCGTGAACCGCGGCACCTGCCGCCACCGTGCGGCGTGCCGTCTCACCGGTGACGAGACTTTCATCGATCTCGGATGTTCCCGACAATACTAGCCCGTCGGCGGGTACGCGATCGCCGGGGCGCACCAGCAGCCGGTCGTTCGCTTTGAGTGCGGCCGCCGGCACACGCACGAGCTCGCTGCCGTCGAAGCGATGCGCGAACTCGGCCTTGAGTGCCGCGAGATTCCCGGCAACGGTCCGGGTTTTGCGCCGCATCGCGTGATCGAGCGTGCGCCCGCACAAGAGGAAAAACAGCAGCATGGTGGCGGAGTCGAAATACGCGTGGTCGGCATGGCTGGCGGTCTCGACCAGTGACATGCCGAGCGCGAGCAGAACGCCGAGCGAGATCGGTACGTCCATATTGACCTGCCGCGCGCGGATCGCGCCCCATGCGCTTTGGAAAAACGGTTGTCCGGCATACGCGGCGGCGGGCAGTGCGATCAGTGCGGAGAGCCAATGGAAAAAGTCGCGCGTTTCCTGCCCCATGTCGGTCACATGCCCGGACCAGACCGACACCGAGAGCAGCATGATGTTCATCGCGGCAAAGCCCGCCACGCCGAGGCACTTCACCAGCCAGCGCATGTGCTGCGCTTCTTGCGTTTCGGCGCGCTCGGCCTGGAACGGATGCGCGTGGTAGCCGATGTTCTCGAGCGCGGCGATGAGATCGGCGGCGGCAAGTTCGTGCTCGTGCCAGTCCACCGCAAGCCGCCGGTTGGTGAAGTTGAGCCGCGCGTCGATCACGCCGGGGATTTGCTTCAGTCCGCCTTCGATCTTGCGAATACAGGCTGCGCAGCCGATGCCTTCGACCGCGAGATCGAGATGCGCGGTGCCCTCGCGGTGGGTGACGAACGTCGAGAGATCGAGAGTTTCGGCCACGGCAAACGCCTTTATTTGAGTACGACGCGGTTGCGCGAGCGGAACACACGCTCGCCTCCACGCGACAGTTCGATCACGAGATCCCATTGCCCTGCGACCGGACCGATCATTCCCCGGAACTGGCCGGGTGCGCTGTCGTGCAACGCAACGTTCTGATCCACGCGCTGATCGGTCGGACGCTCGAGGCGCGCCACGGCATCCAGACCGGCGAGCGGCAACCCGGCCGCATCGCGCGCCTCAATTTCGACCAGCGTATTGTCGGCCATTGGCCGGACGTTCGCTTTCACCTGCCAGTGCAATTCGTCCTGCGTTTGCGCGGCCGCAGACTCACGGGCGAAAGCGAGGCCGGCCTGGTACGAACTTGCAGTTTCTACGCCGCCGAACGTCGAGACGGCCGCACGGATCATGATCGCGTTCGCGGCGGCAACAACCCCAAAGAACCCGATCAGACAGAACAGCACCATTCGGCCAGTGATCGGGTGGGGCACCATGTTGTCGTTGGCAGCCATCTCATCCTCCTGCCGGTGCGCGGAAATGATCGCCCGCAGATGCCCGCTCGCCCGTGGCCACGTCGTAAAGATGGAACGTGATCGGTGTGGACGGCGGCGGCGTGTAGCCGTAGTCCGTGATGAGCACGCGCATCTCACGCGTCTGGTCCGGGCCGACGTCGATAACGAAGCGGCCGTCCTCGCGCATCTGCACCACGTCGAGCAGCGACCCATCGAGACCCGAAATGCTCAGCGTGAACTCGCGCCGCTCGGTCCGTTTATTGGCGACGCGCACTGTGTAGCCGTTGCGGATCGCACCGTCGGATAGCCGCACGAAAATCGGATTGCGGTCATGGATGATGCTGATGGTTTGCGCCTCGCGGGTGACCAGAGCAAAGGTCATCACGCCGGCAACCGCCACGATGATCGCGACATAAAGCGCGGTGCGCATGCGCACAAAGCGGTAGATCGTTGGCCGACCTTCCTCCCGGTCCTTGATGCTGAGATCGGTATCGTAGGCGATCAGCCGTGCGGGCCGGCCGATTTTGCCCATCACGGCATCGCACACGTCAATGCAAAGCCCGCATTGGATGCAGCCGAGATTCGGACCTTGGCGGATGTCTATTCCGGTCGGGCACACGTGCACGCACTGCAGACAGTCGACGCAGTCGCCGGACGGCAAGCTGTGTGCCCGCAGCACGGCCGACTTCTTCACCGAGCCGCGCGGCTCGCCCCGATCATAGCGGTAGGTGACGTTGAGGGCGTGCTCGTCTGTCAGTGCCGCCTGAATGCGCGGCCAAGGACACAT
>Ga0126310_10000877_pt1 | contig 11082 bp, 13 predicted proteins | sample Plot60_FD_92540 | JGI IMG/M metagenome (GOLD analysis project Ga0126310, IMG submission 92540) | Serpentine soil microbial communities from UC McLaughlin Reserve, CA, USA - Plot60 | ecosystem: Environmental > Terrestrial > Soil > Grasslands | place: USA: UC McLaughlin Reserve, Lake County... | reverse complement strand
TGTTTATCTCCATCGTCGGCGTCGACCGCAACCCTTACTTTCCCTACTACCGGATGAAGCTGGAGACCGAGCGGATTATCGAGCACTCCGAGGTGCCGTGGACCATCCTCAGGGCCACCCAGTTCCACGGGTTTGTTCTGCGCTTGATCCAGGCTCTCGATCGCCTCCCCATGATGGTGGCGCCCAGGGGCTTTCTGTTCCAGCCCATAGACGTAGGAGAGGTCGCCCATCGCAGCGCGGAGCTCGCACTCGCCGGACCAGCCGGGCGAGCCCCAGACGTCGGCGGGCCGGAGGTGCGGGCCTTCGTTGACCTCGCGAGGGCGTACTTCGAGGCCGCCGGGCGGAGACGGAGGGTCGTGGAAGTCCCCTTGCTCGGCAAGGTTTCGCGGGCTCTGCGCGAGGGGGCGCAGACAGCGCCGGAGCACAGGTACGGCAAGATCCGCTGGGAAGAGTTCCTGGCGATCCATCAAGAGCAGGGCGAAAGGGACTATGAAGGGAGGAGCTTTCGTGTCAAGCGATAGGGACAGCCGTCCGGTGCGTCGCGGGTTGCTGCGGGGCGGGCTGTTGCTCCTAGCGGCGACTCCCCTCTTCGGTGGGATCTGGGCTCTGATCCTGCCCCGCTCCTTCTACGTTGACTTCCCGCTGCCCGGCAGTGATTGGGTCTCTACACTGGGCCCTTATAACGAGCACCTGATCCGAGACTACGGCGCGCTGAACCTCGCTCTTACGATACTGCTGGTGGCTGCGGCGCTCCTGCTCGAGCGGCGCGTCGTGCAGGTGGCGCTGGTCACCTGGCTGGTCTACGCGACGCCGCACCTCGTCTTCCACATCGGACAGACTGACCATTTCTCTGCCCGCTCCAACGTGGAGCAACTGGGCGGACTGGGGCTGGTGGTCCTGCTCCCGCTCTTGTTGCTCTTCTCTGTCGTGCCACTTGGCTCGAAAAATGTTCCAGGGAATACCATACGCCCCGAGCGTTAGGGCGGGCCACGTGCACGGCAAAAGACCGGGGGAGATGCGACAAAGGCGAAGCGGACCCAGGAGGACTCGACCCTTGACCTCTACCGTTCCTTCGCGGCAGGACCGATTCTCGCCGCCTTCCGTGGACATTGCCTAGGCGCTACTAACGATTACATTCGACGCGCAAGTGAGGTTGGGACATGATGAACGCCCGATCCGTTAAGCTGAATTACGAGCGACGCGGGAGCGGGAACCGCTGCTCTTGATCCACGGCACGGGGAGCCACTGGCAGGTGTGGGAACCCGTGCTCGATACGCTCGCCGTCCGCCACGACGTGATCGCCGTCGACCTCTCCGGGCACGGCGGCTCGGAGCCAGCGCCGGACGGCACGCCGCCGACCGCGGCGGGCTTCGCACGCCTAATCTCGACTTTCCTTCGAGAGGAACTCGGGATCGAGTCCGCACACGTAGCCGGCAACTCCATGGGGGCTGGACGGCCCTGGAGATGGCGAAGCTGGGTCACGCCCGCTCCCTCATGGCCTTGTGCCCGGCCGGGCTCTGGCGCACGCGCACCCCGCGCTACTGCATCGTCTCCTTCAGGTTCAGCTGCGCCCTCTCGCACCTGCTCGGAAGGAGCGGGGCGCGGCTGGCAACCTCCACCGCCGCGGGACGCACGATCGTCATGAGCCAGTACTTCGGACGTCCGTGGAAGATTCCTGCAGGTGAGGCGGCGGAGCTCCAATCCGGTAACGCTAAAGGCTCGTATAACCCCGCGTTCGGTGAAGAAGTGAGCAGAAAAGGAGGCAAGAAGACATGGAGACGTTCAACAGAGTGAGGTCCGCACAGAGCAAGATGAGCGCTGCGACCGGCCGTGGTGCCCTCGTGCCAGCAGGGCTGGTAGGAGCAGGTATCTCCCTGATCGTGGTCGTAGGTCTGATACACCTGATCAACTCCCCCGAGGACCTGGAAGAAGGGTCCTACACGGGCGCGCTCTATCTGCTCAACTTCTTCGGTGCGCTCGCATCGGCGGTGGGCATCTACCGGGGAAAGAGGTGGGGCTGGGCGCTTGGATTCTTGGTCGCCGGAGGAGCGTTCGCGGGGTACATGATCAGCCGTACCGTGGGACTGCCCGGGCTGCCGGTTGAGACCGAGTGGCTCGAGCCCCTGGGCGTGCTCTCTCTGCTGGTCGAAGGCCTGTTCGTGGGAGTGTTTCTGGCCATCTTCGCTCGTCCCAAAGAGGAGAGATGAGTGGTCGACTCACCGCCCTCTACTCTAGTGCGTAGCGAACTGCTCAAAACTGGAAGGAGAGGAATGGCTCAGCAGATGGTGAAGGTATCGGTGGAGGTCAGAAGCGGCACGGCGCGCTTTACGGTCTCCGTACAGGCACAAAGCATCCGTAAGGCGTTGGACATGGTGGGAGCGAGGTATCCAGGCGGCAAGGTCAGGGTGGTCTTCCCCATAGAGTCCGAGAGCTTCTTCGTGGATGCGTCCCCCACCCTCGCAGGAGTGCTCGGGACGGAGCGCCCGAAGCAGCTGGCCGCGTGAGAATCGGGCACTCCATCAAGACGAAGTTGGTAGAATCGAGGCTCTGCGAACTGCGGAGAATTATCCTTCCACGCACTCGGGTGAATAGAGTATGAAGAAGGGCCAAGCTCCCTGTGCGAAGACCTCGGTCCTGGGGGGCACCGCCCAAACACTTCGCTCTATGAGCTATCGTTACCGGCGGAGCGTGGCCTTAGATCTTCAAGGAGGAACGCGTGGGGACAATCGATGAAGACATGAGGCGCGTGCTCGAGGAGCAGCGCCTGGGCTACGCAGCGACCGTTTGCCCCGACGCAACGCCAAACCTCTCGCCCAAAGGCACCACCGCCGTATGGGACGATGACCACCTCATCTTCGCCGACATCCGCTCGCCGCGCACGGTCGAGAACCTGCGCCACAACCCAGCGATCGAGATCAACGTTGTCGACCCCATCTCGCGTAAGGGGTACCGCTTCAAGGGCACCGCCACGGTCCTCACAGAAGGGATCCTCTTCGATGAGGCGCTCGCTTTCTACCGCAGGCGTGGGGTTGCCAACGAGATCCGGGCCGCAGTGTTTGTGGAGGTAGGACGCGCCATGCCGCTCACGTCTCCGGCCTACGACCTGGGCGCGACCGAGCAGGAGGTACGCGAGCGGTGGGAGCGCCACCACGAGGCGCTACGCTGGGACGAGAGCGGAGCACCCACGGGCGAGTGAACCCTACTTGCGCTGGTGCGCGGCTGCCAAGCTCAACAACTCCGTAAAGACGAACTTCTTAGAACGCCGTTTAGCCGAACTTCCCGGAACCCGATACATGGAAATTTCCGAGAATCGGCCTACTCGGCAGGTGACCATGTAGAAGATGGCGTCGAGGATCTCGCGCAAGGAGTGACTTCTGGGCTTACCGGCAGCTCTTGGGGTAGGCAGGTGAGGCTCTATGCACTCCCACTCGGCATCCGAGAGGTTGGTTGGGTATCTCTTTCTCATACGTGCTAGAGTAGCGATTCACTACCCAACGCACCCTTTTCGGACAGTCTCTCCACGCACTCTGGCGAGTAGAGACCGAAGTGGCCCCTATCGGGAGTTGCTGAGCTTGCTGGTCTGCGTGCATCTAAACCATGGGGTCTTCAAGGTACAATTACCATTCTAAGCTTCGCCTACGCGCACGCTCATCTATTCCCGTATGGGTGGTGTCACGAACTTCAGACAATTCCTCACAGTCGTGATGTTCGTAGAGCGCCCTTCCTAGGACGTTTGGTGAGTCAGCCTCCCTGCAGTAGTAGGACGGTACAAACACACTAGTGCCTCCGTGCGGATGCGCCCTGCTCGCCAGAAGTTCAGTCTGAGCTCATTGTGAGTATGCTGATTATCTCCTACGAGCAACTGGAGAATACTCCTTCCGCGCCACAGGTGTGGTAATCAGGCCTTGGTGGTATTAACAGCATGTTGTGCCACGCGAGATGGTTCTACGATCTACGGCGTACCGTGATGGGTTTCACGAGCCCATGGCTCGACCGAAGTGTACGCCAAAGCGAAGTAACCATCACCTTCCGGGAGGATCCAGATGAAGATCGGATACAAGTTGCTCGCAGAAGCCTACTCGCCACAGGAGATGGTCCGCCAGGTCGTGCGCACCGAGGAGGCCGGTTTCGACTTCGTGGAGATAAGCGACCACTTCCACCCCTGGTTCGATAGTCAAGGCCACTCCGGATTTGCCTGGTCGATCCTCGCCGCGGCGGCCATGCGCACGGAGCAAATCGAGCTCGCTACCGGCGTGACCTGTCCCTTCATCCGCTACCATCCGGCCGTGATCGCGCAGGCGGCGGCCACGACCGCGCTGCTTTCTGAGGGCCGCTTCGTCTTCGGCGTGGGGGCCGGCGAGCGACTAAACGAGCACGTCGTTGGGCGGGGCTGGCCAGCGGTGAAGACTCGTCACGAGATGTTGCGTGAGTCTCTGGAGATCATTAGGCTGCTGTGGTCGGGTGGCTACCATTCCTACGACGGCAAGCACCTCACTCTTGAGGATGCGCGGGTCTTCGACCTTCCTGAGATGCCGCCACTCATCGCGGTGGCGACAGGCGGTCCCGCCTCGGCCCGCCTCGCAGCCGAGCTAGGAGACGCCATCTTCGTGACCGAGCCAAGAACCGACATAACAGAGGCCTACGCTGAGGCGGGTGGGGAAGGGCCAAGGTACGCTGAGGTACCGCTCTCGTGGGCTCCAGCCGAGGCGGAAGCCGCAAGGTCGGCGCGTGAGGCATTCCGTTTTGGGCTCACCGGATGGAAGGTTCAGTCGGAGTTGCCCAACCCGGTCAACTTCGAGGCAGCGACAGCGTTCATCACGGAGGACGACATGCGCGAAGTGTTCGGGATAGGGCCAGACGCCTCTGCCCACCTCGCTGTAGCACAACAGTTCGTGGATGCAGGCTATGACCACCTGGCACTGATCAACGCCGGCCCCGATCCCGAGGGTTTCTTTGACTTCTTCGCCTCGGAGCTCGCGGAACCGTTGCGGAAACTGACGCCGTCTTCCTGACAACCTCCGCGCCCCTCGGCCACGAACGGGCGTCCCAAGGGTAACGGCGACAACATCGGCGTGATTCGGAGGGGTAGCGAGACCCAGGCTCCGGTGCCCTTAGCCGTCCACTTTGAGGTTCTTCGCGGCGGCCGAGAGGTCGTGGGCAAGTCCCTGACCAGCCCGACCCACGAGCCGCGCCGAGGTAGCGACTCGCACCGAGAGCAGGCGTTCGATGGGAACGCCGTGTCTGCGCAGGGCGTGCTCTAGCTGCTCGTCCTCGAGCGCGTCCCTGGGCTCCATGCCACCCACCTTCCGGTAGACAGCGGCCGTGAGGGCCATAGAGGCGCCGGAGAACTGCCAGTGCTCCGTCGTTCCAGAGGGCGCGAGCTCCGAGAGCAGCCTTTCGTGACGCAAGTCCCCGCGTGCCAGGTGCCACTCGAGCAGCGCCTTCGGTACCGTTCCGTCGTCTGCTAGCTCTATGCGGCCGCCGATCGCCCTCGCTCCGCGTTCTGCCGCGGCGAGCTGGGCGGAAGCCCAGTCGGGCGCGACGACCGTGTCGGCGTCTGTCGAGGAGATCAGGGCGTGTGGCCGACCAAGAGCGCACAACCGGTCGCAAGCGGCCTCCATCCCCATGCGTCGGGCGTGACCGGATCCTTCTCCGGGGCCGTCCAGGAGGTGAAGCCGGAGAGAAGGGTAAGATGCGGCAACTTCCCTGGCACGCGCCTCAGTGCCGTCGGTGCACTCGTCCAGGACGAGTAGGATCTCATACTCTTCGCACGACACCCCTTCTTGCTCGGCGAGCGCCCGCAGGCACGATCCGACGAACTCCTCCTCGTTTCGGGCGGGGACGACGTCGCACATGCGGAGTGCCGGGTCCGGCGCTGGCAGCGTCATCGAGGAAAGGAAGCTCCGGATTCGATCAGGCCGCGGCCTTCTTCGTAGTCCTTGTCCGAGCCGTGGGCGAGCACCCCCACCAAAGACCCTTGCCGACCGTACCAGACGGTGAACGACCCGCCCTTGTTCACGAAGCGCTTCTCGTCCCAGCCGTCCCCCCATGCCCAGTACTTGAGAGGCTTGTCGCCGATCGTCGACCAGAACCCGGGAGCCATGCTCCACGCGGCAACGCCCTCGGCGATCACGGTCCCCGCCACGCACCCGTGTTCGAGGGCGTCCCCCCAGTGCTCGACGCTGAGGTGGCGCCCGGCGGACTCGTTGTAGGCCTGGGCCGCGTCGCCAACGGCGAAGACATCCGGCGCGCTGGTGCGCATGGCGGAGTCGGTGACGATGCCCTTCTCCACCGCGAGCCCTGCCTCCTCCGCCAGCCCCGTGCGCGGACTCACGCCCGTGCCAAAGAGCACCGTGTCGGCGGCGATCCGGTCCCCGTCCTCCACCGACACCTCGTGGGCGCCGTCGTTGCGCTCGACTCCTTCTATGCTTGCGCCGAGCCGAAGTTCCACGCCGTAGCCCCTCAGCCACCCCTCTATCCGCGTTCCCACTTCCTCACCCAAGCGCTCCTTCTGAGGGGACTGCTCGAGGCTGATCAAGGTGACCTCAGCGCCCCGCAGCGAGAGGGAGGCGGCGGCCTCGCACCCTATAAAGCCGCTTCCCACGACGACGACGCGGTCACCTTCCCCGACGCGTTTCCGAAGCCGGTCCGAGTTCTCTAACGTCCTCATCACCAGAATCTCCGGGTCGTCCGCGCCCGGCACGGGTAGGCGCACCGGCTCCGACCCGGTGGCGAGCACGCAGGTGTCGTAGTGGATCTCGCCGTCCTCGGTCTCGACGACGGCTCGGTCCGCATCAGGGATGTCACACTCGTGTCCAATCGGAGTTCTACGCCGTTTTCGCGGTACCACCTCGGGTGCTCGATCGGAAGCTCCTCACGCCCCACCTCGCCGCGCAGGTACTCCTTGGTCAGTGGCGGCCGCTGGTAGGGTGGGTAAAGCTCTGCGGCGACCATGGTGATCTTTGCCCTGCCCCCTGCCTCTCGGTAAGCGCGAGCGGTCGCGAGACCAGCCGGTCCGCCCCCGACAATCATGAGCCTCTCGTGCTCTCTCACGCGACGTCACAGAAGACGTCGAGCCGGTACTCCGGTTTCTTTATGGTCCTCACGTTCGCGAGGCGCGTGTGCCGGACGAGCAACTTGTGCACCTCGTCGCCCTGCAGCGGGTAGGTCCTGGTCTCCTTGCGCCAGTGGACGGCGACGAGGACGCCTTCCGGTGCGAGGATTCCTTCAAAGCGGCGCAGCGCCTCGAGCACGACCTCTTGCGGCCAGTAGTACAGAACCTCCGAGGCGACGATGAGGTCGAAGGGTCCCGCCGGCATCTCCTCCGGAAGCGTACGCCTCTCGACGCGCACGTGAGGGTGTTCAGCGAGTCGTTCTCCGGCGATCTCAACGGCCTTCTGCGAGGTGTCCACGGCGAGCAGTTCGTCGCAGCGCGGGGCGAGCATCGCGGTGAAGATCCCGATCGAGGAGCCAGCCTCGAATCCCCGGTGGAATCTTCGTTCTCCGAGCACTCCCAGGGTGCGCTCGTACTTCCTGCGCTCGTACTCGCTCGTCTCGAAGCCCCAGGGGTCCGTGGACTGGGCGTAGAGATTCTCGAAGTAGTCGCGGTCGAGCCGCTCCCGTCTCACGCCCAGGCCTCTCTCTGCTCGATGGCTCTCCTGCCGATTCGGGCGAGGGCCGGTTCGAGCCGGTGCTGGAGCAGAAAGAGCTCGAGATCCCGCCGGGCGCGATCCAGATCCGAGGCTGTCGCGAAGGGGTGAGAGCCAACGGCGCGAGCCGCAACGTCGAGGATGTCGCGGGCGGCGGCGGCGATGGACTCGCGAAGCTGGGTCGAGAAGTGGGCCGTCGAGGCTTCGGGGTTCGTGTCGACGAACGAGGCGGCGTGCTCGAGCCAGCGATCCATCGTGCCCTGCGAGGCGAGCATCCGGCCCGCCGCCAGGGAGGTGAGGTCGTCGGGCGGCCTACCCTGGCTCTTCGCGGCGAGGATGTCCAGGGCTCCCTCCACCGCCGAGTCGGCGATACCAGCCCAGGTGACGGCCGTCCGGATCGCGTCGCGACCGAAGTACGGCTCGCGCACGAGCTCCCCCGGCTCGCCGAGCATCGCGAGCACCGGGGCTCTCTCGAAGACGACGCGGTGGCTCTCCGAAGAGCGCATCCCCGACGCCTTGAACCAACCGTCATCGATCTCTACACCCTCGGAGAGGTCAACGTACGCGAGCAGCGGGGAACCGGCCGGCTCCCCCGCCGGCGCTCGGACGGCTACAAGCGCGCGGTCGAGTCCCGTCGCGCCGCTGCAGAACGTCTTGACACCCTGGAGAGAGTAGCCGCCCCCGGTCGCGACGAGCCGGGCCGGTGTCCCCTCTCCGGGTATGGGGTCGGCACCCCAGACCCCGAGCCGGAGGCGCCCGGAGGCGACGGCCGCGAGTTCCCTGGAGCGCAACGGTTCGGGAGCCAACACCGAGACGCGCTCGACGCCGTTGAAGTGGCCGTCGAGGATCCTACCGACCGAACCGTCGGCCCGCGCGACGGCGCGCAGCACCCTCCACTCCTCGGCGAACGATGAGCGGCGCTTGCTCCCATCGTTGGGGTCAGGTGCGGCCATTGCAAGGACTCCGGATGCCGAGAGATCTCTAAAAGGGCCCTCGGGAAAGGCCGGGCGGGCATCGCGTTCGGCGGCGCCAGAGGCGATTCGAAAGAGAACAGACTCAAAGCCCGTCGCCGTCCGCGCGCGGCTCGCCGTGCCGATAAATGTTCCCGTTCTCAGTGGTTCGCTCGCCCTCATCCGCTCCAGAGCGCGGCATAGGGATCGTCGACCGGGCACGGTTCGCACCCGAGAGAGCGCGCGTGCGTTACGAGCTGTTCGATCAGGGCAACGGTCTCTCCGCAGCCCGAGCGCCTGGCGCCCGGACCGAGCCCGTCGTGCATGAGGATCACCGCTCCGGGTCGAAGATCGACGCTCGTACGGGTGAACATCTCCGATGCGCTGTCCCCGCGCCAGTCATGGGTATCGAGGCTCCAGGAGACGAGCTCGAGTCCCAAGTCCTTCGCCACGGCCTGCGTTTGCGGAGTGATAACGCCCCATGGCGGACGCCACAGCCTCGGGCGTACATCGAGAGCATGGAGGTCTTCCAGGCCATCGCGTGCGTCAGCCTCGACCTCGGCGTGGGTGAGCTCCGTATGCCGGATGTGCTCCGCGCAGTGCAACTCCACGCCGTGACCGGCACGGATCATGCGGCGAACAAGGTGAGAAATACGTAACGCGAAGGGCGAGAGAACGAAGAACGTCGCCCTGGCGCGAGAGCGGTGCAGCGCCTCCAGGATCCTGGGCGTCCAGATAGGGTCGGGCCCGTCGTCGAAGGTCAGGAAGATACGATCTTCGGTCCCGCCCCTCAACCGGCCACCCCCGACTCGTCTTGACCCCGTGAGCTCAACTAACCTCTCCATCCAGACCTGTGCCGGCTAGAGGCTGCGGTCCAGCGACCCGATAAGGGTCTTGCGGTTCTTGTGCCGCTTCTCGTAATCACGGATGTTCTGGATCTCCTGCTTTGAGAGGCCGCTTACCTTCTTCTCCACTTCGTCGATGCTCAGGTCGTCGTAGTCGTTGATCGGCGGGGCCTGCGACCCTCTGCGGGCTCGCCGCGCCTCCTCCGTGTTGGCGACGAACTGTTCGCCCCGTTTGGAGCCTTCGCGCTTCCTTCTCTCTGTCTCGCGCTTCTCTTCGTCGCTCATCTCCTTCCAGGCCTCTTTCGGAAGGTAGCGAGCCGTCTCGTCGCCGCTCCGGGCTCGCATCTCCCCCTTTTGGGTCTGCCAGTCTTCCTCGGTCCACTTCTCGAGGTTCCTCTGACCCTCATCCTTCTCGCCGATGTAGCCGCCACCCCGCCGCTCGTACTCCCGGGCGAGCAGCTGGGACTTGCGGGCGCTCCACTGTCCGGGTCTGCCACCCTTGTCGGATTGCTTGATCTCATCCTTGATCTCTTTCCTAAGATCCGGGTCCGTGTACTTCTGCTCGCTGGACTTCTTAGTCATCGACGCCTCCTGACCTGGCACCTGCTAGTTTTTCGAACGAGTATGAACAGCCCCAGGCTGCTTCACAGCATTCCCTGGCGTGTCGCTCACCATCGGAGCGTTAACCCGTAGACGTTAATCGCTGCCGGGCGGGACATCGGTAATTTGCCATACAGATTTTGTTCTGTGCGCGGCGGTTCTAGAACTTCGCTCTGAGGTGACGCTCGTCTTGACGTTCCACGAGCCTTGCTCGGGTTGATGTACAGCGGGTACGGGAGTGCCGTGGAGCCTGGTCTGTCACCCTGACGAGCCGCGTCGCCGGTGCTCTTTCTTGAGTCTTAGGTACTCTTTGTCCTCAGCGACGTCGCGCCACCTCTTGTAGAAGATCTCCGCTGCCCGGCTTTTCTCGGGGTCGGGCCTTCCCAAAGGCTTGCTCTTGTTTCCGCCCTCGTACTTTGCGTAGCGCCGCGATCGGGTGTAGCCTATCTGCAGGTACTTTCTCGCCACGTCCATCCCGACGAAGTCTCCCTCTGACTTGTAATCGAGGAACCGCGCGTGGATGTCGTCGGCCGACTTTTTTGCTGCCCCTGCGTCCTTGAAACTCCACAGCGGCAACAGCTCGCCCTTGTAGGGTTCGGCGTGGAAGACGCCCTGCTCCCCACGACCTATCTCGTATGCATCCGGGTGTTCGCGCAGATCGATGCCGCTGTATGGATAGCTCACGAGCGAACTTTACACGAGAGAACCCAATGCGAGCTTCGAAAGCAGCGACAGAGCACTCTTTTCTCTCTGAAGTACTGCCTCCGGACGAACCGTTTCGGGTGGCTAACCGACCATGGTGAGTGTTTTCTCACTCAGCATAGTTCGTCTGGCGATGGTACGTTCCGGAGACGAGGTCCTGCGGCGTTCTGGAGTGGAGATCGGGAATGAGAAGTATCCAGGAAGAGCGTATCAGTCAACTCAACGACAAGGATGTCCGGGACGGTGACTACGTTCTGTACTGGATGCAGGAGGCCCAGCGCACCAGTTACAACCATGCCCTGGAGTACGCGGTGCAGAGGGCCAACGAACTCGAAC
>Ga0126310_10000876_pt1 | contig 11089 bp, 15 predicted proteins | sample Plot60_FD_92540 | JGI IMG/M metagenome (GOLD analysis project Ga0126310, IMG submission 92540) | Serpentine soil microbial communities from UC McLaughlin Reserve, CA, USA - Plot60 | ecosystem: Environmental > Terrestrial > Soil > Grasslands | place: USA: UC McLaughlin Reserve, Lake County... | reverse complement strand
GGTCGCTCAGGCCGTTTCATCGAGCGCTAGGAACCCTCCTAAACCTCCACTATCTCGTTGGTTACGCCGCCGTGCGCTTTGCAGTGGACGGTCTCGGCTGCTTTGGCGTTCGGCGCCTCGAACAGACCGTGGACCTCACCCTTCTCCTTACTGAACTCGTTCCTAAGAGCCATTGCTTTGTACCTGTCCTGAGTTTCGAGGTCCTTCTAGCGGGCCTCGGTCACCGCTTCGGCCGTTAGTCCTTCCAGGTTCTTGTGCTGGTCTACGTACAAGGGCACATTATGTTAAGCCAGCTCAACTGCCATGCAAGCTGTCCCTCCGGAGGAGAGGAGCTGCCGTAGGTCCTCTGCCTTGATACGGCATCTGCCATTAAGCCCCCACGAAGAACCCCACGAGTTCCTTATACGAAAACGGTCTACTTCCCCCTCAACTCCCCACACCACTCCATCAACTATGACGCAATGTCCACCGCGCACAGAGCCGGTCGGGTAAATGTACCCTTCACTATCCACCCTGTCCATGCCCTGGTGCCAGTACACCCCGATAGGAGTGGGGCCATTGTTCAAGATGAAGAGAGCAAGGATCTCTACGTCCTTCGTGAAGGTATAGACGTTGATATGTCCATGCTCCTTAACCACCTTAGCCCCGGCCCTAACAGATGTGCCCGAGTAGTCCTCCCCAGGCCACTCGTCTATCTCTTGGGCGCGGTGGTAGATATCAAAGCCAGTCTCGTTGCTGTACTCGTGCTTTAGGGGCTTGGCGTTCATAAAACCGGTCCAGCCGAAGCCGACGCATGCGCCCTCGGAACCCTGGTTTAACTGTATGGGGTTGGCCCAATGCGCCTTCCCGGAAGTTTTCTCTGCCGTAACTGCCGTAACGTAATCCTCCGTTTTATAGTCGCGCGCGTCTTCCGCGGGGCGCCAACCGAGGCCCTTGTCAACCACGGTCTCCTCGCTGAAGCTAAGGGTGCCAAACTCTTCAAGCAGTTCTTGCTCTAGGCTCATGTTCCTCCTGTGTTACCGTGATGCGTGTAAATGGTGTGGTGCATTTTGACGGCGGGGGAGTTCCTTACTTAGTACACAAGCCTCCTTTCTACGCGATCGGGCGAATACGAACAGGAAGAAAAAGTCGGTGTACAGAAAGAAAAGGGTCGGAAGCCCATAGGATACTTGCACCTCCATCGTAAGCTGGCGAGTTTGCTTCGTTGTTTTGGTATCCAAGCAGCTTGCGATGAATTGCCAATGAATCGGCGGCGCGCTCGACCTTTTGGCGCCAACTTTTGAGTATCTCAATTTCCCGTCGGTAGGGAAACACCCCTTTGCCCCGGTCCTAACGGGCCAGGATCGCCGCGGGGGTAAGACCTATCGCGGAGTATTATGGGGGAGATACTCCCCACCTTGGCCGGGGGATGCATGGGGCATAGGACCAGGGCTATGCAGGATGCTGCATACGGACTTCCGAGAACACGGCTTTTACGAGCTTGGGTGAATAAGAGGCAGGAAGAAGGGCCGGGGCTCTTAGTAGCCTCGGCCCACATAGCTTCCCCCGGCAAGAAGAGAGAACTCGCAGAAGAGATAGCTATACTTGCCCTTCTACACTCTCTAGCTGCTTCCTGTCTTGAAGATCCACACCTTCTGCTGCTTGCCCGTGATGGTAGGACTCTGGTCTAGCTGGTTGCCTGCAAGGTCCCTCGCTCCCGTGGTAAGTACTGCCCTGTAGGTGGTGTTTGCCCCAAGCAGCGTAGAAGATGTCCCAAAGGGGTTTAGCGTCGCCTTCAGCCCGTCGGTACTCGAGCTCACCGTCACGTTGGTTATCTGCGTGGTCGAACCATCCGAGTTGACCTTGAAGAGCTTGAAGGTAGAGCTATTTAGGGTGGAGCGGGTTATCTTCTCTCTGAGAAGGTGGCACTTAGGTTGGCGCCCCGCCTTTCTCCTGTGGCTTCGGCCGTGGGAGCGGTGGAGCTGACTTTGGGTGAGCTGAAGTCGCTTCTCTCGTAGGCGCCTATGTCGCAGATGACCTTACCGTTGCCATCGCCGTCCTTGCGCACCAGAGACGGCTGGCTGGAGGGCGAAGGGCTCCCGGCTCCGGTGTGGATGGTGGTCGGCGCTCTGCGCAAGGCGCTTAAGCCCGAGACGGATCGGGATCTGAACGGCGTGCCCTGCGTCCGGACCCAGACACGTTCGGGCCGCTGGCTGACGTTTCACGGCGCGCGGACCGAGTCACGACCTGGCTGTGGAGGCGAAACGATGGTCGTCGTCGAACCGTCGAGACCTCACGAATTGGCGTGGCTGCGAGTGTCCGCATATGGGTTGAGCGAACGCGAACGGGCGGTCGTGGACCTCGTTGTGCAGGGTGCTTCCACCAAGGAGATCTCACAGACCCTCTACATCTCCGAGTACACCGTGCAGGAACATCTCTCGAATGTATTCGACAAGGTAGGAGTACGAGGTCGTCGCGCCCTCCTCAAGCGCCTGTTCTTCGACAACCTCTACCCTACGTTGTTCGCGTAGGCCACACGCGAGACTCCGAGACGAAGTCGGCTAATTGCTCCAGCTCTAAGGCTAGCTTCCTAGTAAGCAGAGAGGCGTTTTCTTTGAATTGAGCAGAGTCTATGGTTGGTGGTCAAGTGTCCTCGCAACCCAGCATCTTTGCAGCGGTATGCGTCAGTCCTGATCCCCGTAGCGGTTTGAATGGGGCCAACTACACTGCGAACCGCTGTATCCCCCAAATGGTCCATTTTTGTGGTTGCTTGGACGTTGCTAGGTGTTGCGAACATCGGAGAACACCTACCTTCCACGAGCTTCGGTAAAGGAGAAAGGCAGACTGCTATCGGCTTCTCGATACCTCATCGGCCACTAGGCGCTTGCCCTGCCGCCCGTTCGATGCGTACTTCGCGAGCACCAATACCTAGGATGGCGCGGAATCGCAGCTCAGGCAGTTTTGTGTTTCGGGAGTTGCATGGTGACGAGGAGCAACACAGGGCTACCCACTAGCCGCCCGGCCACCGGTGGCGCGGTAGACGCCGGAGTGTATACCCCCGAAGACCCGGAGCGCCGTTTTGGCAGGTCTCCAGAGTCCGCGTCCGGCGAGTGCCTGGCGGCTCTTCGTCATCCTGTCGTCCTCCTTTGCATCTTAGCCCGCCTTCTCGGCGCGGCGCAGGCCGAAGAGGGCCCAGAGGGCGAAGGCGAGGACGAGGGCGAACCCTATGGCGTAGGCCGGGAGGGAGCTCGTCGGCTCGCCGGCGAGGAAGCCGCGGGCGGCGTCGAGGATGGTGGTGAAAGGGTTCAGGCGGGCGATGGTCTCGAGCCAGCCTTGAAGAAGGTTCAGCGGCACGAAGACAGGCGCGAGGAAGAGGACCATGAAGATGGGGGTCCGGATCACGGGTCCCGCCTGCTGGGTGCGCATCAGCATCGCCACCCCGGCTCCGAAGAGCGTCGCCGCGACGTTCACGAGGACGGCGAGCCCGATCAAGCCGAAGAAGTCGAAGCCACCGCTGATGGGGATGCCGGCGATGAGTGCGATCACCGTGACCAGCGTCCCCGTGGTGGTAACGCGCACGAGCGAGGCGATCGCGTAGCCGAGGATTATCCCGGAGCGGTTCGAGGCGGCGAGCATGAGCCTCCTGGCGAAGCCGTTCTCGAAATCCCCGGCGACCGAGAACCCGGTAAATGCCCCGCCCATTGCGACCGCCTGCAAAAGCGCCCAGACGTACTGGAAGGCGATGTATCCCGCCGGATAGTCGAAGCCGGGCACGTCGCCCACGCGGGTGAGCCCACCGGCGAAGGCGACGAAAAAGAAGACGGGGAAGAACGCCGGCGCCAGAAAAGCGGGGTTGGTGAAGTACTTGTAGATCTGACGCCCTGCAACCGCCCCCGCCACCCAGAAGAAGCCGCCCATAGCTACGCCACCCTCGTCTTCAGAGACGCCGCCGCCCCGCCGAGGGTGAGCACGACGATGGCGGCCGCGCAGCCGAAACCCAAAGTGAGAGCCTGTGCGTCCCAGCCGGTTATGACCAGGCTCCTGATGCCTTCGACCAGGTAGGAGATCGGGTTGATGGTGGCGATGAAGCGGAACCAGTTGGCCTCGATCAGGTCGCGCGGCAGGTTGATGCTCGACATGAAGATGGCGACGAAGAAGAGCGGGAACGCGCTCTCGACCGCCTCGACAGATCCGGTCCTCAGCGCCAGGATAGCCCCTATTCCCCCGAAGCCGAGAGCGACGAGCACCGTGAGGAACACGATCACGATCATCCCGAAGAAGCCCGACCGCACGTCCACCCCCATGAGGGTCCCGAGCGCGAGAAAGACGACGCCCTGCAAAAGCCCGAGCGCCACGATCCCCGCCAGCATCCCGAGGAGCAGCGACACCGGTCGCATCGGGGTGAGCTTGAGCCTGTCGAAGAAGCCGCTCTCGATGTCGCGGGCGAGGTCGGCGCCCGCTGTGACCGCACCGAAGAGCGACGCCTGGATGAGGGGGAAAGCGAAGGCAAAGTCCATATAAGAATCGGCCGGGAACCCGGGGATACGGGCGGCGGCATCGAGCCCAAAGGCGTTGATGGAGAAGAACATCATCGGGAAGAGCAGCGCCGAGATTATGACCGCAGGCTGGCGCACCGTCCGAAGCACGGAGCGCTGCGCGATCGCTGCGATCTGGGTGGGTAACGAGGAGCCCATTCCTAGGTCTGCGCCTCCTCTTGCTCTCCCGCACCCTCGAGCGAGCGTCCCGTCTTCGCCAGGAACACGTCGTTCAAGGACGGCTCGTCGAGCCTCAGGTTGGATACCTTGAGGTCTTCGGCGTCGAGGGCGCGCACCACGTCGGCGAGGCCGCCTGCTCCGTCGTCGAGGCGGACGGCGACGGCACCGGGCTGGGCGGGGATCTCCTCCCCGAAGCGCCCCAATGTCCTCGCGACGGCGCCGCGCTCTCCAGGGTTCGCCGGTGTCGCCTCGACGCTGGGGCGTCCGATTTCGGCCTTCAGCGCCTCGGGCGTGTCCTCGGCGACGATGCGTCCCTTGTCGATGATCCCGACCCGGTCGGCGAGCACGTCCGCCTCTTCGAGGTACTGCGTCGTCAGGAAGACCGTCACCCCGTCCTCGCGCGCGAGCTGGCTCACCTCGGCCCACAACGCGCTCCGGCTCTGGGGGTCCAGGCCCGTCGTCGGCTCGTCCAGAAACAGGATACTGGGCCTGTGCACCAGCGCGAGCGCGAGGTCCAGCCTCCTCTTCATCCCGCCGGAGTAGCCGCGCACCCTCCTGTCCGCCGCCTCAGATAGCCCGACGCGCTCCAGGAGCTCAGCGCTTCTCTTTTTGCGCTCGGCCCGCGGCAGGCCGTGCAGCGCGCCCTGCAAGTGCAGGTGGTCGCGCCCGGTAAGGAACTGGTCGAGGGCCGCCTCCTGCAGCGCCGCCCCGATGGAGGCGCGCACCTGCGGTCCCTCCTTGACGATGTCGTACCCGGCGACACGCGCGGTGCCGCTGGTGGGCGGCATGAGCGTCGTGAGCATCAGGACCGTCGTGGACTTGCCGGCGCCGTTGGGGCCGAGGAAGCCGTAGACCTCGCCCGGCTCGACCGTGAGGCTTATGCCGTCCACGGCCCTCGGCCCTTTCCGGAACTCACGAACCAGGTCCTCCACCTCTATGCCGCCCTTGCGGCCCATCAACCGTTCTTCCTCCTCACTCTTTATTAACCGCCTCTTCGAAACGTTATCAACCAAACCCCCGGATTCTACGACGCGCCCTCGAGGTTGGTGAGCGCCTCGCTGACCTCCCACAGCCTTTTCTGCACGACCTCGTCGTGAGGGTCCTCGATGGAGAAGACAACCTTCCTATCCGTCAGATACCTCCCGGTCATCTTCCCGGCCTCGGGTGAGACGGCAAGGTAGACGACGGTGTCCGCTCCCCGCTCCGGGGTGCGCATAAACGGCTTGAACGCCCGGAAGATCAGGGTTCCGAAGCTGCGGTTGTTGTTGCCGAAGTTAGTGTTGACCCCACCGGGATGGAGGGAGTTGGCCACCACGCCGGTACCCTCGAGACGCTCGGCGAGCTCGTAGGTGAACAGGATGTTGGCCAGCTTCGTCATCCCATAGACCTTGAAGGGGCGATAGCGCCGCTCGGATTGCAGGTCCTCGAAGTCTATCTTCGCCCCGCGGCGCGCCTCGGAGGAGACGGTGATGATCCGGCTCGGCGCGCTCTTTTTGAGCAGGTCGAGCAAGAGGTTCGTCAGCAAAAAGGGGGCAAGGTGGTTCACCGCGAGCGTCAGCTCGATGCCGTCCGGCGTCTCGGTACGCTTCGACTGGATGATGCCGGCGTTGTTAACCAGCACGTCAAGCCGGTCGTACCGCTCCCTGAACTCCTCCGCCAGCCCGCGCACCTCCGCCTGCACCGCGAGGTCCGCGAGCATGAGGGAGACCCTCGCGTTCCCCGACGTGTCCCGGATCTCCTCGACAGCCAACTCCCCGCGCTCCCTGCTGCGTCCGGTCACGACGACCTCCGCGCCCATCGCGGCGAGCGCCGTCGCCGCCGCCCTGCCGATGCCGGAGGTGCCGCCCGTGATCAGGACGACCTTGCTCTCCATACCGCCGTTCTCCGAGACCACCATGCTCCTCGTGTAAGCATCCAACGCCGTGCGTATACCATCCCACGCAACTAATTAAGGTGAGAGGACCAACAACAGGGGTACAATCACCCTGCTACCGTCCCATCACGCTCCTCCAGGTTGAAGGCGGGATCCTCGGCGACCATCCACATCCAGTCGTCGTCGCGCCGCACCTACACGGACGCCCGGGCGTGAGCCCGCCGGACCTTCCCTTCTGTCTTTCTCGTAACCCTCATGGTGTGCCTCCTTCGAGGAAGTAACGTGGCGCGAACGGCTTTGCCGCGTCTTCCAACGGCTTCCAGTAGCGGCGCCCCCCTTCGCGCACGACGCGGCCGAAGCCGGTGCCGGGGATGTGGCCGGCGGCGGACGGTATCCCGTCCGCCTCGAGCCAGTCCAGTAGTTGCGCGCGGGTGAACGCCGCCCGCTCCTTGTTCACGTCGAAGGTGATGTTCCACGTAGCCTCCGTCGCCTGGGCCGGATGGGCGATCACATCGCCAAGGACGAGCGCCTGCTCCCCGCCCGATGAGACGAGCAAGCTCGCGTGCCCCGGCGAGTGACCCGGCGTCGGGATCGCCGTGAGCTCGTCGGTGAGCGGCTCCTCGCCGTCCATCAACATCAGGACCCCAAGGTCCTCGAGCGAGGACATGGCCTTGCGCAGATACGGCTCGGCAGCCTCCCACTCGGCCTCCTGTGTAACGTAGCGCGCCGTGGAGAAAGTTGGCCCGCCGTCGGGTTCCAGGCTCCAGCCGACGTGGTCGCCGTGCAAATGCGTCAGGAAGACGGTGTCCACGTCGTCAGGGTCAGCGCCGTTCCTCTCGAGGTCCTCGATCAATCTGCCGCGCATCCCCATGGCGCCGGGGCCGATCCCTGTGTCCACGAGCACCACGTGGCCCGGTGACCGCAGCAGGTACGAACCGACGCGCCCGTAGAGCGTTTCCGCGTCGGCGAACGCCCACGGGTAGCGCTCAAGGTAGGGCCCCCACTGATCCGCCCGCACGCCGGGGAAGAGCTGGCTCAACCTGAAAAAAGGTCCCTCGACGTCGGTCAGCGCGGTGACCTCGACCTCTCCGACAATGAGCTTCCTCATGCGTCATCCTTTAGTGCACCCGGCTATAATGTACAAGTACACAATAACATTGACAACGATGTACGTCAACAGTAAACTGGGTAGGTCGAGTTACCAGATATCGTGGGTGAGAGCGTGGAAACGGTAAGGGCTGGGTCGGCTGAGGAGGATTTGCGGCTGCGGCTCGTTGACGAGTTCGCCGACTTCGGGCCTTCTTACATGAAGTGGGTAAAGTCGCGGTTGCGAGACCGGGGGTTGACCTACGCGCGGATGAGGTTACTCGGGGCGTTGCATTGCGGGGGGCCTCAGATCATGAGCAGCATCAGCGAGGAGCTCGGCGTCACCCGGCGCAACGTCACGGCGCTGGTGGACGCTCTGGAGGAGGAGGGGTTGGTCCGGCGACAGCCCCACCCGACGGACCGCCGGGCGACCGTCATCGAGTTGACCGAGGAAGGGGAGCGGACCACCGGCGCCATGTACGACGAGCACCGGGAAGCGGTCGCAGAGCTGTTCTCGGGGCTCTCGGAGGAGAACCAGAGAGATCTGATCCGGGTGCTCGGGCAATTGCGGGACGCGCTGCGGCGCGAGGGTTCTTCCTGCTAGCGGTTCACGACTGGGCGACGAAGTCGATCCGGTCTACGTAAGTATAGACGTTCTTCTTCGGCCTCCTGCCGTCTAGCCAGACCGGGAACCAGCTGTTGAGCATAAGGTGCATCGAGGGTAGGTGCCTTAGCCGTTGAGGTCGTTGGTGAGGATCTCGCCACCTTCGAGGGTGCGGGCGGGAAGCTTCATCCGCAGGTTTTCGCCGTCCACGACCACGTTGGCCGGGTCGAGGTAGCTGCGTCCCAGCATGTGGTCGCCCCTGGACCAGGGCTCGTGTCGAAGTAGGTGAAGTCGTCGGAGAAGCTCAAGTCTTGCGCCCAGGCAGTCCCGGCGAGGAGCATCGTGTGGGCGAGGCCAGCAACGAAGAGCAATGTTATACGCCGCACCCTCGCTCCTTTCGGCAACCGGCTCACTCCCTGAAGAGGCCCGTAGCTTTGCATCCCCACCTCGCGGCGGGCTTACCATTTAGAAGGCGCTCCGAAGGGTAGCACCAACCCTGGCGCTGCGCATCTGCCAGGCAGCCACTTCGTGTGGCGTCCGCTGCGGGATTTTGGAATACTGCCCGCGGACAGTACCCGGAGGAGAGGAGCAGCGGGGGCGATGGACGCGCCAAGCACGGAGGCGGGGCCCCTCGACGTCGTGTTTTTCGGGGAGCTAGTGGACTTCACCTCCGTCGAGCACATGATCGACCGGGAAGCCCTCTACCGGCGGCTCGGGAGCCCGGCCGAGCGGCGGGCATGAGCGGAACGCCGGAACGCAGGATCACCGATCTCCCCTCCCTCATAGAATCCCTCCCGCCCGAAGACCGCGCCGCCGCCGGCCGCCTCTTCGACGTGGTCGCCACGACGGGCCGCCTCGACCCGCCTGAGGCGATGCGCGCCTGGATCGAGAAGTCTTTCGGCTCTGTGGACGCCGTAACGGAGCAGCGCATAGTCAGGGTAACGAACCGCGTGACCCTGGAGGGAAGCCTCTTCAACGGCCTCCGCGCCTCGCGCCCGCTCGATACCGGCGTGAGCGTGGACCTCGAGCGGGAGATAGAGGCGGCCGGCGGAGACCCGTTCTGCCGCCCGGAGGAGGGCACTCCCGCCGACGTCTTCGGGAGGGTGCGGGGCGAGCACTCTGTGACCGCCTCGAACGTCGCCAAGTACGATGGCTTCCACGGCGTCGTCATCTTCGACGACCACAACCCCCTCCACCTCACCCCCGAGAAAGTCTCTGACTACATATCCGTGGCCCTCGAGTGGTGCCGCAGAGCCCTCCAAACCGACCCCGAGGCAAAGTATCCCTTCCTCATGTGGAACTGCCTCTGGCGCGCCGGCGGCTCCATAATCCACGGCCACGCGCAGGTAACCGCCACCCGCGGCGCCCACTACCCAAAGATCGAACGCCTCCGGCGGGCCGCATCGTCTTACGGAGCCAAACACAGCTCCGACTACTTCGACGACCTCCACCGCGTCCACCACTCTCTGGGCCTCGGCGTCCCGGCCGAAGACGAGGTGCGGGCCTTCGCCAGCCTCTCGCCGGTCAAGGAGAAGGAGCTCATCGTGATAGGCCGGAGCCCGGAGGACGAGAGCCTCCGCCGGACGGTCGGGGCTCTGCTCCAGGGCTACGTCCACATCCTTGGGGTCCAGGCCTTCAATGTCGCGTTCTATATGCCCCCGTTCGCCCCCGTGGACGAGGACTGGTCCGAGTTTCCGACGGTCGTACACCTCGTGGATCGAGGGAGCCCGGCCAACCGCACCTCGGACATCGGGGCGATGGAGCTCTACGCAGCCTCGGTGGTTGCCTCCGACCCCTTCAGGGTAGCCAATCTTCTACGCAACGGCCCGCTCAAGGACGCGTAGTCGCCGGAGTGTGAGGTGACCCCTGGATCCGGCGTGGGCTAAACCGGCAGGTCCGCCGTGTCCCCCACCTCAACTCCATGTTCCTCGAAGAAACCCCGGTTCACCTCGAGGGCGTACCGGGCGGGCTTGGCGGAGACATAGTTGGGCGGGTCGTCGTCCAGAGGCTTCATATCCTGGATGTCCACGATGCGGCCCTCCGAGTCCATGTAGGCTATGGAGAGAGGGATGAGGGTGTTCTTCATCCAGAAGGAACGCACCTCCTCATCGGAGTAGACGAAGAGCATGCCCCTGTCTTCGGCGAGGGCGGTGCGCTCCATGAGCCCCCGGGTCTGCTCGGGGAGGTCGTCGGCGATCTCCACCCGCACCTCGACCTCCCCGCCCCCGGAGGAGTCTATGGTCACGGTGCGGAGCTCGGGGCCGGAAGCGGCGGCGGTAGATTCTGCTTCCGGGGAGGCGCTCGCGCCGATGCCGGACGATCCGCAGCCGGCGAGGAGCAGCGCGAGCAGAAAGAGGGCTATTATCAATGTCCTCATCGCAGGACGAACTCCACGCGCTTGTTCTGACGGCCCTTGCTCTTGTGGCCGGTTATCTCTATCTCTCCCACCTCGCTGGTGTTGGCGACGTGGGTGCCGCCGTCGGCCTGGGTGTCCAGACCCTCGATCTCGACGATCCGGATAACCCGCACACGCTCGGGCACCAGGTTGACCTGGGTACGGATGAGGTCAGGGTTTTTGAGGGCTTCTTCGCGCGGCAGCTCGTAGACCTTTACGGGCCGTTCTTCGGCAAGAGCCTCGTTCGTGAGCCGCTCTATCTCCCCGACGACGCCCGTGGTCCACTCCTCGGGGAAGGAGAAGTCCATCCTGGCACGGTCCGAGCGCATCTGGCCGCCCGTTACCTTCGCTCCGAAGTTCCGCCAGATGACGCCGGAGAGGACGTGCAGGGCGGTGTGGTGGCGCATGTGGCCGTAACGCCGTTCCCAGTCCAGGTT
>Ga0126310_10000875_pt1 | contig 11094 bp, 11 predicted proteins | sample Plot60_FD_92540 | JGI IMG/M metagenome (GOLD analysis project Ga0126310, IMG submission 92540) | Serpentine soil microbial communities from UC McLaughlin Reserve, CA, USA - Plot60 | ecosystem: Environmental > Terrestrial > Soil > Grasslands | place: USA: UC McLaughlin Reserve, Lake County... | reverse complement strand
CGGCGGGATCGCCTCGAGCGCCTCGCGGGCGCGTGCGGACAGCGGCACCTGGCGCCGGCTGCGCTGAGTCTTGCCCAGCTCGACGACCCGGCCCGAGGAGACCGTCCTGCGCACGCTCAGCATCCCGGCATGGCGGTCGATATCCCGACGCTCGAGCACCCCCCACTCCTCGGGGCGCAGGCCGGTCGCGGCCGCGAACGCCGGCAGCGGCCGGTAGGCCGGTTGCAGCTCGGCGGCGATCGCCTCCAGCTCGTCGTTCGTGTAGATGCGCACCGGCCGCGGTGAGGGCTGCGGGTTGCGCCCCGCCAGCTTGGCCGGGTTGCGGCCCAGGTAGCCCCAGCGCACCGCGGCTTCGAGCGCCTGCCGTAGTGCCTGGGTGACGCCGTAGCGGCTGCGCTCGGGCAGCTTGCCCCGCCAGCCCGCGATCTCGCCGCTCATGCGCTCCAGGTCGCGCAGCGGCACATCACCGAACGCCTTAGTGGCGTAGCGCAGCCGCTTGCGCAACTCCGCGATGGTGCGCGAGCGCACGCTGGCGGCGTGGCGCTCCAGGTACAGCTCGACCAGCTCGGACAGCGTCAGCTCCGGTGCCGGTGCCGGCTCGCCGCGTAGTTGGGGTTCGATCGCGTCCCGGTAGTGCGCGACGGCGGCGCTCTTGGACGGGAACGGGGACTTGCGCCGGCGACAGCCATCGGCGTCGTAGTAGCGGAGGCCCCACTTGTTCGGGCCGAGCCGGTAGGCCTGTCCTCGTTGGGTGGCCGGCATCAGTCGCTCCGCCCGACTTCGCGAAGCGCCGGCTCGAGCGCCTCGACGAGCTCCCGTTGTTCAGCTTCGCTCGGGTCGTGCTGCCGGCCTTCTTCGATCACCCGCATCCTGTACTGCGGTCGCGGGACGCCCTGTCTGTCGGCGGCTGCGAGAACGTGTGCCAGGGGGAACGCCAAGTCGGAAGGCGAGGCCATGCCTGCGATCTCTTCCCCAATCTGGGTGTCGAAGTGGATCTCGTAGCTCGCGTCCCGAGTCAGGTACGCCTCGATCTCATCCAGCGTCCAGTTGGGCTGTCCCGTAGGGCCGACGCCCTCGGGTCCGACCACGGCGTTGTTCCACGGGTCGACGAGCATGTAGTGGCCGTAGCCAATGGCGTTCCGGTCACGGAGTCTCGACTTCACCAGTCTGAGTCCTTGGCGATCGGCCATGCGGCGAAGCCGCGTCTCATGGCTCTTCTCCGTCGCCACCATCCGTACCTCCCGCTGTAGCTGGACGCGATACCCGGAGTGTAGCGCGACACGTAGCTGGAACGGTCCCTAGCTGTAGTTCCTCATCACGTTGTTCATCCGGGCCTCCTTGGAGGCTGGGGGTGTCGAAGCCACCAGTCCCAAGGAGGACACCGAATGAAGCTCCACGCTAACGCCCGTAGCTGCCCGAAAAGCCGCAGGCTGATCGTTAAGCGGATCGAAGAGGAGTCCTGGTCGCTGACGGCGGCGGCCGAGGCCGCCGGTGTCAGCGAGCGGACCGCGGCGAAGTGGCTGGTGCGCTGGCGCAGAGAGGGTGAGGCGGGTTTGATTGATCGAAGCTCGGCGCCTAAGGCCAGCCCGACGCAGCTGCCCGCGCAACGAGTCAGGGTGATCGAGGCGCTCAGGCGCCTGCGGATGACAGCGGCGGAGATCGCCGAGTGCCTGCAGATGGCGCTCTCGACGATCTCTAGGTGGCTGAAGCGGATCGGCCTCGGCAAGCTCTCGCGGCTCGAGCCGCCCGAGCCAGCTAACCACTACGAACGACAGCGGCCGGGGGAGTTGGTCCACGTTGACATCAAGAAGCTCGGGCGGATCGCGGGCGTGGGGCACCGCGTGACCGGCTCAAGAGCCTCCCAGCAGGCCAACCGCAAGGCCCGTCGTCGGGGAGCGCGAGGAGGCTGGGAATTCGTGCACGTCTGCGTCGACGACGCTACCCGCTTGGCTTACGCCGAGGTGCTCAGCGACGAGCGCGGTCCCGCGGCCGCCGGCTTTCTGAGGCGAGCGGCCGAGTGGTTTGGGTCAATGGGAATCACCGTCGATTGGGTGATGAGCGATAACGGCGCCTGTTATCGCTCGCGCGTTCACGCCGAGACCTGCCGCGAGCTCGGCCTTCGCCACCTATTCACCCGGCCCTATCGGCCGCGAACAAACGGCAAGGCCGAGCGTTTCATCCATACGCTCACTCGCCGCTGGGCGCACGGAGCCATCTACGGCAGCTCCAACGAGCGCACCGCCGCCCTACCCGGCTGGCTCACCCATTACAACTTCACCCGACGTCATGGCTCCCTCGGCCACAAGCCGCCCGCAGCCCGGCTCGCCGAACTCGAACAACGTCATGGATAGCTACATCTAGAGCACGACGCCCCCCGCTTCGACAAGGCTGCCGTCCGTTGGCACTCGCGGCTCTGTCGGGAGGTCCCGCTGACGCTGGACGAGGCTCAGTTGACGCTCGCGGCACTTCGCGTGCTAGCCGGCCCTTCCGTGCCAGGCTGCAACCGAAGCGCTGGAGCGGCCAACACGCGCGAGGTTGAAAGCGTCGCCGTCTCGCTGAGGGAACTGGCCCTAGGGTGAGGTCACTGGCGGTATCTGCCCTAAGGCGCCGTCACTGCCCAGACGCCGCGGCTGAAGAAGCCGCCGGTTGCGGACGAAGTCGCCTCTATCCCGAAGCCCTCCTCGCTGCTGGCAGTCGCGGAGGGGCTCGCCTCGAGGTCCCTGATCGTCACCGAGAAGCGGTTGTTCAGGGCGGTCTCGTAGACGCACAGGTGGCCGGGCATCGCCTCGGGGGCGTTGCCGCTGCCAGGGCACTGCGAGGGCGGCGAACCGGGTCCGGACGGGATGAAGTGGACCGTCGGCTTCGAACCGAGCGTGAAGCCGAAGGACTGGGCGTCGGCGGCAGTCTGGAACGTCCCAGTGGCCTGCCCGAAGGCGTAGTAGGCGCCGCGCAGCGTCGTGCCGCTCGGGAGAGTGCCGGGGAACGGGCCCGGGTCGCCGCGGTCCCCCTTGTCGCCCTTGGGCCCCTGGTCGCCCTTCGGCCCTGCGGGGAGCTGCCCGGTCTTGAAGTCACGGGCGAGCAGCGAACGGTTCTTCACATCAGAAGTCGTGAGCGACGAGTTCTTGATGTCAGCCCCGGTCAGCGAAGAGTTCTTCACGTTCTTGCCGGTGATCGTGAGAGCGGCGTAAGAGCTACCCCCCAGCGCCACGAACAGGGCCAAGGTTGCAACGACATTGGCGTAGGTCAGCCGGTTACGCAGCTTCGATAGCAAGGCGAGCCTCCCCGCTAGCAGAAGACCTCCACGCTGAAGTCGCGGGCCGAAAAATTGCCAGCGGAGTCATAGGTCTGAACCGAGACGACATTCGGGGAGACGTAAGCCGTGGCCTGGACCTCCCCAGGTACCCCTGAACCCCAGCCGCCCGAGCCGTTGAACGACGGCCCGATCGTGGCTGAGTAGGCGCAGTTGTCAACCCTCTGGTTGAACGTCACCAGCTTTTGCGCGGTGCTTTGTTGGCCTACGCTGACAGCGCCGCTGCCCCTCACGATGGTGTTATCTGAGGCCCGCACAACCGCCCACAGCTTCGTCGCTGGCTGGCCCGCATCGCCCTTCGGTCCCGTCTCACCTTTCGCTCCGGGGTCGCCCTTCGGTCCTTGCGGACCCTGTGCCCCTTGAGCGCCGGCAGGCAGCTGCCCCGCCTTGAAGTCTTTCTTCAGCAGCGATCCGTTCCTTACGTCCTTCGTGGTGATCGAGCTGTCCTTGATTTGCTTGCCGGTGATCAGCCTCGCGGCATGACTGACGGCATCGGCGGCGAACGACGGGCCGCCAACGGCAAAGAACAGCGCGATGACGGCAATCAGATGCGCAGCCGTCAGGCGATTACGGAGCTTGGACAACAAGGCGAGTCCTTCCGAGGTTCAGATGAGGAGCGACGGTAGACGCCGCCCCGGCCAGAATCGGCGGACGACGCTAGACACGACAATCCTCCCCGCCCACTGTTCTGGACGGGTGTTCGAGGGCGCGGGACTCCGCCGCTTCCAAGCCCCCCCTCAGGGGAAGCCCAGTTTGCTGACCAAATGTGTGAGGCGGGCATCGCTCAAGACTGCGAGATCCCACTTCCTTGAAGGACGACATAAAGCACCACCCACGTCGTGACGAGCGCCGCGAACGCTACAAGGCAACCGGTGAAGAGTCGGTCGTGTCGCTTGCCTGCAAGGGAGGAAGGTTCCCCACAGTGCCGCGCAACCCAGAGTCGCTACAACGAACTGTGCATCACCTCTCCAGTCGCTCGGGTCCGCGTTACTCGCAACAGGCCGGCATATCCAAACCAGATGAGCGTAAGAATGAATGGTGCGGCGAGGTTGGGCGAGTCGCCTGACGACGGAGAGTCTCGGTTCTTGGATGGCAGGCGTTCATCCTGACACTTCGCCACGCCAAGCCGCCTCGGTCCCGCCGGCTGCTGTCGTTCGGCGGTCTTGTGGGTGGAGCTGGAGCGGGCCACTTTGCTGGCCCAAATGTGCGAGGCGGGCGTGCTTCGCGGAGTCCCCACCCCGACCGTTCTGGAATCGGGGAGGGAAACGGACAGGGCGCGGTTCTCGGAGGGGTCATGGGCTTCGCGATGCCCCCGCCCCCGGGGGTACTTAGCCGCGGATCCTTGTCCCATGCGTACTTGCCTTTCGGGATGTCTGGGTCGGCGGTGTCGATCGTGGCCCAGAACGACGCCGACGAGCCGGTGACAGCCGCGTCAGTGGACAGCCTGACTTCGCCCTTGGCGACCACTTGGGTGCCTGTGGCGAACGGCTGCAGGGCATATCGGAGGCCGGTGTCGGCCATTCACGTTCCCCTAAGTCCCACTTTGGCGCGGGCACTCCGATCCCGCCGCTGCGGGTCCCGGTGCCCACGTGAGCGGTGGCCTACTCCCGCAGCCCCGCGGCTTCGAGGGCTTCCGCGCGGTTGAAGTAGGTCTGCTCGCGGATCACCCGCCCGGCCGAGAGGGTGAAAAGGTTGGAGTAGTCACTATCGGGCCTGGCTCCGCTGCTGAGGCCGCCGCTTTTGATGCGACCGATCACCAAGAGGCGGTCTCCGAGGTCTCTCAGCTCGTCGGGTTCATAGCGAAAGTCCTCCCATTCGGCGCGCCACTGCCGTTGATATCGAACGCGCGCTTCGAGACCGCGATACGAGAGCTCATTACCAAGTCCGACCAAGTCCACCGGCGGGAAGAACTCGACGTCAGAGTCATAGTTCGCGAACGCCACCTCGAGGTCGCCGCGATTGGCAGCCTCAAACCCCGAGCGCACAAGTCGAGGCAAGATCGCCTGGCGCAGCCGCGATGGCGGAGGCCGCTTCCACCAAAGTCGCGCCACCAAACCCTGAAGGTACGGGACTCGCAGCGCGAGCCGCTCTTCCAGGCGACGACGGGAATCGGCTGCCAGTTCCAGCGAGTGACGAACCGTCTCCACGTTCTCCTGCGACATCGCCGTCCCAGTATGCAGGCTGGCCCGCCCGACGCCACAGCTTCGTCAAGCGGTCAGTTCGGCCCGGTGGTGCCGCCCCTGGAGATCTGCTCGAACGGGTGAGGCTAGGTCCCGTTCGGATCGCTTTGCACCGCGCCGCATAAGGGCATAGCAGCGCCAGCGCCGCCGAGGCCCGGGGTAGTGTCCCCTTGCCCGCTGTCATCTGATCGGGGGAAGAACTGTGGCCGAACGCACTCTGGTGAGACTTGCGGGAGGACTCCTTGTTGGGGGCTTTGTCGTCAACCTGATAGCGACGCACCTTCACCCCGCTGGAAAGGACGACATCCATCCCGTCATCTTCGCGAAGTACGCGCGAAATGATGGCTGGGTTGCAATCCACCTTGTCCAGTTCGCGGGCGTGGTCATCGTGCTAGCCGGATTCCTCGCTCTCTATCGCGCTCTGCGGTTGCGGGGGGAGAGTCCCCTGCTGACCCTTTGTGCGCTCGGGGCGACCCTCGCGACGGCGGCCGTATGGGCTGTCTTGCAAGGGGTGGATGGCGTGGCTCTCAAGCAAGCGGTAGACGCTTGGGCCAATGCCTCCGGGGCCCAGAAGGGCATCCGGTTCGCCGACGCCGAAACGGTCCGCTGGGTGGAGTGGGGAGTCAACACCTACTTCCGCCTCCTGCTCGGCTTGACGGTCGCGCTCTTCGGCCTTGCGATTGCTCGGACCGTCATCATGGCTCGCTGGCTCGGCTGGGTCGGGGTGGCCGCCGGCTTGCTCTACATGGCGACCGGGGTCGCCGTCGGGTACGCCGGTTTTGAGAGCGGCTTTGGAGATGCGGCCGGCATCCCGCTTCAGCTTCTCTTCGTGGTGTTCGTCGTCGGCGTGCTCGTCGCGGGTGTGCGCAGCAGAGATGTCGCGGGCCCGGCCGCTGCTAGCTAAAGCAATTCGCACTCCGCCGGGAACGAGGCGACCACAATCTCGTCCTTCCGGCTGAGCGAAGCGGGCCGCCGAATGGCTGGTTGCTGACGTTCCTCTCTCTGTGTTGTGACTCATCGACATGGCCTGCGCGTTCGCTTGGCTTGTGCAAGTGCGCGGCGGGGTGGGCCGGCCATCAGCTTGGTCTGGCGTTGCCGGGCCTCGGCCTTGCGTCGGTCGGTTTCGGCCCATGCCAGGAACAGGTCGAGGAGATCGGCGGTCGTTATCGGAGGCGCCACGGCTCGCTGCCCTTGCGCGGCGGCAGCACCGGCCGCGTCGGTTGCCGCGGCAGGACGCCCTGTCCGTAGAGGTAGCTGGAGCGGCCGGCTGCTCGCCCACGTTCGAGGTAGCGGAGTACGTGCTCGAGGTTGCGTTTGTGCGCGTCGCGTGTGCCGGTGTCGCGCTTGTCGCACGCCGGCCTGAACATCTCGGGGTACGCCTTGGCGATCCAGTGGTCTGGCCGGACGCGCCTCCGGTTGGCCTTGATGTAGTCGCGCTCGGTGCCGTCCGGTGAGACGACGACGCCGCTCTTGACGGCCACGAGCATGCCCCAGCCCGGCGAGTTCCGGGGCCTGTTGGAGCCCACCGCCACGAGGTCGCGGTAGCGCGGGTCGCTGCACTCGGCCAGCTCGCTCATCAGCGCCGTCCGCGCTTCTCGGCGTCGAATGCGTTGGGCAGCGTGGCGACGATCGGCTCACTCACGTCGAAGCGGGTGCCGGCAGCGAACTCGTGGACCTTGCCGGACGTGTCGTCGCGCACCTTCAGCGGCCTGTTGAGCACCACGGCTTCGCGGTCCTCCAGGGCCCACGGCAAGCTGGCGACGTTGATGTCGTGAGCGGGGGTCGTGTCGGCCGCTGAGCGGGGGTCGTGTCGGCCGCCTCCATCCGCTCCGCCACCTGCCTGTGGGCGGTCGGCCATTCGCTCTCAGGGGTGCCGTCGAGCACGAACAGCCAAGGCGCCGCCTGGACGATTTCGCTGTCGCCGCGCAGTCGGGTGCCCTGCTGGACTACGGGCGCGTTTGGCAGAGCCCCGATGGCGGCGGACTGCCAAGCCACGTAGATGCTGCTCGGGTCTGGCTTCGGAGTCTTGGCGGCTCGTGGCACTAGCTCTCCTCGTTGGGTTGGGGGCGGACCAGAGCCAGGCATCAAGCGCCGCCCGTGGAATGCGTAGAGCGGAGTTGCGCCCCTGGCCGAGCTTCACCGCTGCGAGCTCGCCGGCCCGGATGCGCCGACGCACCGTCGCGGGACTGACTGCCAGCTCCCGCGATACCTCTATGACGCTCAGATATTCACTTGTGTGTGCAGCGGTGGTCATCTCTACGAATCGTCGCAAGCCCAGGTGTCACGGATCGCCCTCGTGGCCCAATCCTGGCCCAAACGTCCCTGACGTGTACCGCTCTGCAATGCGGTGCGCGTGGGCAGGATCCTGTTGGAATGTGGCGATTAGCAGCGGTAGTCGTTGAGCGTCGTCGAGCGTCATTTTTGTCGGCGCTGCCTTCTAAGCAGCGGGTCGCAGGTTCGAGTCCTGCCGGGGGCGCTCGGCTGGTCCTGCATCAGGCCAAGACGTTGACCGCGCGCGCCACGATGATGCCGACCGTGATGAGCGACGCGATGCTCTGGCCGCCCATCAGGAGCTTGATGCGCGCTGTGAGCGGCATGGCGTCCGTGGGGCTGAACGCCGTCTGGTTCGTCAGCGATACGTACAGGTAGTCGCGGAAGCGCGGCTTCCAGCCGGGCTCCGCGTAGCCCTGATCGCTCATCTGCGGAAACAGGAAGTCGGGCGTTTCGCGCGGCCCTCCGTCCGGGGGTGCCGGGCCGCCGCGGTCGAGCTCCCAGTACCAGACCGCGAAGAGCAGGAGGTTCGTGCACCAGATGACCGCACCACCGTTGATCAGGTCCGCGCCCCGGGCATGTCCTCCGGCGATGAGGTAGTGGGTCAGGAGCCCCACTGCCACGAGGTTCGCCACCGTCGCCACCAGCACGACGCCGATCGCGAACTTCCGGCGGCCCCTTGCGGTGCGCCCTCGACGCGGGGTGGCAGCGACCAGCGCGGCAAGGAGGGCGAGCTCCGCGGCCGGCAGAGTCCAGTTCGGCCCGATCGTCAGCTTGGGCGGCAGCACGAGATAGAGCACCAGCGCGGCCAGGACAGCCACTTGCCCGGGCCAGAGCGGGTCGTCGCGCTGGAGCTCGTCCGCCGCGGCGACGCCGCGCTTCGCGAGCTCGCGCTCCTCGAGCGAACCGCCGCGCGTCCACGGCTCTCGCCTGCGGCCGGGCACGCCCTCACCGTAGACGAGCGACTGCCCCGGCGAGTGCCTCCACCTGCAACCTGCCTGCCGGTGCGTAGCGACGGGGATGCCACTCACCAGATCGGGGCGGGCGGATTTGAACCGCCGACCCCCTGCTCCCAAAGCAGGTGCGCTACCAGGCTGCGCCACGCCCCGATGCGGGCAAGTGTAGGCGCGGGGCGGGCGGTAGGGTGGCGCGTCCATGGCCGACGTGCAGCCGTTTCGGGCCCTTCGCTACGAGCCGTCTGCGGTCGGCTCGCTCGAGGCGGTGGTCGCGCCGCCCTACGACGTAATCGACCAGCGCGAGCGCTCGCGGCTGCTCGAGCGCTCGCCTTTCAACGTGGTGGAGGTGGACCTGCCCGAGGCCAACGGCGACGACCCGTACCTGCACGCCCGCGACACCCTCGACGCCTGGCGCCAGCAGGGCGTGGTGGTCAGGGAGCCGGAGCAGGCGATGTGGGCGCTGCAGCAGGACTACACCTCGCCCGACGGCATGCAGCGCACGCGCCGCGGCTTCTTCGCGCGCGTTCGCGTCGAGGACTACGGCGCCGGGCGGATCCGCCCCCACGAGCGCACGCACCCCGGCCCAAAGGAGGACCGGCTGCGCCTCACGCGGGCCACGCGCGCAAACCTCTCCCCCATCTTCAGCCTCTTCCCCGACCCCGACGGGGCCGGGAGCGACGCGCTGGCTCGGGCCACGGGCGGCGAGCCGTTCGCAACGGCCGCCGACGCGGACGGCACGCGCAGCTCGCTGTGGCGGGTCGGCGAGCCGGAGCTGATCTCCGAGCTCCAGGGCGCGGTGGCCGACGCCGAGCTGCTGATCGCCGACGGCCATCACCGTTACGAGACAGCTCGCATCTACGCCGACGAGATCGGCGGGGAGGGCGAGCACCGCTACGTGCTGATGTTCCTCTGCGCGCTCTCGGATCCGGGCCTGACGGTCTTCCCCACCCACCGGCTGCTGTCGAACCTGAAGGACCCCGAGTTGCAGGAGCGCCTGGGTGGCGCCCTCAAGCGGGACTTCGAGATCGAGCGAATCCGTGCGGATGAGCTCGAGCCGCCGGCCGGGGACGGCGTGCGGCTGGGCTACATGGACAGCCACTTCCGCCAGCCGTTCCGGCTGACGCTGAAGGACCAGTCGGTTGCAGACGAGGCGCTGCCGGGAATGTCCGAGGCCTACCGGCGCCTCGACACCGCCGTGCTCGAGGCCCTCATCCTGCGCGGCGCGCTCGGCATGTCCGAGGACGACATCTCGCACCTGCACGGCCTCGGCTACTCGAAGAGCCTCGAGGAAGCCCGCGGCGGCGTGGAAAGCGGCGCCTGGGACGCGGGCTTCTTCATGCGCGCCACCCCGGTCGAGCAGGTGCGCGAGGTGGCCGAGGCCGGCGAGTCGATGCCGCCGAAGTCGACCTACTTCTACCCGAAGGTTCCCACCGGCCTCGTGTTCAACCCGCTCGAGTGAAGATCTACACGCGCAAGGGCGACGACGGCACGACCGGGTTGTGGTACGGCGGCCGGGTGCCCAAGTACGACGGCCGGCCCGAGTCCTACGGCTCGGTCGACGAGGCCGTTTCGGCGCTGGGGCTCTGCCGCGCGGAGGCGGAGCCGGGCGGTGAGCTGCACGCGGACATCCTGCGGATGCAGCGCGAGCTGTTCGTGGCGGGGGCCGAGCTGGCCACCGCCCCGGAGGCGTCCGAGCGCCTCGACCCCGGGGTCTCGCGGGTCACCGACGACATGGTGGAACGGCTCGAGGGCGACATCGACCGCTACATGGAGCGCGTGGAGCTCCCGCCGAAGTTCGTGATACCCGGTGGCAGCGAGCTCTCCGCCCGGCTCGACGTGGCGCGGACCGCCGTGCGGCGCGCCGAGCGCCGGGTCAGCGCCCTCGACCTGGAGGACCAGACGGTGCTGAAGTACCTCAACCGGCTGTCGGACGCGCTGTTCGCGATGGCGCGCTTCGCCGACGGGCCCGACCCGGAGCTATTCGAAGGGAGAGCATGAGAGCCACCGCCCGACGCGAGGACGGCAAGCTCGTGCACGACGTGTCGATACGCGAGCACAGCCTGAAGGCCGACGAGCCGAAGGAGCACGGCGGCAGCGACGCCGGCCCGAGCCCGCAGGAGCTGCTGGCGGCCAGCCTGGCGTCGTGCACGGCGATCACGATGGAGATGTACGCCGACCGCAAGGGCTGGAACATCGGCGAGGTCGCGGTCGACGTGAACTACGAGCCCGCCCAGCGCGGCTCGCCCACCAAGTTCACGATGGAGGTCAGCCTGCCGAAGGAGCTGCCCGAGGAGCAGCGCGAGCGTCTCATGCAGATAGCCGCCAAGTGCCCGGTGCACCGCACCCTCGAGGGAGAGGTCATGTTCGACGAGAAGGT
>Ga0126310_10000874_pt1 | contig 11097 bp, 9 predicted proteins | sample Plot60_FD_92540 | JGI IMG/M metagenome (GOLD analysis project Ga0126310, IMG submission 92540) | Serpentine soil microbial communities from UC McLaughlin Reserve, CA, USA - Plot60 | ecosystem: Environmental > Terrestrial > Soil > Grasslands | place: USA: UC McLaughlin Reserve, Lake County... | reverse complement strand
GTACTGGCCCGGGCAGGCGTCCGGCGCTTCTACACCGTCCCTGGCGAGAGCTTCCTGGAGGTTCTTGACGCCGTAGAGCAGCATCCCGCTCTGTCGCTGGTCTCCACCAGGCACGAGTCGGGCGCCTCGTTCATGGCCGAAGCCGACGCCAAGCTGAGCGGGGTACCTGCTGTGGCGATGGCCACGCGGGCTGTGGGCGCCTCGAACCTCGCCATAGGGGTGCACACCGCGATGCAGGACTGCACGCCGATGGTTGTCTTACTTGGGCATGTCGAGAGGCATTTCCTGGGCAGGGAAGCCTTCCAGGAAGTGGACCTCACGGCTTTCTACGCCCCGATCACCAAGTGGTCGGCCACGGTCCACAGCGCCGACCGCCTGAGGGAGTTTGTCCAGAGAGGACTTCGCATCGCCACCTCTGGCCGCCCCGGTCCGGTGATGCTCGCCTTACCGGCCGACATCCTCGCCGAGGATGTCCCTGCCCCAGAAGATCGGGCCGAAGCCCCTCCGCCTCGGCCTGTGCCCAATCCCGAGGAGGTGCGGTGGGTTGCCCACCGGATCGACGAGGCACGCCGCCCGGTGATCATAGCTGGCGGCGGGGCCGGTCATGCGCGGGAAGAGCTGATCTCCTTTGCCGAGGCGTACGGCATGGGCGTCTATGCGGCGTTCCGCAGGCAGGACGTCTTCCCCAACGAGCACCCCCTGTACCTGGGACATCTCACCCTGGGCACGCCACCCGAGACCTTGAGGGCGCTTGAGGAGGCCGACCTCGTGTTCGTCGCCGGTTCCCGCCTCGACGAGGTGACCACCCAGGCCTACGCGCTCCCACGCCCGAACCAGACGGTGATACAGGTGGACCGGGACCCGGAGGTGGTCGGCTCCACAGGTGCCGTGGAGCGGGGCATCGTCGCCGACCAAAGGACCGCGCTCTCCGCCCTCGTCGCGCAAGCCCCGTCCACCCAACCGGCGCGTGACTGGACAGCGGCCCACCGAGCGTACCTGGAATCGAGCGAGATCCCGGCCTCCCGGTCGGCGGAAGGGATCGACCCCTCCCAGGTCATAGCCGCCCTCAGAGAGGTGTTGCCAGAAGAAGCGGTCCTGACCAACGACGCGGGCAACTTCTCGGCCTTCTTGCACCGCCACTGGCGTTACAACCACCCGAAAACGCAGCTGGCAGCGGCCAACGGAGCGATGGGCTACGGGGTGCCGGCCGCTGTCGCGGCGAAGCTGGCTGCCCCGGACCGATGCGTGGTGGCCTGCTGCGGCGACGGTGGGTTTCTCATGAGCGGCCAGGAGATAGAGACGGCGGTGCGCTACGGGGCGCCCATACTCGTAGTCGTCTTCCGCAACGGGATGCACGGCACCATCGCCATGCACCAGGCTCGGGAGCTAGGACGCACCGCCGGCACGGAGATAGGAGATGTGGACCTCGCCGCTTACGCACGAAGCCTGGGCGCCACCGGACATACGGTACGCGACCCCGGCGATCTGGTACCCGCCTTCGAAGAAGCGCTTGACTCGGAGAGCGTCGCTCTGGTTGACGTTGTTACAGATCCCGACATCATCAGCCCATTAGCCCGCCTCTCCGAGCTGGCGGGGAGTAGGCCGAGCTTCGCCGCTGGCGGGGAGACTGAAGACGCCGAGTAACGAGGAGGTTCTGATGCACCGGAGGAGAAGCGCCGAAGAGCTGCGCAGCCACCGCTGGTATGGGGTGCGGGACCTGCGCTCGTTTGGGCATCGCTCAAGGACCAAGCAGATGGGTTACGCCACCGAGGATTACCGGGGCAAGCCCGTGATCGGGATCATCAACACCTGGAGCGACATAAACCCCTGCCATACCCACTTCCGGGAGAGGGCGGAGGAGGTCAAACGGGGCGTCTGGCAGGCCGGTGGCTTCCCGGTCGAGCTGCCTGCTATGTCGCTCTCCGAGCCGTTCCAGAAACCCTCAACGATGCTCTATAGGAACTTCCTCGCTATGGAGACAGAGGAGCTCTTGCGCTCCCACCCGATAGACGGGGCCGTGCTGATGGGCGGCTGCGACAAGACGACGCCCGCTCTCCTTATGGGTGCGATCACTATGGACCTCCCCGCCATCTTCGTCCCGGCGGGCCCGATGCTGCGCGGCACCTGGCGCGGCCAGACTTTGGGCAGCGGCAGCGACGTCTGGAAGTACTGGGACGAGAAGCGGGCCGGAGCGATCGGCGAGCACGAGTGGGAGGAGATCGAGGATGGCATCGCCCGCTCACCCGGCCACTGCATGACCATGGGCACCGCTTCGACCATGACCGCGGCAGCCGAGGCCCTTGGTATGACCCTCCCCGGCGCCTCCTCGATCCCGGCCGCCGACTCCAACCACGCCCGCATGGCCTCGATGAGCGGACGCCGGATCGTCGAGATGGTCTGGGAGGACCTCAAGCCCTCGGACGTCCTCGATGAGCGGGCCTACGACGACGCCGTCACGACCGTTCTGGCGCTCGGCGGGTCGACCAACGCCGTCATCCACCTTGTCGCCCTGGCGCGGCGCAGCGACGTCCCCCTCGGCCTCGACCGCTTCGACGAGGTGTCGCGGAGGGTACCCGTCCTCGCCAACATCCGGCCCAGCGGCGAGTACCTCATGGAGGACTTCTACTACGCCGGCGGCCTGCGGGGCCTGTTGAGTCGCCTGAAAACTGTGCTCCACCTGGAGCGTTCGATGGTGAGCGGTAACACCTTTGGCGAGAACCTCGCGGGCGCGGAGGTCTTTCAGGACAGGATCATCCGACCCTTCGAAGAGCCGATCCACCCCGAGGGCGGCCTCGCGGTGCTGCGCGGCAACCTGGCCCCGGACGGCTGCGTCATAAAGCACTCCGCAGCCGACCCGCGGCTGCTCCGGCACACCGGTCCAGCCGTGGTCTTCGACGGCTACGACGACCTCGCGCGGCGCGTCAACGACCCGTCGCTAGAGGTGGACGAACACTCGGTGCTCATGCTGCGGGGCGCGGGTCCCCTCGGCGCTCCGGGCATGCCAGAGTGGGGCATGCTCCCGATCCCGGAGAAACTCCTCAAGAAAGGCGTGCGCGACATGGTGCGCATCTCCGACGCGCGCATGAGCGGCACCGCCTACGGCACCTGCGTGTTGCACGTGGCCCCCGAATCACACGCCGGCGGGCCGCTGGCTCTCGTCAGAACAGGCGACTTCATCGAGCTCGACGTCCCGAACCGGCGTCTCCAGCTGCTGGTGGACGAGGCCGAACTCGAACGTCGCCGCGCCGCGTGGAAGCCACCGAAGCCGTACTACGGGCGCGGCTACGGGGCGATGTTCGCCCGGCACGCGACTCAGGCCAACGAAGGCTGCGACTTCGACTTCCTCGCCGAGGGACCGTCCGTCCCCGAGCCCGAGATCCACTAGCCGGCCCAAGAGATGATTTGCCGACGACGGGCGAGTCTACCCTCTACCCACGAAAGCAGTACGGTGGCAGACCAAGAGCTCGTAGAAAAGCTCAAGAACGTGCACGCGGTAGACGTGACGCCGTTCCGGGAAGACGGAACGATCGACTACGAGGGGATCGGCGTTCGGTCATGGCTGTGTGGAAGGAGGTCGCTCCCCTGGAGAAGTTGCGCCAGCCACCACAGCGGCAACAACGTCACCGTGATAAAGGAGGTGATGAACCTCCTGGGTCTACCAGGCGGGTACGTTAGGGAGCCCGTCGGCAAGTTGAACGAGGCAGACAGACAGGAGCTGGTGCGCATCCTGAAGACCTGGAACAAGATCTGAGGGGTGTACGCCGATCGAGGTCCGCGGATGGCGCGCCGCGTTCCGAAGATTCTGGCCGGAGAAGAGCGCCATTCGGCGCTGAGAGGAGAAACCAGTGGACGATAGAGCGGAAAGACTCCCTGAATTGCCGGATGTTACACACTGCGACGTTACTGCTAACGGCGTTCGGCTGCACTATGTGCTGGCCGGCGAGGAGACGGCCGATCCGCTCGTGCTGTTGCACGGCTTCCCGCAGAGCTGGCTGATGTGGCGGCTGGTCTTGCCCGCTATAGCTGCCAGCCACTTCGTCGTCGCGGTAGACCTGCGCGGCTACGGGGACTCGGAGAAACCACCAAGGAGTGCGGGGCACGACCAGAAGACCAAGGCAGCCGACATCCGCGCCCTAGTCCGGCATCTCGGCCTCGAGCGGGTGGTGATGATCGGGCACGATCGCGGCGCGCGGGTCGCACGGCGCTACGCCCTGGACTACCCGGACGACCTTGCCGGCGTCGCCCTCCTCGATATCCTGCCTGCCGAGTACGTCTACGACGGGTTGACGGCCGCCGAGGCGGCGCAGCGGTACTGGCACTGGGTCTTCCACCTGGTGCCGGAGTTGCCGGAGCGACTCATTGTCGGGCGCGAAGATGCCTACCTGGAGCGCTTCTTCGGCCGGGCACCCGAATTTCTCGACCAGCTACACTCCGACGGCGCGTACCACGATTACCGCCGCGCCTTTCTCCAGCCCGGAGCGGTGGACGCCGCGCTCGAGGACTACCGGTCCACCTACGAGATCGACGTGCCGCGCTACCGCTCTGAGCGCGCCGCGGGCGTGCGGGTGACGGTGCCGGTCGCACTGCTGTGGGGCGATCGGGGCAACCTGGCCGGCCAGCCCGTACCTGAGATCTGGCGCGAGGTAGCAACCGACGTCCGCAGCGCCGTCGAGATCGAGGACTGTGGCCACTACCTGCCCGAGGAGCGACCAGAGGTAGTCGCCGAACACCTGCTCCGTTTCGCTGGTGAGTGCTTCGAGGCCGTGCAGACCCGCCGGTAGACGCTTCTCCATTCTCCAGCAGGCTCGAATTGCCACCTCCAGAGACACCGTCACACCGTTCCGGCGACGGACTTCAGACGAACCGGCAGGAGAGAAGAACGAATGAACGGGAGGATGTTATGAGCGATGAGCTGTGGACCGGGGCCCTCGACCGCATGATAATTAGGGTCGACGACACGGCCGCCCGGGTTAAGAATGGGTTTCCTGATCACGCAGACCCGGAGACAGGCAGGTGGACCCCATCGCCGGACGGATCCTGGACCGGGGGGTTCTGGAACGGGATGCTCTGGCTCGCCCACGCGACTACCAGGGAGCAGAAGTATCTCGACCAGGCCGAGCGGTGGACCAACCTGCTCAGACCTAGAGCATGGTCGGAGAATATATTTCGGAGCTTCCTCTTCTACTACGGAGCTGCCTTAGGAGATATCCTCGTCAACAACTCGCTGGCGAGGGAAGTGGGACTCCTGGGCGCTAGAGGGTTGGCTACACTCTACGATGCCAACGCGCGGGCGATTCCCCTTGGGAGGGAGGCCGAGGCGGTCTCAGACGTTTACGTTGGCCCCGGCGATGCGAACGTCGACGGCGTGCAGGCGACGTCACTGCTCATCTGGGCGGCCAGGAAATCTGGCGACGAGAGCCTGTACGAGATCGGGATCCAGCACGCGCTTCGCTTCGTCGAGTTCTGCGTCCGGGATGACGGCTCCGTCATCCAGTCGGTCCGCTTCGATACCGAGTCCGGAGGGGTGATCAAACACTACACGCACAAAGGCTACTCCGACGACAGCATCTGGGCCCGTGCGCAGGCGTGGGCGATGTTGGGCTACGCGATCGACGCGATCTGGGAGCCGGAGCGCAAGGAATTCCTCGATGCCGCCATGCGGACGGCCGATTGGTGGATAGATCACGTCCCTAACGACAGGGTAGCCTTCTGGGACTTCGACGCGCCTCCGACGGCCGCGACGAAGCGCGACACCTCCGCCACCGCCATCGCCGCGGCTGCCCTTCTTAAGCTCAGCGCCCTTGCACCAAGCGGGGAGACCCGACGACGCTACAGGGAAGCGGCGGAGGCCACGGTCCGGACGCTGGTGGAGGACTACCTGACCCCGACTGGGCCGGGGGACGGCCGAACGCCCGGCATCTTGACAGGCGGTTGCTATAACCACCGTACCGGGCTGGCGACCGAGAACGAGCTCATCTGGGGCGATTACTACCTGTTCGAGTCTCTGCAGGTCCTGGCGGGCAACCTGGATCCGGCTGCGATCTAGAGACGGTCGCCGAACTCGCGCGGTCGCCTCGCGGGACTTCGATCTTTCTTTACTCGTCGACGGGCGGATGCAAATCTACGCCCAGGGCTTTTTCGCACCAGTAGGCCGTGGCAAGTAGTCGATCTTCGGCGAAGAGGGCACCAACGAGCTGTATGCCTAAGGGAAGTCCGCTCCGGTCGAGTCCGGACGGCACGTTGATCGCCGGAACGCCGGCGAAGGTCCACGGAATCTGGAAGCGACGATCTCCGGTCGCGCTCAGGCCGCTGGGGGCCGTGGTCGGGGTAGTCGGGGTGAGGAGCGCGTCCATCCCGCGGAGGGTTTCCCCAAGTCTGCGTCCGAAGCGACGCCGGAGCCGCTGTGCCTGGATGTAGGACACCGCGGGGGTTACCTGCCCGAGCTCTATGAGTTGGCGTAGCTTGGGGCCGTAGTTCTCGGGCCGCTGCCGGAACGTCTCCTGATGGTACGCAGCGCACTCCGAGAAGACCACAGCCCGATGGGCAGCATACACCAACCCGAGATCCTCCGGCGGCTCCACCTCCTCAATGCGGGCCCCCGCGCTGCGCAGCAATTCCACCACGCGGTCGGTGTGCTCTCGCACCTCTTCGCCAGCGTGATCATAGAAGTAGCGGCGGAGCAGGCCCAGCGTGGGAGGATCGCTCCAGCCTCGAACGGCGCCGGAATAATCGGAAACCGGGCGAGTCGAAGAGCTCTGATCCTCAGGATCGTGGCCGGCGAGCACCCCGAGCGCGAGGGCTACGTCTTCGACGCTCCGCGCCATAACGCCGCCGGTGTCGAGGCTCCAAGCCACGGGCACCACGCCGTGACGGCTGATCCGGCCGTAGCTCGGCTTCAGCCCCACCACACCGCAATACGCCGCCGGACGCAAGACGTCACCCGCCGTCTGTGTGTCCAGGGTAACGAAGCACGTGCGTGCTGCCACAGCCGCCGCCGAACCGCTGCTCGATCCTCCCGGAGTATGGTCGAGGTTCCAGGGGTTGCGGGAGGGCGCCGGATCGTTAGCGGCGAACTCGGTGCACGCCGTCTTGCCGAGGACGATAGCGCCCGCGCCCTCGAGGCGCCGCACGGCCGCCGCGCTGTACTCGGGAACGAAGTCCTCCATCAGCTTCGACCCTGCGCTCGTCTTCACGCCGGCGGTGTAATAGACGTCTTTGACACCTACCGGTATCCCGTGGAGGGGACCACGCGGCCCTCCCTCCTCCAGTTCTCGCTCCAGCGCCCGGGCCGTGGCGAGTGCCGTCCGCCGGTCGATCGTAGCCCACGCCCGAAGTCTGTCGTCCAGGACCTCGATCCGCCGTTGGCAGACCTCTACCAGATCTACCGGGGAGAGTCTTCCCGAGCGGATCTGAACCGCCGTCTCGGCAGCACCCGGATAAAACCACTCCGTCATGAGCTAACCCAACCGCTATGGAAAGTACATGACGGCTGGCTCCTCTTCCTTGTCAAGCAGTGTTTGGTCGAGGAGCCACAGTTGCTCCGCCCGTTCCTCAAGGCTGGATAGCAACAGTTCCGTGCGTTCTTTCCCAAAGAGTGAAATCGCCTGCTGAACGAGAGCATCGGTGAGCTCCTCTTTGGTAGCCCCTACCATCTCTGGTCGCCTCTCTCGTCGCGTATGAGCGAGCGTTCTGTACGTATCCTGGAGGAGTTTAACGAACCTCCGGAAGCGTTACAATCGCGGCGCGACCTCCTGGCACGAAATGTACCCCGCGTCCGGTTATGGAGATTGCACTGCATATACGATGCTGGATGCAAGTATACAGGTGTTCGTGCAGCGTCTACAATAAATCTGATAGCAAGCCCAAGGGAGCGTGGCGTGGACAACCTGACCAACGCGGTTGGTGCCGACATAGACCTAGACATTGGTCCGCTGAACAACGAGCCATCTTACCTTCCCTTGCGCGAAGCTGTGTTCCTCGAGTTGAAGAGAGCTATATTGGAGGGCTCGCTCAAGCCGGGGCAACCGATAAGCGAGAACAAAATCGCCAGCAAGTTGTCCGTTAGCCGCACGCCCGTTCGCGAGGCTATTCGACTCCTGGAAAGGGATAACCTGGTAAGTCTACTGCCCGGACGCAAAGTCATCGTGTCCGCTCCTTCCCAGCGAGACATCGAGGAGGTCTACGAGATCCGGTCGATCGTGGAAACCGAGGCCTTGCGGAGGATTACGCCGGATAGCACAGAGCTGATCCGGAAACTGGAGCAGTGTATCGAAGAGGCGGAGCGGTTCAGGCAAGAGGGCAACCTGCGGGAGATGGCGAAGGCTAACAACCGCTTCCACCTGACGATCATATCCGCCCTGGAGAACCAGAGGTTGCACCGGTTCATGGACTCCTTGAACGACACTATCTCTCGGTTCCGCTACTACTCGCTAACCTCCAAGGGGACGCCAGAGTTCGGGGAGGAGCATAAGCAGATTATCTCGAACCTCAAGAGCGGCAACACGGAAAAAGCCGTCTCCCTGCTGCGCCACCACCTGATGAGGCCTAAGCAGATACTGAGCGAGCTGTTCTCGAAAGAGAGCACTGCCCAGAGAAGCGAATAGAGGCCTTTGGTAGAAGTGCGTATTGATGTTTCGAAAGTCCTCGCTTCGGTACCTCGTCGAAGGTAGAAATCCACACTCCAATTGCCGCAGCATGCCCCCGGCGCGGCTGATAGCCAAGACTTCTCGATAAACAGCGCCAAACGACATGCCTTGACCACCGTCGAAGCAATGGTCATCCGTTTGACAACACCGACCTCCCTGGATATGATGCTTGTATGCAAGTATACAGGCTCAGACTGTAACCCAGATCGTTGGGGTGACGATAGGGATAGGGAATTCTCGGTAGTCGAGCAGGAGGAGGTTCGGTAACCGATGTCTGACGAAGTAACTGGGACGGATCGCACGCCAGAAGCTCGAGTGCCGAGCACGTTCATAGAATACGTGCGGGCTTTGGGCCCTGGTATTCTCGTGGCCATGGCCTGGCTGAGTGCTGGCGATCTGGTCTCCGCCTCGGTGTCGGGCTCGACCTACGGATATGCGTTGATGTGGGCACTCGTCGTTTCGCTTTTCGCGCGCTATTTCTTTGTATCGGCGATAGGGAAATACGTGCTATGCAATAGTCAAGGTGACAGCTCGATCCTTGCCGGGTTCGGGCGCCTGTGGAGAGGGCTGCCGGTGGTGGTAGGCGTAATCGCCTTTATATTAGGCTTCACCTACCAGACCTACGCAATAAAGGGAGCCGCAACGGCGGTCTACAATCTGTTGGGTGGAGTCGGTGACGAAGGGTGGACCATATTTATTCTTGCCGTGCTCCTAGTAGGCCTGACCATATTTCTGTTCTTGAGGGGTCATCAGTACAAGACGTTAGAGAACCTGGGACAGATTTCGGTAGCAATTCTCATCTTGACCTTCCTCGTAGCCGTAGCGCTCCATGGATTCGACCCCATTGCGCTCCTCAGTGGCCTTGTCTTCAAGGTGCCCGCCGATACGGGCGGGTTCGGTGCGGTGCTGATCGTGGCCGCCATTATTGGTGCCGTCGGTGGTTCCGCGGCCAATCTCTTATACCCGTACTTCATGCAAGACAAGGGGTGGGATAGACCCGCCTACCGCAAACTCCAGATCATCGATCTCCTGGCCGGGATATTCGCAATGATCCTTATCAACCTGGCGATTTGGATAGTTGCTGCCGAGACCCTGGCCGGTGGCGGCGGTATAGCTATAGAAACGCCGCAGGATCTGGCCACCATGATGGGCAGAGGCGTTGGCATCATAGGCCCGATCCTTCTGTGGATCGGTTTGTTCTTCATAACGTTCGATACTTTCCCGGTTTTCGCCTTTGGGTTCACCAAAGTTCTTCTGGATGGGGTGCAGCGCACCTTTTCGAGGCAGGTCCAGACGTACGAGAACCCTGAGAATCATCCGGCGTTCAACTGGATCCAGATCGGTGTCCTCCTCATCCTGCCGCTTATTTTTTCCTTGCCCATGGCCCCGAGCTTCATAGCGCTGACGATCGCGGGCAACGCGCTGGGAGCCATCACCGGCCCGATCATCATCGTGGGTGTGATCGTCCTCACGACCAGCAAGAAGTTCATGCTCCCGGAATACGTCAACAAATGGTGGGAGACCGTTGCTCTTCTCATCATCGGAGGCATAGGCCTGTGGGCGACCTACGGGGTGGTCGCGGGGCTGCTCTAAAGGGGTCTGCCGATCTGAGTCCGCGTATCGGACGCCTCACGTGCCCACAGATCCCGATGGCGAAACAGACAGGAACATGACCGACTATTCTGGAGGAGAGATTGGTACGCAGAATGGTTAGAGAATCGGCCTCGAGTACAGTCCGAGACCATGACAGGAGCGGCTTGATCGACTGTGACGTGCACAACAGCGTTCCTTCGATCGAAGTCCTCTATCCGTACCTCCCGGATCTCTGGCGGGATTACATAGTCGAGCGCGGCGTAGGAAGCCTCGAGCCGAACTACTATCCGGCAGGCGCGCCACTGTCGGCCCGACCCGGTGCTGCGCCTCCTTCCGGCAGCCCGCCGGGTTCGGATCTTGACCTCCTGCGGGGGCAGCTCCTCGATTCGTGGGACGTCGAGTACGCCATCCTCAACTGCCTATACGGCGTCCAGCTGGTCCACAACGAGGACTGGGCCGCGGCCATGGCTCGGGCCGTGAACGACTGGCAGGTCGCAGAGTGGCTCGATAAGGAGCCCAGGCTGCGTGCCTCCATTGTCGTGCCTACCCAGAATCCCGAGATGGCTGCGGAAGAGATCGAACGGCTTGGCGACCATCCCGGCTTCGTACAGGCGCTCCTTCTGGTGCGTACCGAGATGCCTCTCGGCAAGCGCCACTACTGGCCGATCTACGAGGCGGCCGAGCGCCACAACTTGGTGATCGGAATCCATGCCGGCGGCTCACCCGGCAACCCGATAACCCCGGTCGGCTGGCCCTCTCACTATCTGGAGGACTACGTCAGCCTCGCCCAGGCGTTTCAATCCCAGCTCGTCAGCCTCGTGAGCGAGGGCGTCTTCGCCAAGTTCCCCGGTCTTCGGGC
>Ga0126310_10000872_pt1 | contig 11110 bp, 11 predicted proteins | sample Plot60_FD_92540 | JGI IMG/M metagenome (GOLD analysis project Ga0126310, IMG submission 92540) | Serpentine soil microbial communities from UC McLaughlin Reserve, CA, USA - Plot60 | ecosystem: Environmental > Terrestrial > Soil > Grasslands | place: USA: UC McLaughlin Reserve, Lake County... | reverse complement strand
GGGGCCTGCTGTGAGCCTGACGGTGTAGCCCAGGCTGCTGAGCAGCACCTGCAGGGTACGGCCGACCGTCGGATTATTGCCGTTGATCGAGATCGTGGCTTTGGCCGGGCGTGTCAACCATGTCCAAGGTCCAGGCAGCTCGCACCTTCTCCGTGAGCCTCTCCTCGGTCAAACGATACGTCAATAAGGCCAGCCGGGGAGAATCGCTAGCCTCTAAGAAGAGACCCGGATCTGCGCCGAAGCTGGACGATAAAGCCATGAAGCTTTTGGAGGAGGACCTCAAAGAGCGCCCTTTGTGAGCCTTCAGGAGCGCTGCGACTACACATAGAGGCCATGACAGGGCTCTCTGTAAGCCGCTCCACCATGTGCCGCGCCATAGCCCGCATCGGCCCCACCAGGAAAAAGGGGGGCGAGTAGCAACAGAGCGCGACGAGTTCATGAGGGCGGCCTGCAGAGTGATGGTGGGCCACGAGCCGGATTGGGTTCTCGCTCTGGTACGCAGTGCCGGTAGGAGCTCTACTACTCGGGAGACCCCTTCTTGGTGCCGCTGTTTACGGCGCGTACGGATCGATTCGGGGTCTGGCAGCGCCGTTCATACTGCTCGTCAAAATGCGATCTAAGGGCGACGTTTCGTATTGGCTGGTGATGAACAATAAGCGTGCACGAGTCTTGACAGCGGGACAACTGCTCTTTCTCGGAGTAGTAACCGCTGTCTTCGTCGGTTTGTAGGCTGTAGAAGGGGGGCTTTTCGACATGATCCCTGTCGTCCTTCTCTGCATAATACTCCTCTTCTTCGGAGCCAAACGTGTCCCTAGCCTGGCAAGATCGCTGGGGGTTGGCATAACGGAGTTCCGCAAGGGCGCCTCCGGCCAATCCGAGGAGGCGGAGCAGAAAGAGAAGCGGCTGCCCGAAAAGGGCGACAAGGGGAAGGTGGGCCCTGAGGCCACCCTCGAGGCCGAAGACGCCGTCTTCGCTGAACAGAAAAAGTCGTAAACAGAAAAAGTCCTAGAAAGCGTTCGCCGTGTTCGGTTTCGGTGGCCAGGAGTTGGTGATTATAGGGCTGCTCTTGTTGATCGTGTTCGGGCCGGCGAGGGTTGGTCAGATGGCTCGTGACGTTGGAAGGTTCGCCTACCGGGCGCGCAGCTCCGTCGAAGAGTTCAAGGCCGAGCTCCGAGCTAACGGCAGTGGATCCCCCAAACCGGGGGAGGGGAAAAGGCCGCCATGGCCGGCGCGATGAGAAGCCGACAGAGAGGGAGGAACCGCAGAGGGTCGCTGAGGAGGGCTAGCCCTCCAGCGTAAAATCCTCCGCTCCTGCGCCGCGAGCGCGAACTTCGCATAACGGGAATTCTCGGAAGTTCGTTCGAAGAGTCATTCGAGAGATTCAGGGCTATAGCATGAGCAGGATCCTGAGCGCTTCCACAAGCCCCGCCAGCAGGCCGAGTAGGGTGTGACCACTCGGATGCCGTCCCGGCTACGCCAGGCCAGCCCAGACGTCTAACGACGGCGGCAGAAACACCGCAGGTACCATCCCGGCGAGCAGAACAGCCCGATGCAACCCCACTTGGGGCCCAACGCGAAGCGTGTCGTCTGTCGTTCCTCTTTTGCCCCCGTCTGGTAGGGTGTGTCCGACAGGCTCGATCCGCGGTGGTGGCGGATTGTGGCCTCATTTGGCGTAGTATGCGCACTTTTTCATCGTGTCTACTTCCGTTTGGTGATGTATTATGTGGTGTTGTGCATGATACCCGGACCTTCTACTTTGTACCTAAGGAAGAGCTCGTCGCCCACCAGGTGAACAGAGAGGAGGACTGGGGTTGAGGTCTCCTGAGGCAGCGGTCCACCGTCGAGGATGGTGCGGCTCTCGGAGATGCCGGAGCCGAGGAGTTTCGGCGCCAGCGTAAGGAACAGCTCGTCGGCCAGGCCGCGAGAGATCAGGGCGTGGTTCAGGGTCGGTCCCCCCTCTACGAGAAGAACGTCGACGCCGTACTCGGCCTTGAGCATTTCGAGAGCCTCCACGAGGTCCACGTGGCCCGACGGGCCCTCGGATGCCAGCAGGCGACGCGCACGTCCGCAGGGGTAGCCAGGGAGTTCTCTAGGAAAGAGCAGGAGGACCTCCTGTTCTTCGCCGAGGATAAGGTTGCTCTCCAGGGGCACGTCGCCGGTCCTGGTAGCTATTATCGCCAGTGGCTGTGGCTTGTCGGAGGGGTCGTCGAGAGCCAGGGAGAGCTTCTCCGCGCGTAGAGTGTTCGCCCCGATCATCACGGCGTCGGCGTGAGAGCGGAGGTTTTGCATGGTCCGGCGGTCGGTCTGGCTCCCAATGCGGGCGGCCTTGCCGCCGATGGCAGTCTTGCCGTCTACCGAGCTGACCATGTTGATGATGACGTACGGTCTGTGGGAATCAGCGCGTCCGGCGGGCGGCAGCTCGAGGTCCTCGTAGATGCTCTCCGCGGGGATCTCGCGCGGCGGGAGCGGGTATAGCCTGGTGGCCTTCTCTGTCAAACCTTGTAGGGGGCGTACTTTGCAGCGGCGGCCCGTGGCAGGCTCACATCCATCCGGAGCCCCGAGGTGGTGTTCTCCTGGGCGTGGATCTCCGCAAGGCCGTAGAGTCGGCTCGCTGCAGCATACTCGGCGTGCGGGATAAAGACCTCCATCCTTTCTCTCCCGGCGGCCACGCGGACGTAGATCTCCCCCAGCAGCGCCTCAACGCCCTCTATGGCGCTGATCATGACAGCCTCCGGGTACTCCCTGCGCAACTCCGACGTGCGCTCCTCCGACACCAGGTCCATCTTGTTGAGGCAGAGGATCGCCTCCCCGAGCCCCAACCCGTTATCTTCCCCGAGCGTCTCGGCGAGCGTCCGCCAGACGGTCCTAACTTCGTCTTCGAGGTCCATACTGGAGGCGTCGGCACAGAGAACCCTCACGTCGGCGTCGCCGGCCGCCTCCAGCGTCGAGGCGAAGGAGTGGACGAGCTGTGTAGGCAGCTTCCTTATGAACCCGACCGTGTCGGTGACGACGAAGTCAGGGCGCGCGCCGTCCTCCCCGTCCGTGCGCATGCCCTCCACGAGCCGCGTGGTGGTCTCCAGGGTCTCGAAGAGCCTGTCCTTCGTGGACCTCGCCGAGCCGCTCAACGCGTTGAGGATAGTCGTCTTGCCGGCGTTGGTGTAGCCCACGAGCGCGATGGTCGGCGGGCCCTCCTTCTTGAGCCGCGCCCCGCGTACGGCCCTTGCGGCCCTCTCCTCTTCGAGCTTGCGGTTTATGGTCTCCATGCGCCGGCGGATGGCGCGCCTGTCGTACTCGAGCTGCTGCTCGCCCGGTCCCCTGGCAAGAACCGTCCCGCCACCGAGGCGGCTCAACTCGGGGTTCCTACCCTTGACCCTGGGGAGCCTGTACTCAAGGTCGGCCAGCTCCACCTCGAGGCGACTCGCCGCGTCCCTCGCGTGCGCCTCGAAGATGCGGATGATCAACTCCGTCCTGTCCACGACCGTGGCCCCTGCAGCCTTCTCGAGCACCCGCGCCTGCGAAGCCGTCAACTCGTCGTCGGCGACCACGAAGGAGGCCTCGAGGTCGCCGACCAACTCCCGGAGCTCCTCCCGCTTGCCACGGCCCAGATACCCCGTGCCGTCCCTCCGGTTCTGCTCGAGAACCCCAGAGACCTCCATGCCCAGCGTCGTCGCAAGGCGTCCCAATTCTTCCAAGTGGCGGGTCTCCCCCGCCCCCACCAGCACCGCGCGATCCTCACTCATACTCATGCCCATATTCTACCATGCATAGTATTCAATTGATTTGGGTTCGGGAGGACAGTGATGGGCATGCGGCCTTCGAAGGTGCGCACGAGCTTATCGAACCAGCGGATCTGGCGTCGGGCGAGTTGCCGGGTGCGAGTATTTATGAGGGATTTTGCATCTTCGGCGGTGATCTTTCCTGAGATGTGCTCAGTGAGCTCGCGCACCCCGATGGAGTCGGCGACGGAGGCGTTTATAGTGGCGCCGGCCCTCTGCATCTCCACCAGTTTCGCCGCCTCTTCGAGACCGCCGCGCAGGATCTCCTCCGAGCGCCTGGAGATCGCGGCGTCAAGTGTCTCCCTGACAGGTCGTAGGTAGATGATGGCGGTATCGAAGCGGGGTTCTCCGTCCCAGATCGACTGCCGGGACGCGGCGCCGGCAAGCTCCAACTCCCTGGCCCGCGCCGCGCGGCGCGGGTTGGGCGCGCCGGCGGTTTGTCTCTGGGCAGTCCTTCTCGTGTTAGCCTCCACCTTCGGGGCGAGGGGTACGTCGAGCAGGATCGCGTTCAAGTACATGCCTGTCCCGGCATCCAGGACGAACGGCGGCTCTGCCCGGCAGATGACCTTCTCCGCCCGCGCCTTGTGGCGGGCGACGGTCCATTCTTCCGTGACGGAGACGATGCCGACGAGCTCGGCGGGCCGGCGCCGGTCCTGGTTGGTTATAGTGGGGATCTCGCGGTACACCTGCATCGAGTCGACTACGAGGGTGGGTACGAACGCCTCGTGCTCCCGGGTGAGCGTATCGGCCAGGGCGTCGGAGATCTCGCTCTTCCCGCTCGCCGTCGGCCCACAGACTACCAGGGCCTTTTTCTTGTGTTCCTGCGTCAGGCTACCGGCTCCCCGGCGTACAAAACGTGCGGCCCCGCGGAATCTATCCTGGCCCTGACATACTCTCCAGGTTCGCTCTCCGTCCTCACGTGCACCGCGTGGCCGCTCCACGTTTCGCCTATGGCCTTGCCGTCCTCGGTGCTACCGTGCCGGATGTACACTTCCTCCAGGCTCCCTACCTTGCGCTGGTTGCGCGTAAAGGCGTTCTGCTCGACCGCTCTGAGCACCTCCAGAAAGCGCCGCTGCACCACTCCAGGCGGCACAGCGCCCCCGAGCTCTGCGGCCTCGGTGCCCTTTCTCGGGGAGAACTTGAAGATATAGGCTGAATCAAAAGCACAGTCCTCAACCAGCTTCAGCGTCTGCTCGTGATCCTCCTCGGTCTCGCCCGGGTGGCCGACGATGATGTCGGTACTAAGGGTCCCGTCCGGGACGGCCTCCCTGAACACTTCGATCTTGCGCCGGTACCTCTCCGCTTTGTAGCCGCGGTGCATGACTTTGAGCATCCGGTCCGAGCCCGACTGCACGGGCAAATGCAGCCTCTTGACTATAGTGTCCTTCTCACCGATCAAACGCAGCGTCCGATCCTCCATGTTGGACGGGTGGCTGGTCGTGAACCACACCCGCGGAGCCACGTCCGCGACCCTCTCAAGGAGATCGTAGAACCGTTTTCCCTCATGCCGCCAGGCGTCGACCGTCTGCCCGAGTAGCGTGACGTACCCGGTACCGCTCTCCACCAGACCCTCGATCTCCGCGACTACATTCTCCAGCGGCCGGCACACCATGCGCCCCCTCACGGACGGCACGATGCAGTAGCTGCACTGATAATTGCACCCAGTCATGATGGTGACGAACGCACTGTGCTCGCCTTCAGTCCCCCGGAGATCCGGCGTGTACGTCTCCCGCATCGTCGGCAAACCAACGAATTCCGCTAGTTCGTATGTATTATGGGTACCCAGGACGAGATCTATGCCGTACTGGCGCTGGAGGGTGGTGGATTCGTCGGAGGCGCCGATGCAGCCGGTGAGGGCGACTTTTTTGACGCGGCCTTCGCGGCGGAGGCGGTTGAGCTCGCCGAGGTGGCCGCGGACGCGGTCGACGGCGTTCTCGCGCACGTAGCAGGTGTTGAGGATGACGAGGTCGGCTTCTTCGTAGGACTGGACCTCTGCGTATCCGGCGTCCAGGATCATGCGCCGCATCCGGTCGGAGTCGTGGACGTTCATCTGGCAGCCAAAGGTACGGATGCAGGCGGTCCTGGTCCCCTCGGACCCGGAGGGCGCCCTGGCGCCGCGCGCGCCCGGCTTGCGCGAGATCGTGACCTGTGTCGCGATTGGCGGCGTTTCTGTGGCGTCACTCAAAGTCTTCCTCCGGCTCGTAGATGCGGGCCCTCACCGAGATCTCTCCCGGACGGCTCTCGAGCTGAAGTTCCCCTATCTCTAGGTAGCTCGCCCGCGCCGCCCGCCTAAGTATATCCGCCACGGCGCCCTTTTCCTCCTCCCCTACCGCAAGCACCGGCCCGTCGTCCGATCCCCGCCTCACCCCCTTCTCCATCCCCACCTTGGCCGGGGAGACCTCTCCCACAGGCATCACCTCCCCACGCCATACCCTCTGCACCGTGCGCAACGAGACCGCCAGCCCCAGGCCCACGGCCCTCTGCCTTAGCTCTGCCGCCGTGTCAGGTTTTTGTATTATGCGGTTATCTAGGAGAGTAGCGAGGATACGGGCTGGTGGTCCGTGGTAGAGGGTTGGGCCGGTTGGGGCGAAGGAGGCGAGGGTAGCTTGGAGGTTGGATCTTGAGGGCCGGGAGCCTGATTGGAGGGCGCGTTCGGGGAGGGTGCGGGTGTCGAAGCTGACTTTCAGGGCGGTCGGCGAGGAGGGGGAGACGACGCGTGCGTCGAGCGCGGCGTTCTTGATGTGGTAGAGGGAGAGGCCCGCGCCGTGGGGGGCGCCGGCGGAATCCGGGACGGGTCGCAGGTGGCGGGAGGTGACGCCGGGTTCGAAGATCAAGTCCGTGTGCGTCGCGGGGATGCCGCCGCCGTCGTCTATTACGGTGAGTACGCGGTAGCGGCGGGACTTCAGGGTCGAGGCGACGTAGATGGCGGTGGCGCCGGCGTCGCGGGCGTTGCGGAGGAGCTCGAGGAGGGCGTCCTCCACGTAGCGCAGGCGCGATGGGTTGCGGCGGGCGCCCTCCGGGCCAGTGAGGCGGGCGAAGCCCGAGCCGAGGTCGCGGTAGGGTCCCTCCACCCCTTAGCGTGCCACCTCGCTCACGCGGCTCTCGCGGATGACGGTGACTTTGATCTGGCCCGGGTACTCGAGGTCGCTCTCTATCTGCTTGGAGATATCGTAGGCGAGCTTGGCCGCTATGCGGTCGTCCACCTCGGAGGGCTGGACCATCACCCGGATCTCACGCCCGGCCTGGATGGCGTAGGCTTTGTCCACGCCGCGGTGGCCGAGGGCTATGTCTTCGAGGGAGCGGAGGCGCTCCAGGTAGAGCTCGGTCGTCTCGCGCCTTGCGCCGGGGCGGGCTGCCGAGACGGCGTCGGCGGTGGCGACGAGCACGTCCTCGACAGTTTCCATCTCGATCTCGTGGTGGTGGGCGCTTATGGCGCGCACCACCTCGTCGGACTCGCCTGATTTCTTGGCGAAGCGGCCCCCGATCAAGGCGTGCGTGCCCTCGACCTCGTGGTCTATAGCCTTGCCGACGTCGTGCAGCAGCGCCGCGCGGCGCGCCACCTTGACGTTCGCGCCGAGTTCCTGGGCCATCATGCCCGCGAGGTTGGCCACCTCGACAGAGTGGGCGAGCACGTTCTGGCCGTAGGAGGTGCGGTACCTCAGGGCGCCGAGGAGCCGAAGCAGGTCCCCGTGCATGCCGCCTGAGACCTTCGCGTCGTAGAGTGCCTGCCGCCCTGCCGCCTTTATCTCCTTCTCGACGTCCTTGCGGGCCTTGGAGACGATCTGCTCTATGCGGCCAGGGTGGATCCTGCCGTCCTGCACCAGTCGCTCCATGGAGACGCGCGCGATCTCACGCCTCACGGGGTCGAAGCACGAGATAACCACCGTCTCGGGCGTGTCGTCGATGATGACGTCAACGCCGGTGGCGGCCTCAAAGGCCCTGATGTTGCGCCCCTCGCGCCCTATAACCCGCCCCTTCATGTCGTCCGATGGAAGCGCTATCGCCTTGACCGTAGATTCCGAGGTGAGGTCCGAGGCAAGCCGCTCCATCGTCGTGGAGATGAGACGGCGCGCTTCGGAGTCCGCCTTCTCCTCGGCCTCCATGGTCCGCTCGAGCACCAGGCGACCCATCCGGTCCTCCAGCTCCGTCTCCAGGCCGGCGAAGAGCCTCCGCTCGGCCTCGTCCCTGGTGAGACCGGAGATCTCCTCCAGCGCCCTCAGTTGTTCGGCCTCCCGCGCCCTCAGCTCCTCCTGCCTCGCACGCAGCGCCTCCTCTGACTCCGAGAGGCGGCGCCGGCGTTCGTCGAGCTCGCCCTCGCGCCTGTCCAGGGCGGTGTCGCGGCTGTCCAGCCGCTCCTCGACGCGCGCGATCTCCGCCCGCCTCGCTCGCACCTCGGCCTCGGCCTCGTCTTTGATCCTCAGGGCCGCCTCTTTGGCTTCCAGCTCCGCTTCGCGGCGCTTCGTCTCGGCGGCGCGGTCGGCATCCTCGATGATCGAACGTGCGTCCGACCGGGCCTCGGCCTGACGACTCCCAATTCTTGATTTGTAAACCAGATAGCCCAAGACCGTGCCGACGGTGAGCCCGACCGCCAGTCCCAGGACCAGTAACAGAACGTTCACAGGTTTTCCTCCACTAGGCCGCTATCTCTCAGCCGGCCCGAACTCAAGCTCGCTTGACCTTTAGCCGGCCCCCGGAACCCCGCGGTACTCGCGGGCGACCTCAGCACAGACGTCCGCTGAGTATCCCCGGCGAATCAAGAAGCCGTAGACCCTACGCGCCTCGGCATCGGATCTACCCCTATTATACCGCCGCGCGGCCGCGGAGCGAGCAGCCTCCACCTCGCTCCTCTCGGCGAACTCCTCCTCAACGACATCCTCCGCCAACTCGGCGTCCACACCGCTGCGCCTCAAATCCGCCGAGACTCTCCTCGGACCGTACCTGCGCGCCTTCTCGCGGGCGGCCGTCCGGGCGAATTCCTCGTCATCGAGGTAGCCGAGCTCCTCCAGACGCCCGATTACTCCCCCTACGGTCTCTTCGCCGTAGCCGTAGCGCCGCAGCCGGTCGCGCACCTCCCTGCGAGAGCGAGCGCGATAGCCGAGAAAATGCAGGGCGCGGTTCATGGCGAGCGCCCTTTCCCCCGCCACCCGCGCCGCCTCAAGCTCCTCAAGGCCGAGCGCGGCCCCCTCCCGGAGGCCGCGCTCTACCGCGACGTCGCCATCGATCTCCGCCCAGAACTCGCCATCCACGAAGATCCTGGCTCTCCCCCGGCGCTCGCGCACCCGGGTTATCTCGGGCATGGCGAAAGCTCAGAGGGTCTTAAAAGACCCGCTCGGCAGCCTCCTCCAGCGGCCGCTCGGGTACATGCCCTTCGGGAGTCTCCTCAGGAACGTCGACCGTTCTGCTTAAACCCAGTTTCTCGTAGATGTCTTCGAGGATGCGCTCACGCACCTCGGCGTTCTCCTTCAAGAACTGCTTGGCGTTCTCGCGGCCCTGGCCCAACCTCTCGTCGCCGTAGGCAAACCAGGCGCCAGACTTCTGGATCACACCGTTCTCGATGCCGATGTCGAGCAGGCTCCCCTCCCTGGAGATGCCCTCCCCGTACATCACGTCGAACTCCACCGTCTTGAACGGCGGTGCCACCTTGTTCTTGACGATCTTGACCCGCGTCTGGTTGCCGACAGCGTCGTTTCCGACCTTCAAAGCCCCTATGCGCCGGATATCGAGGCGCACGCTGGAGTAGAACTTGAGCGCCCGTCCACCCGGCGTCGTCTCCGGCGAGCCGAACATGACCCCGATCTTCTCCCTCAACTGGTTGATGAAGATGGCCGTCGTCCCCGACCGAGAGAGCGACCCAGAGAGCTTCCTCAATGCCTGGCTCATGAGCCTGGCCTGAAGCCCTACATGAGAGTCTCCCATCTCACCCTCGATCTCAGCTCGAGGGACGAGAGCTGCGACGGAGTCGATCACGACGACATCGAGAGCGCCGCTCCTCACGAGGGTATCGGCTATCTCGAGGGCCTGTTCGCCGTTGTCTGGCTGGGAGAAGTAGAGGTTCTCGAGGTCGACGCCGATTGCCTGGGCGTAGGTGGGGTCGAGGGCGTGCTCCGCGTCGATGAAAGCGGCGAGCCCGCCTGCCTTCTGGGCCTCGGCGATGATGTGCAGACCGAGGGTCGTCTTGCCGCTGGACTCCGGACCGAAGATCTCGACGATGCGGCCGCGGGGGACCCCGCCCACGCCGAGGGCCAGGTCGAGGGCGAGGGCGCCGGTGGGGATCGAGGCTACCTTCTGGGGCTCCTCGTCGCCCATGCGCATGATCGAGCCTTTCCCGAACTGCCGCTCTATCTGCGATACGGCGGCATCTATAGCCTTGCTCCTATCCAATGCATCCTCCAAAAAGCGACCGTGCTGGCTGGTTGATTAGTATCGGCATCTACTGCAACGGATTATACTGCAGGGGATATTCGCTCCCAAGAGGGTACCTTTCGCGGAGACCTCAGGTCGAGGTCTTGAGAGTAAAGTCGCGGGTCAGAACCTCTCCACTCTCGCCAAGCCTCCCGAGGTCCTGGCCGTTTACGACGACCCCGACGGCGCCAGCATTGCCGGTCTTTATGCTGATCTCGCGCTGCGCCCGGAAGGTCTGGGAGAAACCGGGCTCGGCGATCTGCTCGTAGGAGAGCTCGCCATCGGAGAGGATGCTCAGCCAGGACGGGTCGCCTTCCACGCTCACCTGCACCGTGAGCGTCTCGGGTTGCGGCGGCACGGCGGGCTGGTCGCCGGCTCCTCCACCCTGGGCATTGTCCTGGGTCCCGGCTTCGTCGGCGGGCTGGCCTCCCCCTTGCGGCGGGCCATTGGCGGCCTGCTGCTCGGATTGCGCGGGAGGCTGCTCCGGGCTCTCACCCGCGCTCTGGGCGCCCCGGCCCACGTAGTACAGCGCGCCGACGACGGCGGCCAGCGCGAGCACGGCCACGATGAGGGTGCGGATGGTGGTCCCGGAGACCCTGCGCCGCTCTTTCTTGCCCAGGCCGCCGGGGTTGACCAGAGGCTGGTCGAACTCGCTCGCTGTCGGCGCCCCGTATGTGCCGCTGCTGCGCTCCCGCCTCGGCCTCCTGCGGTCGCGCAGCTCACGGGCGAGCTCCTCCCCGTCGAGACCGAGGTAGTTCGCGTAGGTCTTCAGGAACCCGCGGGCGTAGACGGCGTCAGGGAGCGCCCCGTAGTCCTCGCGCTCCAGCCCGGAGAGGTAGCGCTTGCGGATCTTGGTGGCGTGCTCGGCCTCCTCGAGGGTGAGGCCTCTCTCCTTGCGAGCCTTCTCGAGGATGGGGCCGATCTTTGCGCCG